>Ga0335082_10003705_pt1 | contig 16635 bp, 15 predicted proteins | sample Lox_Sample_41_FD_206718 | JGI IMG/M metagenome (GOLD analysis project Ga0335082, IMG submission 206718) | Soil microbial communities from Loxahatchee National Wildlife Refuge, Florida, United States - Lox_Sample_4.1 | ecosystem: Environmental > Terrestrial > Soil > Wetlands | place: USA... | reverse complement strand
CTTCTCTCAGCATCGGCAGGACGTAGAGTTGGTCGTGCGCGATCGAGAAACGTTTCATGTCCGGGTCAGGATCGCCTTCGTCGTAGCTGAAGACTTCGGTGGAATAATCGCTCGAACCGATGCAAGTGCGACAAACGCTGAGTCCCATTTCGGAGGGATGGAAGAAATCGTGGAAGAGTTGTGCGCGCGCGGAGACATCGAGCCGGTTGAAGGTATAACAGGCGCCATCAGTAAAAGCTGCTCCGAAGCCGAGCATCTCCTGAAACTTCTTTGAGGAGTTCAGTTCGATGACGTTGTCGGTGGTTTTGTCGGCTGCGCGCCAGATCAGCGATGGCGCAGTCGCGTAGCGTTGAGTCCCGGCGGTGACTCGCACTGCAATCTCGCCTTCTTTCGGAGGAACGGCAACCGCAAGGGCGTTGGTGAATTTGGAAGTTGTGGCCGCAGCCAGTCCGCACGCAGATAAAGTCAGAAAAGTCCGTCTGGTTTGTTCGCTCGACACAGCAGTTCTCCTTGGCAGAGATTTGCCGAAGTGAGTATAGTGCGGTCGAACGTCAATTTCACCGGAGCACCAATGAAAAACCATTTACTGCTTGTCTGCGGAATCATACTTTTGTATAGCTGCCATGCAGCGGCGCAAACAACGACTCCATCCACTGTGCCTCCCGGATGGACGCTGACCTGGAGCGATGAGTTCAACGGGGCTGATGGTTCTCCGGTCGACACCTCGAAGTGGGTGATGGAGACTGGCGGGCACGGCTGGGGCAACCAGGAACTCGAGTACTACACGACAAGCACGCAGAATGCTTTTCAGAAAGCCGGGAACCTCGTCATCACGGTCCTGGCGGAGAAATATACCGGTGCGGATGGCGTATCGCGCGACTACACTTCCGCGCGGTTGAAGACGCTCGGCAAGTTCTCACAGAAATATGGACGATTCGAAGCGCGCATCAAGATTCCCAAGGGACAAGGCATCTGGCCGGCTTTCTGGATGATGGGAGACAACATCACGAAAGTGAACTGGCCGGACTGCGGCGAGATCGACATCATGGAGAACATCGGGAAAGAACCGGCGCTCGTGCATGGAACGATTCACGGGCCGGGATATAACGGCGCGAATGGGATCAGTGCTTCGTTCGCTCTGCCGGAGAAAGCGCGGTTTGCCGAGGACTTCCATGTGTACGGCGTCGAGTGGTCTCCAAAATCGATCCGGTTCTTCGTCGACGATCACGTATACGCGACTCGCACTCCCAAAGATCTGCCGAAAGGAACGAAGTGGGTGTACAACCATCCATTCTTCATGCTGCTGAATGTGGCGGTTGGCGGAGGATGGCCGGGGAATCCCGACAGCACGAGCGTTTATCCGCAAACCATGCTTGTCGACTACGTGCGCGTTTACAAGCGCGGACACTAAGAACCCAAAGGCCTCAACCACGAAGGGCACGAAGTTACACGAAGGAGAACCGGGGGGCCTTTGTGTACCTTCGTGTCCTTAGTGGTTGTCGGTTTTGATCCCACGAAATCGTATAAAATCGAATCCCGAAATTCTCACCAAGGAGTACTTCATGAGCGGAGTCCGGGTTCTGGTCGGCACGAAGAAAGGTGCATTTATTCTCACGGCGGACGGCAAGCGCGATAAGTGGGACGTGAGCGGGCCGCACTTTGCGGGATGGGAACTGTATCACCTGAAAGGTTCGCCGGCCGATCCGAATCGGATTTATGCCTCGCAGACCAGCGGATGGTTTGGGCAGATCATCCAGCGCTCCGACGACGGCGGCAAGACGTGGCACCAACCAGGCACGCCTCCGGGAGAGTCGACCACCGGGCCGGGCGGAATGCCGAAGGGTGAGAGCAATAAGTTCGTGTACGATACCGCCTCTGCACCGCTCACCACGCACCAGTTTTACGACGGCACGCAGCATCCGTGGGAATTCAAGCGCGTGTGGCATCTCGAGCCTTCGCTTACAGAGCCCGACACCGTCTACGCCGGAGTAGAGGACGCGGCGCTTTTCAAGTCGACTGACGGCGGCAAGAACTGGAAGGAACTCTCTGGCCTGCGCGGACACGGCACCGGGCCGAAGTGGCAGCCCGGCGCTGGTGGCATGTGCCTGCACACGATCCTCCTCGATCCGAAGGATCCAAATCGCATTTACATTGCAATCTCAGCCGCAGGCGCATTTCGAACCGACGATGGGGGCAAGACCTGGAAGCCGATCAACAAAGGGCTCTACTCGAAGTACATTCCGAATCCGACGGCGGAAGTGGGACACTGCGTGCACCACGTTGCCATGAATCCGAAGCGGCCCGGCGTGCTCTTCATGCAGAAGCATTGGGATGTGATGCGCTCGGACAACGCCGGAGACGAGTGGACGAAGATCAGCGGGAATCTGCCGACGGACTTCGGGTTTGTGATTGATGTTCACTCGCACGAGCCGGAAACGGTTTATGTCATTCCGATTAAGAGCGACGGCGAGCACTACGTACACGAGGGCAAGCTTCGCGTCTTCCGCAGCAAGACTGGTGGCCACGAGTGGGAAGCGCTCACCAACGGGTTGCCACAGTCCAACTGCTACGTGAACGTACTGCGCGACGCGATGGCGGTCGACACTTTGGACAAGTGCGGGATCTATTTCGGGACGACGGGCGGGCAAGTGTACTGCTCGCCGGATGCTGGGGAGTCGTGGTCGCCGATTGTGCGGGATCTGCCGTCTGTGCTATCGGTGGAAGTGCAGACGCTGTAGAGCATAGCAACGCCTGTTGGGTGGGAGTTTTTTCGGCACTGTGGTTTCCCCTAGGAGAAAGACATGAAACGAGCATGGGTGGTAGTGGCGGTTTTGTTGTTGGCTGTGGCAGCGGGCGCACAGGTAAAGCCGGCGGCACCGAAGAAACCAGAGGCGCCTCCAGTCGAGGCAAAGGTGCGCAAGCTTTGGGAAGCGTACAAAGCCAAAGACAAGGCGACGCTGTCATCTTTGATTGACGACCACTTCCGCCAGTTTGAAGAAGGCCTCAGCGCTTTCGCCGACAAGAAGGCTGAGGTCAATTCCGTGGACGAGTTCGAACTCATCAGCTACACGCTGAGTGATTTCAACGTCAAACAAATTGGGCCGAAGGCTGTGCTGGTCACTTACATCGCGCAGTACGAGGGCAAATCGGGCGGCGAGAACTCCAAGGCCAAAAGCGTCTTCGGCGAGGTGTGGACTTCTTCAGGCGGCGACTGGAAGTGCTCGTACATGCAAGAAACGTACGTGAAGTGAGGCAGGCTCATGGCAGTCACAATTCGCGTGGAACTTCCGCAGCATCTACGCACGCTGGCGCATGTCGGGCATGAAGTCGAGATTCCGGTCGAGGGCCCGGTAACGCAGCGATCGGTGCTGGACGCGATTGAAGAGCGCTATCCGATGTTGAAGGGCGCCATCCGCGATCATGTGACGAAGCAGCGGCGGGCGTTCTTGCGATTCTTTGCATGCCAGGAAGACCTGACCCATGAGTCTCCGGATGCGCCATTGCCCGACGCGGTGGTGTCTGGGAAAGAACCATTTCTGGTGATCGGAGCGATTGCAGGGGGATAGGTGCGCGGCCGCACTCCGTAACAGAGCGGTTCCTCCCGGGAACAATCGGACTGTCGCAGGAGTCTAAGAAGAGCGGAGGCGCGACGAGCGCGTGAAAGACTCCAGGCTCTGCTGCAGCTTAGATCGGACAGCATACCTTCCCGTAGCCGCAAGCGTCTTTGCCATCGTTCTCTTCAGTTTCATGCTGATCGGCGGAATGGACCCGTTCGCGCCCTCCGAATTGCCGAAGGTCAACTATCCGTTCACCGCGCCAGAGGCGGCGGACGAAGATGCGATCGTCCTCGCCGTGCATCACGGCAAAGTGTTCTGGAGAAACCATCCGGTCTCCGTGAGTGAACTGCCGGACAAGCTAACTCACGTTTCGAGACGCCACCGGGACGAGCCGATCTTTCTCGCCGTCGATGCCCACACTACCTACGGAGATCTCGCGAAGGTGTTGACGGCTTTGCAGTGGGCCCAAAGAACCAAAGTCGTCTTTCTCGTTGAACAGCGTAAGTACTGGACTTCATCCATCGACTACACACAACCGCGATTCTGGAACCTCGCCTATCGTTGGGATTCGATGGACTGGTTGCTACGGGCAGACTTCATGCTGCTCGTCGTCATGCTGGTAAATGTCGGCGCAGTCTTCAGTTTTCGCTTCTACAACTACGAAACACTTCGTCGTGAATCTCGTGCTTTCACCCATAACATCAAGCCCGCCCTGCGCGAAGGGTACCTTGATGCTGCAATCACTCTTGCGGTACGAACCCGGCAGGCGTTTCTGGCCGCGGTTACAGCGGAAACCCTGGCAGCGTACGCATCCGCGCCCTCTCACTTGACCCACTCGGAGGCATTAGGTATTGCGCAAAGGGCATATCAGCGGAGCAGCAGTCGCCCGGCTGCTAAGGCGAGAGTCGGGCTTGGCAACTTAGCGATGATTGCGTCTTCCGCAACGTTCATCGGCTTCCTGGGAACAATTTACGGGATTCTGACGGCGTTTCATGGATCGTCCGGGTCTAAGGCTGCAGCTCTGGCTCAGGTTGCATCCGACATTGCGGGAGCTGTAATGCTGGGTGGCGTGGGGCTTTTCGTGTCGCTTCTCGCTGTCTGGAGTTTGAAGTGCCTGCGCCGACGGTTGGACTTGATTCAGGGCGAACTGGCGGACACGCACCTTGAAGTAATCGAAAGCCTCAGCGCTCACCCCACATGGAGAGAACGATATCAAGGCTCGCCTAATCGAGAGACATTTGGCGTGCTTAACGATTTTGCGGCGCGCATCTGGGAAGTTCCATATGACCGTCAACGTCCGCTGGCGCTGGCCATGTGGGCCTGCATTCTTTTCGTGGCCTATGTGATGGCAAACGATTTGTACTGGTCGTGGGTATTTCACCGGCGCGGCTGGTGGTGACGGGGCACACGCATGTGCGGCCCTTCTATCCGCGCGCGATCTGAATCAGCTTCGGCAGCACATCTCCGAACGCTGAACCTTCTGCTGGTCTGCCGAATTCGAAGTAGATCTTGCGGTACAGATCGTATAAAGCCGCGTACGCACTCTGTGTTTCCGGCTGCGGCTCGTAGACGACATGCTTCGGACAAATTTTGTCCTGCGCCTCGCCGATGGTCTTGAAAACTCCCGCCGCCATGAACGCGAAGATCGCGGAGCCTAGTCCCGTCACCTTGCCGCTCGGCACCAGCACGGGCCGTCCAAGCACATTCGCATAGACCTGATTCAGAACCGGATTATTCTGCGGGATTCCTCCACCGTTAATGACGCGCTGGGTGGGTGCGCCGTATTCACTCATGCGGTCGAGGATGACGCGCGTATGGAAAGCCGTGCCTTCGATGGCAGCGAAGAGTTCGTCCTGCGCGGTATGAACAAGGTTCCAGCCGAGCGTCATGCCGCCCAGATTCGGATTCACCAGGACAGTGCGATCGCCATTGTCCCAGGTCATGCGCAACAGGCCCGTCTGACCTGCGCGGTATTTGTCGAGGCCCTTGCTTAGCTCTTCGACTGTCGTCCCGGCGCGGCGCGCGATGGCGCTGAAGATGTCTCCGGTGGCCGAGAGTCCGGCTTCAATTCCAGTGAACTGCGGGTGGACGCTGCCGGGTACGACTCCGCAGACGCCCGGGATCAGTTGTGCCTTGGGTGCATAGGCGATGATGCAGGTCGACGTGCCGACCACGTTGACGACATCGCCTTCCTTCGCACCGGCACCGATGGCGTCCCAGTGAGCGTCGAAGGCTCCAACAGGAATCGGGATGCCAGCGCGCAGGCCAAGCTTCTCGGCCCATTGCGGGGCGAGATCGCCTGCAATCTTGTCGGACGTTGCGTATTCGCCTTCGAGTTTGTCGCGTGCTCCGGCCAGCAGCGGATCCACCTTTGCCAGAAAACTCTCGGGGGGAAGGCCGCCGAGCGAGGCGTTCCACATCCACTTATGGCCCATGGCGCAGACGCTGCGCTTCACGTGGCGGTGGTCGGTGATTCCACACAACGTCGCCGCTACCATGTCGCAGTGCTCGAACGCGCTGGCGAATTTCGCGCGCTTATCGGGATTGTGACGAAGCCAATGAAGTAGCTTGGCGAATCCCCACTCCGAGGAATAGACGCCACCGCACCACTGGATGGCTTCCAGTTTGTCGATGCGTGCCAGTTCCGTGATCTGGGCCGCTTCCTGCTTGGCGCGGTGATCGCACCAGAGATAGTAATCGTCGAGCGGAACCATGCCTTCGCCGACCGGAATGACGCTGGATCCAGTCGTGTCGAGGGCGATCGATCCGACCTGGTCGCCGGAGATTCCAGCGGCCTTCACCGCCTGTCGCGTGGCTTCGGCAAGCGCGCGCATATGATCGTCGTGCGATTGCGTAGCGAAGTCGGGATCTTCGCGCTTGCGGTGCAGCGGATATTCAGAAACAGCAGAGGAAATCAGGCCGCGATCGCTGTCAGCGATGGAGACGCGGACGCTGAGGGTGCCGAAATCTACTCCTGCTACGATGGCCATTGCGCAGTCGTTAGTCCTTAGTCGTTGGTAGTTTCGCGCGCTGTTGTTAGAGCGCCCTGGGTTTCTTCGTGTCCTGCGAAACCACGGTCACGTGTCCCCCACCCTGCGCAGTTTCGCGAAGGGTGGGGGTCAGCCGTTGGGGAGGGCTGAGATCAATCTCTATGCTTCGTTGCCGTGCCAGTACATCTGCCAACCCAGATACCGCACTGCTGCTTCGTGCACCGCCGCTGCTGTGTTGGAGAAGTTCGCGGCGACGTGGTGTTCAAATCCGTTTTCGCAGATGTAGTGCAGCAGCTTCTGCAGGCCGGCGATCTGCACTACACCCACGCCGCCGAATGTATTCAGCGAATCGTTGGTGAACTGGCCTTCGCCTACGTAGCCGCGCATCACGCCCGAAGTATCGTCGGTCGAGAATCGGGCGTAGCTCATCGCGCCGGACTTCACGCGGCCTACAACCGTGCCGAATGTGTTGTCCTTGCCGACCGTGCCGGCGATGATTTCCTGGTAGTCCATGCGGACGTCGGCGAAGAAGTGCTTCGGCAGGTTGCTGCAGTGGAAGCAGACAGCCTTGTTGGGATCGTCGCCGTAGTTGTTATTCCAGTCGAGCAGGGCGCTGGGCGTTTCGGAAGCGAGTGCGAGGGCGTGCATGCTGAGCGTGCCGACCACGTCGACTTCGCAGGCCGCCGGCAGCAGCTTGTTGCTCATCATGCTCATGATGGTGCAGGGAACGACGCCGAAGTATTCCTCCATCGATGTCCAGCACTGCACAGCGCTGATCTGCAGATCGGTGCTGGTCATCCAGTCGTCGATGACGTAGCCCAGCTTCGCCATCTTGATGAGGGCGGCATTGGGGACGCCGCTGGTCGTCACGTACTTCTTGATCTCCGCGAGCTTGCCCTGCACTCCGGCGTGATCGTCTTTCAATTTGTTAATGCGGCCGAATACCTCGGAGAGATCAAGAGTCTCAGTCGAGATTCCACTGTTTTCGAGTAGTTTTTCGCTGTAGCGCACCGTGTTGAATGCGGTTGGTCTCGCTCCGATGCTGCCGACGCGCAGGTTGCGGAAACCGTTCACTACGCGGCACACCGCTGCAAACCAGGCGAGATCCTTCTCAAAGTCTGCGGAGTCCGGACTCACCGTGTGGAAACGGGTCAGCGAATACGGGATGCCATATTGCCGGAGGTTATTGCAGGCAGACATCTTGCCGCAGAAGCTGTCGCGGCGATGCAGGATGGTCATCTTCGACGCGTCGTCGGGCGTGGCCTGGATGAGTACTGGAACGTCGAGCCGCGCCAGGCGCAGGGTATCAGCGATGGCGCGCTCGTCGCCAAAGTTTGGGAGCGAGACGATTACGCCGTCGATCTTGTCGCTGTGCTTGCGAAACAACGCCGCGCATCTTTTAGCTTCTTCGTGGGTCTCGACCGCGCCATGCTTGCTGTCTTCCGGGCCGAGAACAATGCAATCGATGCCGGCTTTCGCCAGCGCCTGGATCATTTCTTCGCGTCCTGACTTCGCCAACTGATCGGGAAAGAAACCGCGGTTCCCGATGATGACGCCCATCGTCATTTTCTTCTTGTCAGACATATCGATCCTTTTCGAGATATGAACTGTACCGACTAAGACTTACCGGCCATTCGCTTGCGCTCGTTGGCCGGGGAGAAATGAATGCCAAAGAACAAACCTGACACCAACAGGATTCCACCCCACCACACATTGGCGTGCAGATCGTAGAGCACTACTTTTTCGGCAGGAGGGCTCATGATTTCGTAGATTCCGGTGGCAAAGATGAGCGCACCAACGACTCCAAGGCACAACCCCGTAAAGAACCAGATCGAGAGTGATCCGCCGGACTTCATGGTTTCCTCCTACCAGAAAATGATCTGCAACACGATGAAAATCACAAACACTACCGCACCCCAGAAGTAGGGGCTGTGCAACCAACCTACGTTTTCAGCTTTGGGGATGGGCGTCAGGCCGTAGACCACATCCTTGAGCTCGGAATCGGGTCTCGGCTTGGTCAGCATGCTGACGACAAACGTCACGATGATGCAAATCAAGCAGCACCACAGGGCGCGGAACATATTCTGGGCCTGGTCCTGCGCGTCCATGGAGAGTGCGACGTACCGCACCGCGTTGGGATCGAGCTTCACCCACGCATACATACCCACCGAAGACAGTGTTCCCGCGAGCAATCCGGCCCAACCGCCGGCCGGGGTGGCGCGCTTCCAGAGCATGCCCAGAAGCACTGTCCCAAACAGCGGCGCGATGAAAAAGCTGAAGAGCGACTGGACATAGTCCATGATGCTCGGCTTGCCCGCGGCGATGTAGGCAGTGCCGATGCTGATAACCACGCCGATGATGGTGACCCAGCGCCCCATCTTGACCTTGGATTCGTCCGAGGCGTTCTTGTTGATCAGGGCGCCATAGATGTCGTAGGTCCAGACGGTTGTGAAGGCGCTCACATTGCCAGCCATTCCTGACATGAAGCCAGCAATCAGCGCAGTGATGCCCAGACCGAGAAGGCCGGGGCCACAATAGCGGGCCAACATGAGAGGCAAGACTTCGTCATAGCCGTGCAGTCCCTGGGCCTGGCCGGCAGCGGACCAAGCCTGGTCGGCAGGCACAAGCCGGATCAGGCTTCCAGTGTGTGGATCACGGAGCAGCGCCAAGCCGAGCAATCCGGGAAGGATGACGATGAACGGCACGCACATCTTGAACGCGGCACCGATGATGGGGGCCAGTTCGGCGGAGCGCAGGTCCTTCGCGGCCAAAACGCGCTGCACCACGAGGAAGTCCGTCGTCCAGTAACCCATGGCGATAACGGCTCCCAGACCGAAGACGATTCCGGCCCAGTTGATGCCCATCGGATTGTTGTTGAAATTCCCCAATGTGGACCACAGATGGGTGTAGGAACCCGGATTCGCCATGTGGAGTTCGGTCAGGTTTTGCAGAATCTTGGCTTGCAGCCCCTTCCATCCACCGGCTTCAATCAGACCAAGAATCGGGATCAGCAACGCCCCAGCCCAAATGAGAAAGAACTGCAGAACTTCATTGAAGATGGCAGAGCGCAATCCGCCGAGAGCTACGTATAGGGCAACTGTGCCAGCTGAGACCCAAATGCTGAAATCCATGTTCCATCCCAGCACGACTTTCATAACTACGGCCATGGCATACATGTTGATGCCGCTCATCAGGACCGTCATCAAGGCGAACGAGATCGAGGAGATGGTCTGTGCACCTACTCCGAAGCGCAGCTTTAGATAGCCCGGGACGGAATGCGTCTTGCAGACGTAGTAGAACGGCATCATCACCAGCGCGAGGAAGAGCATAGAGGGGATAGCGCCGATCCAGTACCAGTGGGCAGCGAGGATTCCATACCTGTAAGAATTGCCCGCCCACCCCATCAATTCCAGCGACCCGAGATTGGCGGAGAGAAATGCCAGGCCCGCAACCCAGGCCGTCATCTCGCGCCCGGCCATGAAGAAATCTTCGCCGGTGTTGGCTTGTCCCTTCAGGTAGAAACCAATACCCAGCACCAGGGCGAAGTAGAAGACGATGATGACGAGATCGACTGCTGAAAGGTGAACGAGAGTGTTTGAACTGAAGAACAGCAGAGCAAGATTCATTGTGTCTTGACCTGTCCGTAGTAGGCGTTCGAACCGTGCTTGCGCAAGAAATGCTTGTCGTGCAATTCGCGGCCCAGCGGCCGGGATTCCGCGTTGATCAAAAGCGTGTGCGATGCCATCCGCGCAACGTACTCGAGTACTACGGCGTTGTGCGCTGCTGAGGCGGCCGTTGGCCCCCAGCAGAAGGGCGCATGACCGGCCACCAGCACTGCCGGGACTGAATCTGGATTGAGATTCGAGAACGCGCGGCAGATGGCCCTGCCGGTTTCGCGTTCGTACTCGCCGGTAATCTCACCGGTCGTGAGTCGCTCGGTCACTGGCACCGGGCCGTGGAAGTAGTCCGCGTGCGTAGTCCCGAAGCATGGGATCGGTGTTTCCGCCTGAGCCCATGCGGTGGCGAATTCGGAATGTGTGTGAGCGACGCCACCAATATTCGGAAAGCATTTGTAGAGTTCGACGTGCGTCGGAAGGTCGGAGGAGGGCCGGAGTTTACCTTCGACGACGACTCCCTCAAGATCGGAAATCACCATGTGCTCAGGCTTCAATTCTTCATAAGGAACGCCGCTGGGCTTGATGGCAACGAGGCCTTCATTGCGGTCGAGGCCGCTGGCATTGCCGAAGGTATAAAGGACAAGACCGCGGCGAACCAGTTCCAGGTTGGCTTCGAGCACCTCTTCGCGGAGTGTCTTCAGCAACATGGGGAATGAAGAATTGGCTTTGTTTTCGTGAACCAGGCTGCTAGATCAAATTTCGAGCGTAAACGTTTACGAACGGGAACATTAAACGCCGCGGGGCATGTTTGTCAAAGGATTCCACCCATCTCCGGCAGGGGCGCAGGCATCGCATCGAGAAGATCGAGGTAAGTGCGCCCCTAAGTCCCTCCCAGTGCACGGCTATTGGATATTCTCTACACTGGTTCGTCGGTTTTGAGGGCTAGGACAAGAGCATGGGCCGTACCTCCTTTGACCTGGTGATTGTCGGGGCGGGCATCGTGGGTGCAGCCTGCGCCGACGAGTCCGCCAGGCGTGGAATGACAGTAGCGGTCGTTGACCGCGACGTCATCGGCTCCGGCGCTACCGCGGCGGGGATGGGCCATGTTGTCGTCATGGACGACTCGGAACCGCAGTTTGCCTTGACGCACTACTCGCAGCAACTGTGGCAGGCGCTAAGGCCAGAGCTTCCCGAAGACGTCGAATACGAGCAAGCCGGAACCATCTGGGTCGCGTCGGACGACGAGGAGATGGCTGAGGTTCTGCGGAAGCATCAGTTCTACCGCGAACGAGGAGTTTCGACCGAGGTGCTCGACGCGCAAGCTCTGTATCAGCGTGAGCCCAATCTGCGACCGGGGATGGCAGGTGGACTCCTGGTTCCCGAGGACGTCGTGGTGTATCCCCCATGCGCAGCGCGGTTTCTGATGGAGCGCGCACAGAGTCGCGGGGCGCAGATTCGGCTGGGAACAGCAGTGATCCGGGTTGGCCAGGGGCACGTTGCTTTGGCTGACGGTTCAGAGATTTCCGGCAAGATCGTGGTGAATGCGGCGGGTGCGTGGGCAGCGGAATTCACTCCCGGGATTGAGATCAAAAAGCGCAAAGGGCATCTGGTGATCACCGACCGCTATCCCGGATTTCTCCGGCATCAACTGGTGGAACTCGGCTACCTGAAGAGCGCGCACTCGGTCACGAGCGATTCGGTTGCGTTCAACGTGCAACCGCGACGCACGGGACAGATTCTGATCGGCTCGTCACGGCAGTACGGAGCCGAGCACAAGGAAATCGATCAGCCGATACTCACGCGGATGTTACGGCGGGCACAGGAATACATGCCGGGGCTCGGGGCAATGTCGGCGGTGCGCACATGGACTGGCTTTCGCGCGGCCACTCCGGACAAGCTGCCGCTGATCGGTCCGTGGCCGGGAGACTCGTCTCTGTTTCTGGCGACCGGTCATGAGGGTCTTGGGATTACTACTTCCCTGGCTACCTCGAAACTTCTCGTCGACAAGATCACTGGAGCCAAGCCGGAGATTCCCATCGAGCCATACCTGCCTTCGCGAGCAAAGGAGGCGGTCCATGTCTGATTCCATCGTGCTGACGGTGAATGGGACGAAGGTGACCGTATCGTTGGGCGCCACGGTAGCGGTGGCGATGACAATCGCCGGACAGGCTTGCCGCACGTCGGTTCACGGCGAACCGCGCGGCCCGTTGTGCGGCATGGGAATCTGCTTCGAGTGCCGTGCCGTGATCAACGGCCAGCCGCATTGCCGGAGCTGCCAGATCCTCTGCGAGTCGGGAATGGACGTGAGAACGAATGAGTAGTCCGCTGCATCACTTCGATGTATTGGTAGTCGGCGGAGGACCTGCTGGCATGGCAGCGGCAGCGCGGGCTGCCGAATGCGGAGTTCGAGTCGGCCTGGTGGACGACAACGTTGCGTTGGGCGGACAGATTTGGCGCGGAGCACCGGAGGACCACCCTGAGTCAGCTTCGTGGGCCGCACGGTTGCGGAGCGCGGGCGTGACAGCCCTGTCCGGTTTGCGGGTGTTTCACCAGCCAGAGCCGGGTGTGTTGTTGGCAGAAGGACGAGAGGACATTCACGAACTGCGCTACGAAAAGCTCATTCTTGCGACCGGCGCGCGGGAGCGATTTCTGCCGCTTCCGGGATGGACTCTGCCCAACGTGATGGGGGCGGGCGGTCTGCAGGCGATGGTGAAGTCGGGACTGCCGATCGCTGATAAACGCGTGGTTGTGGCCGGAACCGGCCCGCTGCTGCTGGCGGTGGCCGCGTATCTTCGCAAGCGCGGAGCGAAGGTTCTCGTGGTGTGCGAGCAGACGTCATGGAGCAGGCTGGCCGGATTTGCCGCCACGCTGGTGAGGTTTCCGTCGAAAATCAGCCAGTCGCTGGAGTTGAAAAAGAATCTCGCAGGCATTCCGTTCGCCGCCAATAGCTGGCCGACTGCTGCGCAAGGAACGGATCGGCTGGAATCAGTCCACATCTCACGCTCCGGCGCGTTGCAGGATATTGCGTGCGACTACCTGGCCTGCGGATTCCATCTCGCTCCGAACACTGAGTTGGCACTCTTGCTTGGCTGCCGGATGTCCGGCGACTTCGTGCAAGTGGATGAGTTTCAGCAGACCACAGTGCCCGGAGTCTATTGCGCCGGAGAACCGACGCGGATCGGAGGAGTAGAGTGCGCGCTGGTGGAAGGGCAGATCGCCGGTCTCGCTGCGGCGGGAAAAGCTGATTTGGCGCGCCTTCTGTTCCATGAGCGCAGCGAGGTGCACCGTTTCGCGCGTGCACTCGAACGCACGTTCCGCCTGCGCGATGAGTTGAAAGCCCTTCCGGCTGACGCCTCAATCATCTGCCGGTGCGAAGACGTCACACATGTCCGGCTCATTCAGCATTCGTCGTGGAGGGCAGCAAAGCTGCATACGCGGTGCGGCATGGGTCCGTGTCAAGGCCGCGTCTGTGGACCGGCGACCAAGTTCCTGTATGGGTGGAGCCCGGATTCAGTGCGGCCGCCGATCTTTCCCGCGCGCGTCGAGAGTCTTTCCGCTCTTGTTGCCGGCGGGACTGAGCCAAAGGCATGACTGGACACGAGCAACTGCTACGACCAACTGCGAATGCCGATCATCCCCCAATAGGTGAAATACGCCGCAGCCAGCAGCAACGCCAGCGAAACAAAAATTGAGAACCGTCGCACGCCGCGCCGAACACCCTCTTCGGGACTCCGCAGCGCGACCATGGCTCCCGCAAGCGACGTAACCGCGTAAAACAATGTGCTCGCCCATAGGGCGATCGACCATGCTGTGCGATTGCCGAGGCGCTGAATCAGATCGTCGCCGCAGAGGATCACGATACCGACGAAAGCAACCAGGCTGAGCACGGCCAGCAATGGCCACAAGCGCATACTGCGCTCCGCCGGCCGCCGTCGCGATTTGAACAGCCCGCCGATCAACCAGAATGGGGCATACACGACGATCGCGAGCACGGAAAGCGCCACCCACGCGACGGCGAGAATCTCTCCGATTGCGAACCAGGCCGGAATCTTCTTCATCGTGTTGCCCAGACCGTCTTGAATGAATCTCCCGTCAGCGTTGGGAGTGATCAGTGCGACAGACGCGACTGGATCCGGATTTTCCGTTCGCTCGTGGCGGAATTGTGATCCCGAGACGGGAATGTATGTTTCATGCCGATTCAGCAACGATGTAGCGACAAGCCTTCCATCGTGCCCGCTCATGTGCCTCATACCGAAAAGGCGCTCCAGAAAGTGCAGCAACTCCATCCGCGGAGAGTCTGGCTCGTACCAGCCTTCGTAGTCGCTGACATTTGCAGGAAGAGGCGCGACCGTGGGCAGGGGCGGTTTCTCCAGCTTGTGTGTGATGTACGCCCTTATCGACTTCGCAACTTTCTCGAATGCGTCTCCATTGCCGCTGTTGATGCTGAAGAAGTAGCCCACGCCGTAGTCGGGCATGTAGGCCATCTCGGTCAGGCCGCCGTCTACCCCGCCATCGTGTCCGTGATAGACGAAGCCGTCCTCGATGCTCCAGTAGTTGCTGAGGCCATATCCGGTCTTCAAACCGTCCTTCGCAGCCCAGGTGCTGGCAGGACTTTCCATGCGGTCTATATCGGCCGCCGGTACGACCTGCTTCCCTCCAACCATGCCACGATTCAGATAGAACTGTACATAGGCGGCCATGTCATTGGCGGAGGCGTTGATGGATCCTGCAGGTCGCATCAGGATATGCCAGTACGGATACGGGGTCTTACCGTCGGGGTGATAGAGCGTCGTGGCCGTGCCGGGGGCGGTCTCGAAGTAGGTCGCGGTCTTCATCCCGATGGGAGTGAAGAGGTTCTGCTGCACGAAATCTTCGAAGCGTTGTCCCGTGAGCTTTTCGACGACGGCTGCGGCCACGGGCGGGCCGGAATTGCAGTAGGCCATACGCGTGCCCGGACGCCAGCGCGAAACGCGGGAGTGGTGATCGTAGTCGAGTCCCTCGCGGACTCCCATCGAATCGGGGGCCTGCTTCGCGTATTCGCGGAGGTGCAAGTCGTCCCACCCTGTCGTGTGTTCGAGCACATTCACGACGCGAATTGGATCGGTGGCTTCCCATCGATTCTCGAAGAAGACATCGGGAACCAGCTTGTGGACAGGATCATTCAGCGACACCTTACCTTGATCGGCCAGCAGAAGAATCGAGAAGGAAGCGAACGCCTTTGACGTGGACCCGATGCGAAACAGCGTGTCAGCGGTCGTGGCGCGGTTGCTGGCCACGTCGGCGAGGCCCAGGCCCGTGACCCACTCGGGGCCATCCTTGTGAACGATGGCCACCGACACTCCGGGTACGTGGTTGTCCTTGAGAATCTTCTCCAGCTGCTGGCGCAGCTCCTCGACCGATTGGGCTGGCTTGGGTTTCTCTTCTTTGGCTGCGGCGAAAGACGATGGAATGAGGAATAAACAGAGAACGGCGGAAACGATCCATTTCACGGTGGGAGTCCTCCGCGTAAGTCCGGAACAATCTCAGCGGACCATCTTACGACCGCGGGACTAAATCTGGTAGTCGAGATCGTCCATCAGACGCTGCAGCGAGGCGGGCACGGGTTCGTGAGCTTCGGAGCCTTCGAGTTGCTGCACGCGCTCGCGCAGCTTGTTGACTTCGGTGGCGACGGCGGCCAGGGCTTCGGAGAGTGGATCGTTGATCAGCTTGGGATCGGTGATCACGACCCGTTTCCCTTCGCGGAAGATGATGTGGCCGGGCACGCCGACGACGGTAGAGTTGTCAGGCACGTTCCGCAGGACGACGGAACCTGCGCCGATGCGGCAGTTTTTCCCGACGGTGATGTTGCCGAGGATCTTTGCTCCGCCGCCGACGACCACGCTGTCTTCAAGCGTGGGGTGGCGCTTGCCGTGCTCTTTGCCAGTGCCGCCCAGTGTCACTCCCTGGTAGAGAGTGACATCGTCTCCTACGATGGTGGTTTCACCGATCACCACGCCCATGCCGTGATCGATGAACAAGCGGCGTCCGATCTTGGCACCGGGGTGAATTTCAATTCCCGTCAGCCAGCGCGCGACTTGCGAAAACCATCGACCGAGAAAGAACAGCCCGTGATTCCACAGCCAGTGGTTCACGCGGTAGAACCAGACGGCGTGCAGGCCGGAGTAGCAGAGATAAACCTCAAAGCGGGACTTGGCCGCGGGATCGTGATCCATCACGTTGGTCACGTCTTCGCGGATTAGCGATATCAGGTGCGGCATGGAAATCGATCAGGCCGGCGGCAATTCGACCGTGGGGAGCTTCGACGCCTTCTCGCGCAACTCCTGGAACAGGATGCTGCTCAGGTAGCGCTCGCCAAACGACGGCAGGATCACGACGATCAGCTTGCCCGCATTCTCCGACCTCTGAGCCACTTTGATAGCCGCAGCCACTGCCGCTCCGGAAGAGATGCCGACGAACAGCCCCTCCTCCAGC
>Ga0335082_10003704_pt1 | contig 16635 bp, 14 predicted proteins | sample Lox_Sample_41_FD_206718 | JGI IMG/M metagenome (GOLD analysis project Ga0335082, IMG submission 206718) | Soil microbial communities from Loxahatchee National Wildlife Refuge, Florida, United States - Lox_Sample_4.1 | ecosystem: Environmental > Terrestrial > Soil > Wetlands | place: USA... | reverse complement strand
GGTTGGTGAGACGGCGCTCTTAGCAGGATTGATCCGAGCACCGAACAGGCTTTCTCCTTATCGCAGCGTCGACGCGGCCACAAAGCGGAGAAATGTTGTGCTGGCCAAGCTTTTGGATGACAAAATCATAACCCACAAACAGTATGAAGCCGCGCTGCGAGAAGCTTTGCCTCATCGAGAACTTGTGAAAGTAACCAACGATGCGCCTTTTTACGTTGATTTTCTGCGGCGAGAGCTCGCTGAGAACTATTCCAACGATGTGTTGACCGCCGAAGGGCTACGAATTTTCAGCAGTTTGGATCTCCAGCTGCAGCGAATCGCGGAGCGCTCTCTGGCCGAAGGGCTCAAGAAGTTGGAAGATACCTATCCTGCTTTGCGTCGCAAGGGGGACGACGACAATCTAGAAGGGGCGATTATCGTGCTGCGTCCGCAAACGGGTGAAATCAAGGCGATGGTGGGTGGGCGGAGCTATCAAAAGTCTCAATTCAATCGCGTGTTTCAAGCCAAACGGCAACCCGGCTCGGTCTTCAAGCCTTTCGTTTATCTTGCCGCACTTATGTCTGGTGGGGAAGGGGGAAAAAAATTTACTCCGGTCACAATGGTAGAAGATTCTCCCTTTACCTGGAGTTACGACGGCCAAGAATGGCAGCCGGGGAATTATAACGACGAATACTTCGGCACAGTGACGTTTCGCCGCGCGTTGGAGAAATCCTTGAACTCCGCCACCGCACGCGTAGCGCGGGAGGTGGGCATCAAGCGCGTCCGCGAGATCGCGCAGCGGCTCGGTATTCAGAGCTCGCTCCCGGCAGTTCCGGCGCTGTCGCTGGGAGCCGCTGAGGTGACGCCTATGGAAGTTGCCGTTGCTTTCGCCACCTTGGCGAACAACGGGGTGCGTACCACCCCTTTGGCCGTCAAGCAAGTGGTGGAGCCAGAGGGGCGGGTATTGGAAAAGCGAGATGTGCGAGTCGAGAAGGTCATTTCTCCGCAAATCGCTTTCATGATGAACTATCTGTTGAAAGGCGTCCTGGATCGGGGTACCGCGGATGTCGCCCGGCGTTGGGGTTTTACCCGACCGGCTGCCGGCAAGACGGGAACGACGAATGATTACAAAGACGCGTGGTTTGTTGGCTATACGCCTGATTTACTGGCCGTTGTTTGGGTCGGCTTCGATAATCAGAGCAAACTAAATCTTTCCGGGGCGCAAGCGGCGCTGCCGATCTGGACTGAGTTTATGAAGCGTGCAACAGCCGGCACACCCATCACCGATTTCGTTCCACCGCCGGGGATTAAGATCGTCGACGTCGATCCCATCAGCGGTCAGCTCGCCACCTCTAATTGCCCTTACGTCCTGCGCGAGGCGTTTATGGAAGGGGATGAACCGACCGGTTATTGTCCGCTGCACCCGGGAAATACCTTGCAAGTTTCAAAATCTGAATGAAGCCGGCGGATCGGCTTTTCGCTATGACCTTGTCCGAAAAGAAAATGCGCGGGAATAAGTTTAGTCTTGCCATTTTAGCATCCGTCGCTGCTGCGGCACAGGCTTGCGCACCGCCGTCGCCGTCCTACCGGACGCCGATGCCTGCTTCGACGAGTGCCCCTTCGGCGACGAGAAGCCCGCAAGCCGTTGTTGCGCCTCCTCCTGAGCCGGACACTGTAAAACGGCAGCTGCCGCAGGAGGCAAAAATTAGAGAGCAGGATTTAAAGAAGGGGCCGGCAACTCCGCCGGTAGCGAAACCACTTGCCAAGGATACGAGCGTGGGAGAAAACCACGTCGCTCCTGAGCCTGGACCGGTATTGCGCGATGACAGCTCGCTCGTGGCTAAGATTACGCCGGGCATACCGCCGCAACGCGCTGCCTCGCTCCGGCTCACAGAGGAAGGTCGAAAACTCCTTGACGCCGGTGACCCGAACCGAGCTCTGAGCCGCTTCGAGAAGACGATCGTTATCGATTCAACTAATCCCTATGGTTACTTCTACTTGGCGAAGACGCACTATCGTCTCGGACGTTACAAAGAATCTCTCAACTTCCTCGACGTCGCGGAATCTCGCTTGAGCGGAGAGCCATTTTGGCTTGCCGAAGTGTATGCTTTGCGCGGTGAGAACTTTCGCGCGCTGGGTATGACCGAAAAGGCGGAAGCCAGTTATTCCCAGGCGCTAAGCTTGAATTCCGGCAACCGCACGGCGTCGGATGCTTTATCCCGTCTCCAAGGAGACGCACAAGCCGCTCCCCGCTAAAAAGCCTCAATCCATGATAGTCCTGGGTGTCGAGACATCTTGTGATGATACCGCAGCCGCCCTGCTTCGTGATGGACGCCATATTCTCGCCAACGTGGTTTCGTCGCAGGACCAAATTCACGGCCCCTATGGCGGGGTCGTGCCTGAGCTGGCATCGCGCCAACATATCCAGAATATTTTGCCCATCATCGACGCAGCCTTGCAGGCGGCAGGGCTCATCCTGCAGGATCTTGACGGCGTCGCCGTAACCTATGGTCCGGGGCTCGTAGGTTCGTTGCTTGTCGGACTCTCGCTGGCGAAGGGAATCTCATTTCGCTGGGGCATTCCTTATGTCGGCATCAACCATCTCGAAGCGCATCTGTTGGCGATCCGCCTGGAGCAAGAGGTGCCATTTCCGTACCTATCTCTCCTTGCCTCTGGCGGGCACACATTACTCTACTGGGTCAAAGATGTCGGCGATTACGTTTATTGCGGAGGCACGCGCGACGACGCGGCGGGAGAAGCGTATGACAAGGTCGCCAAGATGATGGGTTTAGGATATCCCGGAGGACGGATCATCGATAATCTTGCCAAAGGCGGCAACCGCCAGGCGATCCGTTTCCCGCGCGCTCGCCTTACGAGGGGGTCCTATGAATTCAGTTTCAGCGGCATCAAAACTGCGGTTTGGCACTATCTGAAATCTCAGCCAAAGGACCAATGGGAGAATCAAAAGGCCGATATCGCGGCGAGCTTCCAAGAAGCCGTGGTCGATATGCTGGTGCAGCCGACCATGAAGGCAGCCCGCGACTGCGGTGTGAAGCGCATCGTGTTATCCGGCGGCGTGGCCGCCAACAGCCGCCTGCGGGAGAAGATGAAGGAGGTCGCGGAAGCGGAAGGGTTCGAGGTTTTTTCCCCTTCGCCTAAATTTTGCACTGACAACGGGGCGATGATCGCCCTGGCCGGATATCACTGGCTCAAGCGCGGCCGGCGTGATGATTTTCGTCTCAACGCCGATGCCGATCTGACGCTTTAAATCCAGTATAATAGCTCAAGGGGGTTACAGCGTTGGAAGGGTTATGACCACCCTTTACGAGGAAGTACGCGCGGCGCTTCGAGAATCTGACTTTCGACCAAGAAAAAAGCTGGGGCAGAACTTTGTCGTTCATGAGAATGTCATCGACTCTATCTTGCGCCTGCTGGGACTTTCTCCTGACGATGAAGTCCTTGAGATCGGTCCCGGGCTGGGTTTCCTAACACGTCGGCTTGTCGAAGTTGCTGCTAAAGTGTGGGCGGTCGAAGTCGATGCTTTTCTGGTCGATTGGTTGACGCGGAGTCCTTTAGGCGCAGAACCAAAGTTTCAACTGATTCATGATGATATTCTAAAAGTTTCGTTGGATCGATGGCTGCCAGCGCATAAGATCAAGCTCGCTGCCAATCTGCCCTACAGCATCTCAACGGCGGCGCTGTTCCGTTTGTTTGACTGGCGGGATCATTTTTCATCGCTGGTCTTGATGGTCCAAAAAGAGGTGGCCGATAGAATCGCCGCTCGACCGGGTACGAAGGCTTATGGAACGTTGTCGGTATGGTGTCAGGTGCATGGGCGGATCAGCGACAAAGTATCAGTGGCGCCGGAGGCGTTTTTCCCACGGCCCGACGTACGCTCCACCGTGCTGAAAATCGAACTCTATACCGAGCCACGGATTCCCGTCGGCGAGATTCCGTTGCTAAGGGGGCTGGTGCGGTCAGCCTTTGGCCAGCGACGCAAGACCTTGCGCAACGCGCTGTCATCATGGTTGAAGCAAGATGGAGACGCGATTGATAGCTTTCTTCGTTCTCAAAGAATCGATCCCAAACGCCGGGGCGAAACCCTGAGCGTGGACGAATTCATCAGCCTCGCTCGTTCCGTAAAGCCGCTTGCACCGCCGCTTACGGCCGAGAGCAGGTGATCCAAGCATGCCTGAGTTGCCGGAAGTTGAAACCATTTGCCGCGGGCTTCGGCCACATCTCCAGGGTCGGCGCATCGTTCAAGTGAAGGTCTTTGAGCCGCGCCTGCGCCAACCCATCGATCCTGGATTGTCCGGTCGCCTGCGGGGAAAAAAAATTGTTCACGTGGGGCGGAGGGCGAAGTACATATTTATCCATCTGGAAACGGGAGAGGTTTGGATCTTTCATCTCGGAATGTCCGGGAAGCTCATTCACGCGCATCCCAGTATCCCTAAGCAAAAGCATGATCACATCGTCGTGACCCTCGATAGCGGACAGGAACTTCGGTATCATGATCCCCGGCGCTTCGGCCTATCGCTCTTTGTGCCGGAGGCCGAATTGCGTGACCTGCCGCAGTTGCGCCATCTGGGTTTAGACCCGTTCGACGCTCACTTCGACGAGCGCTATCTTTACTCGTTCACGAAACGCTCACAGCGGCGGATTCGGGATCTTCTGTTGGACCAGCAAGTGATCGGAGGCATAGGAAACATTTACGCCAATGAGATCCTTGGCCGTGTGGGCGTCAGACCCACGACTCGATCGTCGCGGCTTACACGGGAGAAAGTGGCGCGCATTGCCTCCATGATCCCCACCGTCTTGAGTGAAGCGATCCGCTGGTGTGGCACGTCGTTCTCTGACTATCGCGACGCCGATGACAGGTACGGCGAGTTTCAGAATCATCTGCGCGTCTACGATCGCGAGGGTGAAACGTGTCGGGTCTGCCCGACCACGATCAAAAGAGTCGCGCTTGGAAACCGCAGCGCATTTTATTGTCCTTCTTGCCAGCAATAAGCGGTCATCCCTTCATGAATTTAAAGTCCTCAGGTGACGCAACAGGAGCCAGGACGCATACAGCTCTTTCTCCCTTGCGCCACCGCGATTTTCGCCTGTTCTGGACGGGCTTGCTTTTGTCCAGCGTCGGTAGCCAATTCACTACGGTGGCCATCGCTTGGCAAATCTACGAGATCACCAATTCGCCATTGCAAATCGGGCTCATCGGACTCACGCGCGCTGTCCCGCAGATCGCGATCCTCCTATTTGGTGGGCTCTTGGCCGACTCCATGAATCGCCGCAAACTCATGATGTGCACGCAAGCCAGTCTGTTTTGCGTTTCTGGAACATTGTCCCTCATTGCTTTGGCGGGCCGAACCACCGCGCTGTGGCTTTATGGGGTGACTATGTTTTTGGCTCTCTTCAATTCGCTGGAAGCACCTTCACGGCATGCCATCGTCGCGAACCTGGTGCCATCTGCGGATCTTCCCCGAGCTATGGCACTGTCCAGCACGCAGCGCTACATCGCGGTCATCGCCGGTCCGTCCGTGGCAGGCTTGGTCCTAGGTTTCTTGGGTCCTGCCGTGTGCTACGCGGTGGACGCGCTTTCGTGGCTCATTATGTTTATCTCGCTTGCGTTTATCCGGACGCGGTTGCCGGAGCGAGGAGGTTGGAGAACTGTCACCCTCGCTTCGTTAGGCGTTGGACTTCACTTTGTGTGGGGACATACGGTTATTTTTCCTTTGTTGATGATGGATTTGGGCGCGAACGTGTTTGGATCGGTGCGCGCGCTCTTCCCTATTTATGCGCGGGATATTCTCGTGGTGGGACCGAAGGGGATGGGCATTCTCTATGCGGCGAGTGCCATTGGCTCCTTGTTAGGAGCCGGGGGGTTCAGCTTTGTGGGGCAGGTGCGTCGCGCCGGTCGCTGGATTCTCAGCGGGGTCACTTTCTATGGTCTTTGCATCGTATTGTTCGCGACGTCACATAGCTTTTTCTTTTCCGTGTTGCTGCTTGTCGGCGCGGGCATCGGCGATATGATCAGCGCGATTCTTCGCGCCACGATCAATCAGCTCGCTACGCCGGACGATCTCCGCGGCCGCATGGCGGCCATCAATACTCTTTTCACCAATAGCGGGCCGCAACTAGGGCAGTTCGAAGCGGGCCTCTTGGCTTCAATGATCGGGGCTGAATTCTCGGCCATGACCGGCGGGCTGATTATCTTGGCGATCGTCGCTATCTTAGTGACGTGGTTCCCGCAAGTACGTGAATTTGAGCTTATGGAGAATGCGCTGCCAAAAACAGACGGGTGACGAACCACCGCGAGAAAGATCAGCGGCGGCGATGCCTTATCTTGAAGCAAGCCTGCGGCGCGTTTTTTCCATGCCGAAAAGTTCAATGAACGCGCCGAAGGCGTGTTTGCTCAGCTCGTGCAGGCGGTGAATATGTTCCGGAGTTTGCATGTGAATTCGATCCGGGTCGATGTCGCCATTGAGACCCGCGATCTCTTGCCTGTTTTCCTGCACCCTGAGCCAGCGATGAATCATCGGCTCATCCACTTCTAAGTGAAACTGAAGGCCATAGACCTTTGCTCCGTAGCGAAATGCCTGGTTGCCGCAGAGGAGGGATGAGGCAAGGTGACTGGCGCACAGCGGGATGTCAAAGGTCTCTCCGTGCCACTGAAAAATCTTCTCCGTTCCGCGAAACTCGGTAAATAGCGAATCGCCTTCCGCTTCTTTCGTGGGAGTCACGTCGTACCACCCGATCTCTTTTTCCTTGTTTGAGTAGACTCTGGCCCCGAGTGTCTTGGCGATCAATTGAGCGCCGAGGCAAATACCTAAAATGGGGAGATCCCTTTTCATCGCTTCTTCAATCAGCTTCATCTCTGTAACCAGGTGAGGTAAACGATCCGAGTCGTTCACGCTCATGGGACCGCCGAGAACCACAAGACCGTGGTACCCCTCCAAGCTCGGCTCCGCGTCGGGATGGCGGCCGAAATTCACGTAGCGAATCCGAAACCCGGCACTTTTCAGCAGTGGATTCAGAGTGCCAAGAATTTCATGCGGGACGTGCTGGCAGACAAGAAGCTTTTTCATGGCTAACGAGGCGAACTCATTATAACGCGGCGCGTAAATTGTTTGAAGGGGAGGGCTCTGTCACCGTCACTCGTAACTCATCGCGCCGCGAGGTTGAAGCACTCTGATCTCCAGAGTAAGTGGCAGAGCATCTTTGCTCACCGCCAGCGTGTCGGTCTTCATCAACTGTGTCTTGAGACCGGCGGCAAACTGTCTGACGAGATAGGGGTTATCGCGATGGTGCATGGGAATCGCAATCTTGGGCTTGAGTTGAGCCAAGACTTCTCTGGCGAGATCCGGCCCCATCGTGCGACCGCCGCCAATGGGCGTCAGGGCAATGTCCACCTTCCCAAATGCTTTGATCTGTTGCTCGTTCAGCTTCTGGCTCAGGTCTCCCAGGTGGGCAATGCAAAGATTGCCCAGGTCGAAGACAAATGCAGATCCTTTGATGCCTTCCATGATTTCGGCGTTTTGATGGATCGGGACGTTGTAGATGAGTGTGTCCTTGAAGGTTGTGCTGACCCTGTTCCACTCAGCGCCATAATTGCTCAGGCCGCGCAAGATTAGCGGCTTGCCGAGGACTATTTCGACGGCATTGTGGTTGTACATCTCTTTCCCGACAGTGACGACGTCGCCGACAACGTTTGGGTTCGGATACCATCCCGGTCCCAAGGGGTCGGTGACGATGCGGGTTCCCTTGCTAGTGGTAATGAGAAAAAAACTGTGGCCGAAGTATTGAATCGTCGCATCGACATTCGCCGCGTAGGCGAGAGACCCAAAACCGCGCGCCACGTCCGGATCGCGGCAAGAAGATTCCGCGACAGGGGATAACAACAGAAATGAATTCAAAAACACCGCCGAAAGGATAAGAGGTCGTAGGGATTTACACCAATGAATCTGCATGGGGGTCGCGAGCACGAACGCGGATGTGGCGACGGCGCTCATAACTAACAGGCTATTGGATTGAAAGGCAAAAAACAATTGCCGGGGATTTTTTACAGACGTTGGACATTTAAACCGAATTCTGCAGTCGAACTAGAGTCATGAGTGGGGCAGCAAACCTTCCATAGCGAAGACAATGCATTCTGCCTCTAAGCGGGCAACCAATATCGGTGCTATGTGTAGCCGCTTACGCCTCCCGTAACTGCAAAATCCGGGTTCAATTGGCAACCTGAATTTTTCGTTCAATGCATCAAGGCTGTTCCTTAGATGTTCTCACGGCGGTTGCTTCCGAATAATCGCCGCCAATGTGGGATATCTAATCAACCACTGCGTGACCAAGAAACTGACGCAACCGGGTTCACGCGGCCGCCGAATCGTCGTGTGATTCCAAGAAATGCTGCCACGCCGACCGCGAGGGCGCGACCTTTTCTTGCAACCGTTGCTTCCCGTTCTCGCTCATCGGTGTGAAGTTGAGGGCGGCCTGGACGTTTTGTTCCAGGGGCGCCATTTGCTCGCAGCCGATGACGACGCAGGCGACCGGCTGGCTGAGATTGAACTGTAAAAGCTCTCCCGACGGGGCGCGGCCGGCACCGTTGCCGACGAGCATTCCCTGTCCCATGACTTTCATGGAGAGGATGCCCATATTTTTTTGCAGCGCGACCGGCAGCGCGGAATTCTCGAAGGCGGGAATCGGTTCCATCTTCCGCGCGGCGACGGGATTGGCCGATTGTGCGGCGTTGAGGGCCATGAGGACGGTGTCGAAGTCGTGACGCCGCAATGCCTCGGTCATGGCCGTGCCGTCGTTGTGGCCGGTGATGCCGATGAAACGGGCGACTTTCTGATTTTTCAGTTGTTGTACGGCGCCTAAAACGCCGTCAGCGCTGCCGATGCGGTCGAGATCGTTGAGATTGCTGAGACTATGGATCTGAATGAGATCGAGATAGTCCGTCTGCAGAAACTCGAGGCTAGTTTCCACCGAGCGCAACGCACCGTCCCGGTCTCTGGGATCAATCTTGGTGGCGAGAAAGATCTGTTTGCGGCGGCCCTTGGAGAATTCTCCAAGACGCTTCTCGCTCAACCGTTCGAGCGGCCGCCGCGTATAAGATCCCGCAGTATCGAAATAGTTAATTCCAAGTGCGAAGGCCCGTTCAAGCAACGCTTGGGCCGCGTCTTCGTCCGGAATGGAGCAAAAGCGTGTGCCGGATCCGAATCCGATGCAGGAAACCGTTTCTCCAGTTTTTCCCAGGCGCCGTTTCGGCAGGCCTGAAAGCGATGCAGTCGCACCCAACGCTTTTTCCGCGGCACCCAATACTACTGCGGCCGTGGTGCCTTTCAGAAATTCACGACGAGACCAGCGCGACTTCATAATTCACTCCATTCTCGTCCAGGGTTGTGTCACTATAGTGAAATGGCGTACCTGCTAAACTCTCGTGTCATTTGACAACCGATTCCGCGACCTTTCGGTATAGTCTCTCACACTGGTGATAGCTCCCTTTTACTAGGAAGGACATGCAAAGTACAAGGCAACTGTGAAAGGGCATCTTCGTCTCGCCAAAAAAAGAGGCCCCATCACTGGGGCCTCTTCGGTGACTTATGTTAATTTCGGAATACGACGATTAAATTCTCGCTTTCAAAGTGCCTTTGATGGGCGCGACGCCGGGAAATTCCCATTCCTCCCACATCTCGTCCACCATCTTCTGAATGTAGGTGAAATGCTCCTCTTTTAGATGATCGAAACGTCCCTGTTTGGTGAGAAATTCCTTTACGGGGATTCTTCCCTTGCCGGTCTTACGCGCGTCGTAGGTGTAGATGATGTTGCCCTCCACGATTTCGTAGAGCGGGTAGATGCCGCATTTGATTCCCAACTCGCCTAGCTCGTTGGAGTAGCGAGGGTGATAGTCCCAGCCCTTCGGGCAGGGATCATAAGTATGGATAAAAGTCGGACCGCCGATCTCGAGCGCTTTGCGCACCTTGTTCAAATAATCCGTGGGTGGATAGGTCGCGCAGGCGGTGGCGACGTAGCGGCAGGTCGGATGGCCGACCGCCAGCATGCCGGCGACGTTCTTTTTCCAGCGCCGCTGCATGATGGGGTGCTTCGTCCCCGGAGGCGTGAACGTCGTCTGCGCGCCGTAGGTCGAAAGTCCGGTGGCCTGGATGTCCGTGTTCGCGGCGGACTCGTTATCGTACATGATGATCAGCAAGTCGTAATCGCTCTGCAGCGCCGCGGAGATGCCGCCGATGCCCATATCGCCGGCGCCGAGATCGCCGGAGAAGTTGATGACGTTGATCTTCTCGTCTTTGATCTTTCCCTTGCGCTTGAGCGCGCGCAAGCCCGCGGCCATGCCCACGGCCGAAGAGCCGCCGGCGCCGAGCTGGGTGTGCATCCACGGCACGATCCAGGGCGTGGTCATGTACGAAGTGTTGGCCACGTACATGCAACCGGTCGCTCCCGTGACTACCGTGCGCGGTCCCGCTGACTTGATGAATCCGCGCATGGTTGTAGCGGATTCACAGCCTTGGCAAGTCCGGTGACCGGAAGTGTAAAGCTCTTCTAGCGGAACGTTTTTGACGCCTTTAATTCTTTCGTAATCGATTGTTGGTACGGTCGACATAATTGTTCCTCCTATTTACTCTCTTAGGCCGATCCAGGTTATGAATTCATCCATGGAATCTTTCTTGGCCGCCTGTTGAGTGGTCTCGTACATCTTCTGCGCATCGGCGATGGAGAGATCGCGCCCGCCCAGGCCGCCAATGAAATTGACGATCGCCGGCCGGTTCTTCGCCGGATAGAGGCAGGAGCGAACCTCGTGCATCAAGATACCACAATTGTCTGGCGAGCCGTGGGCGAAATCTCTGTCCACGACGCCGACCGCTTTAAAGCGGCTCAAGGACTCGCGCAGCTCCACCGTCGGGAAGGGGCGGAACCACCGCAGATTCACGTAGCCGACTTTCTGCCCTTTCTCGCGCAGCCGTCGCACCGCTGTGCGGGCTGGGCTTGCTACGGTTCCGATGCCGATTAGGACCACTTCCGCGTCGTCGGTCATGAATTCGTCGAAGTAATAAGGCGCCGCGTAGCGCTCGCCGAAGACGGCATTGAATTCTTTATACGCATCTTTGATCACGACCCGGGCTCGCTTTGCGGCTTCCCAGTTTTGTCTTCGGATCTCCATGACCCAATCCTCGTTGGCCTGCGGCGCGACGGAGATCGGGTTGTCGGGATGAAGCCGGCGCTCGGCAAGGTCGTACTGCGGGAGAAATCGCTTCGCGGCTTCTACGGAAGGGATCTTCACGATGTGCTGCGAATGGGTGAGAAAGGCGCCATCCATCGCCAATCCCATTGGCATCCTGACTTTCTTGTCTTCGGCGATACGGTAACCGATCAGCACGTGCTCCAGCGCTTCCTGCGGGGTCGTGACCCAGCAGAGCAGCCAGCCCATATCGCGAACCGCCATTGCATCGTTGTGCTCGACGCCGAAGGCGCCGGGATCATCCAGCGCGCGATTGCCCACCACGAAAAGAGGCGGGAGACGGTCGGTTGCGGTAACGACCAGCGCCTCGAAGCCGTACATCCAGCCCGTGCCGCTCGATCCGCCGAAGGCGCGAGCGTTTACCGAACTCGCGTGCTTGACGATTTCAAACTGGGAATGCTCGCTGTCGGCGATAATATATTCAGAATCGAATTGCCCATCAGCGATCAGCTTCGAGAGCGCGTCCATGACCTCGGTATAGGGACGGATCGGATAGGCGGCGATCACATCCACATCGGCGAGACGCACGCCATGCGCGACGGCCTGGCAACCGTTTAAAAGATCTTCCCGCTCGTAGACACCTGATTGATCGGATTTCGTTGCGACTGCGACACTCATACTTCGACCTCCTCGGTTTTTCTAACCGGCACTATTTTTCCCTCGGGCATTACTTCTCCCTTGGTGACCGTGATGCCCTTGCCTGTGACAACGGGGTAGGAAACCCGGTCTTTACCCTTTTTGTCTTCTACCCACTGAATGTATTCTTTGGAATCTTTTTTCCAGTGCTCCCACGGACTGGAGTCGTCCTCGAACTGGAGCTCATCCACCATGACGATGCATTCTTTAACGGGACATACCTGAGCGCATTTGCCGCAGCCAACGCAGTACTGATAGTCGATGTCATAGAAGCCATCGTTGGTCGGGTCGAAACACTCGTCCGGGCATTCGGCCCAGCAAAGGGTGCACTTGGTGCAGAGATCGAACCTGACTGCAGGACGCTGCGTTTTGGTGGTCCCGCGCTTGAAGCCGGGGTTTCTCGTTTGCCCTCTTGGACCAATCTCGAACCCGCGCTTTACCGCCGGAACCACAGCTCCTTCTTGCATCTCGAACCACTTCGGCAGCACCGGAATCTCGTGAGGCCATTCGATACCGTCATTGGGAGTCACTGTCTTCACGCGCAGCGGCTTTGCCTCTTGCCTTAGTGACTCATACGCAGCGCGGGCCGCATCCGCCCGGCGCTTGTCTTTCGTTTTTTCCAGCAAATATGCCTCGACGGCTTCGATGCTGATCACTGTGGGATCGATAGCGGCGATGCCGCCCAAGATCCGCTCGTGCGTCAGGTCATCTTTATTGACCCAAAGCCCGGCGAGACTGGCGTCTCCATCCAGGATCGCTATGCGGTAGTTATATGGCTTCTTGCCAATGAACTTTAGCAGCTCTTCCGGTTGCTTCTTGGAAACCACGAGGAGACAGCCGTCCTTGACCACCCTTTCGTTGATGGGGCGGATGCCGTGCCATCCCCAGGGCTCGACGCCTTTGCACATCGTGTCGTCCAGCACGACCGAGATGTTGGCCTCGTCGATCTCCAGCTTGGCGCCGCACTCCGCTTCCAATTCCTCCTCGGCGAGATCCGGAGAAACGAACGCAAAGTATTTGCACGGAATCCCGTTTCTTTCCGGCGAATCGCTGTATCGGCCGTTGGAAAAAGCCTTCTGGCCCATACGGCTGGCGATCATGACGATGTCGCTACCAATCTTTTTGCCGAGATTCTTCTGAAAAATGCCCCGATAGTTGACCTCTACGCGTTTGATCATAGTTTTCCTCCGCTAAACTTCAGGTTTGTTTGCTGATAGATGCAACCCTTCGTCGTTCCGATTTTTCTGATAGCTCACGGCCGATTTTTTTTTCTTTGACAATAAAACATTCTTCTCGACCTGTTCGATGTGATGCTTCATGGCGTCCCGCGCGCCGGCCTCATCGTGGCTCTCAATGGCGGCTATGATTGCGCGATGGGAATCGATGGAAGCCTGGCGGCGGCCCGGGGGCTGGAGCGACTCTTCCCGGCTGTGGCTCAGGACATCCAGCAATCCGGATACGAGTTTTTCGATGGCATGGTTCTGCGTGGCCTGGCCGATGGCGAAATGAAACTCGGAATCCGCGTCCACACCTGTGGCGCCGTTCTGTACTTGTTCTCTCTGCTTTTCCAGTAGACTTTTCATCCGGGCAATATCTGCTGGCGCGGCTCTCTCGGCGGCCAAAGAAGCGATCTGCGGCTCGATGAGCTTACGCAGCTCGAAGATGTCCGCCAGCGCATTCTTTTCTTCGATGAGAAGCTTCGCCAGTGAAGCGACCAGTGTTTCCACCGGCAATTCAGCGATAAAATTGCCCATGCCGGTCCGGCTCACGATTAACCCTTCCGTCTCTAGGGCACGGAGAGCTTCGCGAACGGATGTTCGGCTCACCTGGAAAGTTTCCGCGAGCTCTCTCTCGGAAGGCAGCTGATCGCCGGCCTTATACCTGCCTTCCTTGATGAGGTCGTGGACTTGACTGACCACTTCCTCATGAATGCGTGTCTTCTTAATCGCGCGAAGCATATAGGTCTAGCTGTCTGCTGGTCTGACCAGTACTAATAGACTCCATTGCCCTTGTCAAGTCATTCGTGACTCGACACCGGCGCATGAAGAGGCGATCCCCGCATTCTACGCCGCCATGGAGTGATGATGGGCATCATGAAAAACAATAAGGCCACGACCGTGATCACTCCAGCTATCGGCCGGTTGAAAAATATGGCCAATGAGCCTTGCGACATGATCAGGCTCTGGCGCAGGGCATTTTCCGCCATATCTCCCAAAACAAGGGCCAATACAAGCGGAGCCAAGGGATAGTCGAGCTTCTTGAAGACGTATCCCGCCACCCCGAAAATGAGCATGTACCAGACATCGAGCATGCTGTTATGGACGGCATACGATCCAATCGCGCAAAGCACGACAATGAGCGGCGTGAGAATCGCGAACGGAATGCGCAGTATGGCCGCAAAGAACGGCACGAACGCCAGAACCATCAGGACGCCGAGGATGTTACCAGTGTACATGCTGGCGATCAGCCCCCAGACAAACTCCGGCTTCTCCTTAAACAGAAGCGGTCCGGGCTGGAGCCCCCAGATGATCAGCCCGCCGAGCATCACGGCGGCCGTCGGCGAGCCGGGAATCCCAAGGGTGATCATTGGTAGCATCGCTGCGACGCCTGCGGCATGGGCCGCAGTCTCGGGGGCGACCACTCCTTCTAATTCACCCTTTCCGAATCGTTCAGGGTTCTTGGAGAATCGCTTTGCGAACGAATAGCTCATGAACGAGGCGGGCGTCGCCCCGCCTGGTTTGAATCCCATCCAGAAACCGATGAAGCAGCTGCGCGCGAAAGTGCGCCAGTAACGCGGCAAAATCTTCCAAGTGTCGAGAACGACGTGGAGATTCATCTTGCTCACCACCCCTTTGAAACTCAGCCCCTCCTCGACCGAAAGCAAGATCTCACCGATCCCAAAGAGACCGATGACGGCCACGATGAAATCAAAACCCTGCATCAGCCCCGTGACGCCGAACGTCATGCGCAGTTGGCCCGTCACGATATCGAGACCGACCGCGGCCAGGATAAATCCTAGTAGCACCGAAACCAGCGATTTCAAGGGATTGCCCCCGCCGAGACCGATAAACGCAGAGAAGGTGAGGAGTTGGATTGCGAAGATTTCCGGCGGGCCGAATCTGAGCGCCACATCCGCGAGCAAGGGGGCAAACAAGGTGATGAGCACTGTGGAGAAAAGAGCTCCGATGAATGAAGAAGTGAACGCGCCGGTAAGGGCCTCACCGCTTCTTCCGTTCCGGGCCATGGGAAAGCCGTCGAATGTGGTAGCCACCGACCATGGCTCGCCCGGGATGTTGAACAGCACCGAGGTGATGGCACCGCCGAACAAAGCTCCCCAATAGAGTGATGTCAGCAGAATGATCGCCGAGGTCGGTGGCATTCGCAGCGTAAGTGGCAACAGGATGGCAACACCATTGGCCCCGCCCAGACCGGGGAGCACGCCGATGATCGTCCCGAGAGTGATCCCGATGGCGGCGTAAAGCAGGTTCTGATGGGCCAGGGCCTGCTGGAACCCAAGGAAAATATTTCCCAGCCCCATCAGTAGCCCAGCCAGCTCTCGAGCGGCCCCTTCGGCATTGGAACCAAAAACCACAATTCAAAGGTGAGGAAACTGATGACAGGTATCGCAAGCGCGAGTCCGACAACGGCAAACCACGAGTGGCGTCCAACCCACCTCATGTAAAACCCAATATAGATGGCCGAGGCGACATAGAGGCCGACGAAGTGGGTGAGAGCCACCATGGCGGTGGCAGGCCAAAGCACTTTGAGCACCGGACCAAGCTGCTCGCGCGTGACAAATACTTCACCCGATGATCGGCGGAAGGCTTGAATGATGATGATCCCACAGGCCACGATCAGAATTACCGCCAGCCAAAATGGGAAAAATCCGCTCTTTGGGCCGTCTGTGCTCCAGCCGATACCGAGCCGGAGGGCATCCAAAAGAACGATGCCGCCCAACAGCATCAAAACGGAAGCGGTGACGCATTCTGTGGTCCGCATCTTACTTGTTCAGGAGCCCGCCTTTCGCCATCAGATCGCGGTGTAACTTCTCGTTCTCCTCCACCCATTTCACGTACTCCGTGCCTGTGGCAAATGCCGGCTTGAGCGCTCCCTCTTCCAAATATTTCTTGAAATCAGTGGTGTCGAAGACTTTCTTGAGAAACCCGATATACCACTCGACGGCGTCCTTGGGCATATCGGGCGCGCCGAAGATGCCTCGCAGCATCAGATAGTTGATATTGACCCCCAGAGCTTCTTTGATGGTCGGAATGCTTTTCCATTCGGCGACGGGAATGCGGGCCGTATCAAAAACGGCGAGCGGCCGAACACGCCCGGCTTTCCAGTGGCTCACGCATTCGATTGGGTTGTTGACCGTGGAATCGATGTGCGTGCCAACCAGATTGACGCATACTTCACCCCCGCCTTTGAACGGCACATAGGTAAATTTGAGCCCCAGCGCCTGTTCGAGCTGGATCGTGATGATTTGATCCTCCTGGGCTGAGCCCGTGCCGCCCATCTTCATCCGGTTATCTCCACCCGAGCGCTCCTTTACGGCGGCGATGTATTCCTTGGCGGTCTTGTAAGGTGTGTCCGCGTTCACCCAGAGAATGAATTGATCGAGAGCGATGCGAGCGATGGGCGTCAGGTCCTTCCAGTTAAAGGGGACCCCGGTATGAAGGGGCGTCGTAAAAAGGTTTGAAAGGGTGATGACGATTACATAGGGATCACCCTTTTTTTCCTTTACATAGAGAAAGCCTTCGGCACCG
>Ga0335082_10003703_pt1 | contig 16636 bp, 19 predicted proteins | sample Lox_Sample_41_FD_206718 | JGI IMG/M metagenome (GOLD analysis project Ga0335082, IMG submission 206718) | Soil microbial communities from Loxahatchee National Wildlife Refuge, Florida, United States - Lox_Sample_4.1 | ecosystem: Environmental > Terrestrial > Soil > Wetlands | place: USA... | reverse complement strand
AGGTCGATGCCCGAGAACCGCCGCAGGGCGGGCGGGACCGGGCGGATCCCCCACGTCGGAGCCTCGCGTTCGAGGGCCTCCTCGAGCCGCTCCGGGACCGATGCCATGCGCTCCCTCCGCCGGTACGAGCCGGATCAGGTTCGAAGGGTCGCCGGCGCCACAGCCGGCCTCTCAGCCCGGTTCCGCCGGGCTCCCCTGCCGCGGTCCCACGCTAGCACCGCGAGCGTCTCAACGCGGGCCCATCGCGATCACGGTCTCACGCAGGCGGCGCGCCGAGCGCGCCATCAAGGCGCCGAGCACCGGCCCGTACACGGCCGCGAGCAGCGCACCCACGACCGGCACCCGGAGATCCACGTCCTCGATCCACGTGAAACGCGTGCCACCCTCGGCCGGCCGCAGGACCCACGCGCCCGCCCCGCGGACGATCGAGCCGTGACGGATCTCGAGCCGACTCGGCGGCTCCCACGCCGTGACCTCGATCGGCTCGGTGAAGACGAACACGCCGAGGATGCGCGTACGCACCGCGAGGCGGACGCCGACGCCCTCGCGCCGGTCCGAGACGACGGCCACCCGATCGGCGTCGAGCATCCACGCACCCTGCTGTTCCCACGCGACGAGGACCGCCCAGGCGTCGTCGGGAGGAACGGGCAGGTGGACCGACCGCTGGACGCGCACCGTCACTCGAGGGGGGCGGCGACCGTCGCGGCGGCATCCACCAGCCGTCCGCTCCGTACGAGCTCCCCGACGGCCTCGATGTCGGGACCGAACTCCCGGTCGCGCTCGAGGAACGGCACCTCCGCCCGGATCGCGTCGCGGACCGTCGCGGTGGCCGGCCCGGCGGACAGGGGGGCGCGCAGATCGAGCGCCTGGGCCGCGGCCATCGCCTCGAGGGTGAGCACCATCTCGGCGTTCGTCACGATCTCCCGGGCGTGGCGGGCGCTCGTCATCCCCATGCTCACATGATCCTCCTGCCCCGCGCTCGACGGGATCGAGTCCACCGACGCCGGGTGGGCGAGCGTCTTGCATTCGGAGACGAGCGACGCGGCGGTGTACTGGAGCAACATGAAGCCACTGTTGAGGCCGCTCTCCGCCACGAGGAACGGCGGCAACCCGTTCGAGGTCTTCGCGTCCAGCAACCGGTAGAGACGGCGGTCGCTGATCGACGCGAGCGAGACCAGCGCGAGCGCGAGCGCATCCATCGCGACCGCGACCGGCATGCCGTGGAAGTTGCCGCCGCTGCGGACCTCGTCGTCCTCGGCAAGGACGATCGGGTTGTCGGACACGGCGTTCACCTCGATGGCCAGCACGTCCCGGACGTACGCGCACACATCACGCGTGGCGCCGTGGACCTGCGGCGCACACCGAAGCGAGTACGCGTCCTGCACCTGGTGCGTCGACTCGCGATGCGATCGCACGATCGGCGAGTTGGCCAGCAGCCGGCGCAGGTTCCCGGCGCTCGCGACCTGGCCAGGATGCGGTCGGAGTCGCTGGAGCCGTTCGTCGAACGGCGCGTCCGTGCCGAGCGCCGCCTCGATCGTCATCGCCGCCACGACGTCGGCCGTCCTCGTCAGCCGTTCGGCCCGCACGAGCGCGAGCAGGCCGACCGCGAGCATGCCCTGCGTCCCGTTGACGAGCGCGAGGCCCTCCTTCGCCTCCAGCTCGAGCGGCGCGAGGCCAGCGCGCGCGAACGCGGCCGACGCCGGCTCCCGGCCTCCGTCGGCCGTCAGGACGTGCCCGGCACCGATCAACGGCAGCGCCAGGCACGCGAGCGGTGCGAGGTCCCCCGACGCGCCGAGCGACCCTTGCTCGGGCACGGACGGGATCACGTCGCGGTTCAGCATCTCGACCATCAGGTCCACGACCTCGGGCCGGACGCCCGAGCGGCCCACGGCCAGCACATGCGCCCGCAGCAGGAGCATCGCGCGCGCCTCCTCCCTCGGGAGCGGGCGCCCGACCGCGGTGGCGTGCGAGGTCACGATGCCGCGCTGGAGCGCCGCGACCTGCGAGGGGTCGATCGCGGTGTCGGCGAGGGCCCCGAACCCGGTCGTGACGCCGTACATCGTGCGGCCCTCGGCGAGCGCGCGCTCCACCACGTCGCGAGCCGCGCGCACCCGGGCTCGAGCCGGCTCCTCGAACACCACCGGCCGGCCGCCGGCGACGTCGACGACGTCCTCGAGCGACAGCGGCTCTCCGATCCGGACCGGCATCCCGGCGAAGGCTACCGCCCGGTCCGCGGTCGGACCATAGCCGCAGCCGGTCGGACGGGGGAGGCCCGCAGCGGCCGGATGGGTGATTGCACAGGGCATCTGGGCTGGCTAGCGTGGTTGCGTCGTGGCGACAGCCCGTCTTCCCCGCCCGCATGCAGTCGACCCCAGACCCCGGATCCGGGTGCTGGTTGCCGACGATGAGCCCGCCCTGCGCGGTGCTCTTGCCGAGCTGCTCGCCCACGAGGACCACGTCTCGTTCGTCGGGGCGGCGGCCGACGCCGACGAAGCGATCGCCTTGGCCGCCCGCGAACGCCCCGACGTCGCCCTCGTGGATGTGAAGATGCCGGCCGGCGGCGGCCCGAGGGCCGCCCGGGAGATCCAGCGCCTCTCACCCGCGACCCGCGTGATCGCGCTCTCCGCGTTCGAGGACCGTCCGACCGTGCTCGAGATGCTCCGGGCCGGCGCCGTCGGCTACCTCGTGAAGGGGACCGCCACCGAGGAGATCCTCGGGTCGATCCGCCGCGTCGCCGAGGGCGGTACGAGCCTGTCGGACGAGGTCGTGAACGGCATCGTGCACGAGCTCTCGTCCCAGCTGCGACGCGAGGAGATCGAGCGCGAGGAGGTCGAGGCACGTCGCGACGAGATCCACCGGTTCCTCCAGGGAGAGGGCGTCTCGATGGCGTTCCAGCCGATCGTCGACCTCGACAACCACGATGTGGCCGGCGTCGAGGCCCTCGCACGCTTCCGCTCCTTCCCGCTCCGATCGCCCGACGAGTGGTTCGCCGAGGCGATCGCGCTCGAGCTGGGCGTCGAGCTCGAGCGCGCCACGATCCGCCACGCGGTCGCCCTGCTGGACCAGCTGCCGCCCCGCGCGTACCTGTCGGTCAACTGCTCGCACCGAGCCGCGCGCCTGGGCGACCTGCTGTCGCTGCTCGCGCCGGTCGCAGAGCGGATGGTCGTGGAGATCACCGAACACGAGGCCGTGGACGACTACGACGAGCTGGCGCGGGCGCTGGCGCCCCTGCGCGAGCTCGGGGTGCGCATCGCGATCGACGACGCTGGCGCCGGCTACGCCAGCCTGCGACACACGCTGCAGATCGCGCCCGACATCGTGAAGGTCGACATCTCGCTCACGCGCTCGATCGACAGCGACCGCGGCAAGCGCGCGCTGGCCTCCGCGCTGATCTCGTTCGCGGAGGAGATGGAGATGACGATCGTCGCCGAGGGGATCGAGACCGCCGCGGAGCTCCAGACGCTCAAGGACCTCGGCGTGCACTACGGGCAGGGGTACTTCCTGGCGCATCCGGGGACGCTGCCGGGCTTCTGAGCCCCGCCGCCCCGCTGGTCGATCCGCTAGTTGATACGGCGGTCGATCGCCCACGACGATCCGGGCGTCGACTTCGTGAAGTTCTTCATCTCGGTCGCGACCGCCACGACCTCCGCGAAGTGCGCGAACCGGCGCCGCTGCGTGCTGGCGATGCCGATCGAGATCGTGATCTCCGGGAACCGTTGCGGCTCCCCTCGCCGGTTCAGCACCTCGATCCACCCGCGCTCATGGTCGGCTTCGTCGTAGTAGCTCGGGACCTTCTGATCGAAGCGCTGGACGATCGTGTCGGCCACGAGGGCCGCCGCCGAGGGCGACACCACGAGCACGAAGTCGTCGCCGCCGAGGTGCCCGACGAACGAGTCCTCCGGCGCGAGGTCCGCCAGCACGGACTCGGTCAGCTCGCCCACGTCACGGATCACGTTGTCGCCTCGGGCGAAGCCGTAGTGGTCGTTGAAGGCCTTGAAGTGGTCGATGTCGGCATAGAGCAGCGCGAACTCGGCCCCGGAGGCCACCTTGAGCTCGATCTCCTCCTGGATGCGGACGTTCCCGGGCAGGCCGGTCAGCGGCGACTCGTCCTTCATCTCCTTCGAGCGACGCAGGACCCCGCGGACCCGGGCCAGCAGCTCCGGGGTGTCGAACGGCTTGACGATGTAGTCGTCCGCGCCGATCGCGAAGCCCTCCAGCTTGTCTGCCGAGAGCCCGCGCGCGGTGAGGATGATCACCGAGATCGCCGCGGTGCGAGGATCCTGGCGGAGCAGGCGCGTGAGTTCGAAGCCGTCGACGTGCGGCATCATCACGTCGGTCACGACCAGGTCGGGCGGGTCCGCACGGATCAGGTCGAGCGCCTGCTGCCCGTCGTTCGCGACCCGGACCCGGTAGCCGGCCGCGGCGAGCTCGATCTCGAGGAGACGGGCGATGAACGGGTCGTCATCGACGACGAGCAGCTGCTCGCCACCGCCCGTCTCCGCCCCGCGCTCGACCTCGCTCACGCTCGCGCTTCCCCCATCCCCCGTCCGCCGACGCATCGGCAGCTTACCGTCCTGACCTGAGCGGACGTGGGACGATGAACGCCGGCCGGGCAGGGAGGATCGCCGCTGATGCAGGTGCTCGACACGTTCCTCGACGCGATGGGCAACACGCCGCTGGTCCGCCTCCGGGCGCTCACGCGCGGGATCCGGCCCACCGTCCTGGCGAAGCTCGAGATGCTGAATCCGGGCGGCTCGGTGAAGGATCGGATCGGGATCCGGATGATCGAGGACGCGGAGCGCCGGGGCCTGCTGCGTCCGGGCGGCACGATCGTGGAGCCGACCTCCGGCAACACGGGTCACGGTCTCGCGATCGCCGCCGCGATCAGGGGCTATCGCTGCATCTTCGTGATGCCGGACAAGATGAGCCAGGAGAAGATCGCGCTGCTGCGGGCCTACGGAGCCGAGGTCGTGATCTGCCCGACGGCGGTCCCCCGCGGGTCCCCGGAGTCGTACTACTCGGTCGCCGACCGGCTCGCTCAGGAGATCCCCGGCGCGTACCAGCCGAACCAGTACTTCAACCAGGTCAATCCCCAGACGCACGAGGAGACGACCGGACCGGAGGTGTGGGCGCAGACCGACGGGAAGGTCGACGTCTTCGTCGCCGGGGTCGGCACCGGCGGGACGATCACCGGCGTCGGGCGGTACCTGAAGCGGATGAACCCCGCGATCACGATCGTCGGCGCCGATACGGAGGGCTCCGTCTACACCGGCGACGAGCCGCGGCCGTACCTCACGGAAGGGATCGGTGAGGACTTCTGGCCCGAGACGTTCGATCCGACCGTCGTGGATCGATGGGTCCGTGTGCCCGACCGCGACGCGTTCCTGATGGCGCGCGCCGTGACGCGGCAGGAGGGCATCCTGATCGGCGGCTCCGGTGGATCCGCGGTCGTCGCCGCGCTCACCGTGGCGCGCGAGATCGAGGACCCCGACGTGACGATCGTCGTCCTGCTTCCGGATACCGGCCGGCAGTACCTCTCGAAGATCTACTCGGACTCGTGGATGCGCCAGTACGGGTTCCTCGAAGGGCCCGAGGTCGTCACGGTCGAACGGGTGCTGCACGCGAAGGGCGGCGAGCTGCCGTCGATCATCACGGTCCGCGCGCACGACAAGGTCCGCCAGGCGGTCGACATCCTCCAGACGCATGGCATCTCGCAGACGCCGGTCGTCCGGGAGGACTCGACGGACGTCGCGCAGTTCGTCGGGTCGATCCGCGACCGCGAGCTGCTGGAGCGGGTCTTCGCCGACCCCGACGTGCTGCAGGCCGATGTGGCGAACGTGATGGCGCCGCCGATCCCCGCCGTCGAATGGGACGCGCCGGTCGACGAGGCCTTCACGGAGCTGGAGCGCGCCTCGGCGGTCCTCGTCGTGAAGGCCGGCCTCGTGCTCGGGGTGCTGACGCGCAGCGACCTGTTGAACTTCCTGGCCCATCGACGGCAGACGCCGTCGGCCTGATCCTCGACCGACGGTGCGGGCCCTCGGGATCGACGTCGGCGCCTCGCGGAAGGGGCTCGACCTGGTCGTGATGGACGACCGCCGGCGTCCCCTCCGGGTCGCGTCGAGGATCTCGATCGAGCGGCTCGGGCCGCTGATCGACGACGCCGCGGCCGACGTGATCGCGATCGACGCGCCGCCGGCATGGGCGCCGAGCGGCCGCTCGCGCCTGACCGAACGGCTCCTCGCGACCTGCAACCTCCACGCCTTCGCGACGCCGTCGGCGACCCACGGTACCGGCGTCGCGTTCTACGCGTGGATGGAGGTGGGCTTCGAGGTATTCGCCGTCGCGGGCGCGCACGGCTTCGACCGGTACCGGGCCGGGAACCCCGCCGGCACCGCGATGGAGGTCTTCCCGCACGCGAGCGCTGCGGTGCTGGCCGGGTGCCTCCCCCCGAAAGGGGCGCGGAAGAAGGACTGGCGCATGCGCGTCCTGCGCGCGCAGGGCGTCGCGACGGACGAGCTCACGACGACCGACCGGGTCGACGCCGCGCTCTGCGCGCTCACCGGACTGCTCGCGCTCGGCGGCAAACGGTTCGCGCCCGGCGACCCGAAGGAGGGCGTCATCGTCCTGCCGACGGTCTCGCTGCCGGCGCGGCCCTATCGCGCGTGTCCGCCCGAGGCCGAGGACGCGGGCACGATGCCGCTGTTCCGCGAGTGCGCCTGCGACGATCCCGGCTGCCACGAGCTCACGCGGACCGAGTTCGCGCCGGGGCACGACGCGAAACGCAAGTCCATGCTGTGGACGCGCGCCCGCGAGGGCCGGGACGCCACCGAGGAGCTGAGGAGACGGGGATGGGAACTGCCGCCGGAGATGCGATGAGGTTCGACACGGCCGCGATCCACGCCGGCCAGGACCCCGAGCCGCTGTACGGGTCGGTGAACGTCCCGATCTACCAGACCTCGACGTACGCCCAGGAAGCCGTCGGCGCGCCGAAGGTCTGGGACTACGGGCGCGGCGGGAACCCGACGCGGCGCGCGTTCGAGCTGGCGCTCGGCGCGCTGGAGGGCGGCGACGCGTGCTTCGCGTTCGGGAGCGGGCTCGGCGCGGAGACGACGCTGCTGCTCACGCTGCGTCCCGGCGATCACGTCGTGTTGGCCGACGACGTCTACGGCGGCACGTACCGCCTGCTGACGAAGGTGCTCGGCCCGTGGGGTCTGACCTGCACGACGGTCGACATGGCCGACCCCGACGCCGTGCGGGACGCGCTCCGCGACGAGACGCGGTTCGTGTGGATCGAGACGCCGTCGAACCCGCTGCTGAAGATCGTGGACATCGCGGCCGTGGCGGCCGTGGCGCACGGAGCCGGCGCGACGGTAGTCGTCGACAACACGTTCGCGACGCCGGCGCTGCAAAGGCCGCTCGCACTGGGCGCCGACGTGGTCGTCCACAGCGTCACGAAGTACATCGGGGGTCACTCCGATCTGCTCGGCGGGGCGATCGTGACCTCCGACGCGGCGCTGACCGAGGCCGTCGGCTTCCTCGTGTATGCGGTCGGCGCCGTGCCCGGCCCGATGGACAGCTTCCTCGCGCTCCGCGGCCTGAAGACGCTCGGGGTCCGGATGCGGCGGCACGGATCGAACGCGGCGGTGGTCGCGAGCTTCCTCGCGGAGCATCCCTCGGTCAACCAGGTGTACTATCCGGGCCTCGCCGAGCATCCCGGTCACGACGTCGCGGCCCGGCAGATGGACGGCTTCGGCGGGATGGTCTCCTTCACGGTCGCGTCGGCCGACGAGGCGATCCGCGTCGCGGAGCGGACCGAGATCTTCCTGCTGGCCGAGTCGCTCGGCGCCGTCGAATCGCTGATCGAGGTGCCCGGGCCGATGACGCACGCGAGCGTCGCGGGCTCCCCCCTCGAGGTGCCGTCCGAGCTGATCCGCCTCTCTGTCGGACTCGAGGATCCGGACGACCTGGTCGCCGACCTTGACCGCGCGCTCGGGTAGTGGCCACCCGTCAGCGAAGCACGAGAGCTTCGCCGTCGGCGGGCGCGAGCGTCACGGCGCGGATGCCGAGCGGCTCGCGCGCGGCGAACGACACCCCGCTAGCAGCAGAACCTGTCCAAGCAAGGAAGCGCGCCTCGTCGCCAGCGACTTCGATGTTGGTGAGGGACGTGACACCACGAGGGTGGGCGACCGCGGTCCGCCCCGGATGGAGATCGTCCGATCCCCACGCGATGAAGAACGGCAGGTCCGGCGTGCGCCGCGGATCCTCGAGGCCGGCGCCGCGCCACCGGATCGTGCGACTGTCGGGCAGGGTCCGAGCGCCGGGGCGCACCTCGAGCGACAGGCGTCTGGCCGTCGCCTCGAGGTGGTCGTCGGCGAGGCACAGCGCGAGCCAACCGCCTCCCCCGGATGCGCGCTCGGCGACGGCGCGCCCGAACACGCTGTCCGCGGCGGCCTCGGGGTCGGCGACGGCGATCAACTCAAGATAGGTGGCCCCGAGCGGCACGATCCGGTTCGCGGTGCCCCAGCCGGGATGGACGCCGCCGGCAACCGATGCGAGTCCGAACGACGCCAGGAGACGCTCACCTTCCAGATCGAGGTCGGGCACGGCGCGGACGACGTGGTCGACCCGAAGCACGCCGACTCAGGTCGTCGGGCGCTTCAGGTACGCGACGGTCGAGATGGCGCCCATCGGCGTCGGCTGCGCGACGACGCCCACCAGCTCCCAACCGTCGGCGCCGAACGTGTTCAGGATCTCTCCCGGGTTGTGCTCCAGCAGCGGCGCCACGAAGTACTCCCACGTGGTCATGCGGTCCCCTCCTCCATCAGTCGTTCGCGCACGTGCTTGATGCAGACGCCCATGATGACGTCGAGCCCGCCGGCCGTCGCGACCTCCGCCGCCTCGTCGCTCACGATGCCCTCCTGCAGCCACAGCACGTGCGCCCCGCGGACGACCGCCTGCCGGGCGACCTCCGGCGCGTGCTCGGTGCGGCGGAACACCACCACGACGTCGATCGCCATGTCCTCGGGCACATCGGGCAACGACGCGAACGCCGGCTCGCCCAGCACCGCCGTCTCGTTCGGGTTGACCGGCACGATCCGGTACCCGTGCTCCTGCAGGTACGACGCGACCTCGAACGACGGACGCCCGGGCTTCGAGGACAGCCCGACCACCGCGATCGTCTGCGCGGCGCCGAGCAGCGCGCGCAGCTCGGGGTCCGGCGGGTTCACCGGGTCCACGCCGTCTCCGCGCGCAGGAGTCCGATCAGGTCGTGCAGCATTGCGCCGGTCGCGCCCCAGATCGTCGTCCCGGCCACGCGGTAGGTCCAGCCGGTCCAGCGCCGCCCGCCTCCGAGGTCGAGCTCGCGCCGCTCCTCGGCGGCGGCCACGATCGGGATCGGAACCGTCAGGATCCGCGCGATCTCGGCCTCGCTCTGCGTCAGGGCGGGGAGCGAGCCGACGGCCGCGACGAAGGGGCTCACGACGATGGATGACACCACGGTGTGCACGGCGGGCAGGGCCCCGAGCACCTCGGGCAGGCCGGGTTCGAGCCCGATCTCCTCCTGCGTCTCGCGGAGCGCGGTCGCTCGGAGGTCGGCGTCGCCCGGTTCCTGCAGCCCGCCGGGGAACGACACCTCGCCCGGATGGCGGTGCAGCTCGGCGGACCGCTCCGTGAACAGCAACGCCGGCTCCGGCGTCTCGATCACGAGGGCGAGCACGGCGGCCAACCGGTTCCCGGGCGGCACCACGGGGCGCGGATCGGGATCCAGCGCCCGCCGCAGGCCCGCACGATGATCGATCGCCGCCACGTCGACCATCGTAGGAGACCCAGGTCGAACGCCGCGGCGGCCGGGGCGGTAGCGTGCGCGCGATGAAGGAGCCCGAGCCGAGCCTGGACCCCACCCGCTCCCCCGCCGCCGACGCGGCCGCGGGCGCCGTCGACGCCGACGAGGTGCTGAGGTTCGCACGGGCGTTGGTCGCGGCCCCCTCGGAGAACCCCGGTGGGACCGAGGACGAAGTCGCCGAGGTCGCGGGCGGCATCCTGACCGATCTCGGCATCGCCGCCGAGACGGTCCGCGGCGAGGCCGGCCGGCCGTCGCTCGTGGCCCGGACCGGCGGTGCGGACGGGCCGTCCCTCGCGTGGAACGGCCACCTCGACACCGTCCCGGCCGGCTCGCCGGACACGTGGTCGTCGCCGCCGTTCGCCGGACGGATCGTGGACGGGGCTCTGGTCGGCCGGGGCGCGTGCGACATGAAAGGCTCCATCGCGGCAACGCTCGCCGCGGTCGCGGCGATCCGCCGGGCAGGCGTCGGGCTCGGCGGCTCCCTCTCGCTCCACCTCGCCGCCGACGAGGAGCTCGCCGGGCTCCACGGCACGAAGGTGTTGTTCGAACGCGGCTTCCTGGACCAGGACGCCGCGATCGTCGGCGAGCCGACCGAGCTTCAGCTCGGCCTCGCGCAGCGCGGCGGCGCATGGCTCACGGCGACCGCCTTCGGGCGCGCGGCGCACGGCTCGACGCCGGATCTCGGGGTGAACGCGATCACCTCGATGGCGCGGTTCCTGTTGCGATTGCAGGACGCGCTGCCCGATCGCCGACACCCGCTGGCCGGCAGCCCGACGATCAACGCCGCGATCATCGCCGGAGGCTCCGCGCCGAACGTCGTGCCGGATCGCTGCTGGGTCGACATCGACCGCCGGGTGATCCCGGGCGAGACCGACCCGGATGAGGTGCTCGCGCCCCTTCGGGCGGTGATCGATGACCTCACGGCCGAGCATCCGGAGGTGCGGATCGACCTCGAGGTCCGGGAGTGGACCGACGCGGCGGAGGCGCCGCCGGGCAGCCGTCTGGCGGCGCTGGCGAGGACGGCGGTCGCCGCCGAGACGGCCGCGCCGCCGGCCGACGTCGGCTTCACGGGCATCACCGACGCCCGCTACTACATCAACCGAGCGCAGATCCCTGCCGTGATCGTCGGGCCCGGCTCGCTCCGCGTGGCCCACACCGCCGACGAATGGGTGGCCGTGGACGATCTGGTGACGGCGGCCCGCGCCACCGCGCGCCTGTTCGTCGGGTTCCTCGGCGCCTGAGCGGCCGGGCGGCGTATCCTTGCAGCCATGGATACCTCCACCGCAGCCGCGCCGATCGCCGTCACGGAGGACGCGGCTCGGAAGATCGCCCAGCTCGCGGCGGGCGAGGGCCGGGAGCAGGCGATCCTGCGGCTCCGCGTGATCGCCGGCGGCTGCTCGGGGTTCGGGTATCGGCTCTCGTTCGAGGACACGGTCGCGCCCGATGACCACGTGATCGAAACCGGCGACGTGCGCGTCCTGGTCGACCCGATCAGTGCCCCGATCGTGCAGGGCTCCACGCTCGGGTTCGACACCGCCCTGCTGGGCGGCGGGCTGAAGGTGCACAACCCGCAGGCCGTGCACGAGTGCGCGTGCGGCGAATCGTTCAGCGTCTGAACCGGGGCGGGGTATCCTCCGCCCATGCCCAAGCCGGAGACCACGCAGTGGCGTGAGCTCTATCACGAGGTCGTCACCACGGGCCTGTGCACGGGCTGCACCGCCTGCATCGTCGCGTGCCCGTTCCACGTCCTCGGCTACGAGGACGACAAGCCGGTGCAGCTCCAGGAGGACGGCCTCGACGCGTGCACGCACGGCGACCGCGGGTGCTCACTCTGCACGCTCGCGTGCCCGCGCTTCCGCGAATGGGAATCCGAGATCGACGAGCTGCTCTTCGGGCAGACGCGGAAGCCCGACGAGCTGATCGGTCCGTTCAAGGAGATCTACCTCGCACGCGCGACCGCGTCGGACGCGCTGATGCAGGGACAGGACGGCGGCGTGGTCTCCGCGCTGCTGATCTGGGGTCTCGAGAACGGCGAGATCGACGGCGCGGCGACCTCGATCCTGTCCGACGAGCGCCAGTGGGACGCCGAGCCGGCGATGGTGACCGACCGCGCCGGCGTGCTCGCGTCGGCGGGCAGCCGCTACACGTACAGCGCGAACCCGCTCGCGCTCCTCAAGGCGGCAGAGTTGGGGCTGTCGAAGGTCGCGCTCGTCGGGATGGGGTGCCAGACGTCGGTGACCGGCGCGATGGAGGCTCGCCGCGTGAACAAGTGGCGCAAGAAGATCGCCTGGACGTTCGGTCTGCTGTGTTCGAAGTCGTTCAGCTACGACGGGCTGATGGTGGAGATCGCGCAGAAGGAGCTCGGCATCGATCTCGATCACCTCGTCCGCGTGAACATCAAGGGCAAGCTGCTCTTCTACACGGACGACGGCGAGGAGCTGACGTACTCGCTGAAACAGTCGCATCGCTTCACGCGCGAGGGGTGCAAGCGCTGTCCCGACTTCGCGGCCGAGCACGCCGACATCTCCTTCGGCGGCCTCGGCCAGAGCGATGGCTGGACGCTGTCGGTCGTGCGGACCGAGCGGGGCCAGGACATCTGGGGACGGGCGGTCGCGGCGGGGATCATCGAGTCGCGACCGGCGATGGAGCAGGACCCCAAGGCCGTCGAGCTGATGTTCAAGCTCGCGGCCAAGTCCCGCGAGCGCTGGCCGAGCCCCGAGGAGCTCCCGACCGCGGGATCCACGCCGGGCCTGGTTCCGGCCGCCGAGTCGTGAGGAGCTCGAACCTCAACATCGCCGTCGGCGCGGCCTCTCGCGCGAGATCGAAGCTCCGGCGCGTCGGCGACCGTTCGCGGAAGGTCCATCGGGCTACCGGGCCTCGCGTGGCGGTTCCCTCGTGAACTCCCACCGGCGAGCGTAGGGATCGAACCCGAGCCGGCCGTACAGTTGCTTCGGCCAGTCGTTGTCGTCGGCGTGGATATAGATGTGCGCGGCGCCGCTCGCTCGCGCCGCCTGGATCGCGGCCAGTACCACAGCGCGCGCGACGCCGCGTCCCCGGTACTCCTCGAGCGTGTCGACCCATTCCACCTGGGCGACGTCGCCGTCCTGGAAGAGCTCGCACTGGCCGGCCGGCACGCCGTCGATCCGCGCGAGGAAGTGCCGGGACGGGATCGCGCGGCTCCACGCCTCGTGCTGCGCGACGAAGTCGGAGACCAGGCCGGCGGTCATGTCCGGCTCCCGACGATAGACCTCCTCGGTGAGCGCCCGGCACGCGGCGAACGAGCATTCCTCCACCTCCAGATCCGCCGGGCGATCCGGGGCTCGGCGGAGCATCATCATGAGGGTGCGGTCGCCGCGGTACCCGGCAGCCACGAACGGCGGGGCGTACCGCTCGTCGTCGGCTTGGACGACGACCATCCGGTGCGGGTAGCCGGCGGCGCCGAGGACCCGGTCGGCCTCGTGCACCAGTGCGGCCGGTTCGGGCGGGTCGCGATCGACGAAGAGGAAGTTGGCGATGTGGCGCTTCCGGTGATCCTCGTCGAAATACGCGGTGCCCCAGGCGAATGGCTCCGTGCGTGTGCTGATCCGGGCGAGCAGGTCCCGCTCGAACGAGAGGAATCGGGCGAGGTCGTCCACGAGCCGACGCTACCGCACTACCGCCGAGCGGGAGCCCGGCCGTGATGACGGCCGGGCTCACCGCAACGAGACCGCCTAGTTGCCGACGATGAGCGTGTGGTCGTCGAACCACTCCACGCTTCTGTCGCCCATCACGACCCTCGTGACCGAGCCGCTTTGGACGTTCAGGACGTAGACGTCGCCGCCCACACCGCCCGTGTAAGAGATCCGCGTACCGTCGGGCGACCACCGCAGCTTTATCGTCGGGCCGCGGCGCAAGGGCCGGCGACCGTCCGTCGTGTACAGCCCCGCTCCGTCGAAGGTAGTGGCAGATACGGGACCGGTGTACGCGAGCGTGCCGAAGGAGCTCATCGCGCCCCAGCCCGCGTTCTTCCGGACCATCACCGGCTTCCCGCCTGAAAGCGTCACCGACCATAGATCCCAGCCCTGGGGGTTGGTGCCCCTGGGCTTTTGGAACAGGACCGAATCGTCGGACCTGAAGCTCGGGGCCATGACCCACCATCCCGAGGTCTGAGTCGACTGATCGAGGTGGGTGATCTGGGTGCTCCGACCGGTCTGAACGTCGTACACGAACAGGTTCCCGAGGGAGTTACCATCGAAGGGCCGCTGTTGATACACGATCTTCGAACCGTCGGGCGACCACTGCGGCCCCAGATCGTTACCGTGGGTGATCTGCCTGACCCCGGTTCCGTCGATGTTCGCGATGAACAGGCCGGGCTCCTGGCCGTCGTAGGCGACGAGCTTGTGGTCCGGCGACACGGCGTATGCGTTACCCGCATCCGTGATGCTCGCCGGCAACGGCTTGTAACGGTTCGTCGTGAGGTCGACGAGGAACGCGCCCGACGCAGGCGGGGTGGTCGACCACCCGTTCGTGCCGGGTTGAGTCGTGTTGGGGGTCGTCACGGTATTCATCGCGACGACCACGGCGAGGATCGCGATCGCTGCCGCGACCGCAACGGCGCCGACCTTCCGGTTCCTGTTCTTCCGATCCTGGTACCGGTCGAAGCGTTCGACCTTCCGTGGTTGCTTCGTATCCGTGGACACTTCCATCACCTCCACGGCACGGTGGATGCCCTGCGCGGCGGAACGGGCTCGCGTGTCGAGATCCATCACTCGCCCTCCTCCAGCCGGAGCCGGCGGGCGAGCGCCAGCCGGCCGTCGTGCAGATGCTTCTTCACCGTGCCGTCGGCCGTGCCGAGGATCCCTGCGATCTCGGCGATAGGTCGGTCTTCCAGGTAATGGAGCGCGATGACCTGGGCCTGTCGACGCGGCAGCGAGCGAACCGCCCGCCAGAACTCCGCGTCGTCGGCGGAGAGCTCGGGCATGACCTGTTGGCGTCCGAACGCCGCCCGGGTGAGCGCCTTCGTTTCGGCGACGCCTCGCCGGAACGCCGAGACGGACAGGTTCGCCACGACCCGACGCACCCACGCGCCCGGTGCATCGAGGTCGGCCACCGTCTCCCAGTTCCGGTGGGCCGCGAGGAAGGCCTCCTGAGCGAGGTCCTCCGCCGCGGCGCGGCTGCCGGAGAGGGCGTACGCCAGTGCGACGATCGATCCGAACTCCCGCACGTAGAGCTCCTCGAACGTCTCCGAGGACCCCCGGGCGGTGTCCGGACGACCGGTCACCGACGCACCCCCACTCTCCATCCAGGTCATACCGTGCTCCACCCTGACACTCGCTCGACGAGCGTGCCGGGTTCAGTCGGTCCGCCGGACACCCGTCATGCTCCAGCGCATCCGCGATACGGTCGGGTCCACGACCCCACCCGGGGGTCCCACGGGAAGGAGCGGCGGGATGCCGAAGGTGTCGAAGGGCAGCGCCTCGCAGGTCGAGCAGATGGGTCCGATGGGCGAGGACCGGCACGAGGACCTGAGTGGCTACACGGTCGACTTCATGTCGTTCACCCAGAGCGGGGACCTCGCGCCGCTGCTGAAGGGTCTCGAGGGCGACGCCTGTCAGTGCCCGCACTGGGGCTACGTGCTCAACGGTTCGATCACGATGCGCATCGGTGACCGCGAGGAGGTCTACGGGCCGGGCGACGCCTTCTACGTCCCGCCGGGCCACTCGCCCTCCTTCGAGGCCGGCACGGAGATGGTGCAGTTCAGCCCCTCCGAGGAGCTGGCGGTCACGGTGGCCGCGCTCAAGCGGAACATGGAGGCGATGCAGGCCGGCGGCTGAGCCTCCGGTCCCCTCCTCGCCCTGCGGCTTCATCCGGGAGCACAGATAGCGAGCAGGAAACGCCGCAACCCGTGGACAACCCTCCGGAATGAGAGCCTCAAGTCCCTGCGGCTCCCGCCTCCCCAACGGGGAGGCGGGAAACGGCCTCCCACCTGCAGACGCTCCGGCGCTTCAGACCGTCTGCGCGTCGCCGTAGCGAAGAGCTCGGAAGCGATCTCGGTCGCGATCGGGTTGGTCTAGAAATCGTACGTCTGTACGCAGCGCCGGCCGCGGCGGAACGCCATCACCGCCGGGCATCCGCACAGCAATGGGTGTTGGCGCCCGGCCTCCAGCGACCCTCCTCCCGCACCGTCCTGGCGCGAAAACTGGAGCGGCGCGAGTCGCTTGTGCAACGATCCACGGCTTGTAGTTGCTGAACGGCCCACCGATCCGGCTCCGTGCTACTTCCTACTCGGTGGTCCGCTTGCGAGCGGCCCACAACGCGATCCCGCCGATGGTTGCGAAAGCCAGCATCCCGACGAGGTCAAGACGGGCCGAATCAGAAAGACCCGTGAAAGCCGTTGGGGTGATGCTGGCTGAGGCTGGTCCCGGTGGGGTCGATGACGTTCCCGAGTTGGCGTGAACCGTGGGGCTCGCCGTGCTCGGGGGTGTCGTTGGGGGTGGCGTCGTGCTCGTGGAGCTGGTCGGGGGTGGCGTGGTTGGCGGTGGGGTCGTGGTCGGAGAAGTCGTAGGCGAGGGGGTCGGTGATGGCGTGCAGTTCCAGTTGCAGGTGTTCGCTCGTACCGGTCCACCTACGAACATCATGCCGGCGATCATCACCGCTACTGCGAGAGCCCGTTTCATCGTTCCGTCCTTTCGTTCGCCCGCTTCGTCCCGTTGGACAGAAGTCGGAGTTCGCCATAGACCTCATCGCCGAGACGATCCCGAGTCGTTCGCCTCCTTACCGGAGGTCGAAATGCTGACCCGGATCGTCTGAGGCGTC
>Ga0335082_10003701_pt1 | contig 16648 bp, 12 predicted proteins | sample Lox_Sample_41_FD_206718 | JGI IMG/M metagenome (GOLD analysis project Ga0335082, IMG submission 206718) | Soil microbial communities from Loxahatchee National Wildlife Refuge, Florida, United States - Lox_Sample_4.1 | ecosystem: Environmental > Terrestrial > Soil > Wetlands | place: USA... | reverse complement strand
GTTCGTGCTGTCCTCGGCGGGTTTCTATTGGTACTTCATTGAACCGGTCCGGACCGTCTACATTGATTCCTCCGAGGTCCCCTACTTCGTAATATTCCTCGCTTTCAGTTTGCTGATTGGGTGGTTTGGTGTGCTCCGGCGGCGGGCCGAGGAGACGCTCCGCGAGCGTGCCAGTCTGCTCGATCTCACACACGACACCGTCTTCGTCATGGACATGGATGGGGTGATCCAGTACTGGAATCGCGGCGCGGAGGAGCAATACGGCTGGACCGCCGAGGAAACTCTGGGCAGACTCGTTCACGATCTTCTGAAGACAGCGTTTCCGTCGCCCCTGACACAGCTCAAAGCGGAACTGATGCGTACGGGCCGCTGGGAGGGTGAGCTTGTTCACACGAGAAGGGACGGAACCGCCGTGGTGGCGGCGAGCCGTTGGGCGTTGCAGCGGGACAAGTTTGGTGAGCCGCTGGCGATCCTGGAAACCAACAACGACATTACCGAGCGCAGACGAGCCGAGCAATCCCTGAGGCAGAGCGAGGCGTACCTTGCGGAAGGACAACGGCTGACGCACACGGGCAGTTGGGCCCTCGATGTGGTCGCCGATAAGTATGTCTACTGCTCCGAGGAAGACCTGCGAATGTTCGGTTTCGACCCACGAGAGCCCTTGCCGGACAGAGAAGCGGTCTTCCGGCGAATCCACCCCGAGGACAGGGACAGGATCAGAGCGCGCTTTGAAACCGCGTGTCGCGAACGAGCGGAGATCTCGGACGAGTGCAGAATCACGCTGGCCGACGGAACTATCAGACACATGCACGTGATCGCGCATCCCGTGCTGAACACCGCCGGGACGGTGGTCGAACTTGTGGGCACATCGGTCGATATTACGGAACGCAGGCGTGCTGAAGAGGCTCTGCGCCGCTTGAATCGCGAACTGCGAGCGCTCAGCAACTGCAACCAGACCCTCCTGCGCGCTACCGACGAGCCGAGCCTGCTCAGGGAAATCTGCCGGATTGTCTGCGAGGAAGCCGGCTATCAACTCTCATGGGTGGGCTACGCGGAACACGATGAGACTAAGAGCGTCCGCCCGGTCGCGTGGAACGGGAGCGAGGAGGGATATCTCGCAGCCGCCGGCATTTCCTGGGCTGACACGGAACGTGGAAGTGGCCCAACCGGAACGGCGATTCGGACAGGCCGGAGCTGCTCGATTCAGGACTTCGCAACCGACATTCGAACGCTCCCATGGCGGGAAAGCCTTTTGCAGCGCCGTTTTCGCTCCGGAATCGCTCTGCCGCTCAAAGACGACGACGCCAACGTGTTCGGCAGCCTTACCATTCATGCCTCGCAACCCAACGCCTTTACTCCGGAAGAAGTTCGGCTTCTCGAGGAATTGGCTGGCGACCTTGCCTTCGGCATCGTTACGCTGCGCTCCCGCTCGGCTCGCAAGCTCGCCGAACAGGAAGTCGCTCTGCTCAGTTTCGCCCTGAACAGCGTCCGCGAAGCGGCTCTGCTGACAGACGACAGCGGGAGCATTCTCTACGTCAACGAGGCGGGTTGTCGGGTGCTGGGTTACGCCCCTGCGGAACTGCTGGGCATGAAGGTGCCGGATATTGACCCCAATTTCCCGGCGGAGAGCTGGTCCGACCATTGGCGCGACCTCAAGGCGCAGCGATCGCTCAGTTTCGAAAGCCATCACCGAACGCGCGACGGCCGCACTTTCCCGGTCGAGGTCAGCGCGAACTACTTCGAATATGGGAACCGCGCGTACAACCTGGCAGTCGTTCGCGACATCACCGAGCGCAAGCGTAACGAGGAAGCCTTGCGGCTATCCAACGCTTATAACCGCAGTCTCATCGAAGCCAGTCTCGATCCGCTGGTTACGATCGGGCCCGACGGGAAGATCACAGACGTCAATGGCGCCACGGAAGCCGCCACCGGCCGCCTTCGTGACGAGCTCATCGGCACCGATTTCTGCGATTACTTTACCGAGCCGGGGCTGGCCCGCGCGGGCTATGAGCGTGCCTTTCGCGAGGGGACAGTGCGAGATTATCCCCTCGAGTTGCGACATCGTGACGGACGGGTCGCGTCGGTCCTATATAACGCTTCGGTTTATCAGGACGAGACGGGCAGCATCACTGGAGTATTCGCCGCCGCCCGTGATATCACCGAACGCAAGCACGCCGAGGAAGCCCTGCGCCGGACTGCGGCCTATCTTGCTGAAACGCAGCGGCTAACCCATACGGGCACGTTTGTCGCCGACCCCACGACGGCACCATTGTATTGGTCGGATGAAATGTTTCGGATCTTCGGATTTGATCCGCAGCACGGATTGCCGACGCGGGAGCAGCCGTTGCAGCGAATACACCCCGAAGACCTTGACGATTTCTGGCAGGTCTTCCAGAGAGGGATACAGGAGAAGGTCGAGGTCGATGTCGAGTACCGAATTGTGTTGCCCGACGGAACAGCCAAACACGCGTATGGCATAGGCCATCCGGTCCTGAATGCCGATGGAGAGCTGGTCGAGTATGTGGGATCCACGGTTGATATCACGGATCGGAAAAATGCCGAGAAGGCGTTGCGAGAGAGCGAGACGCGCTTTCGCACGTTCGTCGACCACGCAGCGGATGCCTTTTTCATGCTTGATTACGAGTGGGGAACCATTATTGATGTGAACCGGTGCGCGTGCGAGAGCCTTGGCTACACGCGCGAGGAGCTCATCGGGATGACACCGCTGACCTTCGACGTTGGTATGGATCAGGCCGACCTTGAATCGATCGCGGAGCGTGCCGCGGCGGGCGAGACCGTGTTGTCTGATAGACACTGGCATCGCCGAAAGGACGGAGCGTTGTTCCCGGTGGACGTCCAGACCAGCGCCTTCTGGCACGGCGGGCGCCGCTTTCTGCTGAAGGTCGCCAGGGATATCAGCGACTCCGTGCGGGTGGAAGAGCAGCGCGGCAAGCTGCGCCAGCTCGAGGCGGATCTCGCGCACATCAACAGGGTGAGCATGATGGGAGAACTCACCGCTTCCATCGCCCATGAAGTCAACCAGCCGCTCGCGGGTGTGGTGAGTAACGCCAGCGCCGGCCTGCGCTGGCTGGCCGGAGATCCACCTAACCTGGAGGAAGTACGGGAGGGGCTGCGTCGCATCGTCCGCGACGGCAAACGAGCCGGTGAAGTGATCGCACGGATCAGGGCGCTGACGAGAAAAAGCGCTCCCGCCAGAGAGAAGCTGGACCTGAATCAGATAATTGGCGAGGTCCTCGCGCTCGTTACGGATGAAGCGAGAAAGACCAACGTCACCATTCACGTGCATTTTGCCGATGGCCTTTCCCCCGTCCCGGGCGATCACATACAGCTGCAGCAGGTAGTGCTGAACCTTGTGATCAACGCAATCGAAGCGATGAGCAGGGTCGATGAACGGCCGCGAGAGCTGGTGATCACTACGCGGAATGCTGAAGATGACCAGGTGCAGACGATAGTTGAAGACTCGGGTCCCGGTCTCGACACGCCCGCGATCCCGAAGATTTTCGAGTCGTTCTACAGCACAAAACCGGGCGGCATGGGCATGGGACTCTCCATCAGCCGGTCGATCCTCGAGGCCCACGGAGGCAAGCTATGGGCTACAGCAAGGGATGGTCCGGGCATGAGCTTCAACTTCACGCTTCCGAAGTACCATGAAGAAGAATCACATGGGGCCCTTGCGTGAATCAGATGCGTTCATCGCGATTGTGGACGACGACGTATCGGTTCGCGAGGGTCTGCAGAGTCTGATCCGCTCCGCGGGTTGGAAGGCCGAGGCGTTCGCATCGGCTCACGAGTTCCTCGCCCGCTCCGGCGCAGAGTCCCCGGCTTGTCTGGTGCTGGACCTGCAACTGCCGGGTCTCAGTGGGCTCGATTTGCAAAAGCGGATTGCCGAGGTTGGACTGGAGATCCCCATTGTCTTCCTCACCGGCCATGGCGATATTCCAGCCTCCGTGCGGGCCATGAAGGCGGGAGCGGTTGAGTTTCTTACCAAACCGTTCGAAGAGCAGGACCTCTTACGGGCAGTTCACGAGGCCGTCGAACGCGACCGGCGCAACCGGCAGCGGCGTGCGGACGCGCGTGAGTTGCACCTTCGCTACGAGTCGCTGACCCCGCGCGAGCAGGAAGTTATGCGGCATGTGATCTCGGGAATGCTGAACAAGCAAATTGCGGCCGAACTGGGAATGAGTGAGTTCACGGTGAAAATTCACCGTGGACGCGTCATGCGGAAGATGCGTGCCGACTCCCTCGCGGACCTGGTGAGGATGGCCGAGAGCCTGGGCATTCGCTCGCGCCGGCAGTCCGCATAGTCAAGCAATCAACAACCTGGACCTGATCCGGACTAGCACCAAGGTGTGATAGATTCCCATCGCGGATCGCTGTTACATAACCAGTAAAGGCCTTGATTATGCCACTGGTAGCCGTGGTCGACGATGATATCTCCGTTCGCGAATCGCTGGAGAGCCTGATCAGGTCCGTCGGCCTGGACGTGAGAGTTTTTGCATCGGCGGAGGAGTTTCTCAACTCGGGTCATCCCCCGAAAGCGGATTGTCTCATTCTGGATGTGCGTCTTCCCGGAATGAGCGGCATTGATCTGCACCGTCGCCTTCTGGCCCTCAGCCACAAAGTGCCGGTTGCCTTCATAACAGCACATGGAACTGACGACCGTGCGCGGTCTGAGGCTGCCTCGGATTGGACGGTTGCCTACCTGACCAAACCATTCGGCGAGGACGAATTACTTGATGCCGTCTATAAGGCGTTGAACAGGAAACCGGATCATTGAATCAACCGTGAAACCATGGAGATCCCGTGAGTGACTCAGGAACTTTGATTTGCGTGGTGGATGACGACGCCTCCGTACGCGAAGGGGTGGCGAGTCTGATTCGCTCCGCCGGAATGACCGCCAGGACCTTCGCGTCGGGAGAGGAGTTTCTGGCGGCACCTCGTTCAGGCGCACCCGGCTGTCTGGTGTTGGATGTGAGCCTTCCCGGTTTAAGCGGCCTCCAGGTGCAGCAGGCGCTTGCCGGCTCAGGCGTTCAGGTGCCGATCATATTCCTCACCGGCCATGGCGACATTCCCATGACCGTTCGCGCGCTCAAGGCAGGCGCCGTGAACTTCCTGACCAAGCCTTTCGAGGATGAAGATCTATTGAGCGCAATCCGGCAGTGCATCAGGATAAAACCGGCTCCGGCTCGTCAGACCAGCCTGCCGGACAGGAGCAAGCGTCCAGGCGCGGTGACTGCTCGCAGCGCATTTGCCTGCGCCGGTGCCAGGGTGTTCCACCCGTTTCGTCTGGATTCGGTCAACCAGTGTCTGTGGCGCCTCGGAGAAGCGGCGCCGGACGAGCGTGTGTCCCTGACCCCCAAAGCCTTCGCGGTGCTGACGTATCTGGTGGATAACGCGGGCCGGCTGGTGACCCAGGAAGAACTGCTGGACGCTGTCTGGCCCGACACGTTTGTGCAACCGGAGGTTCTCAAGTATCAGATTGCGGATATTCGGGGAATCCTCGGAGACTCACCGAAGAAACCGGCGTTCATCGAGACACTGCCACGTCGAGGGTATCGTTTTGTGGCCGCGGTGCTCGATGAGGAGCAGCCGGAACCGCCCACGCCGAGTTGTACGGCTCCAGTCAGAGTGGTGGGTAGAACCCGGGAATTAGGAGAATTGCGTACGTGCTTTGAGAAGGCTCTGAGGGGGGAGCGTCAAATCGTCTTCATCACCGGCGAGCCGGGGATCGGAAAGACCGCTCTTGTGGATGAGTTTCAGCGCCAGTGTGCTTCCGAGCAACCCTCCCTTCGCATTCTCCGCGGGCAGTGCGTGGAAGGCTACGGCGGGACGGAGCCCTACTACCCGATTCTGGAGGCGATGGGGCAGTTGTGCCGGGGGGCGAACGGGCAGCGGGCCGTGGAGATTCTGGGCGCGCACGCACCCACGTGGCTGGTCCAGTTCCCCTCGCTGATGAATCGCGAACAGCGCCAGGTTCTCCAGCAGGAGATTATGGGAGCGACGCGCGATCGCATGTTGCGTGAGGCCCGCGAAGCGCTGGACGCGCTCAGCCTCGAAGGGCCTCAGTTGTGGATATTCGAGGACATGCAGTGGGCTGATCCCTCGACCATCGATTTGCTATCCGCCACAGCCCGCCGGCAATCGACGGCAAGGGCAATGGTGATCATTACCAAACGGCCGGCCGGGTTGGCGCCGAGTCATCCGCTCAGAGCTCTGAAATCGGAACTGGTGACTCACCGCTTGTGCCGGGAAATCAATCTGGGGCCCCTGTCGCAGTCGGACGTGGTCGATTACCTCGCCCGTGAGTCAGATGGTTGTCTGCCGGACAGATTTGCCGAGCTGATCTATCACCACACCGAGGGAAATCCGCTCTTCATGATCGCGGCGCTCGACCACATGGCCGAGCACGGCTTCATCACGCGCCAAGGTGGAAAATGGCAACTGCAGGTCCCGCCTGAAGAAGTTGATTTCGGAGTACCTGAGACGTTGCGGCAGATGATCGAAGCTCACATTGATCATTTGACAAGCGAGGAACAGCGGGTACTCGAGGTGGCCAGCGTCGCCGGCGCAAGATTCTCTACCAGTCCGCTTGCGGCTGTGCTGCAGCAGGATCCAAGGTGCGTGGAGCAGATTCTGGCGAATCTCTCCCGCCGATCTCTGATCGTTCGTTCGGTAGATTTCGGGCGCGCGCCTGACGCCAACGGCACCCAGCTATTTGAGTTTGTCCATACCCTCTATCGCGAGGTATTCTGCCGCCGGCTGACGCCGTTGCACAGGGCATGGATCCGGCAGCGGGCGCAGGGTCAGGCTTACCGCGTGCGTGAGGTTGCGGAATCAGAGGTAGGTGAACTCGAGGCGCCAGGCAGCGATGATCCGACTCCTGAAAGCGGGGATCGGGGTTCCATTACGAGAGCGGCGAGGGCGTTTGCCTGAAAGGTTCGGCGGGCCAGGTATCGCCGTGTCTGGTGATGAAGTGTTGGGCAGCACGTTGAGGTGTGGGCTTCGAAGAGCTTCCGCCTCGCTGCTCGGTGGCGCTAAAACGTGGAGTGCGACAGATCCGGTCCGGCAATCGCCTTGCTTCCCAGGAGCCGAAACCGCATGTTGATGAAGCCTGTTACGAGCAATGAGCGGGCGAGGGTAATATGAACCTGCCTCTCACTCGCCACCTTCTGCATCCGCGTCGCAATCTCGATCAGAATACCCGCCGGTTACGCCAGATCGCCGATGTGGCAGTTCGATACGGGCTTGCGGAGCAGCTCCGGAAATTGCCAGGGAAGCAGGTGAAGCAGTGGCTGCGCGGGTCCGCGGGCCAAAACATCGCCGAGCTCGCCATGCCCGTGCGCATCCGGCTTGCGCTCACCGAGCTCGGCACCACGTTCATCAAATTCGGCCAGATGCTGAGCACGCGGCCGGACCTGGTCGGCCACGATATCGCACAGGAACTGGTAAACCTGCAAAACAACACGCCCCCCGACCCACCCGGTGTAGCCGAGCGGACGATTCAGGCGGATCTCGGAAGTGCGCCTGCGAATCTGTTCGCCTGGTTTGAGCCGACACCCGTTGCCTCGGCATCCATCGCTCAGGTGCACTATGCGCGTCTGCACACCGGCGAAAGTGTAGTCATCAAGGTTCAGAAGAGTGGGATTGAGACGCAGATCGAGGCCGATCTGGCCATTCTTGCTAAGTTAGCCGAGCTGGCCGAAAAACATGTCGCCGCGCTGAGGCTTTACCATCCGGTCGCCGTCGTACGCCAGTTTACCAGGATGATGCGTGGAGAGCTCGATTTTGTACGCGAGCTGCACAACCTGCAGCAATTTCAGCTCAACTTCGCCGGGGATCATACGGTTCATTTTCCGGTCCCCTTTCCCGGTTTTTCCAGTCGCCACATCCTTACGATGGAGCGTCTTGAGGGTGTCCTCGTTTCGCAGATCAGGCTGCTTCCCGGCCCGCACCCGGAGATGGACGAGTTCGCCCGAAGAGGCGCGAACGTCTATCTCGAGATGATTTACCGGGATGCTTTCTATCACGCTGATCCACATCCCGGGAACCTCATGCTCCTCCCTGGGGCAATCGTCGGGGTGCTCGACTGCGGAATGGTCCAGGCGCTGGATGACGATCTGCGCGAGACCATAGAAGACCTGCTGTTGGCGGTCGCGCGTGGGGACGCGAAAGCGTTCGCCGATGCGGTGTGGGATCTCTCCACCTCGCCGCCCAGCGGCGGGCGGCAACGACTGGAATCGGACATTGCCGAGCTTGTTAATGACTATGCGGGCCAGACCCCTGGCGGCATCGACCTCGGTGCGCTGCTAAACAGGCTGACCGAAGTCATTCATCACAATCATTTGTTTTTGCCGCCAGGCGCGTCCCTTCTGCTGCGAATGCTGGCGGAGCTCGAAGGAACGGCCAAACTGGTGAATCCGTCGTTCACGCTTTTCGAGCTGATCAAACCCTACGCTGAGAGAGCCGCAAAGCGCAGGTTCGGACGCAAACGCCTCTGGACCCAGGTGCTGCGCGGGGGACGCGAATGGGAACGGCTGCTGCGTGCGCTCCCAGGCGACCTCAATGACATGCTCCAACGGATGCGAGCCGGGACGCTCAGCGTACACCTGGAGCACCGTCGCCTCGATCCCATAGTCAATCGCCTGGTGATGGGGCTGCTGGTGTCGTCCCTGCTCCTTGGTTCATCCCTGCTCTGGAGCATGCGCGCGGAGCCACTCATCAGAGGCGTATCCGTGTTCGGCGCAATCGGCTACACTATCGCGCTGGTCATGGGCCTGAGGCTGTTCCGGGCAATGAGGAAGTCGGAACGTCCCCGCGACGACAAATAAGCACGCGTGGTGGAGCTGGAACCTGAGTTGCTCCTGAGTGAGTGCGCGTGAGAGCGCGCACGCAATCACAGGAAAAAGGAGCACTATATGGCAGCGAAAGAAGTGAATGTGGCGCCAGCGGTGACGCCGCAACCGATATCGGCCGCTATCAGTCCGTTTCGCGCGATCGAGCGACTCGCCAACGAATTCACGCGAGCGTTCGATGACTTCGCCGTGGGACGAGGCTGGACCCGCATGCCGGTCTCCGGTGAGCTCGTAACATGGGCACCCAGGGTCGACATCACACAGCACAACGACGATCTCATCGTCCGTGTGGATCTCCCGGGCATGGCAAAAGACGACGTCAAGGTCAATGTCAGTGAGGGCTCGATCACAATCCACGGGGAACGCCATCGCACACAGGAGGAGGAACGCGACGGGGTTTACCGCTGCGAGCGAAGCTACGGCGCATTCTATCGAACCATCGAGCTGCCGGCAGGCAGCGTAACCGATCAGGCGAAGGCCTCGTTCAGCAACGGTGTCCTCGAGATCCGGATGCCGGCCGCGCCCGCAGCGAAAGGCCGCCCAATAGAGATCGCCGCCGGATGAAACGCCGCGGCGACAGGAGAGCCTCGCGAGAGTCGTACCAGTCCCGTGCTGGTCGATTCTCGCCAACCTGGTGGTGAAAGTGTTGGACAGCAAGTTTAGATGTGGACTCTACCTGACGCGAAAGGTAGCTCACCTCAATGAACTCGAATGCAGACAAAAAGCACAGATGGGCCGTCGTGCTGGCGGGAGGGGATGGCAAACGGTTGCGGGAGCTGACGCTTCGGATCGCTGGGGATTCGAGGCCGAAACAGTTCTGCCCCCTGTTTGGAGGCAAGACCCTCCTTGCGCAGACGTGCGAGCGGATTGCTCCTTTGTTCAACGAAGAACAAACTATGTTCGTCCTCACTCGCGCCCACGACATCTTCTACCGTGAGCAACTTGCGCGGGTGCACGACCGCCGCAAAGTGATTCAGCCGGAGAACCGGGGCACGGCTGTTGCAATGGCGCTGTGCCTCGAAATCGTCTACCGTCGGGATGCTGACGCGCTGATCGCCTTTTTGCCGTCCGATCATCATTTCCTGAATGCCTCGGCATTTCGCAACAGCCTTGAGTACGGTCTGGAGGTGACAACACAGCATCCTCAATCCGTCCTTGTCCTTGGAGCAGAAGCGCAGTATCCGGAGGCAGAGTATGGCTGGATCCAGCCGGGTGGGCCGCTGACAGGCACGCCGTTTCATCCTCTGCAGCGCGTGACACGTTTCTGGGAAAAGCCGACGCCTGAACATGCCCGGATCCTGCAGCAGCACGGCTGCCTGTGGAACACATTCGTGACAGTCGGCTCGGCCGGCGCTTTCCGCAAGCTGTTTCTCGCCACCATTCCTCAGCTCATGGATTCGCTGATGACCTGCCTCACTGAGGACCAGCTACAGGATCTCTACGATGAGACCCCGCCGGTCGATTTCTCTCGGGCGGTGCTGTCCCAGGCCCCGGAGCGCCTTGTGGTGCTGCGCGATGAGAAATCCGGGTGGATGGATCTCGGGAGTCCTCGTCGGGTGATGGAAGCGATAGCCCTCAGCGGAACGCCGGCGCCGCGGCTTGTTCTCAACGCTCCGTGCGCTCACGAGAGCTCCCCACTCTCGGTTGTTGCTTAGGAACCGGCAAAGACTATGGCTGAAACACCAGCATCCGATCTGAGAACGGCGTACTTCTCAATGGAAATCGCGGTGGCTCCCAATGTACCGAACTACAGCGGCGGTCTGGGTGTCCTCGCTGGCGATACCTTGCGAGCCGCCGCAGACCTGGGTTTCCCGATGGTTGGGGTGACGCTGGTTTACCGAAAGGGGTACTTCCGGCAGACCCTGAATGCCACGGGTGTTCAGAGGGAAGATCCCGAACAGTGGAACCCATCGGCCGAGATGGAGTACGTCGGACCCTTGTCCACAGTGACCATCGAGCAGAGGCGGGTTCACCTGGCCGCCTGGCGTTATGAGATACACGGGGTGTCCGGGCACGTTGTGCCAGTCTACATGCTGGACACCGATCTTCCGGAGAATGCCGAACAAGACCGGCGGCTGACCGACAGCCTCTATGGCGGGGACGATGCGTACCGCTTGAGCCAGGAGCTTGTGCTGGGGATCGGCGGTTACTGTGTCCTTCGTGATCTGGGCTGTTCGGGTGTCGAGACCTATCACATGAACGAAGGGCATTCCGCTCTCCTGACTCTGGCGCTGCTTGAGGCACAACTTGCGGCCTGCAATCGAGCCAGGGTCACTGAGGAGGACGTGTCCCTGATCCGCAAGCGATGTGTATTCACAACCCACACACCGGTTCCGGCGGGTCATGATCATTTCTCCAGGGAGTTGGTAGACCGGATTCTCGGCGGCCAGCGGGCTCGGCTACTCGAATCGGCTGGCTGTTATCACGATGGCCAGTTGAATATGACCTACCTCGCTCTGAGGTGCTCTCATTACATAAACGGCGTGGCCATGCGCCACGGCGAGATATCGCGAGGGATGTTCCCAGGCTACCCGATTAGCGCGATCACCAACGGTGTCCACGCCGCGTCCTGGGCAGCAGAGCCATTTCGTAATCTCTTTGATCGACACCTCCCGCCCTGGAGGCAGGACAATCGGTATCTGCGGTATGCGGTCGGCATACCGTTTGCTGAGATCCGCGTCGTTCATCAGCAGGCAAAGCGCAACATGGTCGCGGCCCTGAAAGCACGTGCCGGCGTACAGTTCGACGAGAGGGTTTTCACGATTGGGTTTGCCCGACGCGCGGCGGCATATAAACGGCCCGAACTTTTGTTCTCAGATATCGAGCGTCTGAAGCGGATCGCCCGTCAGGCTGGTGCGCTACAGATCATTTATGGCGGGAAGGCTCATCCCCGGGACTTCGATGGTAAGGCTACGATTCAACGCGTCTTCGCTGCGGCTGCCGCGCTGAAAGGCATAGTTCCCGTCGTGTACGTCGAGAATTACGATTTGTCGTGGGCATCGCTGCTCACCAGTGGCGCCGATCTTTGGCTGAATACTCCTCAACCTCCCGAAGAGGCGTCGGGAACCAGTGGCATGAAGGCGGCGCTGAACGGCGTTCCCAGCCTCAGCGTGCTTGACGGCTGGTGGATCGAGGGATGGATCGAGGGAGTGACAGGATGGGCAATCGGCACCGACAGCCCATCGGATCCCAATGCGAACGCCTCCTCGCTGTACAGCAGACTCGAATCGATCATACTGCCCATGTTTTATCGGCAGTCCGATGAATACGCCAGAATCATGCGATACTGCATTGCGCTCAACGGTGCATTCTTCAATACGCAGCGCATGCTTTCGCAATACATCAGCAATGCCTATGGCTCCGAATGCTGGGGCCATTGGCCAACGAGGGTGGCGCGCTGAGTTTGACGCCGCCAAACCGGAAGAGACCATATGGGCGGAATGATTCCTTTGTCCGATGCATCCCGACGACCCAGTCGTATCTCCGTCATCACGACGGCAATCATTGTGGTGAACATCGCGGTTTTCATTATGGAGCTGATGGGCGGAGAGGATTTTGTGAAACAGTGGTCAGTGGTTCCCGCCGAGATAGTCGCGGGCCGCCACTGGATCACCATCCTGACCTCGATGTTCATGCACGCGGGCTGGATGCACATCATAGGGAACATGGTGTTCCTGTGGGCGTTCGGCCCTGAGATCGAGGACGCGATGGGAAGGCTGCGTTACCTGATCTTTTACTTGCTAAGCGGTCTGGCAGCCTCGCTGGCTCAGATTGTGGTGATGCCCGGTTCGACCGTCCCGAATCTGGGAGCGAGTGGCGCGATTGCCGGCGTGATGGGCGCTTTTCTGATCACCTACCCTCGCGACAGGATTCGTACGGTAGTCCTGTTCGGTTGGTTCTTTGATATCGCGTTTATTCCTGCCGCGCTCCTGATCGGTCTCTGGTTTCTCATTCAGCTTTTCGACAGCGTCGGTTCGGTGGCGGATGTGCAGGGGGGCGGCGTCGCTTACATGGCCCACATCGGCGGCTTTGTCTTTGGGGCTGTTACGGCGCGGTTATTTGAACGGTCCCGGCGCAGGCCTGAATGGGGGATTTAGCCGTGTTGCGCGACGGCAAGAGGGATCTATGGCCGGTGACGTGCTTCGGTGTCATCCGAGGGCCGCTGCGCTTCCAAACGTCAGCCCCAAAAGGCTGCTTCCAAGCGCTGCAGCGGTTCATCAGACGTTTCGCCACAGTACTATAGACGTCATCAGGGGCCTGAATTCCTGCTCTTTGAAACCACTTCGACCGGCATTTCGCTCAGCTTCGTGAAGATGCGGCCTCGCCGGCGCAAAGGCCACCAGTCGTAGAGATATATTTCGATAGGACGCCACATCGCAACCCAGCCGGCGATAGTGAGACTCTCCCGCACTATGCTGGCCCACGTGCCCGCCTGCGTCTGCCCGGGCAACAAGGTCCGACTAATAATCAGGCACGCTGCCAGACAGGACAGACCAATTAGGAGACTCGTCCTGCCCTGCTTCATAAGGTTCCGAAATTCCAGCTCGTTGAGCTCAGCCCGGTGAGCGAAATGGTTATGGACTGCCTGCTGAATCGACTCGCGGGCGGTTTCCCCAGGCCAGTGTTCCAGTTGGACACACAACTTCAGTGGCGTTCCGCGGGGGAATTCCCGAGCCCAGCCGACGATGAACTCCTCCGCTTCGTCGTCCAGATCCTTCTCGATGAAAGGCGACGGGTCCATGGAGTTAAACAACTGATCTACGTCGCGTAGTTTCAGCCTGATGGTCTGCGATTGAGCGACGCCTCCTTCGGTCTGTCGGCCGGCCGGGGCGCTGGCCTGATCGCCTTCGCGCTGCTTCATAGCGGTGCCCCCAATCATGGCAAAAGGCGTGAGCCCGCCATGAACACAATGATCTTGACTCGGAAGGGAACATTTGGTCAACATCCTGCTTCTTTCAGGCTGAGGGGGTTGCGTTCATGGAGATGCTGATGGCGGTATCCATTGGAGCTTTAAGCTTCGCCGCGGCTTTGGGCCTCGCTGCGGGGGCACTGGATGTGTTGTTCAGCGCCCTGCCGAATATGACTCCGATGGTCGCGCGTCAGGATCTTCCACCGCGGAGCCGGTGTTTCCAGGTCTGCGCGATGACAAGCGGTCGCGAGAGGTCACTCTGCCAGGTATCGGCGCGGGAAGAGTCGGCTCAGCCAGAGCCTGGTGACCAAACTGTTGGACAAACGCGCCTGAATCCCCCGCTCCGCCGCCGTCTGCAAATACATCTCAATGGCGCATGAAGGTCCACGGGTCGCTGCAAATGGTTGCAAGCTTGCACTTGATTCGGGTGCAAGCGAAAGGAGAATTTCAGTGGCGCCAGTGAGCAGTTCCAGCTCGGTTGCAGACGGTGGAAGCGTCCGGATCGAACGCATCCTGTGTCCGGTTGATTTCTCGGACGTCTCGGCGAAGGCCTACCGTTATGCACAGTCGATAGCCTGCCATTACCACGCGAAGCTGATTCTTCAAAACGTCGTCGAAGTGTGGCAATATCCATCGGGCGACTTCGTGAGAAGCCCGCAGTATTATGACGAGTTCAGCCAGGCGCTCACGTCCAGTGCGGAGGGCGAGTTACAGCGGTTCGTGGACCTTTGCGGCGGCGTTGAGCCGGAATGCCTCGTAGAGGCGAGCACGGCCGCGGATGCAATCCTGTGCCTCGCGCGGGCGCGCGATATTAGCCTGGTTGTAATGGGTACTCACGGCCGGCGTGGGTTTGACCACCTCATGTTGGGATCGGTTACGGAGCGCGTCCTGCGGTACTCACCGTGTCCGGTGTTGGCCATTCCTCAGAAGGATCCGGCCGGGAACGCTACGACGGGTGACTCCATCCACGTTCGGCGAATCCTCTGCTGTGTTGACTTCTCGACGTCCTCGCAACAGACCGTCAACCATGCCCTCTCCGTCGCGGACGCCTACGGCGCCGAATTAACCGCCCTGCATATCATGGACGACCTTCCCGAGTCCACCAACGTCGCCATTGAAACGGACGCCGTCGTTGCACGGCTTCAGAGAATGTTTACGGCATCGACACTCCCCCGGGAGCGAGTGCATCTGGAAGTGCGTGTGGGCAAAGCGTACCGGGAAATTGTGAACTTCGCCGCGCAAGACCATAGTGATCTTGTCGTCACCGGAGCGTGCGGGCGCAACTCTCTCGACCTGGCGGTCTTCGGGTCCACCACTTATCGGATCATCCAGCTCTATACCGGTCCCGTGCTTACGATTCCAGTCCAGACTCCGCGCAGGTGAGAGGCACGGAATCATGCAGCGGGAAATGACCGCTGGTCCATGATCGCGAGTTTCCGCATGCGGTACATAAGCGTTGACCGTGGGATGCCTAGACGGGCCGCGGCGCCGCGTGGGCCCGCAATCACCCAATTGGATTGCTCAATGGCCTTGAGAATATGCTCCCGCTCACAGTCCTTCAACGTGACAGGATTTGCCGTAGTGCGGCTTTTGAGCTCCGATACCGGCGCCCGGAGGTTCGGGCCGGGAGTGAGAATCACCGAACGCTCCACGAAGTTCTGTAGTTGGCGAATGTTCCCTGGCCAATCGTAGTCGAGCAGCGCTTCCATGGCATCGGAGGGAATTGTCTCGATCTGCTTGTTCATGCGCCGGGAAAACGTCCCGATAAAGTGTGCCACCAATAACGGAATATCATCACGCCGGTCGCGCAGAGCTGGGACGCGAATCGGGAACACGTTCAGGCGGTAATACAAATCGCTCCGGAACTTCTTCTCGGAAACGAGCTGATCCAGGTCCTGGTTTGTGGCAGCCACTACCCGCACGTTAACGCGTTGAGTAACGGTGGAACCGAGTCTTTCAAATTCCTGGTCCTGCAGGATTCTTAGCATTTTCGCCTGGAGATCGAGGGGCATATCGCCAATCTCATCCAGGAACAGCGTGCCACCGTTCGCGGCCTCGAAACGGCCGATCTTCCGCGCGACGGCTCCCGTGAAGGCGCCCTTCTCATGTCCGAAAACCTCACTCTCCAGCAACTCATGAGGAATGGCCGCACAGTTCATCTTCACGAAAGGGCCGGCGTGCCGGCTGCTGCAGGCGTGAATGGCGTGAGCGACAAGCTCCTTGCCGGTACCGCTCTCTCCTTCGATGAGAACCGTGGCGTCCATGGGCGCCACGATTTGAATCTGCTCAATTACTTCCCGAAGCGTGGAACTGCGTCCGACAATTCCTTCGTAACTGCAGTTGGCCTCCAGGTCAGTCGAGAGATGCAATTCGGCCGATACCGGCGACGCATACTCTCTGGCCTGCGCCTTCGACGGAAACCCTGCAAGCCCCCGGGATCTTGATATGGCGTTCGTCTCCCGATTATCTAGAACGATGATGTCGCTCAGCCCCATTTGATACCTCGTCTCGTAGTCGCTTCAGACTTCGAAAACAGAATAGCCGCCACGGCGGGTGGATGTCGTGAGATCGAGGTCAGCTATTGGTGGAAGAAGCGGTGTGGAGCGTCAGGCAGTACGCGGCAGGACGCAGGACGGCTACCCAGGCTCATGAATCAGCGGGGCTTAAGAAGATTCGATGACGTCTCAGACGCTGAGCACTGGACAAGGTGCGTCACGTATGATGGCATACGCATTCGTCGGCAACCGCCCTGCGCCGTCATGACTGGCGCGCCCAATGACCAGCAGGTCTGCCCGGAAGTGCCGGGTGAGTTCCACGACACCGTGAGGAGGCGGACCAACTTCAATTCGAGTCTCAGCATTGATCC
>Ga0335082_10003700_pt1 | contig 16649 bp, 13 predicted proteins | sample Lox_Sample_41_FD_206718 | JGI IMG/M metagenome (GOLD analysis project Ga0335082, IMG submission 206718) | Soil microbial communities from Loxahatchee National Wildlife Refuge, Florida, United States - Lox_Sample_4.1 | ecosystem: Environmental > Terrestrial > Soil > Wetlands | place: USA... | reverse complement strand
GCCGTATGACGTCATGCGTAAGCTGGTGAACACGTTCGGGCTGGCTGAGGCCGCGCGCATGCGCTACGAGGCCGAGAAACGCCGGGCCCTCAGCGGCGACGCGTCGAAGAAAGAACGCAGCGCCGCCCGCCACGCCGATACCGTCGCCATGCAACTCATCCCCATCATCGAGCTCTCGAAGTACTGCCCCGGCATGGTGACTGCGATGGGAGTGAGCATGGGCCTCACCGCCAGCGCCATCATGGCGAAAGGGACCTGGGCACAGAAGGACCGCTGGGCGTTGCCGCTGCTCACTTTGGACAAGGTCGGTGCGTGGGCAATCACCGAGCCGGGCTCGGGCTCTGACGCGTTCGGGGCGATGAAGTCAACGGCGCGGCGCAACGGTGATGACTACATCCTCAACGGACAGAAGACCTTCATCACCAACGGACCGTACGCCGACACCATCGTCTTCATCTGCAAGCTCGACAACGGCGAACCGGATCCGCGCGATCGCCGGGTCGTCAGCTTCATCCTCGACAAGGGCATGGACGGGCTCGTGCAGTCGAAGCCGCTGCGTAAGATGGGAATGCACTCGTCACCGACCGGCGAACTCTTCCTCGACAACGTGCGCTGCGGGCGCGAGCGGCTCATGGGCGAGAGCGAGGCGGCAGGCGGCGGACGCGAAGGCGCGAAGGCGACGTTCGGTGCCGAACGCTCCGGCATGGTGGCAATGGCTTACGGCATCGTCGAGCGCTGCATCGAGCTCTGCACGGAGTACGCGCGCACGCGCGTGCAGTTCGGGAAGCCGATCGGTGAGTTTCAGCTCATCCAGCTGAAGCTGGCCAAGATGGCGGTGGCGCGCATGAACATTCGCAACATGCTGTTCCGCCAGATCGAGCTGGCGGCACACGGGAAGAGCCTGTCGTTCGCCGAAGCCTCAGCGAACAAGCTCTACGCCGCGCAGGCGACCATGGAAGTCTGCCTCGAAGCGGTACAGCTCTTCGGCGGCAACGGATACATGGCCGAGTACCAGGTCGAGCAGCTGTGCCGCGACGCCAAGGTGCTGCAGATCTACGGCGGCACGGACGAGATTCAGACGTCGCAGATTGCGCGCTCGATGCTGGCGGGAGACGCGTGAGAGGGTGAGAGAGTGAGAGCGTTGGAGCGTGAGGGCGATCCACGCTCTCACTCCCTCCCGCTTCACGCTCCCACATTCCCCCGCATGAGGTCCGCGAAATTCCCGCTGTAGAACGCCGTCAGTTCGGCGGCGCTGCGGCCGGCAAGTGAGGCGTCGAAGCGCTTGAGCGGGTTGCGCCCGCCTTCGACGTGCGGGTAGTCGGAAGAGAACATGAACAGCTCGGGCCCGCAGCGCTCGATGAGGCGACCGACGTTTTCCGTTGGGTACGGCGTGATGCGCACCTGGCGGCGGACGTAGTCCGTCGGCCGCATGCTGAGCGCACGGATTCGGCTTTCCGTGCGCCCGAACGTGTCCATGACGATCTCCAGGCGTTCCAGCCACGCCGGCACCCACACCGCACCCAGCTCGATGACGCCAATCTTCAAGCGCGGGAATTTCTCCAGTACGTGATCGAAGATCAGCGCCGCGAGTGCCACTTCGACCCAGTGACTCACCGCCATGTACAGCAAGCCGGTAAAGTTCTCGCCGCCGCCGTGGAAGTCGGTCTGCCCCTCCCAGCCGTTCTTGCCGAAGCCTTTGGCGATCTTGCGGGGCGCGTCGTTCTCGACGTGAAACAGAATCGGCACGCCACGCTCCTCCGCCAGCGCGTACAGCGGGTGCAGGGACGGATGCGTGAGCGAATGCGTGGGCGGGGGGATCGGCGAAATCGTCAGCCCTTTGATGCCGCCGTCCAGCGCGAAACCCGCCTCGGCGATGGCGCGCTCCGGCGTCTGCAACGGAACGAAGGTCACGGGCAGGAGCCGCTTGTCGTGGGCGCAGAAGTCTAGCATCGCCCGCGTCAGCGCGCGGGCCGCCGCATAGCTGACGTCGATGTCTGTCGCGAACTCCGACTGCCCCGGCGCAAAGGTCGAGAAGACGAGTTGCGCCTCGAAGCCGAGCAGGTCCAGCGCACGGGTGCGATCCTCACGATGGAAGGCCCCATAGGCGTCCCAGCTCTTGCGCGTCAGCAACTCGGCCTCGTAGCCGGCGCGCTCAGCCGGATCGCCGGCGCGGCGCTTGCCGCGCTCGATCATGTGGCGGACACGGTCCGTGGTTCCGGTGCTGCCGAGTGAGAAGGGGCGGATGCGGTCACGGAATGGCGGATCGGCGTAGGCGGGCAGCCACTCCGGTGTTTCCATCAAATGCGAGTCGGCGTCGTAGAAGAGTCGTCCTTCGGCGTAGGGCATGGCCGTATTCAACATCAGACTTACGGCCGGATTCAAGAGGAGCAGGACGGAGGCAGGAATAGCGACAGGGAGGGGAGAGAGCTGTCAGCCTATTCCTGCCTCGTCACCGGTTGACGAACGCGCTGGCCCGTCGTTGCGCCCCCCAGGCGGGTTTGCGCGTCGTCCACCGAGTGCCGCCGTCGAGCACCTTGCCGCGCGCGGCGGCCGGATGGTTCAGTGGCAGCTCGACCACGAACGATAGGCCGCCGCTGGAAGGCTTCCGCACAGAGATCGTTCCCAAGTGCGTGTCGACAATGGATTTGCAGATGTAGAGCCCCAGCCCGATTCCCGGACTATCGCTTTGTCGGACAAATTTCTGAAACAGCATAGCCTGGACCGCTGGCGGCACATCGGGACCGCTGTCCCACACTTCAATCGTGGCGCCGTTGCCAGTGTGCCGAGTCGAGACGCGTACGGCACCGCACGTCGGCGAAAACTTCACGGCGTTGCTCAGCAGATTTGCCACCAGCCGTTCGATCATGTGGTCGTCCAACGCAACGGCCGGCAAACGCGGATCGAGGTCCAACACCAACCCAATCTCCTTGTCTTCCGCCTGGTGGGCTTGCGCTTCGACGACGCGGCGCACCAGAGCATTGAGGTCGGCGGCTACGGGCTTGAAAGCCTGCTGCCCGCTCTCGATCAACTCGGCATCCAGCAGATTGCCGACGAGGTTCACCATCTGGCGGGTGTTGGCATCGATCCGATGTAACAAGGCACGCTGGTCGAACGACAGATTCTCGGGTGCGGAGTCCAGCAGGATGTCCACCAAGCCGCTGACTGCAGCCAACGGGTTCTTCAAATCGTGACCCACCGTCGCGGTCATTTCCTGCACCGCAAGCCGTTGTGCTTCTTCTTTGATCCGCGCGTGGAACTGGCGCGTCAGCTCGCGCGCCGAGGCACCGGTGCCCACCGCGAAGAGCACCAAGTACCCGATGTGCACCGCAGCCTCGGGAAGCGACTGGCTCCAAACTTCCGCGGTAAGCGCAACAACGGTGAGATAACCGGCGGCCGTGCCGAAGCAGGCCAGCAGCACCTCGCGCAGGCCGAAGCGCATGGCGATAGAGAGCACCGAGAGGAAGTACAACACGTAGAGCGGGCTGAGCGCTCCGCCCGTGACCAGGATTCCCAACGTGATGAGCCCCCAGTCGATGCAGCCGCTCACGACGTTCCAGGCAACCAACGACGCGCGGCGATATGGTTCGAACAGCAACGCGCCCGCGGCATAGATCAGCGCCGCGCTCCACAGCACCACCATGGTATTGTGTGCGGGCATGGGCGCCGAACTGCGGAGGATTTCGACACCGGCCAGGAGCACTGCTGCTAGCCGGAGCCGAGCGATAACGCCCTCCATACGCAGCAAGTGTTCTCTATGGAGCGCTGTCATTCCGCGTACACGTCCTCCTACTGGGCAAGCGACAGCAAGGCGCGTTCCAGAGGGTTGGCAATACGCCGGCGCCCAATCGTAGCCGAAGTGCCTGGAATACCTGCTATGACGCTAGGCTTTTCTGCGAGACCACTGGCGAAAACGCAAGGGCGGCGGCGCCAGTAGCGTGTCTCCGTCGCGAAGGTGGGCCGGAGAGTGATCAGGGACCGAACTGCAAGGGCTCGCGTCCTTCGAGAATAGCAGGCGTGATGAACGCCTGTCCGTTGGTCGAGTTCCACACCGAACGTGCCGACGCGTTGTCGCCGCCGGTGAAGAAACCCGTGAACCCGCCGACTTCCGCTGTGACCACGGTCAAGGCGAGGCGGACGGGGAAGTAGACGGTGTTCACCAAGGCCGCCCCCAAGCTGATGCCAGCCGCTTGTGCGGGATGTGGGATCACGTCTTCGAGACGGGAACCTTGCGGGGCACCCCAGGCGGGGAACGCGCTTGCGAGCGCGGCGACGAAAACCACTATAGACGCGGCGTGCTTCATTTCTGCTCCTCCTGCCGACGACAGATTACGTTTTTTGGACCCCCTTGTCAGCCGCGATTTTTGTGTGACCGCCTGACGGCTGACGGGCACCGTTCACGTGCGGACGCATAACGTGCGGACGCACAAACGTGCGGACGCACAATTGTGATGCCCCAGCGTTCGTGCTAAGCCGCGCTCGCTCCACATGGCCCGCCCCGCAGCGCAGTCACGGTCGCTCCTGACCGTCATCTTTCTCACCGTCTTCATCGACTTGCTGGGATTCGGCATCGTGCTGCCGCTGTTGCCGTACTACGCGCACCAGTTTCACGCTTCGGGCGTCGCCGCCGGCGCGTTGATTGGTGTATATTCCGCAATGCAGTTCGTCACCGCGCCACTGTGGGGGCGGTGGTCCGACCGCATCGGCCGGCGTCCGGCCATCCTCATCAGCCTGGCGGGCTCGACCGCTTCCTACCTGCTCTTCGCCGCGGCGAACGGTATCGGAGTGCTGTTCATCTCGCGGATCTTGGCGGGCGTCGCGGGTGCCAGCATCCCCGTGGCGCAGGCCTACATTGCGGACGTCACGAGCGAAAGCGAGCGCGCGCACGGCATGGGATTGATCGGCGCAGCGTTCGGGCTGGGCTTCGTGTTCGGACCGGTGATTGGGGGCCTGTTGGCGCACTACGGGCACTACGCGCCCGGACTGGCTGCCACCGCCATCTGTGGCACCAATCTGATCGTCGCGTTTTGGCGGCTGCCCGAGTCACTCCCACCAAAGCAGCGCCACACGCGACCTGCCGTGCATCCCTTGCTCCAGTGGCGCGCGGCTTCGCGACGCCCGCAAATCGCCACGCTGGTCCTGCTGTTCGCTGCAGTGGTTTTCTGCTTCTCAACCATGGAGACCACACTGTCGCTCTTGTGCGCGACCGCCTATCAGATGAGCGCGTCGCACATTTACTGGCTGTTCGGTTACATGGGGGTCATGACCACGCTGATGCAGGGCGGTATCATCGGCCGGTTGGCGCGCCGGATGGACGAGACCCGTTTGGTGGGTGTGGGTACAGGTTTGCTGGCGGCGGGTCTGGCGATGGCTCCATTTGCGCCGCCGCTGCTGCCGCTGCTGGGTGCACTCGGCGCCATCGCCTTGGGGCAAGGCATCGCCTCACCGTTGCTCTCCAGCTTGCTGTCCAAAGCAAGCGCGGGGAAGGAACGCGGTGAGGTGCTGGGCGTGTCACAGTCGCTGGGCGCCCTGGCGCGGATCTTCGGGCCCTTGTGGGGTGGATTGCTGTTCGATCATGCCGGCCCGGCCGGCCCGTACGTCACCACGGGGGCGCTCATGGGCGTGGCGACCGCAGTGGCGTGGTCGCTGGCACCGCGCATCCGTGCCGCGGTGTCGGCAACCGCGGCCGACATGGCGGTGGCGCCCCAGCCGCCCGTCCTCTGATTTGTTGGTGCTCGGTTCGTCGCGGGCCACAAGGTTGTGAACGCACTGTGTTACGTGGGCGATTTCAGGCCTCAGGCTTCAGGCCTCAGACTTCGGCCCTCGGGAAACTCCTTCCGTACCCGAAGCCTGCAGCCCGAGGTCCGAAGCCCTGTTGGCGACCCCTGCGCACGGACGCCGGGCGCAGTCCTCAGCCCCGCGCTTGCTCGTTGGCGCGGATGAGCCGCAGGACGTCATCGGGCGTCGCCGCGTTGCGCAAGCGTTCGCGGAGGCGCGCCGATTGGAGGAGCATCGACAACGATGACAGGAAGTTCAGGTGCTCGCCGCTCAGACTGGGCGACGACAATACGAGCGCAACGATCGAGATCGGGAGGCCGTGTGCCACCTCATACACCGCGTGCGGCGACACGGCGACGGCGGCGACCACGCCGGTGATGCCATCAACGCGGGCATGCGGAATACTCACTCCGATGTCCACCATGGCGGTGCTGGCCATTGCCTCGCGTTCGTGAATGCGCTGGACCGCGACCGGTGCCAACCCTTCCGGCAGCCGAGTGGACGCCACCAACCGGTCCACCAGACCTGCGATCGCCTCGTCGAAGGTCCGCCACGCGGGCCGGACGATGATGGCGCTGCTCACCAGCGCGTCACTGACGCGCATCGACACGCCTCCTCGTAGCCACCGATCTATCAACCGGCCCCTGAGCAACAGCGCTGCGCCCGCGCTCCACGTTCATCGACCGTATATTCATCTTGTTTCGCCGTGCGCCGCAAGTGTCGCCGCGCCGTACTGGCTGCTTTGCCATAGCTGCCGCATCACGCTATAGATCGTTCCGGCATGTTCACGACCTTCCGCACGCCGCCGAAGCGGCCGCGGCCGATCAGCCCGATCGAGGATGCGATCGCGGACATCAAAGCCGGCAAGATGGCGATCCTGATGGACGACGAGCATCGCGAGAACGAGGGCGATCTGTGCATGGCGGCAGAGAAGGTGACGCCGGAAGCCATCAACTTCATGGCCAAATACGGACGCGGTCTGATCTGCCTGGCGCTCACCGAGGAGCGCATCAGCGATCTCGGGCTGAGCATGATGGTGGCGGAGAACCGCGCGCCGCTGGGCACTGCGTTCACCGTGTCGATCGACGCCGCGCGCGGTATTGCCAGCGGCATCTCTGCCGCCGACCGCGCCGCGACGATCCACACCGCGATTCGAGAGAACGCCCGGCCGGAAGACTTGGTGGTGCCGGGACACATCTTTCCGCTGCGCGCCCGCCGCGGCGGCGTACTGGTGCGCACCGGGCAAACCGAAGGTTCCGTCGACTTGGCACGCTTGGCAGGGCTCAAGCCGGCCGGCGTGATCTGCGAGATCATGAAGGACGACGGCAGCATGGCGCGATTGGCGGACCTGGAGCGCTTTGCTGCAACCCACGGACTGAAGATCTATACTGTTGCGGACCTCATCCAGTATCGCTTGCGCTGCGACTCGCTGGTGCACCGCGTGGCCGCGGCGAAAATCAACAGCCGCTATGGCGGCGAGTTCCGCATCTTCGTCTATCACACCGATGTCGATGACGGAGAGCATGTGGTGCTCGTCAAGGGCGACCTCAGCGCCGACGAGCCGGTCCTGGTGCGCGCCCACGCGGAGTTCTTGCCGGGAGACGTGTTTCGCATGGCAGAGCGTGATACAGGCGCGCTGCTGCATGAGGCGATGACGCTCATCGCCAAGGAAGGCAAAGGCGTTGTCCTGTACCTGCGGCGCGAAGGACGGGGCGCGGAAATCGTGCAGAACGGCGGCAAGCGGCGAGCGCCACGGCGATCACGCGCGCCGAGCACCGAGCCGACGACGCAGGAACGCGACTTCCGGGAATACGGCCTTGGCGCCCAGATTCTCCGTGATGTCGGCGTACGCAAGATTCGCTTGCTCAGCAATTTCCCGCGCAACCTGGTCAGCCTGCCCGGTTACGGCCTGGAGATCCTCGAGTGTGTGCCCCTGGCGTTGCGCGCCAAGCCCGCGCGCCGGGCGGCCGCACCCCCGGTGCGGCGCACACGGCTGCACGCGCGCTGAACGCAAGGGCGCTCGATCCCACGAATTCCGTGCAACACCTTCCCTGCCGTCCCGGGCTGAGGATGGAGTTCGGATCCCACGCACCGTCGAGCTTTTGATGTGCGCCGCGCCAGGAGCTACAACGGACACATCGGGGACGCGTGCCTGAATGGATGCCGCCTGGCTCATGTGGTCGGGTCTTTTCAGCCTGATCGGCGCTGCCGCCTTCATGTACGGCCGGCGCCAGCGCCGCGGTGCGCCGACGCTCGTGGGTGTCGCGCTCATGGTCTATCCCTACTTCGTCGCCACCACTCTGGGGATTGTCGGTATTGGAGCGCTGTTGCTGGCTGGACTCGTGGTCGCAAATCGCCTCGAAGACAATTTGTGAGCCGCGGCATGCATTCCTTTACGGTCTCAAAGCGATCCACCCTGCCGCCCACCGGTGACGAGGTCGTCGCTGCGGTGCTGCGGTGGGAAGACGAACGACGCGTGGCCGCGTTGCTGGCGCGCGCCTTCGTCGACGATCCACTGGTGATAGCCATCTGCGACGCGCCGGCGCCACAACGCCAGGAACGCATGCGCTGGAGCTTCCGCGTCGCGGTGCGCAGCCATTGGCTTGGACGGCAGCCGGCGTGGACGGTCGTCGATGCCGGCGGCACGCCGCTGGGAGTCGTCCTGGCGACGCGTTCGCGGCTTTCCGTTCAGCCGCACTCGGACCTGCTGTTCACGCTCCGTGGCCTGCGCCACATCGGCGTGCGCCTGGCACTCCGTGGCCTCAAGGCGGCGCAGGTAATCGCGTCGCAGGCGCCGCCGGAGCCGTTCACCTATCTGCGCACTCTCGGTGTGGATCCACAGCATCAGCGCCGCGGCGTGGGATCACGGCTGGTGGAGCAGGTGCTCCGTTCGGCACCACCGGCGTTGCCGGTGTATTTGGAAACTGCAAAGGAGCAGAACGTGCCGTTCTACGTCCGCCACGGTTTCATGCCGGCGGGAGAGTTCGAATGTCTCGGCGTGCCGGTGTGGCGCCTGCTCCGCCCAGCGGCGGCTGACAGCGCTGCGGTTCCGTAACTACTGCTCGTCGGAAATACGATGACGTTTCTCCGTGCTCGTGCTCAGCAAAGCGGTGCTCGCAATCGTTCAGTCGCAAGGCTTCCGATTACGATTACGAGCACGCGCACAAGCACGATACGCCACAGTAATTCCGAACGGGAACCCCAGTAGAGGAGCGCGCGTGCGGTTCGGCCTCAGCATGCCCGTCATTCAGCAGATCCCCGGACGCGTGCAGCCGTGGGAGACAGCCGCCGGCGGCAGTGCGCTCGTGGCCGTGGCGCAGGCGGCGGACCGACTCGGCTTCAGCCACGTCTCGGCATGCGATCACGTCGCCATTCCGCAATCCTACGCCGCCTCCGCGGGTACAGTGTGGTACGACGCCGCCGTCACGCTCGGGTTTCTGGCGGCGGCGACCACGCGCGTGCGCTTACTGTCGCACGTGATGGTCGTACCGTATCGCCATCCACTGGTGGTCGCGAAAGCGTTCGCCACGCTCGACCACCTGTCGGGGGGGCGGGTCATCCTCGGTGCGGGATGTGGTCACCTCAAGCCCGAGTTTCGCTCTCTCGGAGCGAATTATGAGGAGCGCGGCGCGGTCACCGACGAGTATCTGCAGGCTATCGCGGTGGCATGGGAGAAGGAGTGTGCCACGTTCCAAGGCCGTTTCGTGCAGTTCCGCGACGTCACGGTCGCGCCCCGCCCGTCCCAGCAGCCGCGACCACCGATCTGGGTCGGTGGCAATTCGCGCGCAGCCGTGCGCCGCGCGGTGCGCTACGGCGACGGGTGGATCCCCTGGATGGTGCTGCCGGCCGCGTTCGCCGAGTTGGTCGCGTACGCGCATGAACTGCGGGAGCATGCCGGCCAGCGCACTCCCATGGAGTTCGTGGCACCGCTCAGTATCGGCGACGAAGACGATGGCGCGGCCATCGCCGCACACATCGACGTTTGGCAGGCCGCTGGGGCGACGTCCTTCCATGTCGGCTTCGCGCACCGCAGTCTCGAACACCTGCTCGAACGCCTGCAGCACTTCGCCGCTGTGACCCGCCTGACGTCGCCGCCGTAGCCTTGCGGGTCTCGGCTCCGCGTCCGGACATAGGTGTTGCCGCCCCGGTCCATTTCGGATAGAGGTTCTGCGGTCTTGCCACCGTGGGGCTGTAGCTCAGTTGGGAGAGCGCCTGAATGGCATTCAGGAGGTCGACGGTTCGACTCCGTTCAGCTCCACTTCCCCTTCATCCTCACGGCGGCACTGTGAAGGGGAAGGAATGGTAATATCGGGCGGGGTAGTTGAAGCGAGATGGGCTGTGCCTGTGCCTCCGGGGGCATGGCGCTGTGCAGTCCTGCTGCTGGCGCTCTGCGGCACCCTCTTTCTGGGCGGTGGCTGCGCCGCGCGGCAGCACGAAGCGGTGCCGGCCGAGGAGGAAGAGACGAGCATCGAGCGGCCGGCGGTTCCGTTGAGTGAGGAAACAAGCCTGACCGACCGCATCGGGGAAGTTGGTGTGGTTCTCCTCGTGGTCGGCGTGGCGATCGGTCTCATTCTGCTGCCGATTCTGCTCCTCTAAGGCCTGTCGGACTTGGAAGCCCCCAGCGACCCATCGGGGAGCGGGCCATAGAAATGACGCCGACCGCAGGTCCTAGCGCCTGCGGCAACCGCAGCGGCATCCCTGTGACGGGCACTCGGGTGCGAGCAGTGGCCGCCAACTGCGCCGGGTATGCGCCGTGGCTCGCACTGCTTTTCGCGCGCAATTTTCCGTTTCCGTTTGACAAACAGAGGCGGTCCGTAGAAATAATCCACCGAGTCACAGCAAATCGAGCGCCGACGCGTCACTCGTTGCACGCTGCATTTTGAGGAGAACCGCATGAGACGATTGTCCGCTGCATTTGTTTTTTTGGCCCTGGTAGCAGTGCTGGGCAGGGCAGTGGAAGCGCAGATCACGCTCGTCCCCGGCCCGCCGACCTTGGTCGCCCAGGCGCCGAAATTCATGAGCTCCGCGGACTTCAACAAGGACGGGATCCTGGACGCAGTGGTGACGAACATCACCAGCAGTAAGGTCACGGTTCTTTTGGGCGGCCCGGACGGTGTATTTGTCTCTGCCGTGGACTACTCGATCGCTCGTACCCTGCGTGGCTTGCATGGCGCTGACATGAACAACGATGGCAATCCAGACGTCCTCGTGGTCGACTTTGCCGATAAGCGCGTGTACATCCTTTACGGCAACGGTGACGGCACGTTCCGGCCGCCTCCCGCGAGCTTTGCGATTGGCTTGCAAGCGATCGATATCGACGCAGGCAACTTCGACTGCCTAGCCCCGAGGGACGGGGGGACTTGTAAGCCCACCGACCCACAACATGGCCTGGACATGGCGACGGCCAACTCGGTCTCGAACCGCGCGTCGGAGTTCTTGAACCTGGGCGGCAGCAGCGGTTTCAACCTGCAGGGTAGCCCGCAACTCGGCAAACGGCCGAAGCGCATCGCGGCGGCCGACGTGAACGGCGACGGGCTCGATGACATTCTCGCGGTCAACACGGGGACGGGCGCGGCCGATGACCTGAGTGAGTTGCTCAACAACGGCCACGGTGGTTTCACGACTCCGATAACGAACTTCGTTGTCGGCGCCGGCGCCGCGGATCTGGCGGTGACCGACATCAACAACGATGGGGCGCCAGATGTGCTGGTCCTCAACACGGCGGCCAGCATGACCGTCAACCAGTTCAACGTGTCCGTCCTGATCAACCAAACCGAGATCGTGGACGGCAAGCCCAGGGGCACAGGCTTCTTCAACACGGAAACGCCGGTAACCCTGACCTGCCCCAGCCAGATCAGTGGCGTCCTGATTCGGTGCAACCCCAACTTCATTGCCGCGGCAGACTTCGACCTCGACGGATTCGTCGACTTCGCCGTGTCGTTCGGCACCCATCCCACGGTTGGCAGTGGCACTACGCCGGGGTTGGTCCAGGCCTTCGCCGGGCGTGGGGATGGCTCTTTCGACTTCGCCACGCAAGTGAATGTGGGCAACAATCCGCAAGGCGTCCAGGCTGGGGACTTTACCGGCGATGGTATCCCGGACATCGCGGTCGCCGCGCAGGGCCCGCGCCAAGTGAGCATCATCCGCAGCCTGGCCGCGCCACCGCGTCCCGACGGCAACCCGTGCACGACGAACAACCAGTGCAGCTCGAAATTCTGTACTGACAAAACCTGCTGCGAGACTCCGACGTGTATCATCCCGGGGCAGCGCTGTGACATTCCGGACCATGAGGGCACGTGCCACGCACCGGGCGACAACGGTTCCCCATGCACCGATGGTGTTCAGTGTGAGTCCGGCTTCTGCGTCGACGGGACGTGCTGTGGAACTGGCTCGTGTCCCAATGGCGAGTTCTGTAATACCGGCGAATGCTCCGGGCCCAGTGATCCTGGAACACGCTGCACCGACCCGCAACAGTGTACGACGAACTTCTGCGTGAACGATGTCTGCTGCAACACTCCAAGCTGTCCCATAGGTCAACGCTGTGACATCCCTGGTTTGGAGGGCAACTGCAACTCCACGTCTCCTCCAGGGACGGGCTGCACCGATAACGGGCAATGCACGAGCGGAAACTGCGTCGACGGCGTCTGCTGCATCTTCTCCTCGTGCCCAACGGGACAGATCTGCAACCTCCCCGGTCACGAGGGCAACTGCTCGATTCGTCCGACGAACACCCCAACGCTGACGGTAACCCGAACGTCGACAATAACCCCGACACCGCCGACGCCGACAATAACCCCGACACCGCAACCCACCGGCGCCATGTGTGACGACCCCAGACAGTGCGTGTCCCAAAACTGCGTCAACAATACCTGCTGTAGCACGGGGACGTGCCCCACTCCCGAGCGCTGCGACATCTTCGGCTCGGAGGGTGTATGCACGCTGCCCGGCGGCGGCGGCCAGTCCTGCAGGAAGGACACGGACTGCTTGACCAACAATTGCGATCCGAGCACACATTCATGCGCCGCGGCTAAAACCCCCACGCCGACAGTCACCCCAACGGCGAAGTCCCCGGGGAGTTCCTGCACGAGTTCAAATCAGTGTCCGGATGGCTACACCTGCAGCTCGGATGAGCGCGTCTGTTGCAACCTGCCGGAGGGCTCCACGACGTGTCCCCCAGGAGAGTCGTGCAAGGTTCCGGGATCGGTTGGCGACTGCACGACCAGGCCGACGCCAACACTGACACCAACCGCGTTGCCCACGTCGATCCCCGACGGAGCCCCCTGCGACCCGAACCACCCCGACGCCTGCGAGTTCGGTTTCTGCGTCAACCAGGTCTGCTGCGATACGGACGTCTGCCCGGATCCGCAGGACCGTTGCGACATCTACCTCTTCGAAGGCACGTGCGCTCCACCGCTGCTCGATGGGGACGAGTGCTTGAGGAACACGGACTGCGAGGATCCGCTGCTTTGTACGCTCGACGAGACGTCGAGTACCGGAGCGCGCTGTCTGCCGCCGCCGGCCCCGACACCGACGTTGATACCGTTCACCCCGCAGCCGACCGAACTTCCGGCCCAAGTGATTACGAGCCGCGGCGGCGGCTGTTCAATCGGCCGTGGCCCTGACGGCGCGCAGGTGTGGGTGCTGGGCATCATCCCGATCGCACTGTGGCTGCGCCGGCGGCAGTTGCAACGCGTCCGCACCGCCGCGCGCCGCCGGCACGAGTAGCGACACGCACGCGGCCCGCCACTCAGCCACCTGAGTGGCGGGCACGCTCGCATCATCCAAGCGAAAGACACAGCCGTCCGTTTCACCCCGGTCGCGTAGCCACGCGGCAAGGATGGTCGTGCCGTCGACGTCGTCCGGGACCAGACGCGTACGCGCGGCGTGCGGCCACAGCTCGCGCAGGCGCGCCGCCAAGACTTCAATCTGGGCTTCGTCACTGACGCGCTCGCGCAGCGCCAGCCGCCCGCCGAGAATCACGTACCCCAGCACAAGCCGGCGGTCCGCCGTAGGCTGCAGCACAAGGAAATGCTGCTCCGCAGCCATCCACCCGAGGATCCGCTGGCGCCGTTGCAGCATGTGAAGCAGCCGCAGGTCACGCTGCGTCTTGGCGGCCGCTTCGTAGCGCAGCGAGTCGGCAAACGCATCGCGCCGCCGCGTCAGCTCGGCTTCGGCCGCAGTACTGTCGCCGTCCAGCAACGCCAGGCAGTCGCTGACCTGCCGGCGATACTCCTCTGTTGAAACGCGTGCCGCGCACGGGGCGGAGCAGGCACCGATCTGGCCTTGCAAGCAAGGCGTGACCTCCGACGCAGGCTGCAGACGGCCGCTGCACGTGCGCAGGCGAAACAGCCGTGTCAGCAAGCCGAGCACGCGCTCCGCTTCGTCGCGGCCGCGGAAGGGACCGATATATCGTGCCTTGCCCACACCGACCTTGCGCGCAATGGACAGCCGCGGGTAGGCGTCGGCGACACTCACCTTGAGGAAGGCAATGCGCGGCAGATGCTTGCCGAGCTTGTTGTAGGGCGGCTGCTGGCGGCGGATCGCTGCGGCTTCCTCGAGCGCCGCCTCCAGCACCGACCCGGTCGCCTGGACGCGCACGTCGTGGCTGTGACGGATCAGGTCGAGTGTCTTGTTCGAGTGGCCGGTCGCGTTGCTGAGGTAGCTGCTGACGCGGTCGCGCAGGTTCTTCGCCTTGCCGACGTAGAGGAGCCGCCCGCCCGCATCGTAGAAATGATAAATCCCCGGTGCCGCTGGTAACGCCGCTACCTTGTCGCGTGGCAGTGGACATTCGAAACGCCGTCCGTCGCGCGCATGGTGCTGCAGATCGAGGGCCTGGTCGAGCCGCGTGACGCCGCGCGCCGCCGACAGCTCGAGCAGGTGGAAGAGAACCTCCACGGTGATGCGCACGTCACCGAGGGCACGGTGGCGGTCATTGAGGGGCAGCACGAAGTGACTGGCGAGCGCATCGAGACCGCGACGCCGCACGCCGGGCAGGAGACGGCGCGCCAACTTCAGCGTGCAGAGGACGGGATTGGCCAGCGGTCGCCCGCTGTGCGCCAGCGCCGCCGCGTTGAGGAAGGCGAGATCGAACCGGGCATTGTGCGCGACCAGCACGTCGGTGCCGAGGAAATCGACGAAGCGCGGCCACACCTGCGCAATCGACGGCTGATCGGCGAGCATGGCACCATCAATGCCGGTGAGCCGCGTGATGAACGGCGGCAGCCATATTCCCGGGTTGACGAGCTGCGCAAATTCATCGATGACCCGCCCGGCGCGCACCCGCGCCGCCCCGATCTCGATGATGCAGGCGGCGCTGGCGCCCGCGCTGGCGCCCATCCCGGTGGTCTCCAGATCGCAGACAACAAAGGTCGTGTCACTGAGGGGCCGCGCCAGGGCATCGTGCACGCGTGCGTGCCAGGTGCCCTCCGGCTCGCGGCAGACGAAGCGCGCATCGCACTCCAACAGCCCCCGCAGAAAGCGCGGCCCGAACTCGGCGTCGCTGCCGGGCTGCGTGAACACCAGGTCGAGCAACTCACGGGCGGTCGCCCCACTTGGACGGTCTAGCAGATAGGCGTACAGCTTCTCGCGCACGCTATGACGTCTACCTCAGCGCTTCGCAAAAAGCGAGCAAAGGGCGAAAGCCTGCCGCCCCCCTCCTGACCGTTTGCATGCCTCCTCTTCTCCTCCCCCGTGAGCACTTCCGCGAACGGGGGAGGTCGGGAGGGGGCCGCTTCGCCCTACGCTGCCTGCGCCTGCAAGTACGCTTCGATGAACTGGTCCAGGTCGCCGTCGAGCACGGCGTCTGCATTGCCGATCTCGATGCCGGTGCGATGATCCTTCACCAGGCGATATGGATGCAAGACGTACGAACGGATCTGGCTGCCCCAGGCGATGTCCTTCTTCGCCTTGTCCATCTCCGCCATCTTCTCGCGCTGCTTCTCCTTCTCCAGCTCGTACAGGCGGGCGCGCAAGATCTTCATGGCCATCGACTTGTTCTTGTGCTGCGAGCGCTCGTTCTGGCAGGCGACGACAATACCCGTCGGCAGGTGCGTGAGGCGTACCGCCGAGTCGGTCTTGTTGACGTGTTGCCCGCCGGCGCCGCTGGAACGATAGGTGTCGATACGGAGATCGGCTTCGTTGATGTCGACCTCGACCGCCTCGTCGATTTCGGGATAGACGAACACTGACGCGAACGAGGTGTGGCGGCGCGCGTTCGAATCGAACGGGGAGATGCGCACCAGCCGGTGAATGCCGGCCTCCGCCTTGAGATAGCCGAAGGCGTACGGACCTTCGACGGTGATGGTGGCGTTCTTGATGCCCGCACCTTCACCCGGCTGCGAATCGACCAGCCCCGCTTTGAACCCGTGCCGTTCCGCCCAACGCAGGTACATGCGCAGCAGCATTTCCGCCCAGTCCTGCGCTTCGGTGCCGCCCGCACCTGGATGCAATGTGACGATGGCGTTGCCGGCGTCGTGCTCGCCCCCGAGCTTGCGCTGCAGCTCCATGTGGTCCAGCGCTTGTTCGATGTCCTTGAGCTTGGCGGCGGCTTCGGCCTCGGCGTCGTCAGCGCCTTCCGCGGCGAGCTCGGCGAAGACCTTGACGTCCTCGAGCTCCTGCAGTTGCTTGCGCCACGCCACCAGCGGTTCGGACAGCTCGGCGCGCTCCTTCAGAACCTTCTGCGCCTGTTCGCTGTTGTTCCAGAAATCGGGTGCTGCCGCTTGCGCATCGAGTGCGGCGATGCGTTCTTCGCGTCCCGCGACGTCAAAGATGCCTCCCGAAGGTATTGAGTCGTTCTTCGGCGAGCGTGATGCGGTCCTTCAAGGATACGTCGTCCATACGGTCCCTACCTTAACCTTCTGCCTCGTCGTGGTGGG
>Ga0335082_10003697_pt1 | contig 16655 bp, 16 predicted proteins | sample Lox_Sample_41_FD_206718 | JGI IMG/M metagenome (GOLD analysis project Ga0335082, IMG submission 206718) | Soil microbial communities from Loxahatchee National Wildlife Refuge, Florida, United States - Lox_Sample_4.1 | ecosystem: Environmental > Terrestrial > Soil > Wetlands | place: USA... | reverse complement strand
AAGAGAACAATTATATCCTGCTGCTCACTCTGGTGGGATTCTCGTATCAGTATGAGTGGCTGCGCAATGCCCGATCCAGGGATCTCTTTGTCGGATCCACAGCTCTGGGACTCAATTTGCTCACCCGGGTCACCACCGGGATCGATGTCATTGCGGCTGGAGTTTTCCTGCTGGCATTGCTTTGGCTCCAGCAGATAAGGGGTGGGGAACTCTTGAAACGGTTAGTGAGTTACTGCCGGATTGCAGTCCCCATCTATCTTGTCTTCGCACTGATTGAGCGCCTTTACAGTTTCTACCGATTTGGGTCGCTCACGCAGACGTATCTTCCGATTTTTGCGCGGGAGTCGCGCGCGCAGGATCCGACGCTGCCGATCAATTTTCCCTGGAGCACGCCTTTTCACGAAGGAGTCCTCGGCGCCTTGTTCAAGCCGGAGAAGTCGATCTTTCTATTCGACCCGCTGCTAGTGCTGGCACTGGTACTGATAGCGTTACTGTGGAGAAAACTGGACTACGAAGTTCGTGCTTACTCCTTGGCATCTCTCTTCCTCATGGCGGCTTACATCTGCTTCTATGCGCGCTACACCTATTGGGCCGGCGACTTTGCGTGGGGCGATCGCTATGTGGCATCAGCAGTGCAAATGGCGGCGATGCTTGCAATCCCGCTGCTCTTGCGCTTTCGAGCGAGCCTGGGTGCCTGGGCTTGGCGTGCCGGAGTCGCGTTAGTCGCGATCAGCTTCGTCATCCAGATTGCCTCCCTCATGTTTTGGCTGCCACTGGAGATTTATCAGATGGAGACGCTGGGACACCCGACGTACGTCATTGCGCTGCGGTTTAAGAACATCACCGCGTTCGCTCTCGGCAAGATGGACGCGTGGGGATTGAACACCGACGATATGGGCTACGACCAGTGGGACTACGTCCACATCACAACGTGGAATTTCCTTCCGTTCTTGCTGCGAAGAGTGGGAGCGGCGCCCAGGTGGGTTGTGGACAGTGCCTTCGCCGTGTGGACTGCGGGACTTATGGCCCTGCCAATATCTTTGTGGAGGCTCAGAACCATGGGCATGGTGGAACGGTAGACATTAGTGGTAGAATGTCTACCATGAGCTTGAACATAAAGAACGAGGAAACGCACCGCATGGCACGCGAACTTGCGCGACTCACGGGCGAAAGCATGACTGTAGCGGTGAATGAAGCGATTCGCGAACGCTTGGAACGAGTTCGCGGGAAATCCAAAGATGACATCATTGAGCAGATTATGAAAATTGCGGAAGAATGTGGGCCACTCTGGAAGGAACCATATCGTTCCATCGATCACGGTGACTTGTTGTATGACGAAAAAGGGCTACCCAAGTGATCGTCGACACGTCTGCAATCATCGCTGTACTACGGAATGAACCTGATGCGATTGATTTTGGTGAAGCCATGCGCCAATCAGCCATTTGTCGAATGTCGGCGGTGAGCTATGTTGAGGCTGGAATTGAGACAGATAGCAACAACAATCCGGTGCTAAGCCGTAAGCTTGATGATCTGCTGCGCAGTGTAAGTATGCAAATCGAGAGCGTCACACTCCAACAGGCCCAAATCGCTCGCCAAGCGTATCGCGATTTCGGCAAAGGACGGCACAAAGCCGGGCTCAATCTTGGCGACTGTTTCGCATACGCATTGGCAAAGGAAATGCACGAACCCTTGCTCTTCCAGGGGAAGGACTTCAACCACACTGACGTCGAACGCGCCGAGTACTAATTCGCGCTACTCCACGGTCACAGATTTCGCCAAATTTCTCGGTTGATCTACGTCGCAACCCCGACGCACGGCAATGTGATAGGCCAGCAACTGGAGGGGAACGATTTCCAGAATCGGCGAGAGCTCTTCGGGAGCTGACGGTATGTACAAAACGTGGTCCGCCGACTCTTTGATCTCCTCGTCTCCCTCGGTGGCCAACGCGATCACGACTCCGGAACGTGCTTTCACCTCTTTTAGGTTGGAAATGGTCTTCTCGTAGCGCAGCACCGCATCGGGATTATTCACATCTCGCGTGGCAATCACGACCACCGGCAGATTTTCGTCGATGAGCGCATTTGGCCCATGTTTCATCTCTCCGGCCGGATAGCCCTCGGCATGAATATAGGAAATCTCCTTCAGTTTGAGGGCGCCTTCCAGCGCGATTGGATAGTGAATGCCTCGTCCGAGAAATAAAAAATCGTGAACCTTCTGATAGTGCCTAGCCAGATCGTCGCACGCCTGGTCGTGAGTGAGAATCGTCTCCAGCTTTCCGGGAATTCGAGTCAGTTCGAGCATTGCATTTCGCGCTCGCTCCGCCGGCATCACACCGCGCACCTGCGCAAGGTACATCGCCAGGATGTACAGGGCAGTAAGTTGTCCGGTGAAAGCCTTGGTTGAAGCGACGCCGATCTCCGGGCCCGCATGCGTATAGATCGTGCCGCAGGCCTCGCGAGTGATCATCGATCCGACGACATTGCAAATCGCGAGCGTCTTGGAGCCTTTTGATTTTGCCTCTCTCTGTGCCGCGATCGTATCGGCAGTCTCGCCCGATTGGGAAATGACAAGCGTAATCGTGTTGGGATCAACGATCGGGTTGCGATAACGCCATTCGCTGGCGTAGTCCACCTCAACCGGAATGCGCGCCAGGGACTCAATCATGAACTTGCCTGCCTGCCCGGCATGCCAGCTCGTTCCGCACGCGATGATGTTGATCTTCGTTGCTGCGCGAAATTCAGTTTCGCTGATCTCCATCTCATCCAGGAAAATGCGCCCTGTATCCTGTGAGACCCGGCCTAAAGTAGTATCGCGAACGGCACGCGGCTGCTCGTAGATTTCCTTGAGCATGAAATGCTTGAATCCGCCTTTTTCCGCCTGGATGGGATCCCAGGTAACGTGCTGCACCTGCCGGACTACCGGCTTGCCATCGAAATCGGTCAGTTGCACGCCGTCAGGAGTAACGATGGCCATGTCGCCATCGGCAAGAAAGAGGATGTCGCGCGTGTGCTGCAGGACAGCCGGCACATCGGAGGCAACAAAGTACTCATCATTGCCCAGCGCAATCACGGTCGGCGGGCCGTTGCGCGCCGCAATGATTTTGTTGGGTTCGTCGGTCGAGATCACCGCGAGCGCAAACACACCGGAAATCTGTTTCACGGCTTCGCGAACCGCACTTTCCAGGGAACGGCGCTTACCATGGCCGGCCGCCTGCGAATACTTCTCAACCAGGTGAGCGATGATCTCCGTGTCTGTCTCTGTGGTGAACTTGTGACCTTCCTCCGTCAGTTTTTTCTTGAGGCTGAGATAGTTCTCAACGATACCGTTATGAACAACTACGATTTTTCCGGTGCAGTCGCGATGAGGATGGGCGTTCTCTTCAGTGGGGCGCCCGTGCGTGGCCCAGCGGGTGTGTCCAATGCCGTACGTTCCATTGAGCGGCTTCTGGCGAATGGCTTCTTCGAGGTTTCGCAGCTTACCTTCAGCGCGTCGAATCTCGAGTCCCTCGCCATTGCCACACACTGCGATTCCCGCTGAGTCATAACCGCGATATTCGAGCCGACGTAGCCCCTCAATAATGACGGGGACGACACTCTTCTTGCCAACGTAACCGACGATTCCGCACATGTGAACCTCAGGAGGGTCCAGGCTTACTCAGCCAGGGAGTAACGAAACTCTTCAATAACAGGATTGGTGAGAACCTCGCGGGCGATCCGTTCGACTTCAGACTGAGCTTCCTCGCGGGATAGACCTTCATCCAGTGCCAGCTCAAAATACTTCCCCTGACGAACGCTTTCGAGTCCTCGATATCCCATCTTTTTGAGCGCTCCGTGAATGGTTTTGCCTTGAGGATCGAGGACACTCTTCTTGAGAGAAACGTAGACGTAGGCTGTCATAAAGGGACTATTATACGGCACTGCCGCTGGTGCATTGGGACAGCAGATCTTGAAACTCGAAAACCTCTTCGGGGTCAACGGGCTTTCATCTGGCGGGGCTCATCTCAGTCTGCATCTGGATAGCTGCCGAGTTGCGCATCGAGGTGAGCCAATTCCTGCCCAAGCATCTGACGGTGGCGAGGATTCTGCGTTGCTTCCAATTGCTGAACAACTCTCTGACGAGAGAGACGGAGCGTTTCCCGACCCCGCTCGCGGGCAGCCGCCTCAGGCGTCAACCTCTGTCGTCCCGACTTGGACTTCTCAGTGGCTTCGGCCTGTTGCGCTTCGACAGACTTACTTTCCCATCCTCGCGCCATACCACTCATTATAAATTCGTCCTGTATTGGGTGCTGGGACCCTTAAACAAAGGAACACGCAAGTGTTTATGACTCCTCTGTATCAATTTCTAATCTTCATAGGTATTAATCATGGAAACTCTCGCAAAAATTCGTTGCTTCCCTTGACTCTATGGTTATAATGCGCGGAGTCTATCGTTACTTATTTCATCCACCTTTTTTGAGGGGGAAGGTGGCAGGGTGCGGTGTGTACTCCTCATACCCGGTATTTGTTAAAGCATGCTGCTTCAAAATCTCTCGCCTCGCTAATCTCCGGGGCGCTCGGCGCTTTTACTCTTGTTTCCCAGATTTGCTGATACGCCCACGTCTGCGATCTTCAACCTCGGCTGCCGACACTCCTGCTCAGAGTTGCCAACAATGCAGTATTTGCTGGAGTGGCCGTGGAGACTGATCAGCAGAAGCAGCGCGAACAGACACTACGTGAACTGGAGGGAAAACTCCGCCAACAAGAAGCTCGCTTGCAGGCGATGTTGGATGTGACAGGCCTTCTCTCATCGAACTGGGACGTGCCGCAACTCTTTCCGCAGATCTCGGCACGACTGCGACGCATATTACGCCAGGAGTTTGCGAGTTTTGCTCTGCATGATCCCGGAACTGGGCTGCTAGTTCATCAAGCTGTTGACTTTCCACTGGGCAAAGGTCCTATTTCGACGCTGCAAGGTGGCACAGAAAGCCCCGCCGGGCGCTCGATGCAGGAACGCACGCCAATGATTTTCACGAAGGAGGAACTGAATGCGTTTGACGAAGAGGTGGCCAAGGGACTTCTTGCGGAAGGAATGCAATCGCTCTGTTGCGTTCCGCTGATCCGTCCGAAAGGGCCACTGGGTGTTTTCGTGCTGGCCAGCACCCGACAGGGTGCATTCCATCACGAAGACCTCCAACTCTTAAACCAGGTCGCGGCACAACTGGCGATTGCGGTGGAGAATCATCGCGCCGCGTCCGAGATCGATCAGCTCAAAAAGCGACTGGGAGAGGAGCGAAGCTATCTTGAAGGCGAAACCCGGACCGAGGGAAATTTCCCGGAAATCGTCGGAGACAGCCCGGCATTGACACAAGTCCTCGACCAGGTTTCGACCGTCGCCTCAAGCGATGCCACCGTCTTGATTTTGGGGGAGACCGGAACCGGCAAGGAACTCATTGCCCATGCCATTCATCGCATGAGTCGACGAAAAGAGAGCGCCTTCGTCAAGGTCAACTGCGCCGCGATCCCCACGGGGTTACTCGAGAGCGAACTCTTCGGCCACGAGAAGGGAGCCTTCACGGGAGCTATCAGCCGCAAAATCGGACGCATGGAATTGGCCGATGGAGGGACACTATTCCTGGACGAAATCGGGGAGATTCCACTCGAGCTCCAGCCGAAGCTGCTGCGTGTGCTGCAGGATCGGGAATTTGAGAGACTGGGCAGTACCCACACCGTGAAGGTGAACCTGCGGTTGGTCGCCGCTACGAACCGAAACCTCACGGAAAGCATTGCTCTCCACGAATTTCGTAGCGATTTGTTTTACCGACTGAGCGTATTTCCTATTCAGCTACCGTCATTGCGAGAGCGAAGGGAGGACATCCCAGTATTAGTCAGGCACTTTGTCCACAAGTTTGCCCGACGCATGAATCGCTATATCGAGTCGATTCCGAAAGAAACCATCAAAGCTCTGATGAATTGGCATTGGCCGGGCAATGTACGAGAGTTGGAAAATCTGATGGAACGATCGGTGATTCTGACCGAGGGAAGCGGGCTAAAAGTGCCGCTAGGTGAGTTGCAAGGAGCGCTCCCCGCTATCAATGAATCAGACCACACCCTCGACTCGGCTGAGCGGGCTCATATACTCCGAGTTCTACGGGAAGCTGGCGGCATACTCTCGGGGCCGGACGGCGCCGCTCGGAGGCTCGGACTGAAACGAACGACGTTGCAATCCAAGATGCAGCGATTGAAAATTCGGCGCCAAGACTACATCAACCCCAATCAGAGTTAAGTCCCTTGGCCTCTCGCAATCGTGACGTCTAATCGGCAAGTTGCCGAGGCAACGGCAACGCAGAACCATCGATACATCCCTCCTATTTCGGAACTCGTTCCAAACAGGGAAGTTAGAAAACCACGAACTTGTGCCGATTCCGGAATTCAGCGTGCATATCAATAGAGGTTCCGCCACGGAATATTTCTATCCGGGGGAAACGTCCCAGCAGGTCCCAGAAAGCCGGGCCAGTGCCCGTCGAGTGGAGTCATTGAAGTGCTACAACTAAAGAAGGGGCAGACTCATGCCACCAACGGGCTGAGTCGCAGCATAGATTCATCTATACCGGTACCAAGAACCTGGCGTTGCCGGACGCTTAGCGACGGTACCCGTCCAACAAGGAGCTGGCCGCTTCCAGCCACAGAAGTTTCGCCAGTACCGCACACAGAACCTTCTGCCTCTCTGCAATCCATCACCCAACCGCAGGAAATCGATCCTCTATACCTGCTCTCCTGCCACTTTGAATGGGAGCGAAATGAGGAGCCAAGCGCCGCATGGGAGTTAATCGAAGCGGCACAAAGCTCCCATTCGGATACAAGAGCGCACGCCAGAGCACTGCTGACGGCTTCGCGACACCTGGGAGGGAATGGTCCGGGCGATTCCGGGGAAGCCGCTTCCCGTTCGAAACGCTCTTCGGGGGAGGATGAGATGAAAGCACCCTACGGGCTTGAAATCATTGATGATTGCGCCGAGTGCATGGGAACGAACTCTGGATTTTTCTGTGAGCTCTCCCACTCCACGCTGGAGGCACTGAATCAAGTCAGTCACAGGAGCACACTGCCTGCAGGAGCCATTCTGTTCGTCGAAGGACAGGCGCCGCGGGGATTGTTCATCGTCTGTTCGGGAAAAGTCCATCATTCGAAGACCTCCAAGGAAGGAAAAACACTTATCCTGAAGACCTCGGCGGCAGGCGAAGTGCTGGGACTAAGCGCTGCAATCTCAGGCGCAAACTATGAGACGACGACTGAAGCAGCAACACCGTGCACTCTGAATTTCATTCAGCGAAAGCACTTTCTGGAATTAATGCAGAATCACAGCGAGATCGGAGTGCACACGGCGCACTGTCTAAGCCGAGATTACCAATCGGCCTATCAGGACATTCACGACCTGGTGCTGTCGCGCTCATCATCGGGAAAGTTGGCAAGGTTATTGCTATCGCAAGCGACGGGCGCAGAGGACGACGAAACCTGTGCAACCATGCTGATGACGCACGAGGAAATGGCGCTCAGAATCGGAGCATCGCGGGAAACAGTCACTCGCCTGTTGACGAGGCTCCGGAAGAAACAGTTGATTCGTTTGGACGGGCCAAAGTTGATCATTCGAAACCGCACGGCTTTGAAAGCGCTGGCCGTATAGTCCCCCCCAAATCCGGAGGACAGCATCACTCTCACGGCCTGTCCTCCGGTTTTTTGCAGGTACCTCCGCGCGTTGCTGAGCGGAGATTGGTCAGATGTATACAGGCACACTGATAAAAGATTTGTTGGCGATTGCAGAACGGATTCAGACGCCCGCGGCAGATTCTGCCTCTGAAACCAGTGTGGGCTTGAAAGCCGATAAAGATGAGAGTGGGGAGAGGTCAGAGCCCGAAGAGTTCTCTCAGCCTCTTGGTCTGAGCGCGGCTGACGGGAATCTCGGTCTGTTTCTTGTCGTCCATCCGCAGTTGATACGAACTCTTGAACCAGGGAACCACCTCGCGGATACGGTTGATGTTCACCAGGTACGAGCGGTGAGCCCGCCAAAAAAGGTTCGCATCGAGGCTGTCCAGCAATTCCTCGAGTGTCCGGCAGTTGGATTGTCCCTCCATCCCCGCTGCACCCGCAGTCACAACTGTGATCACGCCGTCTTCGATCCACGCATAGCAGATGTCTTTCTGATCCACGAGAAACATGCGCCCAAGAGCCTTCAGCAGGACCTTTGAGGCAGGCTGTTTCTGTGACTCGAGCATGCGAACCAGTGTTTCAAATTTCTGCGAGGGAGCGGTTCCGGCTTCCTGTTGAGCCCGAGCTTTGTGTATCGCCTGCGCAACCCGCTTTTTGTCGAACGGTTTCAGCAGATAGTCAACAGCATTCACTTCGAACGCCTTCACCGCGTACTGGTCGAAGGCAGTCGCGAAAACGATCTTCGGAAGAGGGACCTTTCTGTCGAGGAGTTTCTTGATTACTCCGAACCCGTCCAGGCCCGGCATTTGCACATCAAGGAACAACAGATCAGGGTTGTGTTCCTTGATCAAATTGACGGCTTCAAGACCATTCTTGCCTTGGGCGACAACGTTGATATCGCCAGCGTTCTTCAATAGATAAGCTAGTTCGTCGCGGGCCAGTTGCTCATCGTCGACGATCACTGCGGATAAGGACATTGCCGCTCCGGAAACAACGCGTGAAGACCTGACCTGAGTATAGTGGGGTGAATTTTCCGGCGCAACGCGGCAAGGGCCGAGTGGCCCCTACCGATCTCATTTCCCTACTGTTTTTGCTGCTGCATTTGCATCATCTTGCTCATGTCGAGCTTGGTGTAGCCCGCCGGAATCTCAAACAGGCTTGCCGGCTGTGAGCCTTCCTTGATATTTTGCATTTCGCCGCCGCCGTTCTTCCCTGTCCACTTCACGGGAAATCGCAGCTTGGAGTCGAGCCAGACGTCGCTGGTCTCACCTTTGTCGTTCGTTCCTTCATACTTCACCGTGCTGCGCCCGTTTACGGTTTCGCTGCCCACTTTGTTGCAGCTGCCACCTTTGTTACGGGCGAGTTTGAGCCAGTCTGCGCAAGCATTGTCGACGTCGCCGCTACGGAAGAATTCGAACATGCCACGGTTCTCCATCATCTTCGAAGGCATTTCCATGTACATGTGCTGCTTTTCCATCAGCACAGTCCAGCTTTGGTTTGCCAGATCGAAAATCACGGAACCGCCGCTTCGCGGATCACTGTTATCCGCGGAATCGAAACGCATCTTGTCCTTGCCGAAATAAACCTTGGTTGGGCCTTTGTGGGTCTTCTCGCTATTAGTCTCGACGATGTCGGCCGAAAATTCGGTCTGGGCCACTGCAAAACTGCCAACAATCAGCAGCGCAACAAAACAGGACATACGAATCATCAATCGACGCAAGGGAATCTCCTTCAGGTGGTCGGCCATCCGACCGGATGTGAGTGCCCGGGGGCGAGCGGATGAAAGCATAGCAGAGGTTGTGCGCTTTGATGCCGCGAAAGACGGCAGAACAACAGTGATCACGTCGTGTCAGTAGCGGTGTCGACCGGGAGGTTTAGCGCCATCGTTGGAGATCCACTTAGAAAGGAATGTGCTGTCGTGTTTGTGGAATCCGCCCTTCTCGTAGAGCCGTAGCGCCGGATTTCCGGGAACGACTCCCAAGTGCAGAGCCCGAATTCCAAACTCGCGGGCGGCGTCTTCCAGAAAAGCCATGGTTTTCTTTCCCCAGCCGAGGCCGCGATAGTCTTCTCGCAGATATAACTCGTCCACAAAAGCGTCGCGGCCCAGCCACTCAAGGCTATAACCGAAGCAAAGCACCCCATATCCAACCGGAGCGTTCCCATCAAGGATGATCCACGCACGGCCGAAATTGGAATTTGCCAGCAGCGGAATCAAAGCAGAGCGGGCCTTCTCTCGATCGTAGCCATGGCCATCGAACGCGTAGTAATCCCGCATGAGATCGAGAAGGAGTTCAGCATCGGATGTTTCAGCAAGCCGAAATTGCGGCTCATCAACCATAAGATTCACACAACATTCTCGAGTGCCACAGCCATTCCCATACCACCGCTCACGCAAAGCGTGGCGACACCTTTCCTGGTATTGCGCTTCAGCATCTCGTGCAGCAACGTGACCATGATGCGCGTTCCCGTGCAACCAATAGGATGACCGAGCGCAATTGCTCCGCCATTTACGTTAAGTTTGTCGCGATTGAAGTTCAGCACGCGATCGCATGCGAGAACCTGCGCGGCAAATGCTTCATTCAATTCGATGAGGCCGAACTCATGCAGGTGTAGATTGTGCTTGTCTTCCAGTTTCTGCAACGCGGGAACCGGGCCAATTCCCATCGTCCGGGGATCGACGCCCGCTGAAGTAACAGCGGCAATTCGAGCCAGCGGCTTCAGATTGTTTTGCTTCACGAAATATTCACTGGCAATGACCATGGCTGCGGCACCATCGGTAATGCCGGAAGAATTTCCGGCTGAGATGGTCCCCGTTTTCGAAAACACAGCAGGTAGCTTCGCCAGTTTTTCCATGCTGGTATCAGAAAAGGGATGTTCATCCAGCGTAAAGGTGGATGTTTCCTTCTTGCCCTCAATCGTGACGGGAGCAATCTCCGCATTGAGACGGCCAGCGGCAATCGCCCGTGCGGCACGCGTTTGCGACATCAGCGCAAATTCATCCTGTTCATCGCGAGTGATCTTGTACTGCTCGGCAAGAACCTCGGCCGTCTCGCCCATCACCATCTTCGCCAGCGGACAGAAAAAGCCATCGCGATACATGCCATCGACGACTTCTTGATTGCCAAGCCGGTATCCCCATCGGGCTCCATCGAGATAATAAGGAAGCCGCGACATGGACTCGGTGCCGCCGGCGAGAATGCAACTCGATTCGCCAAGCCGAATGCCTTGATAGGCAAGCGCAACCGACTTCATGCCAGAGGCGCAGGCTTTGTTGACCGTGAATGCAGGAACTTCCTGCGGTACTCCACTGCGAACCGAAATCTGACGCGCGGGATTCGGCCCGCCTCCGGCCTGGCGCGCATTGCCGAAGATTGTCTCTTCGATCTGCTCCGGTCGCACACCAGATCGCTCAATCGCCGCTTTGGCAGCCACGACGCCCATGTCGGCCGCGGTTTGCGAAGCCAGTGAGCCCCCGAACTTCCCGATCGGCGTCCGAACGGCCGAGAGTATGTATACCCCTGTCACTAGAAACCTCCGAATTCATCAGAATAACAGGAGGGCTCCTTTGAACGCTCCAGTGACCATACAACACGTTGAGAGCACACTTGATTCCTTGCACCTCTCGATTTCATTTTGTTTCGATCGTTAACTCAGACCTGAAGATCATCGAGAAGTTTTTTGGGTAAAGGCAGGATCCTATCGAGTTAAATCCAACAGATGCACCTTTGCATTGAACAGGGACGAAACAAGACATCTGCGTAGTCTGCATCGCATGTCCATCGGTATTCTTTGCTAACAGATTTCTCCGTCGGGCGTCTCTTCCCTTGTAATCCTAGGGGTGGCATGAGACTGTTCCCTTAGCATTGCAAAGCGATATGGATACAGCCAAACTCGAATTTCTCCGCGGTACTCTCGATGTCCTCATCTTGAAGTCTCTGGTTTGGGGACCCCAGCATGGGTACGCCATCACAAATTTCATCCTCCGCCAGAGTGACGACACTCTTCTCGTCGAAGAAGGCACGCTCTATCCTGCGTTGTGGCGGCTTGAAAGCAAAGGTCTGCTCTCCGCCGAGTGGGGACTTTCCGAGAACAACCGCAAGGCCAAATTCTATCGGCTGACCTCCGAGGGCAGACGTCGCCTGCGGCAGGAGATCAAGACTTGGCAGGCCTATGCTGCGGCCGTGGCGAAGGTGCTGGCCGCAACCCAACTGCCTGAACCGGAGGAGGCCCGATGACCACGACACCATTCTGGCGCCGCTACGCCCGCTTCTTCGGCGCAGATCCGGCGGCTGATGTGAAAGACGAGCTCAGCTTCCATCTCGAAGCCAAAGCCGACGATCTGATCCGCCAGGGAATGTCTCCGGAAGCCGCGCGCAAAGAAGCAGAGCGCCAGTTCGGCGATCTGCGCGCCGTCGAGCGCGTGGGACAAAAGATTGGGCAGAAAACCGAAAAGCGCAGACGTATCGGCGATTACTGGAACGACCTGCTGCATGACGTTCGCTATACGTTCCGTACGCTGCGTCGCGATCCCGGTTTCGCGATCGTCTCTCTGCTGATTCTCACGCTCGCTATCGGAGCGAATGTTGCCGTCTTCAGTGTCGTTAACACGATTCTCTTGCGGCCGCTTCCATTTCCCCGCTCAAACGAACTTGTCTGGATCGCGCCACCACCGTCGGAGTGCGGTTGGTCCTGCGCCACCTACTCTGCCGACGCCTATGAAGAATTCAGTTCTCTAAGCCGTGTGTACCAGGGCGTTACGGGATATGAAGCCTTCACCACGCCAGAAAATTTTCGGTTGACGGGCCACGGGGAGCCCGTGCCGGCAAGTGGCATGGAAGTCATCGGAAATTTCTTTCAGGTACTCGGCGTTCAACCGGCACTGGGACGCCTGTTCACTCCGGAAGAAGCGCGCGGGCCGGTTACACCCAATTCGACGGGCACGCCAGTCGTCCTTCTTGCCAATGCTTATTGGAGACGACAGTTTCAGTCCGATCCGGCGATCGTCGGAAAAGCCATCGAATTGAATGGAGCGCCCGTCACGGTGGTCGGTGTGCTGCCAGAGAGCTTTGATTATGGCGCGGTATTTGCTCCAGGCGCGAAGGCTGATCTTTTTGTCCCGCTTAGCCTCGACACCGAGCGTATGTGGGGCAACATCGTCACGCTCATCGGCCGACTCAAACCCGGCGTCACAGTCTCCCAGGCACTTGACGACGCGAATCGTGTCACCCCCGACATGTATTTCAACGTGAAATATCCTGAGAGCAAGGGGCGCTACAAGGGCGATCTTGTGCCGATGCCCCTCAAGGACTACGTCACCGGCAAGCTGCACCGATCGCTAATCGCGCTCTGGTTGGCGGTCGGGACAATTCTTCTGATCGCCGGTGTAAATCTCTCGAACTTACTCCTGGCGCGCGCGGCGGCGCGCGCGAAGGAGTTCGCCATGCGTGGCGCTTTGGGTGCGAGTCGCGGACGCATCATCCGTCAGCTCTTGATGGAAAGCCTCGTTCTTTCCGGCGCGGGTGCTGTCCTTGGACTCGGTTTGGCATTCGCAGTTATTCGGTGGCTCGCTCATCAGGGCTCGTTGGCTCTCCCGCTCCTCAACTCTTTGCGAATCGACAGCCAGGCTGTGGGCTGGTCCGTTCTCGTCGCGATCCTTACCGCGATGATCTTCGGCCTACTCCCCGGCCTTCGCATGGCCGGCGGCAATCTGCAAGAAGTGCTTAAGGACTCCGGCGCCGGAGCGGGCCTTGGCCGAAAGCACGAGCGCATCCGCGCCGCGCTTGTCATCTCCGAGATAGCGCTCGCTTGCGTACTGCTGGTGAGTGCTGGACTATTGCTGCGCAGCTTTTCCAAGGTCCTCGAGGTCGATCTCGGCTTCGAACCCGATCACGCGTCGTCAATGAATGTGGAATATGACGAGAGCGCGCCGACCGACGAGGCGCGAGTGATGAAGCGTACGGCCATCTTCCAGGATGTTCTCGCCCGGGTCAGTGCGATCCCTGGGGTACAAGCCGCCGGCATCTCCGATTACCTTCCGCTCGGCCCGAATCGTTCCTGGGACACCCCCGTTCCCAAAGGAAAGGTCTTCGCGCCCGGCGAGCTCCCGGAACCGCTGGTTTACGTCGTCTCGCCGGGATTCATTCGCGCCATGGGAATCGGCCTGCAAGGCCGCGACTTCACCTGGGCGGATGGGCCGAAGAGCGAGAAAGTCATCATCATCAACATATCGATGGCCCGGCGCTTTTGGCCGGGAGAAGATCCGGTCAACAAAATTCTAATGCGCGACGACGAACAGGTCCGCGTCGTGGGTGTCGTCGATGACGTTCACGAAGAGAGCATCGAAAGCAACCTGGGAGCACAGGTCTACTATCCGTGCACACAGCAGGGACCGTCGCGAGCGCAGCTCGTCGTCCGCAGCAACCTCCCGCCTTCGACGCTTGCCCCGACCTTATTGCGTACTTTGCGTGAGCTGAACCCGAATCAGCCGGCATCAGAATTCCGGCCGATCCGGACGATTGTCGATCACGCGGTCTCGCCGCGCCGCTTCTTCATGCTGCTGGTGGCGGCGTTCGCCGCACTCGGGTTGACATTGGCGACGCTCGGAATTTACGGCGTGATCTCGTATTCGGTAACGCGCCAGACTCCTGAAATCGGAGTCCGGATGGCGCTTGGCGCAACTGCGGGCCGCGTGCAACGCGGGGTCTTGGTCAACACTCTGCGCCTGACAGCAATCGGAATCGCGATAGGCACGGTGATGGCAATCGTTGTGGCAAAGGCGATCGCTTCGCTGCTGTTCGCGACATCCCCGTGGGACTTCCCCAGCTATCTCGGCATGGCCTTGGCGCTGCTAGTGGTGGCGATTGCGTCAGGCTACATGCCGGCTCGGCGGGCCTCATTGATCAATCCGATGCAAGCGCTGCGCAACAATTGATTGAAGTGGCAATTCTGAGGAAAGGATGGGGAATTGGCGGGCCCTGCACCATTGCCCCTACAAGCTTGCCTTTCGGCCTAAGCTCCTGCATAATAATAGTTTGTCTTGACCTCGCCGGACTCTTCCGGAAACAAGGAATACGTCTCGTGTTAATGATTCGACTGGCGCGCGTAGGTGCGCGCAAACAACCGCACTATCGCATTGTGGTGATTGAGAAGGCGCGGGCGCGCAATGGCCGTCCGGTGGAAGTCGTGGGGACCTATAATCCCCGCACCAGCCCGGCCAGCATTGAATTAAAGCGCGACCGTGTGGATTACTGGGTATCGAAGGGCGCGCAGATGTCGGAGCGGGTGAACAAGATTTATTCGAAGGCTCCTGCCGCCGCGCCGGTTCCGGCCGCCTAGGGTTGACCGCGGGTTACCGATTTCAGATCTCGTTTCCACAGTGAGAATTTATGCCTGAGTTTTCTGGAGATATCTGTGCGCTCCTTGAGTTGATCGCGAAGTCGCTGGTGGACTCGCCAGACGAGGTCTTCGTCGAGAAGTTCGACGACGGCGTGATCGAACTGGAAGTGGCGGAGAGCGATGTGGGCAAGGTGATCGGACGCCAAGGACGCACCGCGCGAGCGTTGCGAGCCCTGCTGAGCGCAGCCGGACATCGGGCACACAAGCGTTATCAGCTCGAGATCATCGAGTAGCGGCTCGGCCGTGAGTCCTGACCCTATCGGCGAGTTCGTAACCGTGGCGCGGGTGGTAAAGACACAAGGGCGCATCGGGGAAGTCGCCGCCGAGGTTCACACCGATGTTCCGGGTCGTTTTGTTGTTGGCATGAAGCTGCTAGCGCTGGATAGGACAGGTAACCCTCGACGAGAATTAAGAGTTGAAGATTTCTGGCCGCATAAGGGTTTGCTTGTCCTGAAGCTTGCCGGTATTGATTCGATTTCAGAAGCTGAATCGCTGATCGGATCGGAACTACAGGTTCCGCGCGCGGAGCGGGGCAACCTCGAGCCAGGCTGGAATTACGTCAGCGACCTCGTGGGATGCACGGTATTCGATCAAGGTCGTGAAATCGGCCGGATCGAGGACGTGCAGTTCGGAGCTGGTGAAGCTCCGCTACTGGTTGTGTCAAACGCGGACGGAAGGAAGTTTGATGTTCCCTTCGCCGAGGCGTACCTCGAGAAGGTGGATCCGGGCGGGAAGAACCTCCATATGAGACTTCCCGAAGGCATGTTGGAGATAAACGCGCCGCTGACGCCGGAAGAGAAAAATCAGCAGAGGTCACGAAAGCGGTAAGAAGAGTTTTCTTCTCTGTTCCCCCCGTGACCTCCGTGGTGAAAGATTTAGGTTCGCAAAATGAAGGCCGACATCGTCACGATCTTCCCGGACTTCTTTCGCGGCCCTCTGGATTACGGCATTACCCGCCGGGCCATCGAAATGGGCCTGGTGGACATCAAAGTTCACGACTTGCGGGAGTTTACCCACGACCGGCACCGCACCGTGGATGACCGCCCATTTGGCGGCGGCGAAGGCATGGTCCTGAAGCCGGAACCGATCTTTGATTGTTTGGAAGCACTCCAGCTTGCTCCGCGTGACCAACGCCTTGCCGGCTCGACAAAGGAAAGCGTGGTTGTGCTTTCCGCGCAGGGCAAACGATTCACGCAGAGGATTGCGGCGGAGTTGGCATTGCTCGAGCGCTTGGTGTTGATCTGCGGGCGGTACGAAGGGGTGGACGAACGCGTGGCTGAGTTTCTTGCCGACCGCGAGCTCTCCATCGGCGACTATGTTCTGAGCGGTGGCGAGTTAGGCGCGGCTGTGATCATGGAAGCCGTCACCCGATTGCTGCCGGGCGCCGTGGGGAATGAGGCATCCACCCGCCAGGAATCTTTTACGTCGCACGCGAATGTCGACCAGACCAGTGGCCCGGATTCGACTTGTGGATCCGGCGGCTTGCTCGACTATCCGCATTACACGCGTCCGGCCGAGTTCCGCGGAATGGCCGTGCCGGAGGTTCTGGTGAATGGGAACCATCTTGAGATTCGACGGTGG
>Ga0335082_10003696_pt1 | contig 16658 bp, 13 predicted proteins | sample Lox_Sample_41_FD_206718 | JGI IMG/M metagenome (GOLD analysis project Ga0335082, IMG submission 206718) | Soil microbial communities from Loxahatchee National Wildlife Refuge, Florida, United States - Lox_Sample_4.1 | ecosystem: Environmental > Terrestrial > Soil > Wetlands | place: USA... | reverse complement strand
TCCGACAATCCCAATTGCCGCACCTTCCCTTCCTTCACCAGCTTTGCCATGGCCCCCACGGTTTCTTCGATCGGCACCTTCGGATCGACGCGATGCTGGTAATACAGATCAATCGTCTCGATCCCCAGCCTTCGCAGACTCCCCTCGCATGCTTTCGCCACATTCTCCGGCGAGCTGTCCGGCCCCATTCGCTGCCCATTTACGAAGCGGAATCCAAACTTGGTCGCGATCACGAGCCGCTCGCGCTTCGTCTCGCGCAGAAATTTCCCAACCAATTCCTCATTTTTGTAGGGACCATAAATCTCCGCCGTATCCAGAAAATTCCCGCCGACCTCCACATAGCGGTGCAGCACTTTCATCGATTCGTCGTCGTTCGCCGCGCCGTAGGCAAATGACATTCCCATGCAGCCCAGCCCAAGGGCCGAGACTTGTGCTCCATTTTTTCCCAACTGTCGCAACTCCATCTTTTCACCTCACTCGATTCGCTTTTTTTGTTCCTCTCTCCTAGGATGTATCGCTTGCCTCGTACGATACAGACAATACTCCGCGCGCACGAGGACCGATCTTATGATTGTGACGCGCTTCATGACAGGCGGATCGCCAGTCACGCTCGCTCCGCCAAACCAGCACACGCTTTGCGTCGGCTTGTTGGGTCAAGTGGCTCAAGGTGGGGGCGCCGTCTGCGCCACCTGCCCCAAAATGCCGTCCCCACAATGACTAACAGGAACGTTTTCACACGCTTGCACGGGGCACTCCTGGCACGCCATGTGCGCTTCTATCCTTCGGAGGTTGGCTATGGTTCCGTCCACCTACGAAGTTCACCCGGAATCAGAGCTAAAGAAGGAACCTGCTTCCACTACTCTGACTCAGGGATCTCGTCCGAAGTCTTTCAACATTCCTCCTGCTCCTAAACGCCCTTCAGACCGCGAAGAGGGAACATTTCTATCGTCGATGCTCGAGTTCAACCGCATGAAAAGCGGTTCGCGCATCTTCGATGTCGCCCTCAGCCTCGCCGTAAATAGTGCCCTTTTACTGACTCCCATCTTTCTGGGTTTGTATTTCACCGAAACCCTCGATATGCACCAGTTCACTTCGACGTTTCTGGCGGCTCCCCCGCCGCCGCCCGCTCCCCCTCCGCCTCCCGCCGCTGCGGTCATCAAGGTGGCTCCCGCCAAGCGCACGTTCGAGAATGCTGGCAGGCTCGTCGCTCCGACTGTCATTCCCAAACAGATCGCGATGATCAAGGAAGAACCGCTCGTGCTCGACGTCGATGGAGGCGCCGGTGTGGTGGGCGGCGTACCGGGCGGTATCGCTGGTGGCTCCATCGGCGGCGTGATGGGCGGCATTATCGGCGGCTCTACGTCGGCCGTTCCTGCGCCCGTCGCTCCGATGGTCAAGCCCAAGGGCCCTGTGCGCGTGGGCGGCCGCGTCAAGGCGCCTCGTCTCATTTCGCGAGTCGACCCCGTCTACCCGCCTCTCGCCCGGCAGACTCGCGTCACCGGCGTCGTCCTCATTGATGCGGTTATCAACGAGGAGGGTGATGTCGTCGAAATGAAAATTGTCTCCGGTCCGCCACTCTTGCTCCAGTCTGCTCTGGACGCGGTCCGTCGTTGGAAGTACGAACCCACTTACCTGAACGACCAGTCCGTACCCGTCGCGCTGAACGTCACCGTCACGTTCACGCTCGGTGAATGATTCCGGGCAATCTTGGTCGGATGGAAGGGCGGAGCGGCTCCGCAGGTGTTGCTCCGCCCTGTTTCGCAGGGCCGTTTATGGCTTATTCAGATATTTGATCAGCAGCACTTCATTGCCCTGTTCGCTATAGATCAGGTCATCCACCAGCTTTTGGCTCATCAGGATCCCGAAACCTCCCGGCCTCATCCCCTTCGCTTCGCGTTCTTCCATATGCCGGAAGGGATCGTGCGGAGGATTGTCGATCGCCGTGTGCTTCAATTCCTCCAGGGAAAAACCGCTGCCTGGGTCCTTCACCTTGCACATCACCATGCGCTTCGTCTTCACGTACGACACTTCCACGTGTTGCGTGGGATCGAAATGCCCTCCGTGCTCGATGGCATTCAACAGAATTTCCCGGAATGCCGTCGCCACTTCTTCCGTTTCCTCGTCCGGCAAGTCCGAAGCTTCCCGGTAAAACTGGATCAGCCGGTTCGCCGTCGCCAAGTCGCACCGCACCGCCAGCCGGATCCATTGCGGCGTTGCGGATAGAATCTCGATGCCGTCGTCCCAGAACGGCTGTTCCATCGCCACGCGGATGATCTCCGCCAGCTGTTCCGCCGAAAACGGCCGGGAAAAATAGCTGAAGGCCCGCTCGCGAATCGCGGTCAGAACGTCGCCCGGAACAAACTCTTCCGTCAGAATGATCAGTCGCGTGTGCGGCCGGCACATCCGCAGCCGCCGCAGTAGTTGCACGTCTTCCTGCTCGGAGGTTCTCTCGCTGGTCACGATCAGGTCGAACGCCTCGCGTCTTCCGCTGTCCAGCGCCTCCTGATTGTTCTTCACGAATTGCACATCCCAGCCCCGTTCGCCGAACAGGTTCCGCAGCAGTTGGTTGATTTCCGGGCTGGACTCTACAATCAGCGCCTTGTAGCGCTGTTCAACCGCCCCCGCCGCTGGGGTCTCGCTCGCCATGAACCTTCGATCGGTCGGTTGCGGCATAGCTGCACCTCGTGACCGTCTCCCGGCCACAGCCCCGCTAGCATGCAGAAAAAAAGGGGAGCACGCAAGTAGCGCTCCCCCTTGGAATGTAAAATGATTGGAACTATCCCAGTTCGCTGGTCATCAGGAACAGCGGCTTCATCTCGAAGCTCTGATACACCGGCCGTAGACGTTCCGTGTTGTAGTGCTCTTTCACGTTGATGACTTTCTTCGTCGCCGTCACCGTGTCGATCGGCATGTTGTCGTACCGCCCGTTCTTCAGCACCACCAGCCGCCCGTGAATCTTGTTCAGGATCAGGTCCAGTGCCAGGTTGCCATATGCCATCGGCACCACCGAGTCGATCGCATCGGGGTCGCCGCAGCGCACCAGGTAACCCAGCTTCTGGTTGATGCAGTCGATCTTTTTCCCGTTGTTGAACTTCGGCGAGATCTGCGTCAATTCCTCGGAAACCAGGTCTCCGATTCCCCCCAGTTTCTTGTGCCCGAACGCGTCCGCCGTGGCGTTCTGAAATACCATTTCCCCGCCTTCGAACATCGCCCCTTCCGACACCAGCACGATCGAGTACCGGCTCGGGTTGCGATTGCGGTCGTGCACCATCAGATCCGTCAGCTGCTCGATATTGAACTTATGCTCCGGAATCACGCAGCGGTTCGCCGCTCCCGCCATCGTTGGCAGCATCGCCGTGAATCCCGCGTACCGCCCGAACACTTCCAACACCATGAACCGCTCGTGCGAACCCGCCGACGTGCGCAGCGCGTTCGTCATCTGAATCGTGCGCGTAATACATGTGCTGAATCCGATACAGTAGTCCGTTCCCGGCACGTCGTTGTCCATCGTCTTGGGAATCGCCACCACCCGCATGCCTTCCTGATACAGCCGCACGCCGTAGCTCAACGTATCGTCGCCGCCGATCGGAATCATGTAATCCACGCCCAGCCATGCCAGGTTCTTCAGCACTTCCGACGTCAAGTCGTTCTTCTCGTCCTTGAACTGATCCTTCAGGTGGTCCGGCACGCTGCTCTTGCTGACTTTCCCCGGATTCGTCCGCGAAGAGTGCAGAAAAGTTCCGCCGGTGCGCCCGGCGCGATTCACCACGTCTTCCGTCAGTCTCTGAAAATTGTTCGAATTGTCGTACTTTTCGTCCCGCACCAGGTCGACCAGCCCCGCCCAGCCCCGCCGGAAGCCGATTACCTCATATCCTTCCCGGAGCGCCCGGAAGGTCACCGCGCGGATCGCCGGGTTCAGGCCCGGCACGTCCCCTCCGCCGGTCAGAATTCCGATTACACCCTTCTTGACATTGATATTTGCCATGTCGCTAGACTCGCCTCTGTGTGGAGTTTAGAACCCTCAATTATGCGGCCTGCCGCCGCAATTAGGAAGTGCAGCGGTCACAAATTATCTTAATGCTTCCCTTATGATTCGCAGCGCACGGCTTCCGCCGGATCAACCTGTATCGCCGCATTGTCCCTGGCGCCGGTTCGCCTTTCACGTCATCCACCGTGCGAAATAGCCCACTTTTACGCTTCGATCCGCGTCCCCAGCACTTCGAGAAACTTTGCCATCCACGACGGGTGCGCCGGCCACGCCGGGCCTGACACCAGGTTCCCGTCCACCACCGCTTCCGTCATCGCCACATCCACGAACGTCCCGCCCGCCCTCGTCACGTCCGGCGATACGGCCGGATAGCAACTGCACTTTCGCCCTTCCAGTACCCCTGCCGCCGCCAGCACCTGCGCCCCGTGGCAGATTGCCGCGATGGGCTTCTTCGCGCCCGCGAAATGCCGCACGATGTCCAGCACTTTTGCGTTGAGCCGGATATATTCCGGTGCGCGGCCACCCGGTATCACCAGCGCGTCATATTCGTCCGCGTGTATCTCGTCAAAACTCGCATTCAGCGAAAAGTTGTGACCGCGCTTCTCCGAATACGTCTGGTCGCCCTCGAAATCATGAATCGCTGTCCTCACTACGTCTCCCGCCTTTTTTCCGGGGCAGACCGCGTGCACGGCGTGCCCTACCATCAGCAGCACCTGAAACGGCACCATCACTTCGTAATCTTCGACGTAATCTCCCACCAGCATCAGGATCTTCTTGTGCGCCATCGTTCGCCTCCCCGAATCAATCAAAGCATAACAAAATCGCCCGCGTCGTTTGGTGAACGCGGGCGACATTTGGCCCAGGCCTGCGCCAGGGCACCCATTTTTTCTTGTGGGTCGTTCCTCGTCAGGACGCTTGTTGCGCCGCCGCCGGAGCCGAAGCCGGGTTCGTGCTCTCGTCGATCGTGAGCATGTCGGTGCGCATCTTGTCCCACTCGCGCAGCATCAACCCGCGCTGGCCGAAGAACCTTCGGATCTGCGCCGAGTCCCAGCGCAACACTTCCTCCATCACCGGCACCAGCACACTCATCGCGTTGTCGCTCAGCACCGTTCTCCGCGCCACCCGCGTGATGAACTTCGCTTCGGACACTGCGATCGTCAATCCGTCGTACTGATTCACGTGCATCATCACCGGCAAGTCGGAGCTCCCGTCACCCATATAAATAATGTGGTCGTGGCTGATCCCCAGCGATGCCCGCAATTCTTCGAGCACGGTGATCTTTCCCCATCCAGCCGATGCCCGGATGATGGAATCGACCTCGCCCGTCTTTTCGTTGAAACGGAACCGCGTCCCGAAGATGTGATCGGGTGGCACAATTCCTTCGAGCGCCGATTCGATGATCTCCTGCGGCCCCGCCGAGATCACGTAAAACGAAAACTTGTACCCGTCTTTCAAGTTGTCCAGGGACCGCGCAAAAAGACCCACGTCGTGTTTCAGCCGGATTCTCTTGCCCGTTTCGATCAGGTCGTCCCGCCGCACTTTGCGGAATTCCGGGTCATGCAGGATCAGGTACGACAGTTCGGCGCCCTGTTGCACCAGGTTTAAACTCGATAGGCCTTTCACCTTGTTGTGGAAGTCGTGAAAGCCGATAAGCTCAGCCAGGGCCACGCCCGAATCGTTGAAGCTGAGCGTCTGGTCAAAGTCGCTGGCCAGAAGATACTGCTGCGTCATTGGGAATTACTCCTCTTTCTGCCCGCCTTTCGCGAGCGCGAGCCGGACTGGCGGCTCGGAAAACTTCCCACGCCTACACGTTAACCCTCTTCCGAGGGCCAGCCCCACGAATAATTCTGATGGTTGCTATGCGTGGAATCCGTGAACGTTTCGTTACCTGTAGATAAGATGCGCCGGAAGGGTAAATGGTTCACTCAAAAGGACTTACACAAAAGAAACGCTTTGAAATGAGCGACTTACCCGAAGCAATCAGCGGAAAAATTCATGCGAATAAAAAGCGATAAGACAGACCCATCTACCGTGGGCTGGACTCATGCTTCGCCATAGGCCCTCCCCAGCCGCAGCGTGATTGGCCACGCCCCATCAGGTATCTCGGTCACCTTTCTACTATCAGCCCCGACGGTAAGATATCTGCTTCGAGAGGGGCGCTCGCCGTGCCAACAACACCACCAAAGGTCATTTTGATTGGGCTCGTGACTGCGCTCCTTCAATTCGGTTTGGCCATTCTCGGCTGGCGAGGCTGGACACCGTTTTTCGCCCACCCAGCTCTTGTTGCTCTCGCGGCCGTCACCTTGGCGATGATGTTTGTCGCTCCGTTCTCACCGGGCAACACCAGCCCCGGCATCCGCGAGGATCGCCGCAACCGTTGGGTGCTCACCGCCTTCGGCCTTATCGCCATGTTGAACGCGTACTTCCCCGCCTTCACCGATCGCAAGGACGTTTGGACGATCGACGGCAACGCCACACGTTGGCTCGGCATCGCTCTATATGCCACCGGCGGCGTGCTCCGCATTTGGCCTGTCTTTGTCTTGGGCACTCGTTTCAGCGGCCTCGTTGCCATTCAACCGGGACATACGTTGCAGACCCGCGGCATCTACGGCGTCATCCGCAACCCCAGTTATCTCGGGATGATGATCATGCTCATCGGATGGGCCCTGGCCTTCCGCGCCGCTGTCGGACTCGGGTTCACCGTAATCTTCCTCGTCCCGTTGATCGCGCGCATCCGCGCGGAGGAACGCCTCCTCCGGGAGCACTTCGGTGCGGAATACGACGAGTACTTCGCACAAACGTGGCGCCTGTTGCCTGGAATCTACTGAGGTTTCGAATCGTCGCTGACCGTGTAGACCGTTCCATCTCGCAGGTACAGCTTTTCCGTCTCCGCCTTGTTGAGCGGCCTAGCACCACGGCGGCCAAACACCGCCAACTGATTGCCCGATTCGTCCACAGCCCGATCGCGGTCAATCCCCTTTGAAATGGCCAATGCCGGTCCTTTGGTCTTTGCCGTCGCGATCAGTTTCGGTTTCGGGCGCGGGCTGAAACCAGAAAAATGGGCCGGGTCGTCCCAGGACGACACGATCTGTAGCACACGCAATCCGTTCTTCCCGTCTGCCACAAAGGCAAACGCGCTGCCTGCCACCATTCCGACCTTTACATCATTCACGTCGTTTATCTGCCCGCCGGCGTTGAACATTTGATCCAGCTTCGGCGTTTCCGGCCGCTCCACATCCACGATAGCGACGCCATCTTTCCCGGCCGAAACGTACGCATACGTCCGCGCAACATACACGTTGCGCGCATCCGCTAACGCCACTGTCGCACCGTTGATCAAGCGGGGATGCGCCAGGTCTGTTGCGTCCAGCACTTTCAATCCTTCTCGGTCCACCGCGAACGCATACCGGAACTGCACCGCTACGGCTCGCGGCTCATTCAGTTCCAGAGTCTGCGTGACCTTCGGTGCCAGTGGGTTGTCCAGGTCCACCACCACCAGCGCCTTCTCCGTTAATACGTATGCAAGCGTTCCTGCGATCGCAATGCGCCGCGCACCCGTTAACTTTCCCTCAGGATTGAACGCCAGCGCCCGCTTCAAGAAATTGTTCGCCGGATTACCGTCCAGCAGCGTTCCCACTCCCGGGCTCTTCGCCTTCAGCTCCGGATTCCCCACAATCACAAGTCCTTCCTCTTTGTCGGCCACATAGAGGAAACCGTACATCAGATGGATCGGCTGCTCTTCATTCTCCGGCACCCGCACGCGCAGCGGGTCCACACCCAGAGTCGTCGGTGACGCCACGGCTAAGGCGTTCTTGGTCGGCAAGTAAAATTTCTGCCCCAACGGCGACACAGGCGCCGTCGTGATCTTCTCGGAATATCCCTTATTGTCGATGTTCGCGATGTCGTAGATCCGCAGCCCACTTTTCCCGGCGGCGGCATATGCGTATTCGCCGCGCGACTGGATGTCCAGAACGTTCCCACCATGTTCTGCGGCAGCCTCCAGGATCCGTTTTTTGCCGACAAACCCCTCGAAGTTCTTCGGATACGCGATCCGTTGCAGATCGCTGCCGTAAATCGCTTCGGGCTCGTCGTGCTCTGCCACGGCAATCGCCTCGAATCCCTTCTCTCCCGTGGCCACGTACACGTACCGTCCAACGAAGTTCATGAAATTCGTTCCCTGAAGCAACAGTTGCGCCATCCACGCGTTGTTATCCCCGGCAGCCGAAACGTGGCAGTCACTGCATTCCTTTGTTTCCTTCGCGCGCACCGTGTGCGGCACGTACGTCGAAAACGCTTGCCCGGAAAATCCCTCTGCGGAAATCGTCTGTTGCGTGTAATAAAGCCATTCCCGGTTTGCGTTCTGCGAACTCACCAGCACCGCGCACGATGACCGCGCCGGTGCCACGCGGTGCCCGGTGACTGTTCCATCCACGCCCAGAAAATACGCGTCGTCGCGCAGCACCTGGAAGTTGTAGCTCGTGTAGTTCTTCGTTGTGATCCCTTCGTTGTGCAGCATCGGTCGCTTCGCGTTAGCCGTCATCTGCAGGTGGCAGCCAAAACAGGTCGGCGTCCACGACGAGTGGCACGCATAGCACGTCATCGACGAATTTCCGTGTGCCAGCCCTTCGTCTCCCGCGGGGGTGGCCGCCACTTCCGCGCCGTCTTTCCCCATCAGTTTCGCCCGCAACGATTTCATGCTGAAATGCGTGTTTCCCGGCGTGATCGTGTCCCTCGTCTGTACCACTTCCCACTCGGCACTCTCCTCCGTCATTGACCGCTGAATCAAACGCTCTCCGCGCCATTCGAATCGCCGCAGCCCCCACGGTGTTCGCAGCGCTTCCAGGTGCCGCCCCCTCGGTTCCCCTGGTCGCACCCCTTCCGGCGCCGCCGGGCCGCTCGTAATCAGCGTTGCCTTCTGCCGGATCGTTCCATGGCAATCCACGCAATCGATCTCCACCGCCGCACGCGGCTCGCCGTAGATTTTTCCCGTGCCGTGATTGTCCTGCGCAAAGTGGCAATCCGCGCACTGCATCCCTTTTTCCAGGTGGATGTCCGCCAGATGCACCGCCTTTTCGAATCGCTTCGGATCGTCGAACGCGATTTCCTTCCCGTCTTTATCCAGCCAGTTCCCTTTCCGGTCGTGTTTGTACACGCCGCGAAATACCCAGCCATGCCCGTGAAAATCCGCGAACTGCGTCGTCTTCAGCTTCGCGTTGAATTCCGCGCTCCCCGTTTGTTTCAGAAATTCCTCTTCGCCCCATAGCCCACGGGCTGCTGCCGCTTCCGGATTCCGCAAGGACGACTGATACCTCTCCTCCTCCGTTGGATTGTGCTGAGCTGCCGGATACATCTTGTCGCCGTCGATTTCGTTGTCCCACCACGTCAGTCCGAAATAGGTTGTTACCATGTTCGTTCCCGGATGGACATGGCACACCATGCACTGGCTTGAGGGGATCGCTCGCGTGAATGCATGCTTGATCGGGTGGCCCGGTTCGTTCTTGGGGATCGTGGGGTCGGCACTCGCGCTATAGCCCGAATGTCCGAACTGCGCATACGGCCCCGAGTGCGCCGGATCGCGGTCGTTTGCATAGATCACGTGGCAGGCCGAGCAGCCGCTCGCCCGGTAGTCCCCCGCGTGATCGTTCGTCCCTGGCAGCGACAGGATCGGATCGAGCAGTCTCGTCTTCTGCAATCCCAGGAAAACGGGATCGGTCCGCAGTTCCGTCCCCAGTCCGCGGTCGCTCAACTTGTTATCCGGTTTCCCGGGTTGCTCCAGCCGGTTTGGATTCCCGGTCTCCGCCTTTTTCTCGCCGCCTCTTTCGAACACACGCAGGATGTTTCCCGGCTGCGATGCTTCCCAGCGGTACAGTGGCGTCAGTTCCGGCATCACGCCCTTCGTTCGCGTCTCTTCCGGCGTCGGCGCCGGCACCGTCTTGATCGCCTGCGCCACCCCATCCCGGCCGTAACTCTCCCCAAAACGCGTGTTCTTGTACGGAAATCCTCCGTTGTTGTACAGGGCCGCGCCCCACAAAAACCCCGCATGCGTCATCATGCTCGTCGAAACCGCTCGCGTCTCCGTCGGATGGCATCCTGCCGTCCCGCACGTCTCCGCGGCCACGCGCAAGTCCCCCGGATTGACAAATTGGATGAACTCCGCCGATTCCTTCAGCCATTCAGTAAACACCCGCTCCGGAATTGCCGACCGGTTTCGGAATTTCGGGTCCCTGGGCTGCACGTGTGCCTTCGCTTTCACAGCCTCGTATTCCGCTGATTTCACCGCCGTCCCCGGCGTGACCGCCGCGCTCGCGTTGCCGCCGTGGCAGTCTGTGCATCCAACGTGCACGCCCCGGGACGGATGCATGGTCGGTTCATCGGTCGCCGTGTGACACGAAACGCAGCCCGCCGACTTTCTCTCCGCCTCTTCTTGCGACTGCCCTCGATGCCCGCTCGGCTGTTCTTGCGCGAACGCATTCGAACGCGGCGATCGGGCGGCCAGGAACAGCATCGCGGCCGCCGCCGCGCAGCAGAAAAACGCTGTCAGAGGCCCGGAATTCTCCGCCTTTTGTCTCTCTCTTCCTCTCACCCTCGCCACGTTCTCTCCCTCGTCAAAAGGTGAACTTCGCCACCCCGAACACCGACCACTGCTTTCGCCCCGTGTAAATGTCGCGGAATCCGTCACCTGGCTGCAGCAGCGATGCCCCGCCTGTCAGCACCAGGTTCTCCGACAGCGGCGGACGGTACACCACCCCCACCCCCACGTCCTCCCCGATCGAATGCCCGATCCCCCCCTGAAATAATGCGTACTCGATCGCCTCCGTGCGCATGAATCGCAGATAGTTGAAGTTCGCGAACCCGCGCAGCTTCGACGTGATGTCGAAGTCCGCTCCCGCGTTCACCAGAAATAGTCCCGGATTCACAAAATTCGCCTGGCCCTCTTCCTTGTTTGAACGCATGTTCGGCAACAGACTGCCCGCTTGCGTCAGGGCCACGCCCGTTCCCGTCAGCCGGATGGCGTTCTCATTCCAGAAGCTGAAAACGCCCCCCGCAAAATTGGGTAGGTCCACGATCGCGTCGAATCCGCGCGCACGCCCGTCCCGGGGATTCGCGTCGCCCGAAGTGTAGAAAACCGAAACGCGATACCTCACCCAGTCCCGGTCCAATGACGCTTCCCCTGCCGCCATCTGCGCGTTCACCGTTACGCTTCGTCCCGCAATGGGGTTGAACGTGTCTTCTCCGACCGCTTGATAAAACGCATGCGTCAGGTTCACCCGCTTGATATGACCGCTCCCGAGCCACCCGAAATAGCCCACCCGTATCCCGTGCGGAATGGGCCCCACGCCCTGGTCGATGACGTTGCCGATTGGCGTCGGCCGCACCAGGAATCCGTTGTCGTCGAAATGAATGCTTGGATCGTCTTTGTTGTATGCGCCCACAAACTCGGCCGTGTAACCGGGGAAGAAAAAGTCCTGTAGATACACGTTTGCCAGCACCACCTGCTGTCCGCGTAACTCAAACGAGTTCAACCCGCTATTCGTGTTCTTTTCGAGGAAATTGAAATACGCGGCGTTGTACTCGATCCGCCCGTTCTTCAGGTTTCCGAATACGCGCAGCCCCGGCTGCTCCTCCACGAACAGGAATCCGCGGAAGTCCGCGTTGAACTCCTGAATCCCCGCCCGCACCGACACGAAATCGTAGTTCGCGCTCAAATCCCGCAGCTCGTATTCGAAGAACGCTTCCTGCAGCCCGATATGGCTGTCGAATCGCGTCGTGCCCTTCCGCACGTCCGGGCTCACAATACCCAGTTCGCCCACGCTCAAATAGTTCAAGCTGACTTCCGGGGTGACGCGCACGCGCCAGTCCGCAGGCTTGAACGAAGTGTCCCCGTGGAAAAGATCGAAGCTGAACCGCAGCGTCTGGTTGAGAAAAAACTGATCCCCGTTCCCGAAAAATCCTGCGCTTCCCGGCCTTTCCGTGCTTACTCCGCTCGGAGCCGGCACACGGCTCTGGTCCAGGAAAGTCGTCGCCGTTCCCGTGAAGTTCAGAGACACTTCCTGCCCGAACACCGCCGGCCAAATGGGCTCATCGCCTTTCCACCGGTTGTGGTTATACGGGTCGTACCAGTGTGGCTTTACATACAGATACTCGCCGGGCGCAGCGTACCTTCGGTAATTCGGTTGTTCCAGTTCCCAGCGGTTCGGCGTCGCGTGAAAGACATCGGCCGCAGCCGGCAAAGAGTCCGGCGCCAGTTCCAGGATATAGTTCGGGTCCGCATCCAGACGGTGCCTTAGCTCGCGGTAGCTCCCGCTCTCCACTTCGTTCGCTGCCAGTGGTGGTCCCAGTCCGGGTTGCCGTGGCAAGCGCGTTCTCGCAGCGGCGGCTGCATTCGAGGCCGGCAGAGCGATCTCCAGCGTCAGTACTTCGTTCGCGCCGACCGCCGTCGCTGGAATCGCCAGCCCCTCGTATCCGACGGCCTCGATTCGAAACTCGTACGATCCCGGCGGCAACGGAAACATTCGAAACACGCCGTCGCCCGACGTCATTGCGCTCGTTTCCTGGCCGCTCACCGTATTCCGCACTGTCACACGCGCTCCGGGAATCGCCCGCGCAGCCCCCCCTCCCCTGGATTCCCCCGCCTTCTCCCGCACTATCCCATCCACCGCCGCAGTTAGGAGCGCCTGCTCGCGTGGAATTCGCCGCACGCTCGAACTCTGTTTTGTACTCGTATAGGAAGGTTCCTGCGCCCTGGCATCCTGCCGGACCACGCACAGCAACAGCAGCAGGGGGGCAACCCCTCGGACAGTTTTCCGCAGCGGGCTAGGATCGAAGAAGTGCATGCGGTTCAGGGAATTGGGCTAGTCAATGGTCTGAAGAATCTTTGTCCACTACACCGGATTCGCCGCGCCTCGGCAACCATTTTCCCGGCACCGTGCGCACTGTCGATTACCCGCAGTCACCCTTTCGCATCTGTGTCCAGTTAGCTAATTGTTTGCCCGTCCGCTGTCCGTGTCTACTAGCTTAAGAATCCCCATGCCGTTGATACTCCGCAAACACGTCACCGCCAGTCGCGCCTTTACCGAGCGTCGTAAGACGATTGCCGTCAGCATGATCTTCGCTATCGGCATTGCTGCTGCCCTAGCTCTCCTCCTCGTCGGTTGCGGCAGCGTCTCGTCCACTCCACCCCCTCCTCCCCCCTCCCCGTCCTCTTCACCCCTCTCCGCCCTTGACGTCCAAAACATTGTCCAAGCCGCAGCGGAAGCCGCTGATTCTCCTTCCATGGTCATCGCTGTGGTCGACCGCGCGGGCGTAATCCTCGCCGTCTACCGCAAGCCTGGTGCCGGTACCACAGCCATCGGCAACTTCGGCGCCACTGTCGACGTCAACGATCTCGCGGTCGCTCTTGCCCGCACCGCCGCGTTTTTCAGTAACAATCAGGCACCGCTCTCTTCCCGCACGGTTCGCTTCATTTCCGGAATTCACTTTCCTCCCGGGGTTACTAACACCGGTAATGCAGCGCTTTACGGTATCGAAAACACCAATCGCGGCTGCACGCTTTCCACAAATTTTCTGCCCGGTCACACGGTCCAGCCCTCTCTCTCGCTCTCCGGTGGCAACGGCCTCGGCATCATCACAGGGAAAGCCGACCTCACCGACGGCGATCCGAATGCCGTCAATCCCGGCGGCGTTCCGATCTTTCGAAACGGAGTTGTCGTCGGTGGTGTCGGCGTTGCCGGCGTTTCCTCCGACATCGCCGAATATTCCGGCTTCAAGGCCACTACATCCAACGGGTTCGGTCCCACCCCCGCCCCCCCTGGCGTCGTCTTCGTCGGCGGCATCGCGCTGCCCTTCGTCAACCAGACCGCGTCCCCTGCCGGTGCCAATCCCGGGATGTTCTCCGGCACATTTCTCCTCGGCCCCATTGCCAGCGCAGGCCAGCCTCCTGATGGCGATCTCGTTGCTCCCACCGCAGGGCCCGTCGGTGGACTTACCGCGGCTGAAGTTCAACAGATTCTCACCAATGCCGAAACCACCGCGAACCAGACACGCGCCGTCATTCGCCTTCCTATCGGTTCTCGCGCTCGCATGGTCATCGCAGTCGCTGATCTCGACGGCACCATCATCGGCCTGCGCCGCATGAGCGACTCCACTGTTTTCAGCATCGACGTTGCCGCCACGAAAGCTCGCAACATGGTCTACTTCAACAGCTCTTCCCGCACGGCGGCGGACCTGAACAATGTTCCTAGTGGCACGGCCGTCACGAATCGCACCATCGGTTTTGGCGCCCAGCCGCTCTTCCCTCCGGGAATTGACGGTTCGTCTGCCGGCCCCTTCTTTAACCTGTACCAGCAGGACGTGGCGAATCCCTGCACACAGGGCTTTCAGAGCGGTCCCCCGAATGCCAACAGGAGCGGCATCATCTTTTTTCCCGGAAGCGTTGGTCTTTACCGCAACGGCGTGTTAATCGGGGGGCTTGGTGTCAGCGGTGATGGCGTGGATCAAGACGATTTTGTCACCAATGGAGGCGCTGCTGGCTTCGAAGCACCGGAAGCCGCTCGCGCCGATCAAATCACCATACAGGGCGTTCGCTTGCCCTACCTTAAATTCCCAAACAACCCCACTCTGTAGTTTCCGCAATCGTCCGCGCACCGCGGACGGATATGGATCGCCAACTCGATTACTTGGCCTTCTTTTTCCGCTTCCGGACCAGCGCCCCCAACGCCTCTGTATACTCTTCCAGCGTCTTTGGATTCGCCTCGCTGTACACGAATTGCCCTTCGCGCCGGCAGTCGATCAGTCCGGCATCCGCCAAGATCTTCAAGTGATGCGATACCGTCGCCGGTGTTACTCCCTGCATCGACACCAGCTCGCCGCAGTACATTCGTTCGCCTGAACTGATGGCCTCGAAGATCATCAGCCGTGTCTCGTCTCCCAACGCCTTGGAGATGCGTTCGATGTGTTGCCTGTCCATAACTCCTTCAGTCCAGCCAGTCAGCGTTCATTCGGCGCGGAAGGATTCGCCGAATTTGCTACATCGAGGTCAAGAAACCATTTCCGCGCTGTGTCTATCGCCGCGTAGCAGGCTTTGTCTTTCGCGTAGCCCGCACAGTTTCGCGCTGTGCTTTCTTTCGGCGAACGCGTGACCTGCCACACGGTCGCGTACGCAATGCCGCTTCTCGACGGCATCGGCACCTCCTTGGGCTTTATACACCCTGGTGACGGAGGGCACTCATCGTTGAACACCCAGTACGCCGCGGCTGTATTCCCGAGGTGCTCGCGGATGTCATCCGCGCTCACAACCTTTCCTCCATCCGATTCGCTGACTGCCATTCCGGAACAATAGAACCCCGGCCGGTAGTGCTCTCGCGCCAACGTTTCTGCCCAGGCCCCGAAATAAGCGTGCTGCGCGTCATTGAAACGCCCGCCTTCCTCAATATCCAGAAAGATTGTCCACCCGTCGCCGAACCCTTCCTTGCGCGCCCGCTCCACTGCTTTCTTCGCGTCGACTTCCCCGGCTGCGCTTGCGGCCTGCTTTCGCTTCAAGGAACCCATTTCTTGTCCGGCGTACAGCAGTACGAATCCGTATCCCAGCCCGCTCAGCTTCTCCCGCTTCCCTGTCCAATTGTTTGTCGTTCCATGTGGAGGCGGGCTCAACCAGTAGCCCACAAATACAAACTGTTCCCGCAGCTGGGTCATGCCCTCGTCGCCCGGATATTCGTTGCGGTCAAAACCCAGGTACGCGTCGCCGTGGCTCGCCTGTTGTTCGCGAGTTCCCGCCGCGAAGCCAAGAATCAACCCCGCGCTCACCGCGGCCCTCGCGATTCTTCCCTTCACATCCATCCGGTCACTCTACTACGCTCGGCGAGTCGGCTCCAGTCCGTTCCTCTTCACACATCCATATACTGCGCCGCTCCGTCACCGAACGACCAGTTCTCCCATGCCACCTCCACGATGTTGATAAAAACGTCTTCCGGACGCACTCCAGGACTTGTCGACAGGTTGCGCACGATCCTTTTGTACAGTTCTCGCTTCTGCTGCGGCTTCCTTCCGTAGCTCATGGTGATCTGCACAAACACCACACCGTCGCTCCGTTTTACTCCCAGGTATTGCGGGTCGTAGACGATTCCGTCTCCAGCATGCTCCGTCACGACTTGAAAATGATCGTCTTCCGGAATGCCAATTGCCTCCACCATCGCGCGGTGTATTCCTTCACCGATCGCCATCCGGTATTCCGTAGACCGCCCTTGCAGAACGTCGATTCGAACCAGCGGCATGGCTCACCTCCACTCGTTCGATGCCTGGCGCAGGGCTTTTGGGGCATGGATTTCAACTCTTGTGGTGATGGAAGTAAGCGCGAAACGGGGGATTCCACAAATCTCGCCGTGCGAATCGGAAGTGCTGCCGCTCTTAACCTTCTCGCAGCTTATGCCCGGCCAAATTCCCCAGCCCGTCGTACGCGGCATATTTGTACGTCTCGCTGAGCGTCGGATAATTGAACACCTGCTCGATGAATTCGTCGATTGTCAGTCGGTTGTCCAACACCATCATCCCGATGTGAATCAACTCCGTCGCCGATTCCCCGATCATGCTTACGCCGAGCAGTTTCCGGTCTTGCCGCCCGAAAATCAGTTTCAACATCCCGGCCGTGTCGCCGGTGATGTGCCCACGCGCGTTG
>Ga0335082_10003695_pt1 | contig 16661 bp, 13 predicted proteins | sample Lox_Sample_41_FD_206718 | JGI IMG/M metagenome (GOLD analysis project Ga0335082, IMG submission 206718) | Soil microbial communities from Loxahatchee National Wildlife Refuge, Florida, United States - Lox_Sample_4.1 | ecosystem: Environmental > Terrestrial > Soil > Wetlands | place: USA... | reverse complement strand
TTCACGCCTTCACGCCTTCACTACAGCAATGACCAACGACCGCGCATCCAACCGCACCACTCCATACTTCACGCACGAGCACGAAATGCTGCGCGATACGCTCAGGCGCTTCATCGCTGAGCGGGTGCTCCGGCACGCGGACCAATGGGAGGAGCAGGGCTTCGTTCCACGCGAGGTCCTGCGCGAGATGGGTGCGCTCGGCCTGCTCGGCATGCGCTACGCGCCGGAATACGGCGGCGCCGGGCTCGATACGCTCGCCAACGTCGTCCTCGCGGAGGAGCTCGGCCGCTCGACCTACGGCGGCTTCGCCATCACCGTCCTGGTGCACACCGACATGGCTTCGCCTCATCTGCACCATGCGGGCACGCTGGAGCAGCAGCGCCGCTGGATGCCCGACATCATCGCCGGCAGAAAGATCTGCGCGGTCGCGATGACCGAGGCGGACGCCGGCTCGGATCTCGCGTCGATGCGCTCCACTGCGCAGCCGGTCGCCGGCGGCTACATCCTGAACGGCTCGAAGATGTACATCACCAACGGCATCCATGGGGACATTTATTTCGTCGCCGCCAAAACCGGTGATCCAGGCCGCAATCGCCAGATTTCCATGTTCTTGGTGGAGAAGGCAATGCCCGGCTTTCGTGTGGCACGGCCGCTCAAGAAGCACGGCTGGCTGTCCAGCGACACCGCCGAGCTGGTTTTCGAGGACTGCTTCGTGCCTGAGGAAAATCTGCTCGGAGAGCAGGATCGCGGGTTCTATGCGCTCGTCAAGAATCTGCAGAACGAACGGCTGGTGATGGGCGGCCAGGCGATCGGCGAAGCCAGCAAGGCACTCGAGCTCACGCTCGAGTGGGTGGCACAGCGCAGAGCGTTCGGTGCATCGCTGTGGAGCAATCCCGCCATCCGCCAGCGGCTGGCGATGCGGGCGGCTCAAGTCGAAGCCGCCCGCGCCCTGCTCTACAACACCGCCTGGCGCGATACACTCGGGCACGACGTCACCAAAGAGGTGAGCATGGTGAAGGCACTGTGCGGCACACTGGTCAACGAAGTGATGTACGACTGCGTGCAGTTCCACGGCGGCATGGGTTACATGCGCGAGGCCGCCATCGAGCGCATGTCGCGCGACGCCCGCGTGCAGTCGATCGGCGGCGGTGCCACCGAGGTCATGCTCGAGGAAGTTGCCAAACGCATGTTGTAGGCTGGATCGTTCCTGGCCTCGCCAGGCTGGTAGCCGGGGGGTGCAGTGGCAGGCCCTCTTTCCGCGAGACCCCGGTAACTTCTAGGGAAGCACTGATCAAGTCTCACATGCGCGACCGGAACGCTTTTGTGCCTTGCATCCCGGTCCGCTCAATAGGCCGCCACTCGACTAAGACACTGCGAACCTCCATCGGCACAAAAGCGCTCCGGTCCCTCGTAAGAGGCGAATTTTATTGGGTTGCGTCAGCTGCAGCCTCTGCCGCGTTGCGCGCCTTGCCAAGGTGCCTACCTTGGCTGCGCCGCGACGCCTTGCATCCATCTGCACCTGACGCAACGCGCGTCGCGAGACTTAATCAGCGCTTCCCTAGACGCACCGGCCAAATCTCCGGGATATTACTTTAGACATATGCCCAATCCGGCAGGCCGGCCGCTATTCTTTACCGCAACGATGGCGAGGTTGCGCGTGCAGTGAGCACCTCGCAAAAACAGGCCGCCATGGATGCGGCCGCTACATCGTAGTCGAGATCCCACGAGGAGCAGACCGAAAGCTGTACCGCGCTGTTGCTGGACCGGCGCGGGCGACGCGTGCGTGAGTGCGCGGCGAGCTGTCACAAGCATCCGCCTCAACAACAACGGAGAGTGACAATGCCATTGCAGCTGGAACCGCACATGCTCACGATCATCGAAGCATGGGGCATGGGTGGCTCCTCGGGACCCTGGATTCGATTGCGCGACGCGCAGCTCCACGCCGCGACACCGAGCGCCGCATCCGCCAGCCTGCGACGGCACAGTTCTTCTGCCATGGCACGCTTCAACCTGTTCCCCCACGACGATGCAGAGCAGCGCCTGCGCTTGCAGCGCTACCTGGTCGCTGCCGCGACCTCGCTCATGTTCGTATTGCTGCTGGCGTTGTGTTTCATGGAGGGTGCCTTGAGCACGGGACCTTTTGCCGCCGCAGCGGTGGCCACGCTGGTTGCCATCGGCGTTTTTTACTTCCTGTTTCGCTCGGGTCTCAACCAGCATGCACGCGACCGCAGCCTCACCGTGCCCATGATGCTATGTGCTACATGCGCGGTCACCTACGCACTGTACTACGTCGGAGCAGCGCGCCCGGTATTCCTGCTCATGTACCCGGTGATCCTGTTTTTCGGCGTGTTCCGGCTGACTACGCGCACTCTGCTTGGTGTGACGGCTATAGCGCTTACCGGCTATGCTCTGGTCATCTTACTGCTGCAGGCCGCCGACGGCATCACCCACCCACATATCGAGATGCTGCAGTGGGGGGTGCTCGGGGCCGTGCTGATGTGGTTCTCGTTCATGGGCGGCTACGTGAACCATCTGCACAGCCGCCTCAGGGAGTCGGAGTACGACCAGCTCACCGGCATGTACACACGCCGGCGCATCCTCGAGGTACTGGAGCACGAGAAGATTCGCTGTGACCGCGGCGCGGAGCCGCTTTGCATCGGCATGCTGGACATCGATCGCTTCAAGCATGTGAACGACAACTTCGGTCACGCGGTGGGCGATGAAGTGTTGCGCAGCGCGGCCGCCGTCGCCCAGAAGGAGCTGCGCGCGATCGACTTCATGGGCCGCTACGGCGGCGAGGAATTCCTCTTGGTGCTCACCCAGACCGACATCGACGGCGCGCGCGAATGCGGCGAACGCGTCCGCGGCCAGACCGAGCGTAACGCGATCCAGTTGTCGGGCAAGGAGCGCCACGTGACCGTGTCGATCGGGGTGGCACAATACCGCCCTGGCGAATCGGTGCGTGAGTTGCTGGAACGGGCCGATGCCGCACTCTATCGCGCTAAGGCCGGGGGCCGCAATCGTATCGAGGCTGGGTGATGACTCGTGAATCGTGATCCGTGATTCGTGGGTTGCCGTACCGACGCATCACGATTCACGAATCACGCTTTTGCAAACGCCAGTCGGATCGGGGGCGCCTGCGCGATGAGGAAGCGTACCGCCTCTTCCGCCGGCACCCCGGGGGAGAAGCAAAAGCCCTGATACGCCCGGCAGCCCATAGTGCGCAGGAACTCGACCTGCCGTGTACTCTCGACACCTTCGGCAACGGTATCCAGACCGATCTCGCCCGCGAGTGCCACGATCGCGCGCGTAATCGAAGCGTACTTGGCGGACTCAGCGATGCCGTGCACGAACTCGCGATCGATCTTGAGGCCGGTGACCGGCAGGTCCTTCAACTGGACCAGGCTGGAATAGCCGGCGCCGAAATGATCGACCATGACGCGCGTGCCGAGGTTGCGCAGGTCGTCGAGCACTTCGCTGGCCGCGGGCTCGGACATGAGCAGATTCTCGGCGATCTCGATCTCCAGAAACTCGCTGGGGACATCGTAGCGTTTGAGCAGACCACGCAGGCGATTCACGACGCGTCTGTCGCGCAACTGCGCGGCAGAGAAGTTGATCGCGATCGGCACCGGCTGGATCGCCGCGGCACGCCACGAGGCAATCTGCGCACAGGCCGCCTCGAGCGTCCAATTGGCGATGCCGTCCATGATATCGGCAGTGTCTTCGGCGAGCTGCATGAACTCGCCGGGCAGCAGCAGGCCGTGCTCGGGATGCTGCCAGCGCAGCAGCGCTTCCAATCCGCGCAGCTTGCCATCGCCTAAGTACACCTGCGGCTGAAAGTGCAGGCGCAGCTCGTTCTGCTCGAGCGCGCGCTGCAGCTCGCCGCCCACGTTGAGCCACTTGTTGTCCCGGTCGAGCATGTCGGGCGAGAAGAACAGATGATTGTTCTTGCCGGTGGCCTTCGCTCGATGCAAAGCGGTTTCAGCGTGTCTCAGCAGGACCTGCGGCTCGTTGCCATCGACCGGGAACACGGCGATGCCGATCGAAGAGCTCACCGTGATTTCGCGCTCGCCCAGCAGCACCGGCTGACGCGCCACTGCGAGCAGCTTGTTGGCGACGGTCACCAGATGGCTCTCCCCGCTGATCTCGGCGAGAATCAGCGCGAACTGGTCGCCGCCCAGACGGCACAGCACGTCGTTGTCGCGCAGGCTCACCGAAAGACGTTTGGCGAATTGCCGCAGAAGACTGTCGCCCGCGTCGTGCCCGAGCGTGTCGTTGACGTGCTTCAGCTTGTTCAGGTCGATCAGGAGCAGCGCGCCGGCACTGCCGGCGTTGCTCGACTCGAGCAGAATACGCTCGAGCTGACGCAGGAAGAAATGCCGGTTGGGAAGCTTGGTGACCGGATCGTAGTGTGCCAGCTCATCGAGCCGGCGCTGAGCGTGATTGCGCTCCGCGAGCTCGCGCCGCAGCGAGCTTTCGCGATCGACGATGCGTTCGAGCAGCACGTTGAACGCACCGGCCAGCACGCCGGCTTCGTCGCTCGAGCGCACCTGCGCCCGCAGATCATCGCGCTTCTCGGAGAGAGCACGGCGCACCATGTCGGTCAGCAAGGCGAGCGGTTCAAGAATCGCGCGGTTTGCGGTGGAGGTCACCAGATATGCGATGACTAGCGAGAGCAGCGCGATCAGGACTGCTTTGATGCCAAAGCCCACGTTGTCGACGCGCACGGCGGCCAGGTCGGTGGCCAATGCCAGCATGCCAACGGGCTTGCCGCTCAGCAGGACCGGGCGGAAGACTTCGAGGTATTCCTGGTGGAAACGGGCACCGCTTGCTGAAGGCGTCTCCAGCTCGAGGCCTAAGCGACGGGAGCGTCCGGTTTCATAAACGGCGAACGGCGCGCCGTGCTCGTCGTAAACGCGCGCCGCGAGCACGGCAGGCGCCGCCTGCAAGGCGCTCAGCACGCGTTCGGTTTCCACCCGATCTCCCACGGCGAGCGCCGCAGCGCCGTTCGCTGCGACGATCTCGGCCTGCGTGACGGTTTCGGCCAGCAGCCGCGCGTTGGCATCCTGGTAGTGATCGGCGATCACGAGCGTACACGCGATCGCCACTACCAACACCAGCATACCGCCGGTTGCCAACAGAATCTTGGCGCTTAGTGACAGCTTGGCATACAACCGGTTCATTCGATGCGGTCTCGCGCAGGGTTTAGTTTTAGATTTCGACGGGTGCGCACGATCGCGCCCGCGTGCCGGCGGCCAAGTGCCGTGCAGCGCTCGGCCTCGTTGCTCTGCGCAGCGTGCACAAAAGCGGCGTCGTCGGCTTTGTAGTGGTGCATCAATAGCTTTCGCTTGGAAGTCGATGCCGCTCTAACATTCAGTTGACCTGTCCGGCCTGGCTAGGCGAGTTACTCGCAACGCGCGTGCCACGCCATATGCGGCATGCCGCTCGCCGGTTGCAAGAGAAAAGCAAGAACACGGCCTACACGCATCGCGAACGATGCAAGACGCATGACCGCGCACGCCAGCATGCGGTGATGTATACGAGATAGAATCGAAATTCACAAATCCCGGGTGCAAACATGACTTCATCGCAAACGCTGACGCTCTCTCCACTGGAGGCGCGTGCGCTCGGTGTACTGATCGAGAAGCAGCTCACCACGCCGGACTACTATCCCTTGACCTTGAATGCGCTGCTTGCCGGCTGCAATCAGAAGTCGAATCGCAACCCGGTGATGAACGTCGCGGAGGGCGAAGTGCAGATGGCGCTCGACGGGCTCAAGCACCACACGCTGATCATCGAGAGCTACGGGGCGTCGGGTCGCGTCATGCGCTATGCGCATAACCTCACCAAGGTGCTGGGCGTGAGTCAGGCGGTATCGGCGCTGCTGGATGCGTTGATGCTGCGCGGCCCGCAGACGCCCGGCGAACTGCGAACGGGTTGCGATCGCATGTACCGCTTCGCCGACATTTCCTCCGTGGAAGCGTACCTGGAGGAGATGGCCACGCGGGCAGCCGGCGCGCTGGTGGTGAAGCTCGCGAAACAACCCGGCTCGCGTGAGCATCGCTGGGCGCATCTGCTCTGCGGCCCGGTGGACGCGGAAGCACAGGCTGCCGCGACGCTCGACGATGACGGCGTCACGACCGGCGAGCTGGCAGCGCTCAAATCGAACATCGCGCAAGTGCGCGACGAGCTCGCAGAGCTGCGCGCGCTGGTGGAGCGTTTGTATCAGGAGCTCGGCGTCAAACGCTGAGGCGAGGGACCCTAACTCGGATCATTCATGAAGGACTCGGGGCGTCTTCATGAACTATCCACGCTGAGCAAATTGAACGCGCCCGCGAATCCTCAGGCCCGGCGCGCGATCCTGGCCGCTGTGGTCGGCAACGTGCTGGAGTGGTACGACTTCGCGGTATACGCCTACATGGCAACCATTATCGCGAAGCAATTCTTCCCGGCCCGGGAAGAGATCACTTCGCTGCTTTCCACATTCGCCGCATTCGGCGTTGGCTTCGTGGTGCGTCCGCTCGGTGGTATCGTCATCGGTCGACTGGGCGACGTCCGCGGGCGCAAGGCCGCCCTGGTGCTCACCATCGTGTTGATGGCGGCCGGCACCGTGATGATCGGACTCGTGCCTGCTTACGCATCGATCGGCATTGCAGCGCCGCTGCTGATTGTGATCGCGCGGCTTCTGCAAGGCTTTTCCGCGGGTGGCGAGTGGGGCGGTGCCACGGCGTTTATCGTCGAGTGGGCACCGCCAGGACAGCGCGGGCTCTACGGCAGCCTGCAGCAATCCAGTGTCGCCCTGGGCCTGCTGCTCGGATCGGGTATCGCTGCCGCGGTCAGTAGTTTGTTCAGTGCTGCAATAGTCGACGACTGGGCGTGGCGCATTCCATTTCTGCTCGGCGGTCTGCTGGCGCCAATCGGGCTGTACATGCGCAGAAATATCGAAGAGACGCCAGCCTTCGCCGGCGCTTCGCCGCAGTCGGTATCGTCAGGCGTTTCAGCTTCAGGTATGCGTCTGGCCGCGCGCGCGCTTGGCTTCACGGTGCTGTGGACCGTGTCGTACTACATCGTGCTCAGCTACATGCCGACGTTTCTGCAGAAGCAAGTCGGGCTGCCTCGTACGCAAGCGCTGTGGGCCACTAGCTCCGGTTTGCTGCTGCTGGTGCTCGCGGCACCGCTGCTCGGATGGTGTTCCGACCGCATCGGCCGCAAGCCGTTGCTGCTCGGTGCGTGCGCCGCATTCCTGGTGTTGCCCTACCCGCTCTTCGCGCTGATGTTGTCGCGGCCTTCGCTCGACACGGCAATCGCGGTGCAGCTCCTGCTTGCGCTCGTGATCGCGGTGTTCTCCGGGCCGGGCCCGGCTGCGATCGCCGAGATCTTTCCGACGCCGGTGCGCTCCACCTGGATGTCGGCCGGCTACAGCGTCGCGGTCGCAGTGTTCGGCGGGTTCGCGCCCTTCATCGCGACATGGCTGATCGCGCGCACCGGCAGCGCGGCCGCACCGAGCTTCTATGTAATGGCCGCGGCTGCGGTGAGCATGGTGGTGATCGCGGGGATGGAGGAGACTGCGAGGAAGCCTTTGCGGTGAGCGTGAAACTAAAACCGAACGTCAACGCGAAAGCGCAAAGAACGCAAAGGGCGCAAAATAACTGCCAGACGATAACGAGAGTCTAGGCATGCGGACGGGAACCACACATCCTTACGATCCCGTCTAGTCTTGTACCGCTTTCTTTTGCGGCATTTTGCGTCCTTTGCGCTTTTGCGTTGAGGGTGGGTTTAGATCATGAAAGAAGACCAAAACATCGAACCCTGGCAATGGACCGAAGCGCACTGGCGCCGGCTGGTGGAGCACGTGCGCGCAGGCCGGCGGCTGCGGCCATTGACGTGGCAGAACAACGCGCGCTGCGCCGTCGCGCTGTCGTTCGATTCCGATCACGAGAGCAACGAGCTGCGTGACGGCGGCAAGTCGATCGGCCGCATGAGCTGGGGGCAATACGGCAACCGCGTTGCCATTCCGCGCATTCTCTCGCTGCTGCGAAAATACGAAGTCGCGGCGAGCTTCTACGTTCCTGCGGTGGTGGCGCTGCTCTATCCAGACGAGCAGCGACAAATCGCCGCCGAGGGGCATGAGATCGGCATCCACGGCTGGATCCACGAGCTCAACTCGGAGCTCGGTTATGAATCGGAGCGCGACCTCATGCTGCGCTCATCCGATGTCCTGGAGAAGCTCACCGGGGTGCGCCCGGTCGGCATGCGCACGCCGTCATGGGACTTCAGCCCGCACACGCTGCGTATCGCGCGCGAGATGGGGCTCGCCTACGACTCTTCGTTGATGGCCGATGAGGATTGCTACGAGCTACTGCTCGACGGCGAGCCGACCGGAGTGGTCGAGCTCCCGGTGGAATGGGTGCGCGACGATGCCGTGTATTTCTGGATGAATCGCTTCCAGGCGCAGCGCCCCTACACGCCGCCTACCGACGTGTTCGATATCTTTCGCCGCGAGCTGGATGCCGCACATCGCGAAGGTGGCCTATTTCAGCTCACCTTGCATCCGCACGTGATCGGATATCGCTCTCGGATCTGGATCGTGGAAGAGCTGATTCGCCACGCACGCACGCTCGGCGATGTGTGGTTCGCCACGCACGCGCAGGTGGTACAGTGGGCGAAGGCGCATGCGGCGTAGTTCATGCAGAATCCAACACACAACGCAGAGAGCGCAGAGGAAAAAGAGAGGACGCAAAGAAAGCAGAGCGGAAATTGAATAGACTTAAGAGAGGTGAGACGCCTCCCCACAGTGCTTGCGCCGCTTCGCAAGGGACGAGCAAACAGCGATGGAACCGCACATCCTGGGATCCGGTTCTCTCTGCGCTCTCGTTTCTTTCTCTGCGATCTCTGCGTCGACGCTGTTGGGTTTGACTTACGCTTTAGGTTTCACCTTAGAGGACAGGAGACATCATGCCAACCATCGTAAACCCCGCCAAGCACCGCCTGAGCCAAGGCCAGCTCGCCTTGGGGATGGGCGTGCGCGGCATGCGAGGTGTCGAAGTCGCGCGCGTCATGAAAACGGCCGGCTACGATTTTCTCTTCATCGATCTCGAGCATGGCGCCACGTCGGTGGAGACCGCGTTTCAAATCTCGGTCGCTGCGCTCGATGCCGGGATCGCACCGTTGATCCGTGTGCCGCACGGCGAGCTCGCGCTCGGCACGCGCTGCCTGGACGGCGGCGGCTTAGGGATCGTCATTCCCCACGTCGACACGCCCGAAGATGCACGGGCGATGGTGGATGCGTTTCGCTTTCAGCCAGTCGGCCATCGCTCCATCGGCGGAGGCTACCCCCAGTTCGGCTTTGCGGCGGTTCCGGCACAGGAGGTTACCGTCGCACTGAACGATGCGACGCTGGTCGTCGCCATGATGGAAACACCGCGCGCGATCGAGAATGCGGAACAGATTGCCGCGGTGCCTGGCATCGATGTGCTGCTCATGGGCACCAACGACTTGTGCCTGGAGATGGGCATTCCCGGTCAGCTCGAAAACGAGCGTGTAGTCGCGGCAATCGATAGCGTAGTGGCCGCCTGCAGAAAGCATGGCAAATGGCCCGGCCTGGGCGGTGTATACCGCAGGGAGCTGATGCAGCGCTATATCGCGCGCGGCATGCGCTTCGTGCTGTGCGGCAGCGATCTCAGCATCTTGCTTGCCGCCGCACAGGATCAGGCGGGCTTTGTCCGCGCATGCCTGTAGATGCGCATGCGAGCACGCTTACCGTTCAGCGTGCTTGGTTTTCCATGATTCGTTCACGGACTTTTCAGGAGAGGTGAGTGCACGATCTGCTGATTGAAAACGCCAGCCTGATCGACGGGTCGGGCGCTCCCGCACGGCCCGGAAGCGTCGCGGTGAGTGACGGCCGCATCAAAGCGATCGGCGATAATCTCGGTCCGGCGCGCAGCCGCATCGACGCCGATGGGCTGACTCTCGCCCCGGGCATCGTCGATTTGCATACGCACTTCGATGCGCAGCTGTTGTGGGATCCATTCGCGACGCCCTCGGTACGGCTGGGCGTGACTACGGTGGTCATCGGCAACTGCGGCTTTACCATCGCGCCGTGTCACGAGCGCGACCGCGACCGGATCCTGCGCAACCTGACGCATGTCGAAGGCATGTCGCTCGACGCGTTGCGCGCTGGAGTGAACTGGGACTTCGAGTCCTATCCGCAGTATCTGGGCACGCTCGAGCATCAGGGCACGGTTCCCAATGTCGCATCGTTCATCGGCCATTCCTCGGTGCGTACCTATGTGCTCGGAGAGGAAGCGTCGATGCGAGCCGCCTCGCGGGAAGAGGTCGCGCAGATGAAGCGCATCGTTCTCGACGGGCTGCACGCCGGCGCAGTCGGCTTTTCCACCACCACGCTGGAGCAGCATAACGGCGAGAACGGCATCCCCATGCCCTCGCGGCTCGCCGACGAGCACGAGCTGACCGAGCTCACCGGAGCGCTCGGCGAGGCCGGGCGCGGCGTATTCATGCTCACCAAGGGGATGAACACCACGGTGCCGTGGCTGGAGCAGGTTGCCGCGCGCAGCGGCCGGCCGGTGATGATCGCGGCGCTCTTCATCGATCCCAACGATCCCAAGTTCGTGTTCGATGAGCTCGACAAGATCGGTCAGGCGCGCAGCCGCGGACGCGAGCTGTGGGGACAGGTGGGCTGCTTTCCGCTCGGCATGCAATTCACGCTGCGGCATCCTTATCCGCTGGAAGCGATTCTGGCCTGGCGCCCGGCGATGGTGGCCGAGGGCAGCGAGCGCTACCGTGAGATCCTCGCCGATGCGCAGTTTCGCGCCACCGTCAAAGCGGAAGCGCGCAGCAAGACCGTGCCGAATCGATTCTCCTATCACAGCCTGGATCACATGACCATCCTCGAGGTGGCCGATCCGAAGCATCAGCGTCTGGTCGGACGCAACGTCGGACAGCTCGCGCGCGAGGAGAACAAGGACGCGTTCGACTGGTTCTTCGATTTCGGGCTCGATGGTGAGCTCGACGCGATGGTGGAGTGCCAGCTGTTCAACACCGACGAGGACTCGGTGCGCCACTTGCTGCGGCATCCAAACGCGTCGATCGCGCTCTCCGACGCGGGCGCGCATCTGTCATTTCTATGCGATGCCGGGTTCGGTCTGCATCTGTTCGGTCACTGGGTGCGCGAGCGCGGTGATCTGACCCTGGAGGAAGCGGTGCAGTCGGTGACCAGTCGTCCTGCGGACATCTATCGAATTCGCGATCGTGGGAGACTGGCCGCAGGCGCGTGGGCGGACATGATCCTGTTCGATCCGGCGAGGGTCGGACGTGGCGAGAAGCGCCGCGTGTTCGATCTGCCTGCCGGTGCCAGCCGCGTCGATACGCCCGCTCTGGGTCTGCATGGCGTGTGGATCAATGGCAGGCGCGTGGTGGACGAAAAGGGGGCGATCGCGGACTGCGGCCGACCCGGGAAGCTGCTGCGCGAGTTTCCGGGCTGAGGGCAAACACTGCAATCGATTTAACATCCCGACAGGTGGAGCCAACTTTCTTGCCAGCTTGGCGGCGGACTCGGATAATGGCTGTGACGCGGTATGCCGTGTCATTCTCGGGGAACACAACCATGATACGAGCAGCCCGTTGGTCATTCGTTACTTTCCATGCCAAGCTTCTGGCGGCGGCTTTGCTGCTCAACTGTGCCAGCGCGCCCGCCGGACAGATCTACAAATGGACCGATGCAAACGGTGAGGTGCATTACACCGATACGCCGCCACCTGGGATCAGCGTCGAGCCGGTGCATATCGAGGAAAATGTCATTCAAGAGGGCACGCCGTCTCCAGCGGGAGCAAACCGGCCGCAGCCGCGCGTGTCCCCGTCTTCCCCCGCGGCGAACCAGCCGCCGGGCCTGCCCGCGGCCGCGCCCGCGGGTGGCAACGGTCTGACACCGGAACAAGCCGCATATCGGCGACAAAGAATCATGGAATGCGAGCGTAATAACGGCATCGACTGTCCCCATCAGGTCGACGTGCAAATGCGCGCCGAACATCTCGAACCGGTATCCGGACCCGACGGCCTTGCGGAACGCCGGCGCAGGATGATCGAACGATGTCAGGCCAACAACGGGATGGATTGCGCGCATCAGGTCGACAGGGAGCTCGATGCCGAAAGGCTCCAGCGCGAAGGCGGAGTCATTCATAACGCAAGATAATTAGCGGGCCCGGCGCACGCCAAGCCGAAGTACGCCAATCGCCGACTCGGCTCAGCGTGCCTGCACGAAAATGTGCGGACCGGGCCTTTTGATGAGTCCGTCCAACCGCTGATCGATCTGATCCAGGTCCGGGGCGCTCTCCCGCACCCAGCTCATCACCGGGTTGAAGTCGATGTCGGCACTCGCCGGCTTCCAGGTGAGCGAAGCAGCGGCGGCGTGGCATCCGCGGAAGCACGATGAATCCTTCATCTCCCAGCGCAATCCGGACGCATAGAGCGTCACATACATCAGCCTCGCTTCGATCGGATCGACACCTTCGGTGACGGCAGCATCGTAGAACATGCGCTGTACTTGACGCCACGGCTCACTCATGGCGTGACAGTAGTGATCATAGACCACCGCGGTCTTCCGATACTGTCCCTCGAACGGCAGGCCGAACGTGTCGCGAAACAGCAGCGGCAGCGATCTGCCGTCGAGCACCGCGCCCTTGCTCGCGACCCAGCTCTTGCCGCGCGGATCGACGAAGCCGAAGTCCTCGATGAGCCGCATTCTGGGAATGAAAGGGTCGTCGTCCAGCCACTCGACCGCGACCTTGCCGATAAAATGAGCGGTATCCGCAGCGAGCACGGCGCTGCAGACCACCGGGGAAGCAAGCAATAACCAAAGGCTCTTCATCGGAGCGGCACTTTGCAAGGCAACGGGCTTGGAATTGTGCGGCCTTTCCCGGTGAACTGGCAATGATGGGGCTTGTCCCTGAGTGGCACGACCGGTTGCATCTGCATCCCGGCACGGAGGACTGGATGGACGCACTCTCACATGTACTCTCCGCGATACGACTCACCGGAGCGGTGTTTCTCGAGGCCGAGCTGAGGGCGGGCTGGTCCTTTGTCACACCGCCACCTAGCACCCTCGGCGCCCTGCTCATGCCGGAGGCCGAGCACGTCATTCCTTTTCATCTGGTCACAGAGGGGTCTTGCCGCGCACAATTGCTCGACGGCGAGCCGGTCGAGGTGCGCCTGGGTGACGTGATCGTGTTTCCGCATGGGGACCGGCATGCGCTAGCCAGCTCGGAGCCCGGCGAGCTCATCCCCATCGAAGTGAGCGAGCAGGAACTGCATTCTCTGCTGCGCCCAGGAGAGGTCTCACCACTCAGGCGCGGCAGCGCTGGCCAGGCCACGCGTCTAGTCTGCGGTTATCTCGCATGCGATCGGCGGCTGAGCGAGCCGATCCTGGCAAGCCTGCCCCGGCTGCTGCAGGTGAGCGTCAGCGATCACAGCATCGCCGACTGGGTGCGCAGCTCGGTTCGCTTCTCGGTTGCGCAGAGCATGACGCCCAGGCCCGGTGGCAATACCGTACTCGCCAAGTTGTCGGAGCTGCTGTTCGTCGAAGCGATCCGCCACTACGTCGAGACGCTCCCGAGCGAGCAGACCGGCTGGTTCGCGGGGTTGCGCGACCGCTTCGTCGGGCGTGCGCTCGCGCTCCTGCATCGAGATCCCAGCTACGCGTGGACGGTAGACGAGCTCGCGAAGCAAGTCGGACTTTCCCGCTCGGCGCTCGCGGATCGGTTCGGCGAGCTGCTCGGTCAACCGCCCATGCAATATCTCACGCAGTGGCGCCTGTCTTCGGCCGCCCAGGAGCTGCTGTCGGGCCAGCGCGGCGTTGCGCAGATCGCGCACGACGTTGGCTACGATTCCGAGGCCGCCTTCAACCGCGCCTTCAAGCGCGCATTCGGCGTGCCGCCCGCCACCTGGCGCAAGACCAAGGGCAGCGCGCCGCAGAACGCCGCGTCCCTGCCTCACGCCGTCACGGCCTCGGCACCGTAGGAGCGCGCCTGCGCATGGTCCAGCATGCGCACGAATATTTCGTGCTGCGCGTGACTGCCCCCGAGCTTATGGACTGAGGGAAGCAGCGCACGCAGCTGCACGCAGGCTTCCCCCCAGGCGCCGCCGGCGAACGCTGCGATCGCCCGTACGGCCGGCAACGTGGCGCTCCGCGCAACTTCGGCTGCATGCGTATCGCCTTGCGCACACCGCTCGATTTCATCGGCATACTGGCGCGCTCTTTGAACGTGGCCTGCGGCATTGAACGCGATCGCCGCATGCACGTCGAGCAAGCCCCAGAAGCCCGGTACGCCGTGCGCAGCCCAGAGTTCCGAAAGCCGCGGCCAGCGGCCACCCGGATCTACACCGTCGAGCTGCAGCCGCCAAAGCAGTGAGGTGGCATCAGTAGCGTCGCCAAGCGAAGTCATCGACGCCGGCAAAAGGTCGCGATCCAGTATCGCGAGGGCACGCACCGCATTGCCCGATTCCAGCTCGGACGTAGCGAGATGCCAGGCGTTGTGGCCGGCCATGCGACTGTCAACGCCCCAGTGCGGCCATCGCTGGTGCAGCCAGTGCGCTCCCCGCGCATGCTCTCCCGCGTCGAACAATGCATGCGCTACCGCGTGGATCGCTGCCGGGGAAGCGGGCTCGATCTCGAGTGCCCGCTGTGCCAGCCGATGCGCTTGCTGTGCCTGCCCATTCTCTGCGCATGCGAATGCAGCCATGGCGAGCACGTACTGAAATCCCGGCATCCCGTCGCGCCATGAATGCCAGATGAGATCCACAACTTCGCACAACGCCGTGGTCTGCCCAAGAAAGAGATAACAGGATTGGGCGAGCCGCAGGGCCAGCAGATCGTGAGGCCATTCCCGCAGCACGGCGACATAGCGCTCGGCAGCAATGGCGGGATGTCCCGATCGCCAGGCGTGCGCAGCGGCGAGGTGAGCACGCTCGCGCGCACTCCAGCGTACGGGCGCGCACTCGGCTGCCTGCAGCGTCTCGTCGAGCCAGGCGAGCGAGGCAGGATCCTTGGCCGCCACGGCAAGCGCCAGGCGCAAAATATAACCCGCCGCGACACTCGGATAACGTTCGAGCAGGTGCTGCGTCTGCGCCAGCGGGTCGCCAACCGCACGCAGAAACGCGTCGAGCGCCCGGGCGGCTGTATTGGCGGCGGCAGCGCTCGGTGCATCGCTTCCAAGCGCTGCGGCTGGGAACTGCGAATTCATACTGAAATGCTTCTTCCCTTCAAAGTGGAAAAGATTCCGGAATGCACCGGCCTGCGCAGTATGGGTGGAGGTCGGCGCGGATGGAATGACGGGAACACCGCGGTCTTTGCTCGAAACACCGCTTCGTAGGGGGACTCGCCGACGGTCACCCAGACGGTCAGAGCGTGTCGGTCAGAGCGTTGCACGCTTTCTCAGGACGAGTAACATGGCAGACAGCTACGCCGCGCGCGGCTGCAGTCAGGAACGATATGTCTCTCCAACCCAAGACCCGCTACACCGTACCGGAGTATCTCGAGCTCGAAGCCGCTACGCCTGAGAAGCACGAATACCTTGCCGGCGAGGTATTCGCGATGGGGGGTGCGAGCGAGGCCCACAACCTGATCGTCGGCAATGTGTTGAGCGGGTTGCATCAGCAGCTACGCGGCAGGCCCTGTCGCGTTTACCCGAGCGATCTCCGAGTCAAGGTATCGTCCACGGGTCTTTATACCTACCCCGACGTGACCGTTGTTTGCGGCAAACCGGAGCTCGAGCAGCCCGGAGAAACGTTGCTAAACCCCAATGTACTCATCGAAGTGCTGTCCGAGTCCAGTGAAGCTTATGACCGCGGCAAGAAGTTCGAGCAATACCGCACGCTTGCTTCGCTGTCCGACTATCTCCTGATTGCGCAGGACAAGCCGCTGGTCGAGCATTACAGTCGACAAAGTGGTGGACGCTGGCTGCTCGTCGCAGCGAATACGCTCGTGGAGCATATAGAGATCGGCTCGATTGGATGCAGCCTGGCGTTGGCAGAGGTCTATCTCAATGTCGACGGCATGGCTCGCCCCGGGCGAGCGTGATTCGGCCGTGGCTTGCAAATCACCGCAACAAACGTGGATCGAACGCAAAGCGCTCCTGCGACTGAACTTTCACTTTGGGGAACGCTGGATGTGCCGGGTTGATCAGTAGATTGTGCTCGGCAGGCAGCACCACTGACGGAACCAGCAGAGCAACCGAAGGCTGCTCTGCGATCCACCGATCGCCGAAGCGGCGGCCATCGCTGCCAAAGGGAAGCGCGTTCCAATCCGTCGGAAGTTCGGTTGCCTCCAGCACGAGATCATCCGGTACTTCGATCGGGACAAGAACCGGATCGACGGGAACCGTGTCCCGGTTTACGTGCACCAGCATTTCTAGCACCGCCAAGGGACGGCTCGTCGAAGCGTACGCCACGCGCACGCCGGGTGAGTTCCAGCGATTACCGACGAGCGCAGGGCCGTAGCCCGAGAGCGGTGCTGCACTGTGAATGGCGCGTGTGAGCCGCCACACGCGCATCAGGCGTAATCGCCGAAGTCGATCCGAACCAGCTCGTCGGAAACAGTCTTGACGCCAGCATCCGAGTCCAGCACAGCAAGCGGCTCCACGTTTTCCAGC
>Ga0335082_10003691_pt1 | contig 16670 bp, 13 predicted proteins | sample Lox_Sample_41_FD_206718 | JGI IMG/M metagenome (GOLD analysis project Ga0335082, IMG submission 206718) | Soil microbial communities from Loxahatchee National Wildlife Refuge, Florida, United States - Lox_Sample_4.1 | ecosystem: Environmental > Terrestrial > Soil > Wetlands | place: USA... | reverse complement strand
ACACCTCCGCATTGCCGCCCCGAGGTCCGTCCGGCCCTCCCAACCGAGCGGGGTATACGTTGCCGTCGCCGACCCGGTCAAGCGGCAATTTACGCGCCGGGCGTCCGGGGCGCGCTGCGGCCCGCGGCGCCGGTGTCAAGCGGGGATCCGCGGCGTTGCCACTCGCCGCCGGGGCACGCTAGGAAAGCCCGCGTGTCGAAGGCGCAGCCCGCCCCGAGTCAGACCGTTCTCCGCGAAGCCGAGCGGCTGCGGCGCGAGATCGAGGAACACAACCAGCGCTACTACCTGCACGACGCGCCGACGATCTCCGACGCCGCGTACGATGCGCTCTTTCGCCGCCTGGTCGAGCTGGAGGAGCGCTACCCCGCATTGCACAGTCCGAGCTCGCCCACGCAGCGCGTCGGCGCCGCCCCCGCCGAGAAGTTCGCCACCGTGCGCCACAGCGTGCCGATGCTGTCGCTCACCAACGCGATGTCGCCCGACGAGCTGCGCGAGTTCGACGCGCGGGTGCGCAAGCTGCTGCGCAGCGACGACCCGGTCGAGTACGTCGTCGAGCCCAAGCTCGATGGCCTCGCGGTCGAGGTCGTCTACCTCGACGGGGCGCTGACCAGCGCCTCGACGCGGGGCGACGGCGTCCACGGCGAGGACGTCACCGCCAACGTGCGCACGATTCGATCGCTCGCCCTGCAGTTGAAGCCGGTCAAAGGGCGGCCGCTGCCGCAGCGCCTCGAGGTCCGGGGCGAGGTGATCTTCCTGCGCGCCGCCTTCGCGCACCTCAACGCCGAGCGCGCCGCCGCGGGCGAGCCGGTGTTCGCCAACCCGCGCAACGCCGCCGCCGGCTCGCTGCGCCAGCTCGATCCGCGCATCACCGCGACGCGTCCGCTCGACGTCTTCTTCCACAGTGCCGGTCTGATCGACGGGGCCGCGTTCGATTCGCACTGGCAGTTTCTCTCCGCGCTGCAGGCGTGGGGCCTGCGCGTCAACCCGCTCAACCGGCTCTGCCGCGGCGCCGACGCGGTGGTCGCCTACCATGAGGAGATCGCGGCCACCCGCGCCACGCTCGCGTACGAAGCCGACGGGGTGGTGGCCAAGGTCAACGCCCTCGAGCTGCAGCGCCGCCTCGGCGAGGTGTCGCGCTCCCCGCGTTGGGCGATCGCGTTCAAGTTCAAGGCCCAGCAGGGCAAGACGCGGGTGCGCAACATCGTGCCGTCGGTCGGCCGGACCGGCGCCATCACCCCGGTGGCGGAGCTCGAACCGGTGTCGGTCGGGGGCGTCACCATTTCGAACGCGTCGCTGCACAACATGGACGAGGTCGAGCGCAAGGACGTGCGCATCGGCGATACGGTGGTGATCGAGCGCGCCGGCGACGTCATTCCGTACGTCGTCGAGGTGGTCAAGGACGCGCGCACCGGCCGCGAGCGCAAGTTCAAGATGCCGGCGCGCTGCCCGGTCTGCGGCAGCGAGGTGATCCGCGAGGAAGGCGCGGCGGCGTACCGCTGCATCGGCCTGCAGTGCGCGGCGAAGCGGCGCGAGGTGATCCGGCACTTCGCCTCCAAACACGCGCTCGACATCGACGGGTTGGGCGAGAAGCTGGTGGCGCAGCTGGTCGAGCGCGACATGGTCGAGGACCTCGCCGATCTCTATGACCTCGGCGTCGAGCAGCTCGCCGGGCTCGAGCGCATGGGCGAGAAGTCGGCCGCCAATCTGGTGACCGCGATCCAGGCGAGCAAGCACCCGACCCTGGCGCGGTTCATCAACGGCCTCGGCATCCCGCAGGTCGGCGAGCACGTCGCCGAGCTTCTGGCGCAGGAGTTCGGCACGCTCGAGGCGCTGGCCGCGGCCGACGAGGAGGCGCTGACGGCGGTGCGCGAGATCGGCCCGGAGACGGCGCGCGAAGTGCGCGCCTTCTTTCGGCTGGCGCAGAACAAGCAGACCCTGCGCCGGCTCGCGCGCGCCGGCGTGGCGCCAGAGGCCCCGCCGCGGCGTCCGCGTGGGGGTCCGCTGCGCGGCAAGACGTTGGTGATCACCGGGACCCTGTCGGCGCCGCGCGAGGACATCATCGCCCGCATCGAAGGCGCGGGCGGCAAGGTCACGGGCAGCGTCAGCGCGAAGACGGACTATGTCGTCGCCGGCAGCGACCCGGGCTCGAAGCTCGACAAGGCGCGCAAGCTCGGTGTCGCCGTCGTCGACGAGGCCGGACTCGGCGGCCTGCTCGGCGGAGCGAGCGGCGATGGCGCGTGACGGCATCGTCCGGGTGCGCATCGTGGTCAGCGGGCGCGTGCAGGGTGTCGGCTTCCGCTACGCGACCATCGCCGAGGCCCGCCGCCTCGGCCTCGCCGGCTGGGCACGCAACGTCCCGGACGGCAGCGTCGAGGTCGTCGCCGAAGGCGAGGCCGCCGCCGTGCAGGCGCTGGTCGCCTGGTGCCGTCACGGGCCACCGTCGGCGCGGGTGCACCACGTCGCCCACGCGGAGGTGGCGCGAGACGAGCCCGTGGGGCAGTTTGGGGTGCGATGGTAGGCGGCGCCGGGTGGCCGAGCCGTGGCTGACGGCTCGATCCGCGGCTCGCGCAACGTTGGTTCGCAAGAGGAGGACACGATGGCACAGGCGATCCAGACCGTGACCGGCTCCTGCCGCCCGGCCGATCTCGGGCTCACGCTCATGCACGAGCACCTGCTCATCGGCTGGCCGGGGTGGGATGCCGACACCGCGGCGGCGCCGGCCGACCGGCGCGAGGAAAAGCGCATCTGCATCGATCATCTGCAGGAGCTCAAGGCGCTCGGCGTCTCGGCGCTGGTCGACCCCTGCCCGATCGACCTCGGGCGCGACGTCGAGCTCGCCGCCGAGGTCTCGCAGGCCACCGGGGTGCACATCGTGTGCGCCACCGGCCTGTACAAGGAGGAGGCGGGTGCCGCGCCCTACTTCAAGTTCCGCGGCGCGCTCGGTGATTCGACCAGCGAAATGGTGGAGATCTTCATCAAGGAGGTCACCGAGGGCATCGGCTCGACCGGCATCAAAGCGGGCGTCATCAAGGTCGCCACCGGCCCGCACCAGATCACGCCCTACGAGCGCACCGTCATCACCGCCGCGGCCCGGGCCCACCGCGCCACGGGCGCGCCGATCACGACGCATACCGACGAGGGGACCATGGGGCGCGAGCAGCTGGAGATCCTCGCCGCCGAAGGCGTCGATCCGGCGCGCGTGGTCATCGGCCACTCCTGCGGCTCGGCCGACCTGCGCTATCACGTCGACCTGCTCGACCGCGGCGCCTATCTGGGCTTCGACCGCTTCGGCCTCGAGATCCTGCAGCCCGACCGCCTCCGGCTCGCGGCGCTGATCGGCTTGCTCGGCATCGGCTTCGAACGGCAGATCGTCCTCTCGCACGACACGGTGTGGTGCTGGCGCGGCCGCCCGCTGCCGGTGCCGGCGGCGCAGATGGCGCCCCTGTGGGACCCGCGCCACGTCCTCCAGCACATCGTGCCGGCGTTGCGCGACGCGGGGGTGGGGCAGGACAAGATCGACGCGATGCTGGTGGAGAATCCGCGCCGCTACTTCGCGGACGCGGCCCGTTCAGCCACTTGACGGAGCGCGCCGCCGCCCTATCCTCTCCGGCATGGCGTCACGCTCGTTTCGGCCGTCCAAGCCGGGTCGCCCGCGCCCTCGCGTCGACGCGGCCGCGCTGGTACGCGAGGCGCGCGACGCGGCGCACCAGCGCGCCGCGGGATACCGGGAACGATCGCTCGCGCTGCACGGCTGGATCTGTGCGAAGTGCGCACGCGAGTTCGACGCCGGGACGCTGCACCTGCTCACTGTCCACCACAAGGACGGCAACCACCGCAACAATCCGCCCGACGGCAGCAATTGGGAGAATCTCTGCGTCTATTGTCACGACGACGAGCACAGCCGGGAGATCCTCGCCGACTACCTCGCCAGTGCCAGGCAACGCGACCGTTGAGGATGTAGCGGTAGCGTTTCGATCCAGCCGTTCGTCATTTTCTCGCCGGGTGCCTACCGAGTCAGCAGCCCGCTGAACCGGGCGGGCGGACCTGACGCGGTGCTGGTCCATCGATTGCACGAATTCGCCAGCCACGTTGGGCAACTCGAGGTTCGGTGTCGCGATGATGAGCGAACGAGCACAGCATCTGCGCAGCCAGGCGGGGTATAGCCTCGTCGAGCTGCTCACCGCTGTGGCCATCTTCGGCATCCTTGCCGCGGCGGGATTGCCCCACGTCGACACCCGCCGCCAGGACATCCAGTCGGCCACCAAGCAGGTGATCAGCGACTACCGCTGGACGCGCACCCGCGCCATCACCAGCGGCGTCCACTTCAACGTCACGTGGACGAGCGCGAACGTCTACCAGGTGCAACGCATGAAGCTGAGCGGCACCACGTGGGTGTTGGACACGGTCGTGAAGCAGGTCACCCTGCCCTCGACGATCTCGCGGTTCGGGTATCCGAACAACATCGAGTTCAACACGCGCGGGATGATGGTCTCGAACGCCTACACCATGTTCGACGTGGTGTGGGACTCGCCGAACAGCGTCTACCGCATGGTGGCCGTGTGGCCGTCGGGGCAGGCCAATGAGTACGACTGACCGTTCCGCTTGGCCGGCACGCCTCGCCTCCCAGCGCGGCATCACGCTGCTCGAAACGCTGGTGGCGCTCGGGCTCTTCGCGATGACCGCCGCCACCGTCAGCAACTACCTCGTCTCCCAGATCCGCATGTCGTCGAGCAACTATCTCTACACGCAAGCGTACGGGTTGGCCGAGAAGCAGCTCGAGACGACCCGCTCGCTGCGGTACAACGACATGGCGCCGGGCTCGTCGACCACCAGCGTCGGCGGCACGCAGTTCACCGTAGCGACGGCCGTCCTCAGCGACACGCCCGCGGACGGCCTCAAGCAGATCACGGTCAACGTGAGCTGGAACGACATGCGGGGTCCACAGAATGTCGCGGTGCAGACGATCTACACCGAAGTGCAGCGCTACTAGCACCGCTGGCTTCACCGCCCTCGAGCTGCTCATGGGCGTCATGCTCATGGGCCTCGCCGTCGCGGCCACGTCCGGAATGTTCCTGGCCAGCAAGCGGCAGATGCAGATGCAACAGCGCCAGCTCGAAACCACCGAGGCGGCGCGCTCGGCGGTCGACATGATCGTGCGCGACCTCCGTCTGGGCGGCGCCTGCCTGCCGGTCACCGGCGACTTCATCTCGCTCGACGGCACCGACAACGGCCAGACCGACGAGATCGTTACCCGCACCGGTATGACCCGACCGGACCTCTCCTGCATCCGCAGCTCGGTGCCCACCGGCGCGACAGTCGTGGCCGCCACCGCGGCGATGCCGGTGCAGGCGTCGGACGGGTTCGCCGCCGGCATGCATGCCTACATCCGCCATCCGGACGGCACCGGCGAGTACTTCGACATCGCCAGCGTGGACTCGCAAACGCAGATCTCGAAGGTCCAGACGCTGTCGCGCGACTACCCGGCGACGAGCGGCGTGTACGCCATCGACGAGCGCCACTTCTACCTCGACACCTGGGCAAGCCCGAACGGGCCGCAGCCGGAGCTCATGCTGCAGATCGGCAGCCAGGCCCCCCAGTCGTTCGCGGTTGGGATCGAGAAGCTCAACATTCAGTACCAACTGCAGCAGAACTGTCCCCCCTGTGACGTCGTCGATCTGCCGAACTCGGATACCCAATGGGCCATCGTCGACTCCGTGCTGCTGACCCTCACCGCGCGCTCCGAGCTGCCCGACACATCGGGCAACTATTACCGACGGACGATCACGGTGAACGTCAAGCCGCGCAACCTGCTCCCGCAGTAGCGTCAACCCACGAGGTGGCCATGGCCCGGATTGGCAACAATCGCGGCATGGCGCTGATCGGCATCGTCGTCCTGTCGGCGCTGTTGATGTCGCTCGCGATCGCCCTCGCCTTGCACGTCACGTCCGATACGCAGCTCCGCGGCGCCTTCGCCAGCGGGGTCACCGGCTTTTACGCCGCCGAGTCGGGGCTCAATCAGGGCATGGGCGAGTACCGAAACATCTTCCTCGACTACAACGTCCCCCACGGGACGGACTTCGATCCGCGCTCCTTTTCCCTCGGCACGCGCCAGGTGAACTACCAGCTCACCGAACGACCGGGAAATCCGCAGAACATCGTCATCCCGTCGGGCGAGCTCTTCGCCGGGCTCAACGCCGAGCAGTACCGCTATACCGTCAACTCCAAGGCCACCAACGTCAACGGCGACACCGAGGCCTCGGTCGGCGCCGAGTTCCTGGTCGGCTACATCCCGCTCTTCCAGTTCGTCGCGTTCTACAAGAACGATCTGGAGATCGCGCCGGGTCCGGAGATGCACCTGCAGGGGCGCGTCCACACCAACGGCAGCCTGTACCTCGACGCCAACAACGGGCCCTTCTACATCGAGGACAACCCCGCCGCGGGCGTGTTCACCGTTCAGGTGACCGCCGCGCAGAAGATCTACCGCGGCCGCAAGCGCAGCAACAACGAGTGCACCGGGACGGTCGTGGTCGACATGCTGCAGGACACCTCGCCGGCCGACGGCCGACTCGATCCGAAGACCCTGTCGTGCAACGGAAGCTCGGCGACGCGCGAGGTTCCCACCGCCGAGCTGGCGTTGTGGAAGGGCTCGATGCTCTCCGGTCTCGGCAACATCGCCATCCCCGAGCCCGACATCATCAAGCCGCCGCTCAGCGTGAGCGCCGGCGGCGACGCGGATCCCGGTGTGTACTGGCAGAAGGCCGATCTGCGCATCGTCATGCACGTCAACCAGAACGGCCAACTGCCCGGCGGTCCCGTCCTGCCGTACCGCATCGAGGTCGTCGACGCGTCCGGCAACCAGGACGTCGCCCGCACCGCGCAACTCCAGAACTTCATGAGCGACGGCGCCTGGAACTCCGGACAGATCGCGGGCCGCGGGCCGAGCACCTACCCGGGCACCATGCCGCTCTTCGTCACCGACGTGCCCTTGGCCGGCGGCAGTGGCTGCGCCAACGGCACCCCCACCTGCAACAACACGCTGTCGACCAGCTACGCGCCCACGCTGCCCTCGCCGCCGTTGGCGCCGCTCGTAGCCCGCACCCTGGCGGTACCGGCGGGCGTCTATACGGAGGCGATGGGCCAGGGGAACCCGGTCGGCGGGCCGTTCGCGTTCGACCTCGATTACCGCCGCGGTGGCTTCTACAACTGGCGCGAGAAGAAGTGGATGCTGTTGCTCAACCTCAACGTGAGCGACCTCATCGCCTGGAACCAGGACAACGGGGAGCCGTTCTTCGCCACCACCGACAATACCGAGGGCGGGCTGGTCATCTTCGCCACCGTTGACGGTCCCGACTCGGCTACGCGCAACAACTACGGCGTGCGACTCTTCGGCTCGGCGGACATCCCGCTGCCCGGCGGCATCGGTGTCTCCCCCGATCCCACCGGGGTCACCGTGGTGAGCGACCAGGCGATGTACGTGCTGGGCAATTACAACCGCGGCGCCGCCGCCGGCGGCTTGCCGCGCCAGCCGGCCTCGGTCATCGGCGACAGCGTCAACGTCCTCTCGCAAGCGTACTGGCGCTCCGCCAACCCGGTCATCTGCGGAGGCAATTGCTGCACCACTCAGTTCTGTCGCGACGGCCAGAGCGTGCTGCCGCTCAGCAACGCCGCACGCGACGCACAGACCACCTGGATCAACGCCGCCCTGCTCGGCGGCGTCGACACCACCCCGTCGGGCTTCCCGGGCGCCGCCTTCTACAACGGCGGGCTCGAGAACTATCCCCGCTTCCACGAGGACTGGTCGGGGCAGGACCTGGACTACCAGGGCTCCTTCGTCTCCCTCGGCGAGCCGCTGCACGTCAACGGGGCCTGGTGCGGCACCGGCGGCCCGCCCTGCGACATCTACAATCCGCCCAATCGGAATTGGAACTTCGACGCCGCATTCAACGACGTCGCCAACCTCCCACCGCTCACCCCCCGCTTCGTCTACGTCCAACAGGTCCTGTTCACCGAGGACTTCAAGTAGCCGATCCCCACCTCTCGACGGCCGGCCCCGCGGGACCCGGGCGAGCCGGCTCCGCCGGCCGAGCCCGTTCCGGGGTGGCCAAGGGGATTAGCAGCGGCACCCGAGACGGCCCGTCCCTATCGATTTCGCAACGCTCCCAGCGACAATATGCGTCCCTGCGCCAGCGCCGCAGCGCGGTCGTGTCCGTCTCCGATGCCATGTGCCTTACGGTGCACGGCGCCGTGGGCTGGTACAACGCGTGCACTCTACCTTCACCGACCGTTACTCTCGATTCTGGTCGAGGATAGCCACATGCGGGGTAGGCTCGATAATCGGGGCATGGCGCTGATCGGCGTGATGGTCCTGAGCGCGCTGCTGATGGCGTTGGCCGTCGCGCTGGCGCTCGCGGTCCGCTCGGACACCCAGCTGCGCGGCGCCTTCGCAAGCGGCGTGACGGGGTTCTACGCGGCCGAATCCGGCCTCAACAAAGGCATGGGCGAGTACCGCAACATCTTCCTGGACTACAACGTGCCGCACGGTTCGGACTTCGACCCGCGGTCGCTGACGCTCGGCACCCGCTCTGTGACCTACCAGATGACTGAGCGCCCGGGGAACCCGCAGAACATCGTCATCCCCTCGGGCGAGGTCTTCTCCGGGCTCAACGCGATCCAGTACCGCTACATCGTCAACTCGAAAGCCGCGAACGTGAACACCGACACCGAGGCCTCGGTGGGCGCCGAGTTCCTGGTCGGGTACGTGCCGCTCTTCCAGTTCGTCGCCTTCTACAAGAACGACCTCGAGATCGCCCCCGGCCCCGAGATGCACCTCCAGGGGCGCGTGCACACCAACGGCGACCTCTACCTCAGTGCCGACAGCGGTCCCCTTTATATCGAGGACAACCCGGCGGCGGCGGTCTTCACCGTTCAAGTGACGGCAGCCAAGAACATCTACCGCGGCCGCAAGCGCAGCAACAACGAGTGCACCGGTACCGTCAGCGTCGACATGCTGCAGGACACCAGTCCGAAGGACGGCAACCTGGATCCGAAGGTGCTGTCGTGCAACAGCAGCACCGCCACGCGTCTGGTTCCCACCTCCGAGCTGGCGCAGTGGAAGGGCTCGATGCTCGCCGGCCTCGGCAACATCGCCATTCCCGAGCCCGACATCATCAAGCCGCCGACGACGGTCAGCAACGGCGGCAGCGGCACGCCCGGCGTGTATTGGCTGAAGGCCGACCTCCGCATCGTCCTGCACGTCGGCCAGAACGACCAGCTGCCCGGCGGCAAGCCGATCCCCTACAAGATCGAGGTGCTGGACTCGGGCGGCGTGACCGACGTCGGACGGACGACCCAGCTCAAGAACTTCATGGCCGACGCGGTGTGGAACAACGCCAACAGCAACTTGCGCGGCACCATGCCGGTGTTCGTCACCGACGTGCCCTTCAACGCCGGCACCGGCTGCGCGCAGGGGCAGCCCGCCTGCAACAATGTCGCGCTCTCGAGCTACGGAACCAACGCCGCCACCGTGATTCCCCCGCCCGGCTCGCCGAACCCGCGCGTCAGCGTCGGCGGCGCGGGCGCATACAGCGAGGTCATGGGCGCCGCGCTCGGCACCTTCGACCTCGATTACCGCCGCGGTGGCTTCTACAACTGGCGCGAGCAGAAGTGGATGATTCTGCTCAACATCAACGTTCGCGACCTGCTGCTCTGGAACAACGCTAACGCCGGCGTCTTGTTCACCCCCACCGACGGCACCAACGACCACGGCGGCGTCGTCATCTTCGCCACCGTGGACGGGCCGAACTCCGGCGGCATCAACAACTACGGCGTGCGGGTCTTCGGCTCCGCCGACCTGCCCGTCCCGCCCCTCCCGGCCGGCATTGGCGTCAGCGCCGACCCGACCGGCGTCACCATCGTCAGCGACCAGGCGCTGTACGTGATCGGCGATTTCAACCGCGGCGCCGCCGCCGGCGGGCTCGCTCGCCAGCCCGCCTCGCTGGTCGGCGACAGCGTCAACGTGCTGTCGAGCAACTACTGGCGGTCGTCGATCGGCGCGATCTGCGGCGCCAACTGCTGCACCAACCAGTACTGCCGGGACGGGCAGAGCGTGCGAAACATCGGCCAGGCGGAGCGCAACGGCGCGACCACGAACATCAACGCCGCCTTCCTCGGCGGGGTCGACGCGACCGTGGCCAACGGCGGCACCGCGACGTACAACGGCGGCCTCGAGAACTATCCCCGCTTCCACGAGGACTGGAGTGGCGGACCAGCCCTCAACTACCAGGGGTCGTTCGTCTCGCTCGGCACACCGCTGCATGTGAACGGCGCCTGGTGCGGCACTGGCAACGCCTGCAACATCTACAACCCACCCGCCCGTAACTGGAACTTCGACGCCGCCTTCAACAACGCCGCCAACCTGCCCCCGCTGACGCCGCGCTTCGTCTACGTGCAGCAAGTGCTGTTCACCGAAGACTTCAAGTAGCGCGGCGCAGGCCACACGCTCGGTCGCGCGCTCGTCGGCCGCGACTGCCCACCGTCCGCCGCAGACTCCGCGGATACATCCTCCGACATCGCCGCGCCCGCGGCGGGAAGTCGGTCCGGTCGCGCACCGCGTGGCATTAGCCCACGATCCCCGCTACACCATTGATCCATGTCGCGCTCGGACGCCGAGGCCTTGGTCGCCACCGCCCGCCAACGGCCGGCACCGGTGTACCTGCTGATCGGCGAGCCGTTTCAGACCGAAGCCGCGGCGCGCGAGCTCATCGACCTGCTGGTGCCGCCGGCGCGCCGCAGCTTCAATCTCGAGATCGTCGACGGACGCGGCACGCCGATCGGTCCGATCCTCGACAGCTGGCGCACGCCGAGCCTGCTGCCGGGGACCAAGGTCATCTGGGTGCGCGAGCCGACGCTCTTCCTGGCCGGCGAGCGCCGCGGCGAGGTCGCCGACGCGCTGTTCGCCGCCTGGGAGGACGACCGCGCCACCGAGGCGGCTGAGAAGCTTCTCGTCCTGGCCGGCCTCGCGGGCTGGAGCCAGGATGAATTCGCCACGACGGAATGGCGCTCGCTGACCAAGTCCGCCGCCACCTCGCTGCTCGGGCGCCCCATCGGCGCCCGCGAGGCGGAAGTGCTCGACGCCCTCCGCGCAGTGTGTGCCGAGCGCCATCTCACCATCGCGGGCTTCCGCGACGACAGCGATCACCTCGACGCGTTTCTCGCCGCTGGCGCGCCGCCGGAGAGCGTACTGATCTTCACCGCGAGCGCCGCCGACCGGCGCAAGCGCGTGGTGAAAACCATCGCGGAGTTCGGCGTCGTGCGCGAGTTCAGCGTCGCCCGCGAACGCAGCGGGGCGCTCAGCCCCGAGAGCATCGACGCATTGATCGACCAGGTTGCCGGCCGTGCCGGCAAGCGGGTCGCCCCCGCCGCGCGCCAGCTCCTCCACCGCCGCGCCGGCACGCAGGCCGCCGTGCTCGCGAGCGAATTGGAAAAGCTCTGTCTGTACGTCGGCGCGGCCGCGAGCATCGAGGAAGGCGACGTCCGCGCCAGCGTGCGCGATCTCGCCGAGTCGTGGATCTTCGACTTCACCAAAGCGCTCGCCCAGCGCCAGGCGGCGTCCGCCCTCGCGCTCCTCCGGGCGCTGTTCGACCAGGGCGACCACCCGCTCCGCCTGCTGTCCGTCATCGCGCGCGAGCTGCGGCTGATGCTGCTCGCCCGCGACTGCCTCGCCGGCTCGCTGGCCGGAGCTTGGACGCCGCGCACGCAGTACACGACCTTCCGCGACACGCTGCTGCCGACGCTGCGCGACTCCGAGCGCGAGGCGCTCGGGTCCCTGCACCCGTACGTCCTCTACCAGTGCCTGCAGAACGCCAGCCGGACCCCCGCGGCGGTCCTGCAGCGCGGGATGCTCTCCCTGCAGCGGCTCGACGTGGCCTGCAAGAGCGCCGCGGTCGATCCGCGCCTGCGCCTCGAGGCGTTCGTCTTGGAGCTGTGCGGCGGTGTGCGGTGACGCCGGAGCGGTGACCCCCGATGCAGACCAACCTGTCCTTCCCGCTCGCCGCCGAGAGCTGGTTCGAGGCGCGGATCCAGCGCCCCCGCGTGCCCGCCACCCTGGTCATCCTCCCGCTGGCCGCGCTGCGTTTCTTCTCCCACCTCTGCGTCCAGTGGGCCGCGGCGCTCGCGTACTACTCCCTGATCGGCCTCGTCCCGCTGCTCGCCGCGACGTTCGCGAGCATCAAGACCCTGGGGCTGCACCATCAGCTCACCCCGTTCGTCATGAACACCATCGGCGCCGGGTCCCCGGAGGTGGCGCGGGTGGTGGTGGCCTTCATCGACGCGACCAACGTGCGGGCCGTGTTCGTCCTGGCGCTGTTCGGCGCGCTGCTCGCCGCGGTCGGCATCCTCGCCAACGCCGAGCTGTGCTTCAATCGCATCTGGGGCGACGTGCCCGGCCGCACGTGGCGGCACAAGTTCCGCTCCTTCTTCACCGTGGCGGTGGCCGCCCCCTCGCTCCTCATCCTGGCGCTGGCGCTGACCGCCATGCTGCAGCCCGGCCACTGGCTGTACTCGGTGTTCGACTCGTGGCGGCTACGCGGGCTCGTGTTGCTGGTGCTGCGCATGCTGCCGTACTCGCTGCTCTGGCTCGGCTTCACCCTGCTCTACACCGGCCTCCCCAACACCGAGGTCCGCACCCGCTCGGCGATCTTCGGCGCTGTGGTCGCGGGGACGCTGTGGCAGTTCGCGCAGTGGACCTACGTCACGTTCGTGATCGGGCTGGTGCGCTACAGCTCCGTCTACGGCGCGCTCTGGCAGCTGCCGATCCTGCTGGCGTGGATCTACATCGCCTGGGGCATCACGCTCTACGGTGCCGAGGTGTCACGCGCGCACCAGGAGGTGTCCGCCCAGCGCCTCACCCGACGCCTTGCCGGACCACGAACACCGGACACGGCGCGTGGCGAATGAGCTTCTCGGCGGTGCTGCCCATGATCAGATCGGCGAGCTCCGACCGTCCGTGCGTGGCGGTGACGATCACGTCGACCTGCCGCGCCTTGGCGATCTGAAGCAGCATCTCCGCCGGCGCCCCGATCTCGACCACCAGCTCCGTCTTCGGGTAGCCTCCGAGGCGGGTCGCGTGCAGCTGGGTGAGCATCTCCCCCGCCCGCGCCTTCGCTTCGTCGAACGTCCGCGGCCACGCCTCGTGCGTGTAGACGTCGCCGCTCGGGACGTGGACGAAGTGGGCGACGATCAGCACCCCGTCACCCAGTTTGGCGAAGCGCAGCGCGTACTCGAGCGCCTTGTGGGAGCGTTCGGTGAAGTCCGTACCGCACAGGATCGTTTTGAACTCTCGAGGCATGCGTTCCTCCGGATGGGGTGTGCAATCGAACGCCCAGCGGCTAGCCGACGACCCGATCCAGGCGCAGGCGATCGACGGCACTCTGCTCCATCCCCAGCAGCCCGCGCAAGACCTCGTCGGTGTGCTCGCCGAGGCGCGGCCCGGGCCCGGCGACGCTGCCAGGCGTATCCGAGAGACAGGGGACGACGCCGTCGACGGCGACCTCGCCGCCGGCCACGCTCCAATACCCCCGCGCGGCGAGCTGCGGATCCTCGGCGAGGTCGCGTGCGTCGGCCACCAGCCCCGCGGCCACGCCGGCGTCCTGCAGGGTCTGCATGACCGACTCGGCAGTGCGCGTGCGCGTCCACGCCTCGACCAGCCGGTCGAGGGGCCCGGCGTGTTGGAGCCGCGCCGCCAGCGTGGAGAAGCGCGCGTCCTCGGCCCAGGCCGGCGCACCGATCGCGGCCGCAAAGCGCCGCCATTCCGAATCGTCGAAGACGACGATCGCGCACCAGCGCTCGCGGCCGCGCTCGTCGTCGCGGCAGCGGTACACACCGTCGGGCGCCGCCGCGGCCTCGGGCGAGCGGTTGCCGAACGCGTCGGGCACGACGCATCCCGCCCGCACCGCGTTCAACAGCGGACCGATCGTCGCCGCCAGGATCTCGAGCTGCGAGAGGTCGATGGCACACCCGCTCCCCCGCGCGGCGCGCGCCCACAGGGCCGCCAACACCGCCAGCGCCGCGCCGTACCCGCTCGCCATGTCGGAGTACGAGAAGCCCCATCCGCTCGGTGCGCCGCCGGCGTGGCGCATGTGCCAGGTGAAGCCGGTCTGGGCCTGCAGGGTCGGTCCGTAGCTGATCGCGTCGGCGAACGGACCCGTCGCCCCGAACCCCGACAGGCCGACGGTGATCAGCTGCGGCGCGTCGGCGCGCAACGCCTGATGATCGAGGCCCCAGTTGGCCAGCACGCGCGGGCTGAAGTTGTCGATCACCACGTCGCAGCGCCGCGCCAGCGCGCGCACCAGCGCGATGCCACGCGGGTCGCGCAGGTCGACCGCGATGCTGCGCTTGCCGCGGTTGAGGTTGGCGAACTGCGCGCCGCGCCGCTCGGGACCGTCCGGAGCGTCGAGCCGCTCGACCTTGATCACGTCCGCTCCGTGATCGGCGAGCACGCGGGTGGCCACCGGCCCGGCCACCACCCAGGTGAAGTCGAGCACCCGGATGCCGTGCAGGACGCCCGCCGCGGCGGGCGTCGCGCCGCCGGGCCCCGGCGCGATGTTGCCGCGGCGCTCGCCGGGTGTGCCAGGCACCGCACCGCGGAACGCCGACGCGAAGGGTTCCCCACGTGCATCGCGGGCGAAGAACCCGCGCGCCCGCAGCTGCGGGTGTCCGACCACGCGCCCGAGCGGCCAGACCGGCGCGAACGGAAGGCGACGCAGCTGCGCCTGCTCGACCAGCTCGGCCACGCTGTAGCGCGCCGCCCACGCGGCGAGCACGTCGAACACATGCACGCACTCGCTGCGGCGCCGCTGCGGATCGTCCCAGGCGGCGTCGGCCAGGTCCTGCGCGGCGCCGTCGCTCTTCACCCATTCGATCAGCGCCGTCCAGTCGCCCAGGTGCGACAGCAGCACCGGGCCGTCGCGGCACTCGGCGACCCGAAAGCCGCCGGTCCAGTGCAGCGAGCCCTGCCGCGCGGCGATGATGCCGTGCTCTAGGTACAGCCCGGTGACGTGCTCGAGCGCCGCGACGGCGCTTTCCTGCAGGCTCACGTCGATGATCTGGCCGCGGCCGCTGCGCCGGCGCGCCAGCAGCGCCAGCCCGACGCCGAGCGCGGCGTGCAGGGCGGCGCTGTGGCAGGCCTGCGGGCCGAGCCCGCGCAGCGGCGGCTGATCGGCGGGGCCGTTGACCCACACCATCCCCCCCAGGGCTTGGGCAACCGTATCGCAGCTCCGCCACTCGGCACGCGGACCGTGCAGCCCGAAGGGTGAGATGACCGCGATGATCAGGTGGGGATGCCGCTCGCGCAGCGCGGAGGGCGCGAGCCCGCGGCCGGCCAACGAACCCGGCGTGCCCGTCAGGATGACGGCGTCGGCATCGTCGAGGGGACCACCGGGAGCGATGGCGGCCCCGAGGTCGGCGAGGAGCTCGGCGCAAAGGACGCCGGACGGATCGGCGAGATCGACCACGCGTACACCCGCCAACGGCAGCATCGTTCCCTCCGTCGGGTGGTACCGCGGCCGCGCGGACGAGGCGCTCGCCACCGCTCGCGCCGCACTCAGGGCGCCCCCGCGGCGATCTGCTGCACCCTCGGCGCAGCGCCTGGCTGGATGCGAATCACCTTCGGGTTCGGCGCCTCGATGTGCCAGGTGGGGAAGTTCGAGTTCGACGTCCACACCCCGCCGGCGGCATCGAAGTCGATCTCACGCGTGTAGGTCACGCGGGTGGGCAGCGGATAGATGGTGAACCGCTGCGTCGCCGGATCGAAGCTGATCAGGCTGTCGGAGTCGGTGCCGCAGATCCACACGAGGCCGGTACGGCGGTCGACGTTGAGGGCGTACGGCGTCTCGACGCCCTCGGTGGGCAGCTTCCAGGTGTCGAAGTGCTTGGCGACCGGATCGTAGCGCGCCACGACGCCGGCGCTGAAGCCCGCGATCCACAGGTTGCCCTTGGCATCGAAGCGCATGCGGCGCGGCGCCGGGAACGGCGTCTCCACCATCTCGATCGTTCCCAGCTTGGGATCGATGCGGCCGATCCGGTGCTCGTTGAGCTGACTGAACCACACGCCGCCGTCGGGCGCGATGTCGATGCCGTACGGCACCGGCAGCGGCACCCCGCCGCCGCCGGCGAGCCGGTCGGGCGGGATGAAACGCGTCAGGCCGAGAAACAGCGGCGTCAGCCGCAGCGCCATCTCCTGCTTCCAGTCGCGTGCCGGCAGGCGAATGGTGCCGCGCTGGCCGGTGTGCGGGTCGATCATGCCGACCTCGTTGCTGACCGCCAGCGTGTACCAGATACGCCCCTTGTGATCGAAGCGCAGTGTATGCGGATAGAGGCCGTCCTCCTGCTCGATGATCTGCCACTGCTCGGTCGTCGGATCGAAGCGGCCGATCTTGTTGCCGAGGCAGAGCGTCACCCAGATTGCGCCGTCGGCCGCGACCTGCAGGCTGTGCGGCGCCACGTGCGCGTTGCTGTTCGGGGCCAGCAGCATGGCGCCGAACACGCCACCGAGGGGCGAATCGCCGCGTGGGATGTCGTAGGACCAGCGCTGGCTGGTGCGCGGGTCGAGGCGATAGAGCTTGTCCTGGTTGGTGTCGACCGAGAAGACCGTCCCGTCGGGGTGGACGGCCAGA
>Ga0335082_10003689_pt1 | contig 16674 bp, 12 predicted proteins | sample Lox_Sample_41_FD_206718 | JGI IMG/M metagenome (GOLD analysis project Ga0335082, IMG submission 206718) | Soil microbial communities from Loxahatchee National Wildlife Refuge, Florida, United States - Lox_Sample_4.1 | ecosystem: Environmental > Terrestrial > Soil > Wetlands | place: USA... | reverse complement strand
GCCCCACTGGTTTCAGTCGCCCGCCATCGCCACAGACGCGGGGATCTCGACCAGACCAACAGCCTTCATATCACTCACAAAATCCGTGACGTCGCGTTCGGCCTGCGCAGGCTCCACTTCGTACTCCCGCGCAACGGCCGTCGCCAAATCCACAACCGACTTGGGAGACTCGAGCAGCTTCCAGATCAGCGTTCCGGTTCCGTTGAAGCTGTAGATCGAAGCCAGGTCGCCGACCTTGGCGCGAACGGGCACAATCAGAGTCTCGCCCGCGACCACGCGCGCTACCACCGAATCAGAGCGGACCAGCAATTCGTTCGGCGATACAGTTCCCACGCTGCCCCCAATGTTCGGATTTCGTAACAAACGCCACTCTTCGAAACCCGACTGCTTTCGTCCCAATTTGAGATTACGTCAATTTGCCCCCCGATATGCAATCGGACTTTCGAGGTGGTATTGAAGTGGTTATCATCCTGAATGGTTCACTAAACCCAACAAAATTGAGGCTTAGGGGGTGACTCCCTTCCGGCGACAGGTGCCGGAGTTGGTCCCCAGGTTAGGCAGGAGTAACGCTCAGAACGCCGACAGTGTCGAAACTCTTTCCACTGGACAAACGAAATAAAACGCTATAAAAAGAAATGCGCGCCGTAACCCGAAACGCGCAGAACAGAAGCAGTCGCAGGTCTACCGCTTGCTGAACGAAGAACGCCGCCGCGCCATTCTCGATCTGCTGAACCACCAGGGACGCGTCCTGGTGACCGAACTCTCGCGCAAGTTCGAAACTTCGCAGGTTACGATCCGCAAAGATCTCGAGATTCTGCATGCGCACGGCCTGGTTCACCGCACCCATGGTGGCGCCCTGCCGTCGCGCGAAGGCGCGCTCGAAGATCCGACTCTGCGGGAAAAAGAAAAACTGCATCATCACGAGAAGCTGCGCATTGCCGATTGCGCCGTTGGAAAGGTGAAAGAAGGCCAAGTATTGATCTTGGATTCGGGCACCACTACAACGGCCATCGCGCGTAGCCTGCGCAACTTTCAGAACCTGACGATCATTACGAACGCGGTAAACATCGCCGCAGAGCTGGCCGGAACTGCGGTGGAAGTCATCCTGACCGGCGGTACCCTGCGCAAGAACTCGTTTTCACTGGTCGGACCGATCGCGGAGGAAACTCTGCGCCGACTGAGCGCTGACATTCTGTTTCTCGGCGTCGATGGTTTCGACGTGAACTTTGGGCTCAGCACGCCGAACCTGCTGGAGGCGAAGGTCAACCGCGTGATGGTCGAGGTTGCAAAGAAGACGGTCGCGGTCTGCGATTCCAGCAAGTTCGGACGCCGCAGCTTGTCGCTGATTGCGCCGACTTCTGCGCTGCAGGAAGTGATTACCGATCGTGCCGCGCCGAAGTCGGATCTGAAAACTTTGAAGCAGGTTGGCATTGAAGTCACGCTTGTCTAATTGCAGGTTGTCATCCTGAGCGGAGTGCGCTCGAAGGAGCGCGCGGAGTCGAAGGATCCCTGCTTTGCCATTCTCTGCATCGCGCCGCAGGGAATGCTCACTGTGCTCTTTCATTAGAGTCCCATGCCCCGATTCGACGTCACCATCGCCGGAGAACTGAACCTCGACCTGATTCTGTACGGACTGCCGGAGCAACTCGAGCCGGAGCGCGAACTACTGGCCGACCGCATGATGCTGACGCTAGGCTCATCGTCGGCGATCGTTGCGCACAATCTCTCTGCGCTTGGCAGCCGTGTCGGATTTCAATCGCGCATTGGCGATGACCCTCTGGGCAAGATCGCGCTGGAGCGGCTGCAGCAAGGCGAGGTCGATGTGTCCAAGGTGCGAGTCGTTCCCGGCGCCACAACGACCGGGCTCACCGTGATCCTTCATCACCAAGCCTGGCGCAACATTCTGACTTACTCTGGAACGATCGCCGAACTCACATGGGACGATCTCGATCTCGACTACCTCGCCGATTCGCGGCATTTTCATTTTTCGTCGTACTATCTGCAGCGCGGCTTGCGCCCACGAGTGAGCGAACTATTCCAGCGCCTGAAATCCAAGGGATTGACGATCTCGCTCGATACGAATGATGACCCCGAGGATCGATGGGAAGGCGGGCTACATGATCTCTTGCGCCACGTCGACGTATTCCTCCCCAACGAACGCGAGGCGTGTAAGGCAGCCGGCACAGATGATCTGGAAGCCGCGATTGACAGGCTTTCCAAGCTCGTCCCGCTGCTGGTGGTCAAACTCGGCCGCGAGGGAGCGCTTGCCCAACAAGGTTCGGAGCGTTTCACCGCAGCCTCGAAAGAAGTCGTGCCCGTGGACACCGTCGGCGCCGGCGACAGCTTCGACGCTGGATTCCTTCACGAGTACGTCCGTGGCTCTGACCTGCGGACGTGCTTAGCCAGCGGAAATCGCGCAGGCGCACTATCGGTCACACGCCCTGGTGGGACCGAAGCTTTCCGCGATGTTCGCCACCGCGAACAGCTTCTCCAGCAACGCTGAAGGACTTTCCTAATCTGCTGTCATCCTGAGCGGCGGCGAAGCCGGCGAGGGTCCATACGAAATTCAGAAGCAGTGCTGCGGTGAAACGGGAACGACAACTCAACACCTTGGTCCCCAGACTGCACCGCTACGGAAATCCGACGTGAGGTCCCTCACCTCGCTTGTCGCCGAGGTTCAGGATGACAGACCGAGCATATCGGATTACTTTCCGCTGACTTCCAGCAGCAGGTGTTCCGGGAACTCCGCCTTAATCCGCGGAGACTTCCCTGCCTCGGCCTGAACCGTGCCCAGGTCCTTTCCATCCGTGTAGTCGAGCACGTGATAGCTGCCGGGCTTCAGGCCGCGCAACTCCACTTCCCCGCTGAACGGCTTCTCTGAGAAGAACGCGTAATACATCTTGCCGTCTTTCTCGATGGCGTATCCCTCTGGCGCGTCGTAGCCATATACGTACAGATCGCGGAATTCGCCCTTCGACAGCATCTTCTCGTTGTACAGGCCAATCCACTTTTTCCAGTGTTCCTCTTTCTCGCTGGTCAGGTTGACCGGCTTGTATTTCGGTCCAGGATCAGGCCACACAAACTTCGTTCCCGGCACACCGCCCGTTCCCAACGTCGAGGCAAAGTCCGCACCGTGCTCGCTCCATCCGTTTGCGCCGACGCGCGACATCGCCGACAACTCAACGTGATCGCCATACACCGCAGACTCCGGCCCAAGCAACGCTTTATACATCTTGATGCGCCGCCGCACCTGCACTGCGCCCACCGGATCGGCCGTCACGGCCTGATCGATAAACGGCAGCCACGCCAGCGACGGCGGAGTGCCGCACGGGCAAGCTTGCGTGACGCTCTCGGGCTTGATGGAACGCGTGGTCTCGAAAATCGTTTTGTACACGTCGCCCATCGCGTTGACTGAGTCCTGCGGCGACTTGTGATGATGCGCCGGGTTGTAGCACGCGGGCACACTGTAGATGTTGTCAAGCTTCGAGCCGTCGAATCCCCAGTCACGAATGAATTTCTCCGTGAGCTGCTTGAAGTAGCTCTGCACTTCCGGAACGGCCGGACACAGAGCTCCGAGATCGCGCGTCATACGGCCGTGCTTCCCATTCTTATCGAGAATGAACCAGTCAGGATGCTCTTTCGCCACTTTCGACACGATGTACTTGTGCGACTCCCACCGCCCCTGACCATCTTCGGCGCCGAGAGGTAGCCACCAGAGCTGCACCAGAATTCCCTGCTTGTGGAAGTCGTCGACCATCTGCTTGATCGAATCGCCGGGAAACGTTTCGTTGCGCGGATTCCAGTCGCCATAGGTATCGAACCAGCGATCGTCGAGCGTCGCCCACTTAATGCCCATCTCTTTCAACTTCGGCACGGTGCCGAGCATTTGCTTCGGGGTAACGTTGAATTCGTATCCCCAGCCGCACCAGCTCACGTTGTAGGCCTCATTCGAGGGCTTGGGGATATTCCATCCTTCTTTCTGCAGCACGCTCGACCACATGCGCAGCGGTTCGTAGAAATCTCCGCTGTAGACCGAAACGAAGCTGCGCGGTGAGGAATAGGTCTCTCCCGGCTTCAGCGCGATCTGTACCGGAATCTCAATGCTCGCGTTCACGCGACCGTCTTTCGCAACCTTCACCGGCATCGAGAGCGTCCATGGAAGCGTTTCAATGTGGCCGATGGCTTCTCCTACCGAGCCGGTCCAGAATGCTACGACTGGAATCCCGCCACCATAGCCGCCTTTCACGGCTTCGCCCATCGCGTTGGGCTGCGATGACGCCTTAGTCAGATGTTGCACATCGTCCTTGCCCCAGTCGTAGCTCGATCCCTGGAACGACCACATGTCGTACGGTCCCGTCGCTTCGTGCGAGTTCAGGCGGTGCTGCTGCATCCATACCTGATCGAGTTGGAAGTCGGCAGTCCCGGTGTTCTTATATGCCGCAGTGACCAGGGCGATATTCGGGAAGTCGTCATACGCTTCGACTACCAGCGTGCGTTCGACCCGCACGCCAGTCGGAGCAAGCGGCCGGGCAGGGATATCCACGCGTTTCCCGCGTCCCAACTTGCCGACAGCCTCCTGGACTTTGGCCTGCGCAAAATCCGGGACGAAGTCGAATTCTTTCCCTTCATGAATGATGGAGTCGCTGCCGCCGGCCGAGCCCACCTCGGGCTCGTCCAGCGTGAGCCGCTTGCCATCTTTTAACAGCGTCGCCTGCAGGAAGCCGGAGGGCAAGAGTTGGAACTCCGCCGTGCTCGTGGTGATGACGAGCGGACCGCCATCGCGTACCTGGACGCTGATGTCGGACGGCCGCGACGGAGGCTCCTTGGGCTGCGATGCCGGCTTGGAACAACTCAGCATGGCCGCAGCGATTGCGACGAACGTGATAGCGAGAAGAAAAGAGGACGGCGGAAGGTGGTTGCTACGGCTGAGGCGTTTCATGGCTCTCCCTCACACGGCCCATAGTATAGCGAAAGAAAACATAATATTTCGCACTATTTCGCAACAGAGAGGGTCTATGGTTCGATGGGGCTAGCGGATCTCCGCCAGCGAGTGCTCCAGCGCCCCCCGCTTGGGTGTGGGCATGGCGCCAACTTCGCTGGCCACCCACGCCCCCACCAGATTCGCGACCTCATTCATCAGGTTGAGCGAGGCGCCGTGCAAGTACTCATGCACCAAGCCGGCGGTGAATGCGTCCCCCGATCCGACCGTGTCGGCGACGCGAATCTTAAAGCCGGGATGTTCGCTTACATCCCGACCGCGCACCAGCAGGCTACCTCGTCCGCCGCGTGTGACGCAGACGAGTTCCAGGTCATGTTCTTTCATCAGTTTCTGAGCGGAAGAGAGGTCATCTTTGTGGGGAATGCCGATCAGGCTCATGATCTTCGGAAGTTCGTCGTCATTAAGCTTGACCACATCGGCGAGCTTCATCGATTCCGTGAGAATTTCCTTCGAGTAATACGCCTGCCGAAGATTGACGTCGAAGACTTTGAGCGTGTCCGGAGCGGCGGCTCTGAGGAATCGTCGAATGGTTTCGCGGCTGTCCGGAGAGCGCTGGGCAAGCGATCCGAAGCAGATCGCGTCCGCCTTCTCCGCCAGATGCTGCCAGTCGAGCGTCCAATGCAAAAAGTCCCAGGCGACGGGATGGGAGATCTCATACTTTGCCTGTCCGTTCCCGTCGATCTCTACGTTGACGGTGCCGGTGGGATGATGCCGATGCGTCTGCACGTGATCGATGTTGAGCCCCATTTCCTCCATGCGCCGCAGCGCATCCAATCCGCGCGAGTCCTCGCCCACACAGCTGGCCACAATTCCCTGGTCTCCCATCAGCGTGGTGATGTAAGCAAAATTCGCCGGAGCCCCGCCCAGACACGTCCTCTCGGGCAGAAGATCCCATAACACCTCACCCAGCCCCACCACTATCTTCTTCATCTTTCCATCCGGCACTTCCGAAAACGTTTACGGTGATCGCACAAAAAATGGAAACAGAGCACTCCGCATCAGAAAATCTGGGGGAGCCGATGGCTCCCCCAGATTGGCTCGCAGTTGACGTTTGCCCCTAGAAGGTGACCCTCACGCCCAACTGCATCTCACGCATCGAGCTGTCAGGCTCGAGGTTGGTGATGAGCCCGCTGCCCGCGCAGTCAATGCAATTGCCCGGAGTGTTATAGACAGGATGGTTGAACACGTTGAAGAACTCCGCCTGGAACTGGGCCTTGACCCTCTCCGTGATCACGAAGTTCTTAAAGAGCGACATATCGGACCGGAATTCGCCCGGCCCCGTGAAACTGTTTCGCTGAATGTTGCCGAACGTGGCAAACGCCGGACGGCACCAACCGCCTGCGCAGTCACCGTTATTCGCCAATGTTGGGACTGGGGTGAAGTAGACCACTTGTCTGGTTTGGTTGTTGAAACTCCCCGCCCCCATGTGGACTGACCCACTCTTATCCGGGCGGCAAGGCCCAGTATCCCTGTCCGAATTGCAGTCGCTGTAACTCGGTGTGAACGGTATGCCGCTTCCGATGGTCACGGTGGTATTCCACTGCCACCCGCCGAGAAGCATATCGGCTCCGCGGGAAATGTTGCCCAGGAACTTCTTGCCTTTTCCGAACGGCAATTCGTAGATCGAGGTCAGGATCAACACGCTGTCGCGGTTGTAGTCCTGACGCCCGTAACCGACACTCAGATCCGGCTGGTAGCTGCCGTCGTTGTCGTAGGCTCTGGAATATGTGTAGGAGCCAGACAGCGTAAGGCCTGCTCCAGTCCTCTGGTTCACGGTCAGCTGAAGTGCCTTGTAGGAGTTCGTCCCGTCGTTGCCGTTGTACCCAAACCCTTGTGAGCCGTCACAGCAAATTACATTAGTCGTGAACCCGTCAGCGTACGTGTACGGGGTGCTGAATCCGTTGTAGTAGGGTGCCCGTTGATTAAAGGGAATGGTTCCAAAGCCGACAACCGTCGGCTGGTTGGGATTGTACGAAGGGCCGGTGCCCTTGAACGTGTGGCTGCCATGGTTCCCCACGTAGGCGGCTTCCACGCTCAACTTGTTGGTGACTTGCCGCTGCACGGTGAAATTCCACGCATCCACGGTTGGGGCCACAAGCTTGTCAGGCCGGATGTGCGGCGAGACGTTGCCTTTGCAAACGCCGCCCCCTTGCGCGACCTCCTCCGTACAGACTCCATACAACGGCAGAATGCCATTGCTTGGAATCACCGGGAAGGCGGTCGAGGGATCCGCCGGGCCGTCCGTGAAGTTGTAAGCAGTGGTCCGATCGTCGCCCGTCGGAGATGTCAGTTGCTGGTTTGCCAATACCGGCAGGTTCTGCGTTACTGTGTGACCGAAGAGCGAACCGAATACACCGATGTCAAAGCTGCGCCCGTAGCCCATACGAACCACGGTCTTGGGATTGACTTCGTAGGCGATGCCAAGGCGCGGCGCGAACAACCCGAAATTGCCCTTGGTACTTCCATTGTCGCTGATGCCGCCGTAGCCCGCCACGCGAATCACACCTTCGGGCAGAACCGCATATCCTCCATTGCCCTTACCGTTGACGGACTCCGGCGTGTAGTACTCCCAGCGCAAGCCATAGTTGACGGTCAACTTGTGCGTCGCCCGCCAGGTGTCCTGGCCGTAGAAGAAATACCGGTTCTGAGTTTCGACATCGTTGGGTTCGCTGCTGGACCCCACATACCGATTGAAGTGGCTCACAGCCGAGAACAGGAACGTAGCGATATCCAGTCCTCCCGAGCCCAATCCATCTCCCGTGGTGTCATTTTGGAAGTGCATTTCACCCGTCCGGTTCGCATCCGAGGGCACACGCAGGTTCGTAGCGTGCCGCAGATCCACGCCGAACTTGAACTGGTGGTTGCCGAGAAGTTTGGTCCAGTTATTGGCGAACTGGTAGCCTTGCTCTTTTTCAATCAGCGGGCAATTGCATCGGCCGATGTTGAGGTCCTCGCCGAATTGCATGTTCGACCCGTTGCCGTCGAAGAAGAACGCTGGCAAGCCGTTGGTCGTAATGTCCGAGGTGTTCAGACCAGGAAGACCCAGCGATGATGCCGCGGTTGAGTTTGACTGGTCGTACTTTGTCGAGTGCGGGTTGTAACGGAAGTATCCGAAGCGGAAATCCGTCAGCAGGGTGTTCGACAGCGTGTAGTTGAAGCCGGCAGCGACGCTGTAATTGTTAATCACGGACTGTCCGGCCAGACCGAGGTAGCCCAGTCCGGGTCCGCCGATTGCGTTGCCGAATACCGGCAGGCCCGAGAGCTTGAAATGCGCATGTGTGTAGCGCCCAAAAAGTTGCAACTTCTGGCTTACCGTGTAGTCAACGCGCCCCACGTACTGGTAGTCATTGAAGCTCCCGCTGCCATTGGCGGAGAAGTTGTTGACAGTTCCGTTATGATCGCCCGTGGCGTTCGGCGCTGGCAGCAGAGACAGAATACTCTCAGATGTGGTGAGCCCCGACCCCGCAAAGTTCTCGTCCGCCGCCTGCAAGTCGGCCTGCGGAATGACGTTGCCGTCATATAAAGTTCTCTCACCTTGAGCATCGTAAGGGTTATAGACCTGTGCTCCGCCGTTGAAGCCCCCTGCCAGATATTCGCTCAGGTCGCAGACATCGCTGGACGCGTTTAAGCAGGTCGACCGCACTAACGCGGTAGGAACTGTGCCTTTGTAACTGACGCCCGACGTGCGCCGCGTGGCCTCATAGTTCGCGAAGAAGAAGAGTTTGTTCTTGATGATCGGCCCACCCACCGAGCCGCCAAATTGCTTCCAGTTGTTGGGCACGGCCGAGCCAGTGAACGGGTTCGTCGCCGGGTCGACTGGATCCAAATCGTAGAAGTAACCGCTACCGTGGATTTGGTTGGTGCCAGACCGGGTGTGGGCGCTCATGATTCCCGCCACCGCCTTGCCGAACTCAGCATCGTAGTTCTGGGTCGTCATCTTGGTTTCTTCGACGGCGTCCAGACTGGGGTTCACAATGATGATCCCGAGGATTGGATCTTGGTTGTCGGTACCATCCAAGTCGTAACCGGTTCCGCTGAAGTGCTGGCCGTTCACGAAAATCTGTTTGCTGCCCTGAGGATTCTCCGTGGCCGCGTGGCCCCATCCCGTCAGGATCTGGGTTCCCGGCGTGAGCAACTCAAGGCTTTGAAAGTTCCGGTTGTAGACCGGTAGCTCCTGCAGTTGCTTTCCGGTGAACTCCGTCGATACGTCGGCGCGGTCTGTCTTAAGCTGCGGCGCCTCGCTCGTGACCTCGACAGTCTCTGACGTCCCACCAACCTGGAACTGGCCATCCTGGCGTGCAGAGGTATCGGCGGACACTTGAATATCCTTAATCTGCAATGCCTTAAAACCTGTGGCCTCGATGCGGATCGTGTATACGTCGGGAATCAAGTGCGTCACCGAGTAGTTGCCGCTTTCGTTGCTGGTGGTATCGGTGGAGACGTTCCTAGATTGGCTCGTGACCGTAACCTTGGCCCCGTTCACCGCAGCCCCCGTCGGGTCCGTTACCGTACCCAAGATGCTGCCGTACACGGCTTGCCCGAGTGCGCCTGGCACCCACACACAGCACGCTAGACTCAGCGCTGCGACTGCGACCCAGAGAGACCTTTTCATGAACTTCCTCCTCGACGTACCGATCCAATTGCCCCAGAAATGCAGAAGGGAGACTTGACGAGACAGGGTGCAGTCTTAATACAAAACAATTATCTGGATTAAGTTTCACTAGGTTTGATACTGTTACGGGAACGAAGTGCCTGCTGTTCAGTTAGATAGGACGGTCCGTTACTTCCCTGTTATATGGCCGTGACACACAGTTTCGCGCTTGGCCGGGAGCAATGCTTCCAGCAAATAGATAGACTTACCAAAAGCCATAGCCTTCACTCCTCGGAATCCCTGTGTCGGCTACTCCGTTATCTGGCCGAGCATTCCCTTGATCACCCCGGCGTTGCCCTTAAGGAGTACCAGATTGCCACTGAGGTTTTAGGCCGCCCTGCCGGTTTCGACCCGCAAAGCGATTCCACCGTCCGTGTCCAGGCCGGACGCCTCCGCGTAAAGCTTGCCGAACACTACGGCCAGGAAGGCATCGACGATCCCATTCTGGTGGAGGTCCCCAAAGGCTCCTATGGCCTGACCTTTCAGCTGCGTGCCAAGCCGCCTGCCCGGGTGGTTGAGGCTTCGCTCCCCGGGACACAGGAAAGAGGAATCGAAGTTCTCTCTTCCAACCGCGGTTGGGCCATTGCCGTCGTGGTTCTTTCCGTGATGCTCGCCGCGTCCTTCATCACCAGCGCGCTTCTGCTGTCGCAGCGCCCTCGCACCCAGTCCGCTCCGAGCCAGCCCGCACCCGCCGCCTATCAACTTTTCTGGAATCGTTTCTTGACCGGACCACAAGAACCGCTGGTTGTTTTCAGCAATGGCAGCTTCGTCGGACGCCCGGAAACCGGGATGCGCTACTTCAATCCCGCCTCCGACACTCGCGCCTTCATCCTCGACCACTACACGGGAGTCGGTGAGGTTCTGGCAATTCACCAGCTCGACCACGTCTTCTCCGTGTTGAACCAACCATTGCGGGTCAAGCGCGGCGCACTGTTCTCTCTGGACGACGCCAAGAACAATGACCTGATCTTTGTCGGATCTCCTTCGGAGAATCTGACTCTGCTGGATATTCCCGGCACCCAGGATTTTGTCTTCCACCGCCTCGACTCCGGCCCGCGCAAGGGAGATCTCGCGGTTCTCAATGTTCATCCCCTGCCGGGCGAGCCGCAAATCTTTCTGGCAACTCCGGCCAATCAAGCCACCGTCGAGGACTATGCTGTCGTTAGCCTGTTGCCCGGCCTGGATTCTTCCCGCTCCATCCTTATCCTTGCCGGCAACTCGACTTTCGGCACGCAGGCCGCCGTCGAGTTCGTCTGCCGGGAAGACTCGATCAAGGAACTGCTGCAGCGTCTGAACGTCTCCAAAGCCAACGACCTCAAACCCTTCGAAGCGCTCCTGCACGTGAAGATTGCCCACGGCGTACCCGTCATGACCGACCTGGTGTCGGTTCGAAACCGCGGCAACTAAGCGAACTCAGAAAACTCCAGAAAAACAAATGGCGTCCCGCCGGACGCCCTTCACCGCAGATCCACACTTATTTCCCCGGCACCGTCAATCTCGGATCCAACTCCACCGCTTTGTCGAACTCCTTGCCGGCTTCCTCCTTCTCACCCTTTTGCGTCAACGCCAATCCCAACTGATAGTGGGCCGCCGCGTACTTCGGTTCGGAATGAATCGCCGACCGAAACTGGGATATCGCCCCCTCCAGGTCGCCGGCTCCAAGCAGCCTCTTGCCGGAATTTGTCGAGACAGTCGCAGCCTGCAGATTATTCACCGACGCGGAGATCCTGGCCCCTTCTTTTGCCTCCGCAGCGGCGCCCTCGCTGTCGCCCAACTGTCGCAGTACCCCAGCGAGCGTCGTGTGGGCTCCGCCAAAATCCGGTTGCAACCGGATCGCCTCGCGCAACTCCGCCGCGGCCTCGGCTAATTTTCCTTGCTGTTTGAAGACCGTCCCCAGCGTGTAATGCGCCTCGGCATAATTCGCCCGCCCCTGAATCGTCTTTTGCAGTTCTTCGATCGCCCGGTCGAACTCTCCGCGCTGCCAGAACAGAACTCCCAGCGTGTAATGCGCATCCGCCAGGTCCGGCTGCAAACGGATGGCCTCCTGAAACTCCGGAACCGCCTTGTCCATCTGATCTTTCAACTTGTATGCCAGTCCGAGGTTGTAGTGCAGGGACGCATTGCCGGGCGCCGTCTTCAGGGCGGTCTCCAACTCGGTCGCAGCCGCATTGAAATTCGCCAACTGGATATACGCGATTGCCAGATTCCCGCGCAAAGTCCCATCCTGCGGGCTGAGTTCGACCGCGGTCTTAAACTTCGGAATCGCACTCTCGGCGTCGCCCTTCTGCACCAACGTCAGACCTAGGTCGTTGTAAACTTCCGCGTCCTCGGGACGCAGCTTGATTGCCTCCTCAAACGCGGCCACCGCTCCGTCGACATCCCCCGCTCGTTGGCTGGCAATTCCCAGTTGGACCTGCAATTCAACCCACCCAGGCTTCAGCGCTGCAGCCTTCCGGAATTCCTCGAGGCCTTCCGCATTTTTCGATTGCGCGATCAGTGTTTTGCCAAGGTAATAGTGAGCCTCAGGACTGCGCGGAGCCAACTGAACGGCCAACCCCAATTCGCTGGCAGCCTCCTCGAGGTGTTGCCCAAGGAACTGCGTTACCCCGAGGTGGAAGTGCGCCATCGCGAGATTCGGCTGCAATCGCAACGCCTCCTTGAAGGCCACTTCCGCGTCGGCAAACTGTGTGTTCTGCGCCAGCATCGTCCCCAACTCATCCTGGAAGTCAGCCCGGCCCGGAGCCAGTTGCACCGCCCACCGCATTTCGGACAACGCCTCATCGCCGGATCCGTGACTCAGAATGCGTGCCAGCGTTCGATGCACCTCCGCATTCTGTGGTGCGATCTTCACCGCGGCGCGCGCTTCCTGCTCGCCCTCCGCCGCATGTCCCTGTTGCGCGAGCACTCCCGCCAGCGTCAATCGCGGATCGACGAACGCCGGCTTCGCCTTGATCGCCGCGCGCAGATGCACAATCGCCGCATCTGCCTGGCCTTGTTGCGCCAGCACCCATCCCAGCGCCGCCTGCGCCGCCGCGTCGCTCGGAGCCAGGTGCACTGCTTTCTCAAATTCCGTCCGCGCCCGCGCCATGTCGCCGGCCTTCAGCGCCTCTTGCCCACGCTGCATCGCCGTCGGCTCATTTTTTTTTGGCGACGCCCCCTTCGTCCCCTGCGCATTCGCCCCAACGCTCACTGCGAGCGCAATAAGGAAGATGTGGACGAGAGCAGCCAGCCTGGAGGGAGATCGCAACACGATAAGTGGAGGAATTTTCCTCCCGATTATATCCAACCCGCAGGACCGACCGATGTGATAAGACATAAGGTCGAAACCAGTGAGCGCTTACGCTCGGCTCCGGGCCTCCATCGATGCCACTCTCTCGAAGATCGTTCCTGCAACTCTCAGGCGCTGCCGCATTCGTTCCCGCGTGGCCACGCCTCCTCCCCGCCGCCACTGCGCTCGACAATGCCACACTCTGCCGCAGGCTGGCATCGGACCCGCTGCGCCCGCAATATCATTTGCTGCCCGCCCACAACTGGATGAACGATCCCAACGGCCCGATCTACTTCCGCGGGCGGTATCACATGTTTCATCAATACAATCCGCAGGCGGCGGTGTGGGGCAATATGAACTGGGCGCACGCTATCAGTCCCGACATGATTCGTTGGCAGCATGAACCCATCGCGATCTCGCCCACTGCCGACGGCCCGGATCGTGATGGCGTTTTCAGCGGCAGCGCAGTCCTCGACGAGGGCAAGCCGACGGTCATTTACACCGCCGTGGCGTCACCCGCATCCGAAGCGGATGCCACGCTTCGCGATGGCGCGCATACCTGGCGCGAGACCCAGTGCCTTGCCGTTGCACAGGATGACGATCTGCGTGTCTGGAAGAAACTTTCCGAACCCGTGATTGCCGCGCCTCCTGTGGGCATGGCGGTAACTGGATTTCGGGATCCCGCTCTGTGGCGCGAAGGCAATCGCTGGATGCTGATTCTCGGCTCTGGAACTCTCGAGCGAGGCGGAGCCATTCTCCTCTACACTTCTACCGACTTGCGCCACTGGACGTATCTGCATCCGCTCGTTGAAGGAGCGCCCAGCGACCGGAAATCATCGAATCCGGTCGACACCGGGGACATGTGGGAGTGTCCCGACTTCTTCCCGCTCGGCAACAAGCACGTGCTGCTCATTTCGACGATGGGCAAAGTTCGATGGAAGGTCGGCAGCTATGCGAACCAGCGCTTCACACCGGAAAAGGAAGGCGTAGTCGACTGGGGATCGTACTACGCAGCGAAGACGATGCTGGACGCGGATGGCAAGCGCATTCTGTGGGGATGGATTCCGGAGACGCGAAGGGATGCTGAACTGATTGCTGCCGGGTGGGCTGGTGTGATGTCACTGCCGCGCACATTATCGTTGACCGCAGAGAACGAACTGCAAACGATGGTGCATCCCTGCGCGCACGCGCTTCGCGGAAAGCATTCACAAGTCGATCCGCGGCAGAGTGCAGGGTCGCGATGGAAAGCGCTCGACACATCGCCGATCGCTGATCTCGCGGCTGAAATTGAATTGGAAGTTCTTCCCAAAGCCAACAGGTTTGCCCTTGAAATGAAATCCTATGATGGCCTGGTTTTCGCGACGATCGGGTACTCCGTCGACGAGGGCAAATGTCAACTTCGCATCAACGATGTCGCGGCACCGCTCGCGGGGTCTCCTGGGTCGGCCGTACGCTTACACATTTTTCTGGACGGGTCCGTGCTCGAAGTCTTCGCGAACGACACAACAGCGCTGACGGCTCGAATCTACAAGGGTCCTACGCCTCTTCTCCGCCTCACGCTGCAGGGTGATGCCGCACTCACGTCGCTCAACATGTGGCAGATGAATCCCATCTCCAAGGACCGCCTCACCGGCTCGCTTTGCTCGTGAAGGAATCTTCCTGATGAAAACCACTTCGCCGCAAGCCATGATGATCCTGATTGCAGGCCCTTATCGCTCGGGCACGAACGATGATCCCATACTCATCAAGAAGAATGTGCAGCAGATGGAGTCGTATGCGCTGCCCATTTTTCGCGCCGGGCACATTCCCATCCTTGGCGAATGGCTGGCGCTGCCGCTGGCGGAACTCGCGGGCTCGAAGACGACGGGTGATGATGCCTTCAACGAAGTATTCCACCCAATCGCTACCAGGCTTCTGGAAAAGTGTGACGGTGTGCTGCGGGTCGGGGGACCATCAACCGGTGCGGACGAAATGGTGCGCATTGGCCGAAGCCTTGGGCTGGAGATCTTTGCAGACGCTGCACAGATTCCAGACGCGGGCTGACATGCCTCAGTAGATGCGGCTGCCGGCTTGCGTGCTCTCGATTTTCCCCTTTACCACCGAGAGTAAATACGCCGTGCCGTGGTCTCCGGTCCAGGCATCCAGATCGAAATGTCCGCCTGCGGCAACGCGATAGACATGAATCTCGCGAAAGGTCAGAGGCACACCCGCGTCGCAAACTTCCGGCGCACGCGTCGGCTTCAGGAAGTATGCGCCCTTTCCCGTACCAATGACTGTCGCCTTCCCATCCGCTTCGACTAGCACAGCCGACTTCTCATCGATGGCCACTTCTCGTGGCGCCGGACTCCATCCATCTTTCATGAGGCGAGCCAGGAATCCGAGAGTACGTCCCAGTCGATCACGCTTGGCAAAATGCGAGTCTGTGATCAGATTTTCAAGGTGAGGAACTTTCAGGAAATCCCGCACCACGGTCACACGATCAAAGTAAGGATTCAGCAGAACGTCGGTGGATGCCAGGTCTTTATCGTCAGGCTTATCGCCAAGCGCGCCGTACACAAACTCGCCCTGCACGGCAAGGCCCGCGCTGGTTCCGCCAATGGGCTTGCCGGTCGCGATTCCATCATTGATGGCTTTATGGACCGGCGTGTCTTTCCATCCGCGAATGTAATTCGCCTGGTCCCCGCCTGCGATAAACACAACCTCGGCTTTGCGAATAATCTCAGCTACCGCTGGGTCTTCCGCCGCCGCTCGATCGGGAATAATCAGCGTCGCCACCGAATTTGCCTTGCATAAATCGTTGATATAGGAGTTGTAGTCGTCATCTCCGCGGGCGCGGAGAACGAGGAAGTCGCCGCCATTGCCCTTCTTGCAGAGCCAGCGGAACGCTTCATCCAAATCACTGCCGCCGCCCATCATGGCGATGCCGGCGACGGGCTTGGTTTGGACGTCTTGCGCATTTCCGAGCCGGAAATATTTGTAGGATTGCGCGAACGCGAGAGGAACGATGCTGGCCGAGAAAAGCAGCAGCAGGAAATACCGAAAGTAAGTTCGGATCACGTTGAGAATATACCGCAACGCACTTTCTGATGACCCATCACTTGGGCTGCCACAACTCGACTCGATTTCCGTCAGGGTCGGTAAACCATCCGAAGTCGCCGAAATCGTACCGATCGCGCTTCGCATCCACTTCGACTCCCGCTGCGATGAGAGCGTCGAGCAGCGTATCCAGATCGTCGACCTGAAGATTCAGCATGGCCGGCTGCCCCACGGGAAAGTAATCGGAATTCGCGGGAAAGAACGCCACCACTGCGCGCGCACGCTGCTGCGCGGCGTCAAACATGAAGCATCCATCGCGCCTCTCGAGGCCAAGGTGTTTCTCGTACCAGGCGTAGAGAGCCTTCGGATCCTTCGACCGAAAAAATGCACCGCCGATTCCGGTAACCTTCGCCATGCTCCACCTCTGCCTCTCAGATCAGGCGCCTCCGACCATAAACGGATATCAAGGCAAATGTCCAGTCCCGCCGCGGTGAAAGTGCCGCCATCGAGTCTTCAAGGCTTAGCAACGGCGCAGTGGGGATGTCTATTGAACGGCAGAAAAACTCGAAAGATGGCGGGGCTGAGGTTGGATGACTTCGAGAACCAGTGGTGAGCGCGGCAGGACTCGAACCTGCGACCCATGCCTTAAAAGGGTCGCCAACCCAATCAGAAAGAACAACTTGCACGTCCAGCTTACTCCATGTACGACACAACAAAATC
>Ga0335082_10003686_pt1 | contig 16682 bp, 17 predicted proteins | sample Lox_Sample_41_FD_206718 | JGI IMG/M metagenome (GOLD analysis project Ga0335082, IMG submission 206718) | Soil microbial communities from Loxahatchee National Wildlife Refuge, Florida, United States - Lox_Sample_4.1 | ecosystem: Environmental > Terrestrial > Soil > Wetlands | place: USA... | reverse complement strand
CGCGCGATGTCCACGGGCAACTTGCCGCCCAAAAGTATGGAGAAAAAACTGCGGATCGCAAAACTGAATCGCTTCATGTAGGTCTGAACTCAGGATAGCGTGCGCGCTCAGTGGAGACGCGGCGCAACCGGCGTCGCGCGGGTGGACCCTGACCGCTACTTCTTGGCGCGCATCGCCGCGATCACCATGTCCGGCACCGCCGCCTGCTTCAGCCGCGCCAGGTCATCCGGCCCCAGCGAGAAGTGCCCCGGCTGCGACGCTATGAGTCTGACGATGTCGCCCGCCGCGACATTGCCCTGCACCAGGCCGATGATGAAACCGTTGGTGAGCAGGATGTCCGTCTGCGCCTCAGCGCGCCGCTGTGGATCGGCCGAGGCGTTTTGCCAGAGCGGCGCCATCGCTTCGCTAAACGATTTGATGCGCCGGCATCCTGCAATCGCCTCCGACAGCGTGCGGCTGCGATGCAGCCTCTGCGCTTCGTCGAATGCTTCGAGCGCGTCGTCGTAGTTCTGCACAAGCATGTAGGCCACGCCCAGGTTGTACCAGGCATCCGAGCCCGAGTACTTGCCCCGCTCGCACGATTGCGCCGCGGCGCGCGCCTCCTGCACCACGCCTTCGTAGTCGCCGGCCTTCAACAGCGTCCAGGACCGCCGCCCGCCGCAGCCCTTGCTGTCGTTGAAGGGAACTTCCCATGTCTCGGTCCACGGAACATACATGCGCTGCGCCAGCGCCGCCGCCTGTTCCAGCGCCAGATCGCGCACCTCGCCGTTGGCGGGGTATTCGGGCACGCTGGTCATGCTCTGGTTTTCTTTCAGCGGATCGACATGGACGGTGTTCTCCGCCAGCTCGCGCCCGTCGGCGAGATCCATCACCGTGATCGTGGCAATGAAATGTCCCTCCACGCGGGACTTGTGAAACGCCGGCAGCCCGCCCTCGATGATCGTCTCGCGCCGCCTCGTCTCGCAACGCGGCACGTCAATGGAAAACATCACGGACGGTCCCAGCAGGCGCCCGAGTTCGATCGCCGCGTCCACGTCGTCCGTCGATCGAAGCGTAAGATCGTGCGCGCTCAGAACGGCATCCACGCCCGTGCGGTCGAACACTGTAATCCCGTGGCTTCGCAGATCGCGCACCATCAGCGCGGCGAACTCCTCTGAGCACTTCCCGTGGACAGGGCCCACTACCACGCGCTTGCCCAGCAGCGCCGGTCCCAGGCTGGCCGGATGGTAGATGCGCACCGCCGCGCGTTTCTCCGCCCGCGCCGGCAGACACAGCGCCAGCAGCCCCATTGCCAGGAGCAACCATCGCGTAACTGCTCGCGCGGCCTGCAAAGTCATACGGGTGACGTTGCGCTTAGTTCTTTGCCGGCTGCTGCTGGTCCTTCGGCTGCGGCGGCGGAGCCTGCCATTCCGCGCCCACGTCATAACGGCGGAAATCGCGGAATTCCTTTTCCGTCCGCATCAGCGACTTCTTGCCGGAGCTGACGTACAGCGTGGTAGTCTGCGGCAGCAGATAATCGTGACCGGAGATTCGCACCCAGTCGTAATCGACGATGATCTCTGACCGGTGGATGGGAAAGTCTTTCGGCAGCTCCTCGGCCTGCACCGAGATTCGCTTTACGGCCAGGGTGCTGGCATCCACATAAACCAGACCCTTGTACGCCGCCAGAATGCTCTTTGCGCCAATCACCGGGCACACCCGATAACGCGACCTCTCGGCGGGCACCCGGTACTGGAACACGTTCACCCGCGTGCCCTTCCAGTCGGTCACATCCTGCCATTCGATCTTCGCGTTGGCGTGGTCGGAGAAGACCAGATCGAAGAGCCCGCCGAACTCGCCGTACACGCGCGCGCCGGCATTGTCGGTTCCTTTGGCGGCATTGCCGTTCACTTCCAGGAGCTGCGTGTTCTCGGCGCCGTCCATGTACTGCAGGACTTCGGTGATGGAGTCTTTGGCCTTCCAGTCGCCGGAGCCGTTCGGGTCCACCGACCGCCGCGTCACCTCGATGCACGCGAAGTTGGTCAGGTCGCTCTTGTAGTCGAGCGCGCGCTGCCGCACTCCGTCCATGATGCGCTTGATCTCCGCTTCGTTTGGCCGCTGCGCGTTCCGCAGCACCTCAGGCCCGCTCTCGAACACCGATCCTGGCGTCCGGGAGGTTGTTGTCCCGCCGGCGCCAGTTACCTCGAAGCTCACAATCTGCTCCGAGGTCTTGCCTCCCTGCGTGGCTTTCGCCACCAGCTGGTAGCCGCCGGGCGCAAGGGCGCTGCCCTTCATCGAGGTCATGAACTGCATCTCGCCGCTCGTCGCGCCTTCCGGCAGGCGGCCCGACATCGTCGCCACAACTTCCTTGTCCCGCACCAGGGCGAGTTCAAGCTGCGGCTTCTCGGAGCTGGCGACATCGGGATAGAGCGCCACGAACACGGGAATGTCCCGCTCGCCGGGCTGGAACTGTCCGGTCAAATCGGGAATGACCTGGCGGCGGTGATAATCGAGCGGCTCGCGGTCATTTGTGTCGAGGCTCATCGGCTCCAGCCGCCGCACCAGCGACACGTCGCTCAACACGATGCCGTCGGGCCGCGAAGGAACGGTGAAAGGAATCGTCTTCGAGCTGATTTTCTGGCCCACGCGATCCGCCACCGCGACATCCATGCTGTACTGGCCCGGCGCGATATCGAAGGGCCGCTGGAAGGTGTAGTAGCCGGTCTGCTCTTCCTTCGTGCCCGAAGCCACCATGTGCGACGGCCGGTCCTGGCTGAACTTCTCCACCAGCCTGCCGCCGCTGTCCTTGACCATCGCCACAACGGAGAAATGCGACTTGCAGATCTTGCTGTCGCGATCCTCGGTGCACGCGAAGCTCTTCAGCGGCACTTCAACCACCAGCTCCGCTTCCGTCTTCGCCCCCTGCCAGCCGAACCGCAACACCTGCCCGCGGAACGGGAGCGTCTCGGTGCGTTCCGATCCGCTCAGCGCCTGAAGCAGCGACACTTCATACGGCCGCACATCCATCCCGGCGCCCGGAGGCAGCGAGAAGTAACCGGCCCGCCACTGCAATTGCGTATTGTGCCGCGACGCCTTTACCGTCACCGGACGGTAGTGTCCATCGTCATCGCCGCCGGGCCGCATATAGGTGGCCTCCAGGTAGCTGGTCATGTCTTCGGAGATATGATCGATGCTCTCGCGGAAATCCGCCCACTGATCGATGTATGTCCCGCCGGTCGATTCCGCCAGACGGCGCAGGGGCGGACGCTTGTCCTCCACCAATGCCTTTGGAGCGGGATTATCCGGGGAATCTTCGGGAGCGAGAAAGGAGGTTTTCGCGGGATCCGGCATTACCGGACCGAAGGCCGCGATCTGCGCCGTGCGCGTCAGGCCGCTGACATCCAGCGAATAGATGCTGACTCCGCCGCGATTGGCGTCGCCGATCATCGCGCGAAGCTGTTCCGGCGTGGCCGCCGTTACGTCAATGCCATCCGAGAAATAGACGATGGTCTTCCGGCCCGGCCTCGTCCCCAGGTCGCGTGTCAGCGCCAGCAGCCGCGAGGGGCAGGCGCGGAAGTGCTCGTCGCGTACAATCTGCTCGGCGGATTTCGAGATTTCCGCCGGAGCCACCGCCGCGGCCCCGATGTCCCCACCCTTGGGATGCGTCGCCATGGAGGCGACTGTCTCCACCGCGCGCCGCAGAGCATCTCGATCGGAGGTGAAACCCTGCATCATCTGCAGGCGGTCGTGAATGCGCCACACCGAGAAAGACGTGTCGCCGCCGGGGTTCTGCTTCAGCATCTCCAGCGCCGCGTCGCGCGCCAGCCGGACGGAAACGGCATCCAGACTGTCGAACACCAGGGAGACGTACAGCGGGCCCTTCACGTCCACGGCCCGAACGTGCGACACCTTTACCGGCGTGCCGTCGTCGACGACCTGCAGATCGTCGGCCCGGACATCCTTCACCAGACGGCCGTGCCGGTCGCGCACCACCATGTCCACCCGTACCTCTTCGGCCTTGACCGACGCCGAACCCTGGCCCGAAACGGCTGGTGGAGACGACTCCGCCCCCACCGCGCCCATCACCAGCCAGCTCGCAATAATGGAGCTGGCGCAGACTCTCAGCAACCCGGCTAAGGACACACACACCCCCCAGGAACCCTCAGTCTATACCCGATTGAAGCTTCTGTGGGAAAAGAAGGTACTACACAGTTCAGCCGTTAATGCAAAGAAACTGTTTGATCAGTTGGATATCCGCCAGCAATTGCCCGATCTGTCCCGCCGTGGCCGGCGCGGCGGGGTCCATCGTGCCGGTGTTGATGACCTCCCAGATTCCCGGCAGACCGCCCGGGCGAAAACTCTCCCCGGGCAGCAGCGCCCGCACAGGCGCCGGGATATCGGCTGGCGTATTCGGACCCACCTGCGGCACCGGGACCGCGTTCCAGACAATCTGGTTCGACGCGTTCAGCGCCCAGTTCCCCGGCGCTCCGATGCCGTTCGCGTTCTTCGCCTGCAGCAGATATCCGGCGTTGGCCGAAATCGCGCCCGACGTCAGCATGAACTGCTGCCTCGCGTCCCCGTTCGGCGTGAAGGTCCCCGTCCCCACCGGCAGCGTCACCTGGAGCTGCAGGCCCAGCGCCGGACCGATCTCCAGCGCCAGCGCATTCGCCTGATCTTCCGTCGACAGGCTGTACTCAGGCACCGCCAGCACCAGCGGCAGGTAGCCCGGCCGCGTGATCGCCAGTTGCGCCTTGGTCGGCTGCACCCGGTACGACGGATAGATCTTCGGCACGTTAGCCCGCGCCGCCACCGCGTTGCTGATCCGCAGCGGCACTTCGGTCCCGCTGGCCGCATCGAAGACCATGTAGTTCGCCGGCTGATCGCCCGGCAGGCTCGCCTTCGACGCGTCAATCCACCGCTTCACCCCCTGCGCCGGATCGAACGTGTCCGATTCGGCAACCATCGTGATTCCCGCCAGCGTCATCCCCCCGATCGGGATCGGATATGTGGGCGTGGTTCCCATGCAATTCTCCTCTCTACTTCAATGCCACCGCGACGATGCCGGCAATCGACGGGATCGATTCCACCAGCTTCCTGACGGTGCTTTCCCGCGAATCGCGCGAGATGCCCTGAATCAGCGCATCGCGCTCCGCAATCGACTGCTTCTGGATCTCCTGAATCCGCCGGTTCTGCGTGTTGATTTGCTCCAGCAGATCGCGATTCTGTTTCAGCAGCGCGATCTCCTGCTCGAGCACGGCGATCTTCTGGTCTTTGTCGGCGATAATCGCCTTCAGGTTGTCCACCTGATCCGCCGCGTTTTGCGCCTGCGCCACCAACGCAAAGGCCGCCAGCAATACCACGCGCCCGATCATTTTTCGAGCTCCTCCTCGCGGCCTTCCAGCCGCGCGAGATTCTGATCGACCGCCGCCGTTTTTGCCTCAGCGGCCGCCACGGCCTGATCGTTGGCCGCCGCCTGTTTTTCCGCCGCGGCGATCTCCGCCTGTGCCTGAGCGGCCTGCTGATTGCGCGCCGCGTCGTCTTTCGTGAGTTGTGAAGTATCGGGAGCGGTGCTGGTCTCGGTCCAGATGCTCACAAGCTGTTCCACATCGGCCTGCGTGTTTGGATCCATGCCCAGACTAGTAGCATCCGTCCGCGCATGCCTCGCGCTAAGCGCAGCAATCTAAACGAGAAGTTGTGGGAAACGAGGGACACGCGGCGCCAGCCGCGTCCGGCCTAACCGGCCTGATACAGCATCACGTAAACCACCACCCCCGTGACGCTGACGTACAGCCAGATCGGCAGCGTCCAGCGCGCGATGGCCCGGTGCCGCGACACATCCATCTTCAGCCCGCGCCGCAGCGTGATCACCGCCAGCACCGGTACCGAGACCGCCAGCAGTGTGTGTGAGATCAGCACGCTGAAGTAGATGGGCCGCAGCACACCGGTCCCGGTGTAGTGCTTCGATCCGATGTGCGCGTGGTAGACCAGGTACGAAATCAGGAACGCAATCGAAACGCAGAACGCGCCGATCATCACCGCCCGGTGCGCCGCCACGCGCTTCTGCCGGATCAACACGTACGCAATTACCAGCAGCACCGCCGCCGTGCCGTTCAGCGTCGCGTTGAGTAACGGCAGGTCGCCGATCGTCACGCGCCGCTCTCCGCCAGCGCCCGCAAATCGGCGATGATCTTCGGAATGCTCGCCGGCTCGGTGGTGTCGTAGTAGCCGCGGATATGCCCATTCCGATCCACCAGCACGAATCGCGGACTGTGCTGCAGACTCCCGTCCACATTCCCCAGCTTGAACACGTCCTTGTCCAGCTTCTGCAGAGTCGCCTGCGGACCGGTCAGCAGATGCCAGCGCGCCGGGTCGGCCTTGTAGGTCTTCGCGTACTCGGTCAGCACGGCGGGCGTGTCATGCCACGGATCGATGCTGAACGACACAAGCTGCGCATTCCCCACATCCCTCACCGACTCCTGGATGTGATGCATATGCGAGCTCATCATCGGACAGATACTGCCGCACGAGGTGAAGAAGAAATCGGCCACCCACACCTTGCCGCGCAGCGATCCGCTGTCGAAGGTGCTGCCGTCGGGTGCGGTGAGCTGGAACCGCGGAACCGCGCCGAAATCGTCGAGCGCAGGCGGGCTCTTGTGGCACGCAGCAAGGACAAGCAGCAGCGCCGGAACAACCAGCCGTTTCATGCCACGCGATCGACCAGCATCAGACCGTACAGCAAAGGAAGGTACAGCACCGAAGCCATCAAAACCGCTCTCGCCCGCGCGCGGCTGCGATCCTGCATCACGCGCGTCGTCGCGAACAAATAGCCCAGACCCAGCACGAGCGCGCCCGCCAGATAGATGTTCCCGGTCATGCCCATATACCGCGGAATCAGGCTCAGCCCCAGCAGCGCCAGCGCCGACCAGAACATCTGCCGCGCCGTCGATTCGCCGTCCGGCTCCACTACCGGCAGCATGCGAATCCCCGCGCGCTCGTAGTCTTCGCGATACATCCACGCAATCGAGTAGAAGTGCGGGAACTGCCACAGGAACAAAATCCCGAACAACAGCCAGGCTTCCACCGTCAAGGACCCGTGCGCCGCGGCATACCCGATCAGCGGCGGCATCGCGCCCGGAATCGCCCCCACCGTGGTCGAATGCGGCGTCTTCTGCTTCAGCGGTGTGTACCAGAACAAATAGGTGAGCAGCGTAATCAGACCCAGCGCCGCGGTCAGCGGATTGGCGCCGAACCACAGATCCACGAAGCCCGCCAGCGAAATCGCCACGCCGAACCAGAATGCCCGCCGCGGATCCAGCCGGCCCGAAGGCAGCGGTCTTCCCTGGGTGCGCCGCATCCGTGCGTCCGCCCCGCGCTCGTACCACTGATTCAGCGCCGCCGTGCCCGAGGCCAGCAGCCCCGTGCCCAGCACCGCGTGGAACAGCGTCAGCCAGTGCCATCCCCGCGTGATTCCAAAGTAATAGCCGATCCCGGTGCTCATGAGGATGAGCCACGTGATACGAGGCTTGGTCAGCTCGATATAGTCCTTCATCAGGAGTGCACGGTTCCCCGGAGCGCCGTGAGTGTCAGCGTCTCAGGAATTGGATAACCACCGCAGCTTCGGGGTTACAGTTATTTCTGAATTTTTGCACTTTCGCCGTCCGTTGTAAAGCGCGAAGTCAGAAGGTGGGGCGGACCCCCGGGTCCGCACGGGACGCCCCCGTCCCGCTCTCGCACGAAGCTCCCGGCGCCAGTTGAGCCGCAATCCGGGTCGCCTCCTCCACCGCGCGCGCCAGCACCGAACGGATCTTCCCATCCTCCAGCATCAACAGGCCGCCGATGGTGCAGCCCGCAGGAGTCGTGACGTCATCTCTAAGAGCCGCGGGATGCCGGCCGCTCGCCTGCACCATCCGCGCCGCCCCCAGCGCCGTCTGCGCCACCAGCTTCAGCGCGAGCTGCCGCGGCAGCCCCACGCGCACGCCCGCGTCCGCCAGCGCTTCCATGATCAGGTACTGATACGCCGGCCCGCTCCCGCTCAGCGCCGTAATCGCGTTGAAGTACGATTCGTCCACCGCGGCGCACTCGCCCACGGCCTCGAACACCTTCAGCGCCCGCGCCAGATGTTCCGGCTTCGCATGGCGCCCGCCGCAAATCACGCTCATTCCCTCGCGCACGATGCACGGCGTGTTCGGCATCGCCCGCACCCATGGATTCTCCGTCCCCAGCATCGCTTCAAGCTGCCCCGTCGTCGCCCCCGCCATGATCGAAACCAGCAGCGCATCGGCCCGCGGAGCAGCCGCATGCAGCGTCGCCAGCACCTTCGCCGCCTGGCTCGGCTTCACGCACACCAGAATCACGTCCGCCGAAGGCACCCGATGCTGGTAACTCACCTCCACAGGAATCCCCAGCGTCGCGGAGGCTTTCTCGCACGTCGCCTCCGTGCGCGCCGTTGCCCACATCTGTTCGCGCGCCACAGCCCCGCTTTCCAGCAGTCCCTGGATGAGCGTGTGCCCCATCACCCCGGCGCCAATCACGCCCAGCGTGTGACCCGGCGCAACCACGGGAGTGTTCGAATGTTCCATGATTGCCACCCATTACACCACGCTGACCTCTGTAAACCGCTAAAACTCCGCGCCCGCCGGCCGATGAGACCTCCTGAGGAGCGATCCAGGCCCATGAACGAAACTGCCGTACAAACCATTTCCGAACAGGAGATTGCCGCTGCCATCTGTACGGCGGCCGGCGACGTTTTCTCCACGATGCTCGGCATGGACCTGGTGGCCGGCCCCATGGAAATCGGTGAAGCCGCTTCGCGCAGCCGCGCCGGCGTGGTGGCCCTGCTCGGCTTCGCCGGCGACTGGGCGGGTTCGGGCACCGTCTATTGCGACGGACGCTTTGCCTGCCGCATGGCGAGCCAGCTCCTGATGGCCGAATACGGAGTGGTCAATGACGATGTCCTCGACGCCGTCGCCGAGGTCGGCAACATGATCATCGGCAACGTCAAGAACACGCTGGAGCAGAAGCTCGGCCCCATGGGCCTCAGCACCCCGACGGTTGTCTACGGACGTAACTTCGAAACGCGCACCGTCGGCAGCAAGGAATGGGTCACCGTGCCCTTTGAATCCGGCGAGTTCCACATGGGCGTCCAGATCACCATTGCCCCCAACCCCCGCAAGGATCGCCCGGCACAAAAACGCGTCACCCTCTCCACCAAGCCCTGCCCCTACTGCGGCAGCCACGTGGAGTAGTGAGCCGTTTCAATCCTTCGGCGCCGGCACCCAAACCAGATGGGCGCCCGCCGGATCGTCCACGCTGCGGTCCCAGAACACCAGATCGTTGCCATCGGTACCCAACAACGGTCCGTCCGCGAAAACCACCGTCTGCTCCGCCCAGGCAGACCTCACCCGATCCAGAACCAGTAGCCGGCTCTTGCCCGCTTCCTTCCGCCACCGCGATACGATCGGCCGCCCGTCCGTAGTGAGAATGGGCATCAATAAATCGTTATTCATGGACGGCCACCTCCCGGTCTCCCGGCCCGTCCGGTCGAACTCCACCCACTCCGGCGTATACGTGGCATCGCCTGAAAACGTGAGGAACCCGATACGCCCCGGCGCAGCTTGCATCCAGATAACCGCAAAAGCCGCAGGCGGCGAGAAATATGGAAACGTGGATCTTGGGAAGAAGCCGCCGAGCAGTTCCCCGTCCCGCGAGTAGTGGCGAATGAGCGCGTAATCCCAGGCGCCGAGGAATCCTCCAACCCACACCGAGTGGTCTTCGCCGAAACAGACAGATCCCGGCACAAATGCTCCAGTGTCGATGAACCGCACCTGCTTTCCGCGCGGATCGAGAATCGCCACCCCGCCGCGTCTGTCCTGCCCGCGCCCGTTGGAGTCGCTATCGAACACGGGCATTGCCACGGTACCATCGCCGTCCGCCGCCCCAATCCCGATGTTCGACGGCGTGCCGTCCGGAAACCCAATGCGGGCCTCGTACACCAGCCGCCCACTGCGATCCCAGGCTGAAAGCAGCTCACGCGGACCCTGCGTTGGATCGCCCGAACTGAACAGGAACCCGTGATCGAACCACATCACCGAGCAATGTTGGCTGTCGCACGGAGGTGTTCCGGCAAAGGTGACTTCCCGGCGCGCGCCGTTGGCGGCCTTTCCGGCCGCGCAGGCCATCAGGCATACAAGGACAAGCCTGAGCATCTTTGTCCTCCGGCCTGATCTTAAATCGCCTACTCGCGCGGAGCAATCCCCAAAGTCCGCATCTTCCGGTACAAATTGCTCCGCTCCAGCCCCAGCAATTCCGCCGTCCGCGACACATTCCCGCTGGTCTCATCCAGTTTCCGCAGAATGTATTCCCGCTCGGCCGCCTCGCGCACCTGCTGCAAGCTGCCGTAGTCGCCCGTCCGGTCTGCGCCCCCAGCCGCCCCAGTCCGGCGCGCCGGATTCAGTGGAATGTGCCGCGCGTCCACGCGCACCTGCGGATTCATGATCACAATGCGCTCCATCACGTTGCGAAGTTCCCGTACGTTACCTGGCCAGTGATATTCCTCCAGCAGCGCCAGCGCCTGCGGCGTCAGCTCCTTCGTCTTGCGGCCGTACGCCGTAGTGAATTCCTTCAGGAAATACTCCGCCAGCATCGGAATGTCTTCCTTCCGCTCCCGCAGCGGCGGCACATTAAACGGAATCACATTCAGCCGATAAAACAAATCCTCGCGAAAATTTCCTCGCTCGATCTCCTCGTCCAGATGCTTGTTCGTCGACGCCACCACCCGCACATCCACCGTGATCGAGTTCGACGCGCCCACCGGCTCGAACCGCTGCTCGTCCAGCGCCCGTAGCAGCTTCGATTGCGTCCGCAGACTCATGTCGCCCACTTCATCCAGAAACAGCGTGCCGCCGTCAGCCTTCTGCAGCTTCCCGGTCTTGTCCTCCTGCGCCCCCGGAAAACTCCCCTTGCGATGCCCGAACAGCTCGCTCTCGATAAGCTCCTCCGGAATCGCCGCGCAGTTCACCTCCACGAACGCTTCCGCCGCCCGCGCGCTCATATCGTGGATGGCGTGCGCCACCAGCTCCTTGCCCGTGCCGCTCTCCCCGTAGATCAGGACGCGCCCGTTCGTCCCCGCCATCAGCGCCAGTTGCTGCCGCAGCGCCTTCATCGGCACACTCTCGCCGATGATGGTCGGCGTCTTCCGCCCGTCTTCCTTCAGCCGGTGCAGCTCCAGCTCCAGCTTCCTCTGCGAGGCCGCGTTCTTCACCACCACCGTAACCTTGTCGATGGTCAGCGGCTTCTCCAGAAAGTCGAACGCCCCCAGCCGCGTCGCCCGCACCGCCGTCTCAATCGTTCCGTGCCCCGAAATAATCACCACCACCGGCCGGTTCTCGAACGGAATTTCCTGAATTCTCGCCAGTGCATCCAGCCCGTCCATCCCCGGCAGCCACACGTCCAGCAGAACCACGTCATACGGCTGCCGCGCCAGCTCCGCCAGCCCTTCTTCGCCCGTGCCCACGGCAAACGCCGGGTAACCCTCGTCTTCCAGGACTCCGGTCAACGACTGCCGGATCCCCGGCTCGTCGTCCACAATCAGCACGTGTCCAGGTTTCATGCGTTCGTTTCCGCCGTCGTCATCTCCGCGCGCGCCGCTCCTGCTACCGGCACGTCAATGATGAACCTCGCTCCCGACGGCGCGTTATCCTCCACCCGAATCGCCGCGTTGTGATCGGTCAGGATGCGATTCACAATCGCCAGCCCCAGCCCCGTCCCGCGGCCCTTGGTCGAAAAATACGGCAGGAACAGCTTCTCGCGATCCTCGCGTGAGACTCCGCACCCGGTGTCGGCAATCGTCAGTTCCACCGTCTCCGCCTCGCTCGCCGAGGTCGCCACCAGCAGCTCCTTCACCGGCGAATCCTGCATCGCCTCGGCCGCGTTGTCCACCAGATTCACAATCACGCGCTTGAACTGCTCCGGATCGACGTTCACCTGCGGCAGCCCCGCGGCCAGCTCCCGCCGCACGCGAATCGCCAGCAGCCGGTCCTCGAACACCGCCAGCGCATTCTCCACAATCCCGTTCAGATCCGACGCCACCGGCTGCGCCGCCGGGAAGCGGCTGAATTGCGAGAACTCGTCCACCAGCGTGCGCACCGTCTCCACTTCGCGCAGAATCGTCTGCGAACATTCCTCCAGAATCCGCCGTGCCGGCTCCGGCGCGGCGCTCCGCTCCAGTTGCCGCGCAATGCGATCCGCCGACAGCGCGATCGGCGTCAGCGGATTCTTGATCTCATGCGCGATCCGCCGCGCCACTTCCTGCCACGCCAGCGCCCTCTGCGCCCGCAGCATCTCGCTGGTATCTTCCAGCACCAGCACGAACCCCGAGCTCCGCCGCTCCTCCAGCGCCGCCACCGTGGCCGAAAGCTGCATGGTCCGGCCCTCGATCTTCAATTCGATCTGGCTCCCTGCCACGCCCGTGCGCCGCGCGCGATTCATCAAATACCGGATTTCCGTCGCGTCCTCGCGCGAGAACAAATCCGAAATCTTCGCCGCCCGCGCAATCTGCTCTTCCGGCAGAATCCCTTTGAGCGCGCGATTCACGCTGACAATGCTCCCATCCGCCGCCAGCGACAGTACCCCCGTCGGAATGCTCTCGAGGATCGCTTCGGTGAGCCGCCGCCGGTTCTCCAGTTCCCCGCGGCTGCTTTCCAGCTCCGCGGTCATTTCGTTAAACGCGCGCACCAGCAACCCCAGCTCATCGATCGCTCCAATCTCCACCCGATGCGCCAGATTTCCTCCGCGCACTTCTTCGGCCGCGCGCAGCAGCGCGGTAATCGGAATGCTGATCAGCCGCGACAAGAACAGCGCCAGCCACATCGCGAAGAACAGAATGAACAGCGTGATCAGGAACAGCAGCAATACGTAAAATCGCCGCGTCTCCCGCCGATCCTTGGCCAGCCGTTCGTACTCCGCCCGATACCGGTCGATCTCGCCGCGCTTCACGGCCAGAACATCGGTCATCCGCGCCGAAATCGTCAACCGGCCTTCAGCCGCCGGAGCCGTCGCCATCAGCACCACGCTGTCCGATCCCGCCGGACCGTCCGGCGGCGCGCACACAGTCTCAATCGACCCGTCCGCCTTGCTGAATTCCGCCTGCTCGATTCCATGCTCGGCGCAGAATCGCCGCCACGTCCCCGCATCGGCCGGCAGCGACGCCATCCAGTGCGCTTCCGCATCCACCTTTTCCTGACTTTCCGCGATCAGCGCGCGCCGCACGTCTTCCAGATTGTTCAGCACCTGCTCCGCCGGCCGGCTAAACCACTTGTCCAGGTTTCTGTTCAACACCTCCACACTGAACAGCACCAGAAAGGACACCGGCGCGATGCTCAGCGCCAGCGCGCCCGCCACCAGCTTCCAGCGTATGTGCGAGCCCGGCCGCTTCCGCTGCCGGTCGATGTACAGCTTCACCGCCGTGCGGAACAGCAGGAATCCCAGCAGCACGGTGAGCAGAAAGACCAGCGTGGATAGGCCCCAGAACACATAGGTCTGCTCCGCGCTCGCGGGTGAGATTGGCTCCACCGTGAAAGATCCCTGCCATACCACCAGCGCCAGCGATGCCGTGAACAGCACCACTCCGGATCCGAGCAGCAGGTTCTTTCGCATCGCCTGTTACGGATTATAAGCTCCCGGACACCTCCAAACCAAGCCCGTAACCCCAACTCCCGCAAGGCCTTCCCGTTCCATCACCCTTCCCTCCGCCGGTGCACAAAGATTTCACTGGAATCCAAACCCGTTCCGTGGTACACAGGAACTTGGGCACGCGGGTCGTCCCGGCGAATGGAGACCGGGACGCGAGAACCCATCCTTCGTACTCATTCCTGCAAGAACCTCAGCCACTGGACGCTGAAGTTCCATTACACGGCAGTAGCGTTACGTAAGCCCTCGAACCGCGGCCCCAGCCGGATTGTATCCCGGCACATTTCCGCGAAGAGCGACGCGCGGCCTTTCCCCATGTGGATGAAACGCCAGCGTATGGAGCACAACACACAACATGGATGGCGATCGCAAGTACCGACAGCGCGGCTACCAGGACAGTGACCGGCCTGCCAACGGCCAGCCCCGCGAAGACAAACCCAAACCGGCCGGTCCCCGGCCGCCCATTGACGTAACCGGCCCGCGCCTTCCGCGCCTGTTGCAAACCGTGGCCGCGGCTCGCTGTTTCAACTGCTCGACCATGCTGCCGCCCGACATCGATTTCAAAGGTGCCTGCCCGAAGTGCAATACCGCTCTGCACTGCTGCAAACAGTGCACGCACTTCGACACCTCGACGCGCTTCCAATGCCTGAAGCCGATCACGGTGCGCATTGCGGTGAAGGACCAGGCCAACGAATGCGAGCTCTTCCGCCCGCGTGTCACCGTCGCCCGCGACGCCGCGTCCATCGGAGCCCAGGCGCCTGCCATCACCCGGCCCGTCTCAGCCCCCGCCCCGCGCTCTCCGCAGGACGCCCGCGCCGCCTTCGACAATCTGTTCAAGAAGTAGATCGCGGCTTCTTCCCCGCTCTCAGATTCCCCCGCACGTGCGGCTGAAGAAGCGCGCGCATCGCCTCCAGATCCTCGGCGCTCAACCGCCCCTTCGGCACAATCCAGAACCCGGCTGGCTTCAGGTGCAGGACGAGGGCCTCCCGCATCTCTGTCACCCGCCGCACGCCCTTCCAGTCCACGCGCGATTTCACTCCCCCGCTCTTCAACTCCATACCGGCATCCGTGATCCGCAGTACCATTTCGCCGCCGAACCCCGGCTCCCTCATCAACGCGCGGGTCTGCGCCAGCGGCATCCCCAGGAAGAACACAACGCCGAGCCCCACCATAAGCAACCCGCTCCCGGCCCCGACCTCGCCCCCAGGATGCAATAACGCCCATCCAGTCACGTAGACCCCCGCCGCCGGCACCAGCAGCATCAGCCCCGCGCTCCGCACCATCTGCTTCGCCAGAGCAATGAACGCGACTGACCCCGTCACCCGATACCGCACCGTCACCACACCCGAATCCGACATGAGCACAGCCATCTTACCGGAAGTGGAGCACGGCGCCGGCGTGTGGCGAAGCCGTTATCTCTCGCACGACGCCTTCGCCGGAATCTACAATGGTGCTGGTCCGTTATCCTTGCCATAACCCACCGATCCGGAGAAGGTCTCTTGCATCCGTCGCTCTACTCGCTCGTCCTGCGTTATGCCGCGGCACTCTGCCTCGTGGTCCACCTGTTTCGCCAGGTGAAGAAACCGGACCGCTTTGCGGGACGGTTCTTTGCTTCGCTGATGAACGGCAGCCACGCGTCGCTGACGGACTGGGCGTTTGCGCATCTGGAGATTCCCGAAGGCGCGACGGCGCTGGATGTGGGCTGCGGTGGAGGACGGACCATCGGCAAGCTCGCAGCCAGGGCGGCGCAGGTTTACGGGATCGATTATGCCGCCGGAAGTGTCGCCTCCTCGCGCGCGCACAACAAGCGGCTGATTGCCGAAGGCCGCGTGCATGTGGAGCAGGGCTCGGTGTCGTCGCTGCCGTTTGCGGATGACAAGTTCGATCTGGTGACGGCGATCGAAACGCAGTACTATTGGCCGAATCTCCAGGGCGACATGAAGGAGATACTGCGCGTGTTGAAGCCCGGCGGGCGGCTGATGGTGGTGGCGGAGAGCTACAAGGGCGCGCGCAACGACGCTGTGCTGGGACCGGTGATGAAGCTGCTCGGCTCAGCGCGCCTGAGCATCGACGACCACCGCGCCCTCTTTCTGGCAGCCGGATACGAAGACGTGCAAATCGTGGAAGAACGGCGCCGCGGGTGGCTCTGCGCGATCGGCGCCAGGCCATCCGCGTAGTTGCCGTACCCAGGATCTATTCGTGTTCATCCGTGTTCATTCGCGGCTTACTTCTTCGCCCTGTGTGCCGCCGCCTTCGCCTATGGCCCCAGCACAACCTCGTGCGTGGCACGATCTATCGCGCGCCCCACGAAGTAACCCGCGATTCCCCCGGCAATCGCCGCGCCAGGCGCCGCGAGCTCCCCGCTGTTCCTGCCAGAAATCGCGAGTTCGATTCCTCCGGTGGCGAAGTACCCCGCCGCGACACCGATCACGCGCCCCCGCACCCGTGTCGTCCCTGTTCGCACGCCGGCAATCGACGACCTCGCCAGCGTCTGCAACCCCTTGCCCACCGTGCGCCGGTCCGAGGTCTTTCTCACGTTCATGGTGAATGTGTCCGCCGTGACCCCGGCCCAGTCCCCCTCAATTCGCACGCCGTTCGACAGACGAACCAGCACGCGCCGCCCCGCGAAAGCCTCGGCCGTCCGCGCCCACGGCACTTGCTCAGGCGCCACCCCTCCACACAGCGTCAACGCGCAAGATATCAAAAGAACAATCGTCCGCATGCATGAAGTGTGGACTTCATTACGCGCGCCCGGTCACGCGGCTGTGACACTTTCCGCAACTGTCACAGGGAATCCCTGCCGCTTTGCGACCATCAACCTGAATCGGTTCGCCCGTCGGCGTTCATGCGTGGCTTACTTCTTCGCCCTGTTCGTGTTCATCCGTGTTCATGCGTAGCTCACTTCTTCGCTACCGTCCCCTTCATCAGGAACATGAACGGAATCAAAGCCACGAACACCAGCGTGAGCACCCAGAAGCCATCCATAAACGCCAGTGCCGCCGCCTGCTGCTGCACCA
>Ga0335082_10003685_pt1 | contig 16683 bp, 16 predicted proteins | sample Lox_Sample_41_FD_206718 | JGI IMG/M metagenome (GOLD analysis project Ga0335082, IMG submission 206718) | Soil microbial communities from Loxahatchee National Wildlife Refuge, Florida, United States - Lox_Sample_4.1 | ecosystem: Environmental > Terrestrial > Soil > Wetlands | place: USA... | reverse complement strand
TCAGTGGCCAACCGCGGCCGCCCCCTTCTCACCCACCAGCTCGCCCGCGCCGAACCGGCCCAGCCCGAACGCCTCGATGATCTCCGGGGCGCGGCCGTCGGCGATGCATCGCGCCATGGCCTCGCCGGAGACCGGGCCCGCCTTGAACCCGTACGTGCCCCAGCCGACGTCGACATAGAAGCCCTCCACCTCGGTGCCGCCCATGATGGGGGAGAAGTCGGGCGTCATGTCGCACAGGCCGCTCCACTGGCGCAGCATGCGCACCTTCGACAGCCCCGGCATGAGCTCGATGACGTGGGTCGCGAGCCCTTCGGCGAACTCCAGCGTGCCGCGGGTCGAGTAGGCGGCGAACGGGTCGACGCTCGCCCCGAACACGAGCTCGCCGCGGTCGGTCTGGCTGACGTAGACGTGCAAGGTGCCGGACACGATCACCGCGTGCAGGAAGGGCCGGACGGGCTCGGTGACGGCCGCCTGCAGCGGGAACGTCTGGATGGGCAGGCGTACCCCCGCCATCGCGGCCACCAGCGTGGACCAGCCGGCCGTCGCGTTGAGCACGGCCGGCGTGGCGATGTCCCCCCGGGTCGTGCGCACCCCGCGGACCCGGCCGCCCTCCACGTCGATGCCGGTGACCTCGGTGTCCTGATGGATGTGCGCCCCCTGGGCGGCCGCGGCCCTGGCGTAGCCCCAGTTGACCGCGTCGTGCCGGATGATGCCCCCGGGCGGGTGGTAGAGCGCGCCCAGGATGGGGTAGCGCGTGTCCGCCGAGGTGTCGAGGCAGGGCACCAGGCGCTTGATCTCGGCCGGGTCGATGACCTGGGAGTCCACGCCCTGCAGCTGGTTGACCTCGGCCCGCCAGCGCATGGTGCGCAGGGACGAGTCGTTGTGGGCCAGGGTGAGGTGCCCGCGCCGGGAGAACATTACGTTGTAGTCCAGGTCGGCGGCCAGCGTCCGGTAGAGCTGCATGGACCGGTCGTAGAAGCGGACGCCCTCGGGGGTCAGGTAGTTGGACCGCAGGATGGCCGTATTGCGCCCGGAGCCGCCGCCGCCGATGTACCCCTTGTCGAGCACGGCGACGTCGGTGATCCCGTGGTTGACGGCGAGATAGTAGGCGGCCGCGAGGCCATGGACGCCGCCGCCGATGATGACCACGTCGTAGCGGTCGCGCAGCGGGTGATCCGGCCAGGCCCGCGGCCATTCCCGGCCCGACAGGCCGTGGCGGAGCAGGGCGAGCGCCGAGTACCTCGCCGGGTACCGGGCACCTCGCCGGGATCTGGGGCGGCGGCTCACGGCACGTTCCTCCCGGGAATGGTGACACCGGCCGACGATCTCAGGTGCACCGCCAGCATAGGCGTTTCATGAAACTATGTCCACTGACAGTGGACATACCTGGGAGCCTGGGCGCCCGCGGGAACACCCGGGAAACGCTGGCGGAACACGGGCCGGCCGGGTCAGGTGGACGGCGTGATCGACTTGATCGACAGGAACTGGATGGGCAGCTCCACCAGCGCCGTCGGCCCGTGCGGCACGCCCCCGATGAACTGCAGCGCGTCGCCGGACTCGAGCAGGTAGCGGGAGCTGCCGTAGCCGTACTCCATCCGGCCGGACAGCATGTAGATCAGCTCGGTGCCGGCGTGCTGGTACAGCGGGAAGGTGTTGCTGCGCTCGGTCAGGGTCACCCGGACCGGCTCGAGGGTGTTGTTGGGCGCGCGCATGATTCCGAGCGACTCGTAGTGATGTCCCGCCCCGGAGCCCTTGTGCTCGATGTCGAGCCCCTGTCCCGCCTTGACGAACAGGACGTCCTGTTCCTCGTTCAGCCCGCGGAAGAATGCGGTCACCGGCACCTGGAGCGCCTCGGACAGCCGGGCGAGCGTGGCCAGGCTGGGCGAGGCCTGGGCGTTCTCGATCTTGGACAGCATGCCCTTGGACATCCCGCTCTGCGCGGCGAGCTGCCCGACCGTCCACCCGAGCTGCAGGCGGAACTCCCTGACCCGGGCGGCGATCGCCGTCCCGAGCGCCTCCTCGAGGTCGCCGACGCGGCCGCCGAGTTCCGTGACGGGCCGCACGGGGGATTCGTCCGCGAGTTCTGCCATGCGCGTCACCACACTGCTCCTTTGCGCCATGCCGGGCGTCTCCAGGTTAGTACCCGCCAGGGCGGCCGCCGCCCGCGCGGGACCGCGCCCGGGTGCCGGGCCGGTGCCGGGCCGGGTGCCTGTTGACGGGCACGGCATCCCGCAGGACAATGCCCATCTAGTGAAACTTGTCTCTTACGCATAAACTCAGACCGTCAAGCCGACGTCGAGCCGGAGGAGCGTGGGCGACGGATGTGCGGAATCATCGGCCTCCATCTCAAGAACCCCGGCCTGGCGCCGCGCCTGGGCGAGATGCTGGCCCAGATGCTCGAGGCGATGACGACCCGGGGTCCCGACTCGGCCGGCATCGCCTTCTACGCCGATCACCACCGGGCGCCCTCCGGGAATGAGCCCGGGAATGAGCAGAGCCAGGAGCAGCAACTCCGCTATTCGCTGCGCTCGGACGAGAGCGTCGACTGGGACCTGCTGGCCAAGCGGGTCGGCGCCGAGACGGGCCGCGACGTGCGGGTGGAGCCGCTGGGACCCGACGCCGCCGTCTTCGCCTCGCCCGCTGGCGAGGCGTCGTTCCTGGCGGCCGTCCGCCGGGTCGCGCCCCAGGTCAGCGTGCCCGGTTACGGCCGGTCCATGGTGGTGGTCAAGGACGTGGGCGCGCCCGCCGACATCTGCGCCAGGTACGGCATTCCCGGCTGGGGCGGCTACCAGGGCATCGGCCACACCCGGATGGCCACCGAGTCGGCCGTGACCACCGCCCACTCCCACCCCTTCGCCCCCGCGGCCGACCTGGCCCTGGTGCACAACGGGTCGTTCTCGAACTACGCCACCGTCCGCCGGCAGCTGGCGAGGAGAGGAATACGCTGCGACACCGACAACGACTCCGAGGTCGCCGCGCGGCTCATCGCGGCCCGTATGGCGGAAGGGGCGGACCTCCGGGACGGGCTGCGCACCGTGCTCAAGGAGATGGACGGGTTCTTCACCCTCCTGGTCACGACCAGGACGCAGTTCGCGGTGGTCCGCGACTCGTTCGCCTGCAAGCCCGCCGTGATCGCCGAGACCGATGACTACGTCGCCATGGCCTCCGAGTACCACGCCCTCGCCGGCCTGCCCGGCGTCACCGGCGCCCGGGTCTTCGAGCCGATGCCCGAGGAGATCCATCTATGGAGCCGGTGATCCTGAGCTGCGCCGAGCTGTCGACGCGCGAGATCAACGCCGCGCTGGCCGCGCTGCCCGACGGCGGGTGCGCCCGGGTGCTCGAGCCACGGGGCCGCCATAATCTCGCGGTCGGCCTGAGCAACCGGGTCCGTGTCGACATCGAGGGAAACGCCGGCTACTACATCGGCGGCCTCGGCCAGGGGCCGGATGTGGTGGTGAGCGGTTTCGTCGGCTGGTCGGTCGGCGAGAACCTGCTGGCCGGGTCGGTCCGGGTGAAGGGCAACGCCTCGGAATGCGCGGGCGCGTCCAGCCACGGCGGGACGATCGTCATCGAGGGCGACGCCTCGTCCCGGGCCGGGATCTCGCTGAAGGGCGGGACGATCCTGGTGGCCGGGAACGTCGGCCACATGAGCGGGTTCATGGCCCAGGCCGGCGTCATGCTGATCGGCGGCGACGCGGGCGACGCGCTCGGTGATTCCCTGTACGAGGCGGTCATCTACGTGGCCGGGAAGATCGCCTCGCTCGGCTCGGACGCCCGGATCGAAGAGCTGACCGAGGCGGACGTGAGCGCGGTCAAGGCGCTGGCCGAACTGGGCGGCTTCGACCACGTCCAGCCGGAGAACGTCACCCGGGTGGCCTCGGCCCGCGGGCTGTACAACTTCGACGCGCTGAAGGATCAGAAGTACTGATGGACCAACCCCTGCCGATGGACGCGCACCGCCGGAGCAGCGCCTTCCCGCCCGAGGTGATCGCGCAGATCCAGCGGACCGCGGCCGAGGGCCACTACGAGATCCGGGGCTGGGGCGCCAAGCGGGCCCTGCCCACCTTCGACGACCTGCTGTTCCTGACCGCCTCGCTGACCCGGTACCCGCTCGAGGGCTACCGGGAGAAGTGCGACACCACGACCGTCCTCGGCACCAGGTACGCCAGCAAGCCACTGGAGCTGGCCATCCCGGTCACCATCGCGGGCATGAGCTTCGGCGCCCTGTCGGCCGCCGCCAAGGTCGCGCTCGGCCAGGCGGCGAGCGCGGTCGGGACGTCGACCACCACGGGCGATGGCGGCATGATCCCCGAGGAGCGGGCCGCCTCCCGCCTGCTGGTCTACCAGTGCCTGCCGTCGCGCTACGGCTTCAACCCCGACGACCTGCGCCAGGCGGACGCCATCGAGATCGTCATCGGCCAGGGCGCCAAGCCGGGCGGCGGCGGGCTGCTGCTCGGGCAGAAGGTGACCGACCGGGTCGCCGGCATGCGGACCCTGCCGCCCGGCGTCGACCAGCGCTCCGCCTCCCGCCACCCCGACTGGGTGGGACCCGACGACCTGCGGATCAAGATCGAGGAACTGCGCGAGGCGACGCGCTGGGAGAAGCCGGTCTACGTGAAGTTCGGCGCCACCCGGGTCGTCAACGACGTCAAGCTGGCGGTGGAGGCGGGAGCGGACGTCGTGGTGGTCGACGGCATGCAGGGCGGGACGGCGGCCACCCAGGACTTCTTCATCGAGCACACCGGCATCCCCACCCTGGCCGCGGTCCGGCTGGCCGCCGAGGCGCTGCGGGACATCGGCATGGAGGACACCGTCCAGCTGATCGCCTCCGGCGGCATCCGCACCGGCGCCGACGTGGCCAAGGCGCTCGCGCTCGGCGCGGACGCGGTCTCGGTCGGGGTCGCCCCGCTGATCGCCCTGGGCTGCAACAGCCCCACCTACTGGCAGGACGGCCGCGATCACGACGCCTCCGGTGGCTACCGGGCGCTGGGCACCGAAGCCGGTTACTGTCACCACTGCCACACCGGCCGCTGCCCGGTGGGCATCACCACCCAGGACGCCGAGCTCGAACAGCGGCTCGACGTGGACCGCGGCGCGCGTCAGGTCACGAACTACCTCAAGGCGATGGCCATGGAGACCGCCGCGCTCGCCCGCGCCTGCGGCAAGTCCAACGTGCACAACCTGGAGCCCAACGACCTGGTCGCGCTGACGGTGGAGGCGTCCGCGATGGCCCAGGTACCCCTGGCGGGCACCGACTGGATTCCCGGCCGCCAGGAAAAGATCTGATCCCGCCCTGCGGAAACAGCCGAAACAGCAGAGGCCCCCGCGGAAACGGAGTTCACTCCCAGGAAAGCAGGTCTGCGATGTACGAGAAGGTTCTCGTGGCGGTCGATCACTCGCCCGCCACCGATCGGGTGCTGGCCGCGGCCAGGGAGCTGGCCTCGATGTCCAGGGGCGAGGTCTGGGTGCTGCACGTGCGGGAACGCGAGGTCATCCCGCGGCTGGGGCTGGTCCCCACCGAGTCGGACGCCGAGGCCGAGGCGGGGGTCAAGGCCGCGGTCTCGGCGCTGGCCGAGGCGGGAATCACCGCCCACGCCGAGGTGGTGGACACCGTGTTCGGGCATGCCGCCCGGGAGATCGTCGAGATGGCCAGGGAACACGATGCGGGCGTTATCGTGATGGGCAGCCGGGGCCGGAGCGACCTGGCCGGGCTCGTCCTCGGCAGCACCGCGCACAAGGTGATCCACCTCGCCGACCGGCCCGTGCTCGTGGTCCGTTAACCCGCGGGAAACACCCGGCGGAAACCGCGGCAACCCGCGTCTTCCCAACGCCGCGGGTCCCGTCGTACCCTCGTCCTATCGTGTCGTATTAGTAAACATTGTCCACTCTGCTTAAAGGTCACCCGTTGTCGGCGCCGAGCCCGGCAGGCGACCATACGACCATAACGGAGCGTGCACATGTCAGACGCGGAGGCCCGGCTCCGGGCGCGCGCGGAGTCCGACGGTGTCCGGTTCTTCTTCGCCATGTTCGTGGACATGCACGGCAAGCCGTGCGCCAAGATGATCCCGGTGGAGGCCGTCGACGTGCTGACCGGCGGGGGCGCGGGCTTCGCGGGTTTCGCGGCCGGCCCGATGGGCCAGACCCCCGCCGACCCCGACATGATCGCCGTCCCGGACCCGGCCTCGTACACGCTCACGCCGTGGCAGCCGGGGCTGGCCGTGCTGCAGTGCGACATCCACGTCGAAGGCCAGCCGTGGCCGTACACGCCCCGGCTGATCCTGAAGCGGATGCTGGAGAAGGCCCACGATCGCGGCCTGGTCTACAACGTCGGCTGCGAGGCGGAGTACTTCCTCGTCCGGCGCCGCGCCGACGGCGGCGTGGAGCTCGCCGACCCGCTGGACCTGTCCGAGGCGCCCTGCTATGACGCCAAGGGCCTCACCAGGATGTTCGACCACCTGTCCACGGTGTCGACGTACATGAACCAGCTCGGCTGGGCCAACTACGCCAACGACCACGAGGACGCGAACGGCCAGTTCGAGCAGAACTTCGCCTACGCCGACGCTCTGACCAGCGCCGACCGGCTCATCTTCTACCGGTACATGATCCACACACTGGCCCACCAGGCCGGCCTGGCGGCGACCTTCATGCCCAAGCCCTTCGGGAACCTGACCGGTTCCGGCCTGCACCTGCACTCCAGCTTGTGGGACGCGCGGACCGGCACCGAGCTGTTCGCCGATCCCGGCGACCCCCGCGGCCTCGGCCTGTCCGAGATGGCTTACCACTACATCGGCGGGCTGATCGAGCATGCCCCGGCCATGGCCGCCGTCACCTGCCCGACCGTCAACTCCTACAAGCGCTTCGGGGTCGGCGCGCCGCAGTCCGGCGCCACCTGGGCGCCGGCCTACGCCACCTACGGCGGTAACAACCGGACCCAGATGCTGCGCGTGCCCGACGGCGGGCGGGTGGAGAACCGGGCCTGCGACGGCTCGGCCAACCCGTACCTGGCCATGGCGGTCCAGCTGGCCGCCGGGCTCGACGGCATCGACCGCGGCCTCGACCCGGGCGAGCCGAACCGCGACAACCTCCACGTCATGGCGCCCGGGGCCGTCGCCGCCCGCGGCATCCGGGCCCTGCCGCCGACCCTGCTGCACGCCGCCGACGAGCTGGTCACCGACGACGTGCTCCGCGAGGCGCTGGGCAAGACCCCCGACGGGGACTACATCGACTACTACGCGCAGGTCAAGCGGGATGAGTTCCGCGCCTGGCACTCCGGGGTGAGCAGCTGGGAGGTCGAGCGCTACCTCACGCTCTTCTGAGCAGCCCGCCGCCGCGGGAACCGAACTGATGACGCGAGGAACCCTGCCGCACGAGACCTAAGGAGGGGTCGTAGCCTCTGCTGATGGCTCCCTTTCCGAGATTGGCCTGCGCAAGGGCACCACCTGGTGGGGTGCCTTCGTGATCGGCCTGGCCGGGACGATCCTGGTGACCGGCATCGCGCCGTACGTGGTCCAGGGCACCGGCGCGCTCGGGGTCATCCTCATCGGCGTGATGACGATCGCCGGCTGCTTCCTGTGCCTGTGCCTGGCGGAGCTCGCGACGATGTGGCCGGACCGCACGGGCGGCATCCCCGGGTACGCGACCGAGTCGTTCCGGCCGCTCACCGGCGACACGGTGGCGCGGCACATCGGCGGCACGTCGGGCTGGGCCTACTGGCTGGGCTGGTTCCCCGTCGCGCCGATCAACGTGATCCTGACCGCGTCCTACCTGGCGGTGCTCTTCAGCTTCAGCCCGGGGCACATGATCTCGCCGGTCGGGGACACCTGGGGTGCCCCGATCGGGGTGAACATCCTGCTCGTCTGCTTCGCGCTGCTTCTGGTGATCTTCATCCCGGCCTGGCTCGGCATCAGGCTCGGCGCGGCCTTCGCCACCGTGCTCGGCGTCCTGTCCATGCTGCCGATCACCGCGATGATCTTCCTGCCGTTCTTCAAGCCGGGCTCGATCCACTGGGGCAACGTGGCCGGCTTCCACGCCCCGCCGCACGTGGTCGTCACCGTGACGTTCGTCTTCGCCTGGTTCTTCCCGATCCTGTGGAACGTCATCGCCATGGAGGCGGCGGCCTGCTACATCGGGGAGTGCCACGGCGGCGCCAGGGACGCCAAGATCGCGCTGACCGCCGAGGGCGTGTTCGGGATGTTCATCTACATCATGACGCCGCTCATGTTCGTCGCCGTCCTCGGCGTGCTGCTGACCAGCGCCGACCCGCTGACGCTCTACCTCACCTACACCGAGCACATCTTCGGGGCCGGATCGTGGGAGAAGTGGTTCGTGGGGCTGCCGCTGATCCTGGCGCTGGCCCTGTCGGTGCTGAACGCCATCATGGGCTGCGGCCGGTCGCTGTACCAGGCGGCCGAGGACGGGCAGTTGCCCCGCTGGTTCCAGAAGAAGAACCGGCACGGCGTGCCGGGCAACGCGATGGCCTTCAACCTGGTGTGCTCCGCCATCCTGGTGCTGCTCGGCTCGCCGCTGCGGATCTACATCATCTCCAATGGCGGCTACCTGCTGTCCTGCTCGCTCGCCCTGGCCGGGTACTTCGTGTACCGCCAGCTGCGCCCGGACGAGCCGCGGCCGTTCCGGCTGCCGACCTTCGCGAAGTGGGTCGCCCTGATGGTGTTCGTCGCCTGGACGGCCATCTACTTCTTCGGCGGCTGGAACTCGCCGAAGATCATCCTGGCCGATCCCCACCAGGGTCCCGGGCTGTACCTGCTCGGGCTGCTGATCGTCGCGCTCTACGCGCCGCTGTACTGGTGGCGGGCCTGGCAGGACCGCAGGCTGGCGGCGGCCGGGCGGCTCCCGGCCAGGCCCGCGCTCGCCGTCGCCGGCGAAGTCGCCGGGGGAGCCGCCGGGGCCGTGGCGGCCGACCCGCCCGGTGACCCCGTGGCCGGGGCCGAGCCCTCGGCGGGCGAGCCGCCGGCTGTCCGGTAGCCGGAGATCACGGCATGCTGTCTGGGCGCCGTGGCTGGGACCGGCCGCCGACGGCGTCGGCCGGCGTGCTGCTGGCCTCCCCGGGCGCGCCGTTCAGCCGCGCGGCCATCCGCCGCGCGTGTGAGCTGGCCGCCGGCGAGCCGGTCGCGGTGCTGTCGATCCTCAAGGTCTACGGCTCTACGTTCGGGCTGCCGAACCCCGGCCTGATGCCGACCCGGCGCGAACGCGACGAGCAGTACGCGATCGTCCGGCGGGCGATCAGCGCGGTGGAGCGGCGCGGCGGCACGGCGGACGGCCAGATCGCCGCCACCCGCAGCGCCGGCCGGACCATCGCGAAGGTGGCCCGGCGGCGCCAGGTCCGCTACGTGGTGATGGACGACTGCGACGCGACCGGGCTGCGCCGCGTCACCGAGGGCGCCGTGACCGCCACCGTCCGCCGCAGGCTCGGCGGCGGAACTGAGCTCGAGCTGGTGACCGGGGAGACCTGACGCGTTCCTAGCGGAATCCTAACGGCCTGTGACGTTACGTCGGCCTGCGGCGGGAGAGATGATGGAGGCACGCCGCGTACCGGCGTGCTCCATCTGAAGGCCGCGTGAGGTGGGATGTTCAGCAGGATTGTGGTTGCGGTCAACACGCCCGACGAGAGCCAGGCCGCGCTGGACCTGGTCCGGCAGCTGGCTACCGAGGGGGTGACCAAGGTCCAGGTGCTGCACCTGCGCGAGCGCGAGCTCTCCGGCTACGCCTGGTACAGCCGGGAGAGCGGCCAGGAGGCTTCCTACGTGGCCGAGGCGGCGATCTTCCAGCTGCGCATGGCCGGCATCGCGTCCGGCGGGAACGTCAGGTTCGCGATCGTCGACCGCGTCGCCGAGGCGATACTCAGCGAAGCCAGGGCCTTTGACGCCGACCTCATCGTCCTGGGCAGGCCGCGCCGCGGGGAACTGGCCACCCGCCTGTTCGGCAGCGTCACGATGCGGGTGCTGCGCCGCTCGAGCTGCCCGGTGATCGTGGCGGCGCGCCGGCCGGCCAAGCGCCGGCCGTCCGTTTCTCAGCTGGACACGTCGATGCCGTAGCGCTCCGCCAGGGCCTTCACCCACGCCACCCGCCGCGCCGGAGAACCGTCCGCATCCGCCGTGCGCTCACCCTGGCATCGCGCGGCGATTAGGCGGCGCGCGCCTGTTTTACCCCGTGGGCCTTCGGGCAAGGCATTATCCGAACCGGCGTCAGCGACGCGGCTGCGCGTATACGGCGATCCCCCAGGAAGGAGCACCCGATGAACCATCCTGAAACGCCACGTCACGTCGAAGTCAGAGACGGCGACCGCATCGTCGCCGCGGCCGAGGTCACCATGCCCGCAGCGGGAACCGCCCGGACCTCGCTGCACGCGGCGGCCGGGCACATCGCCCCGGGCTGGCGGGCCAACCTGGTCGATGCCGTCATGGACCTGCCCGAGGTCCGGGCCAGCGCGCGCCTGGAGGCCACCGTCCCGCTCGGCGACGGCGAGTTCCTCCAGCGCCTGCGCGAGCGGACCATCGACGCCATCACCCGCCCGGTCGGCTCGACCCTCCTGCTCGACGCGACCATCCCGCCCGCCGGTCAGCCCGCTCGCACGGCGATGCCCGGATAGTCGGCCACCAGCCCGGAATCGTCATAGCGAAGGCGGCTGGTGAAGCCGAAGGCAGGGGCGGTGTACTCGTACCGTTGCCGTGCGTCCTGGTCAGCGATTCGCACGTAGACCTGTTCGAGCCGCTCAGCCGTGAGGCCGGATGCGCGAACGTATGCGGCGGGCGCGTCCGCGGCGTCGCCGACCCGCAGGTTCATGCGGTGGACCGGCAGCGCGTTGGTCATCGCTGACGACTCCAGATCAACGTCCATGCATCCGTCCAGCTGAGGCGCGGCGTTGCCGTCGACGAGCCAGTGCCCCGCGCCGTCGGATTCGAGGAACGTCTCGCGCCAACCGGCGGCGGTCCTGGCCGTGATCCGCGCGCTGCGCGTGGCCCAGTCGGCGTCCAGCCGAATGAGGTAGGCCACGACCCAGGCCCCGGCGTCCTCGATGGCCGCTGTGGTCCCCTCGATACGCAAGCCGTCCGGTATCGCCTCGAAGTAGGCGACCTCAAATCCCGACCGGGCCGCACGGTGCTGCCAGCACGCCGACGCCGGCGGCGGACGGAAGGACATAGGGCCAGCATGGCAGATGCTGAGGTTATGCTCAGCGGACATGCCGAGGCTGCTGATCGTTCACCACACGCCGTCGCCCAGCTTGCAGGAGATGTTCGAGGCGGCGGTCAGCGGAGCGCGGACTGACGAGATCGAGGGTGTCGGGGTGGTCATCCGCCCGGCTCTGACGGCGGCGGTGGTCGATGTGCTTGAGGCAGACGCTTATTTGCTCGGTACACCTGCGAACATTGGCTATATGTCCGGCGCGCTCAAGCACTTCTTCGACGGCATCTACTACCCGTGCCTGGAGGCGACCAGGCGGCGTCCTTACGGCCTGTACGTGCACGGCGGCATGGATACCACCGGCGCAGTACGCGCGGTGGAGTCGATCGCCACCGGCCTGCAATGGCGGGCCGTCCGGCCGCCGGTCACCGTCACTGGGCAGCCCGGCAAAGAGGACCTGGCGGCCTGCTGGGAACTTGGCGCGCTGCTCGCGGCCGAAATCGCGGGATAGCCGCCCGGCCCCTCCTCATCCGTCAGGACGGCCGGGCAGCGCGGTGCCCTCCGCCCGTGACCGTGGATCGCTGCTACCCCTCTGGGACCCTGCTGGCTTATTCCGGCGGCATCCGGACCTGGCTCGCCGCCGGCCGCCCGAAACCGGCGGCACCGGGATCCCGCCCGCGCCGCGCGCCCGGGCCGCGCGCCCGCGCCGCGCGCCCGGCGCCCGCCCCATGGGTCCCGCGTGTCACCCGGTCACCACGCCGGCCGGCGCGATGCTCCATCGTGCCGGCGATAGCCGGCTCTATGCTCCATCGTGCCGGCCGGGACCGGCCCGGGAGGCCGGGCGGCCAGGGCGGGGCGTAATACGCGGGGGCGCGGGGGTGATTACGGAGCGGGTGGTGCGTGCCCGGACGGCGGCACCGTTCCGGACCGCTGGGCGGCGAGCCGGCCCGTGACCAGGCTGGCCGCCGAGATGGCCCCCTAGGGCTCGCCCATGGTCGCGGCGTGCGTGACCAGCAGCGAGTACGGCGGCACCAGGTCCACCCCGTCCGGGTCGTTCAGGTAGCCCGGCCCCGAACCGGCTACCGTGGTGTGCCCGTACTGCCACACGACGCGCTTGGTCGCGGGGTCCACCACGCACACCCGGTGGTTGAAGTCGTCGTTGAGCAGGATGTACCCGTTGGGCAGCGGCAGCGCCAGCGAGGGCTGGTTGAACCCGCCCATCCGCCACAGCACGCGGCCGGACGAGGTGAACTCGACGACCTGGCCGGGATCAGAGTAGTCGGCGGTCAGGTACCGCCCGGGGTATATCTCGTTGCTGTCCGACGGGTACCACACCCCGGCCGGGTTCGCCGACCACACGGTGCGGGCCGCCGATCCCGGGCCGCCCAGCGACATCTCGTCCGCCCAGTCGCCGTTGATCTCGGTGACCAGGTAATTCCCGTTGGTCATCGGGAACGCGCCGTTCGGGCTGCCGAACCGCCGCGGCGGATCGTGCATGCAGGCGTTCGTCGTCTGCCCGATGACCCGGGTCACCGTGCGCGCGGGCGGGGTGATCACCACCAGGCGGCAGTTCTTGATGTCGGCGGAGACGATGAGGCCGGCCGGGGTCAGCATGGCGTCGTCCGGGTTGAACAGGTGGTTGGGCCCCGAGCCTGGCACGCCCGGCACGCCGTACCGGTAGACGATCTTGCCGGTGGCCAGCGATATCACGCTGAGGACCTGGTCGTCTTCCTGCGTCACGATGACGGACTTGCCGTCGGGGGAGAAGAACGCGTCGTCCGGCTGCAGGAACGTCTGGCCGGGCGCCAGGTCGCCGGGCCGCGGGAACTCCCACCTGACCCGGCCCTGCGGGTCGACGATCACCAGCCGGTTGTTGCGGTGGTCGGCGATGAGGACGTCGGCGGGCAGCGCCGCGGGGTCCGAGCCCGGCGTCAGCCGGCCGGGTCCCGAGGTCGGCGCCAGCCACGGGGCCGCCGCCGGGGGATCGGGCGCCACCAGCCGGAACGTCGTCACGGCGGGGACCGGGCGCGCGCCGTCCTCGCCGCCGACCAGGTAGCCCACGCTGCCGGAGACCGCCGCGGCCGCGTAAGCGACCGGCACCGGCAGCTCGCCGGCGGTGCTCACCCGGAACGTGGCCGGGTCGAACTGGTACACGGTCTGGCTGGTTCCCTGCGCCGTTGCCCCGCCCGCGACGAAGATCCGCCCGTCCAGGCTCAGCGCGGCCGCGCCCTGCACCGCCTGCGGCAGGTGGCCGGCCACGGCGGCCTTGCCGGTAGCCGGATCGACCCGCTGGATGACGTCCGTGGCGCCCGCCGCCCCCTGGCCGCCGAACACCCAGATCAGGCCGCCGGCCGCGACCGTCCCGGCGTACCGGACCGGCACCGGCAGCCGCGCCGCCACCCGGAAGTGCTGTCCGTCCGTGGTGGCGAGCACCTGCGGGTCCAAGATGGTGCCGTCGTAACCCCCGACCACGTAGCCGGCCGGTCCCGCCGATACGCCATTTGAGTCCGAACGGGCCCGGTCAAGCGCCCCGGTGACCGCTGCCTGTGTCCCCGGGGTGAACGCCTGGACCGTGGGCGCGCTGCTCACGGTCCCGCCGCCTAGCACGAACACGCGCCCGCCCAGGACGAAGCCCGCGGCGTCATGCGTCGCCTGGGCCAGGCGCCCGGCCGCTCTGGTGGCCCCGGTCACCGGGTCGAGGCTGGTCACCGCGTTCGTCGACGCCCCCGACGGCGTCAGCCCGCCGACGATCAGCAGGCGGCCCGCGACGGGCAGCGCCACTTCACGGGAAAGCCCGGCCGGCAGCTGGTACGGCGCGGGCCTGACCTGGAGCATCGTCGCGGCGGGGGGATGGCCGCTGGCCTGGGGCGCCGGGCGGGTGGGCCGGAGGGCGGCCTGGTGCGGCCCCGAACACGCGGCCAGGGAGCAGCCCAGCAGCGCGGCCGCGACTACCCTAGTGCGCGTCCGCCCGCCGGGAACCTGGAGAAATTGCATGACTGACCCTGATTACCGTACCTGTGCCAAAGCCGGGGCCGGCGCCCTTCAGCGGTGGTACAACCCGGCGACCGGCCTGTGGCAGGGCACCGGCTGGTGGAACTCCGCCAACGCCCTGACCGCGATGATCAGGTATACCAAGCTGACCGGCGACGGCAGCCACGCGGGTGTCGTCGCCACGACGTTAACCGCCGCCCAGCGCCAGCACGCCGGTTTCATCAACGGCTTCTACGACGACAACGGCTGGTGGGCGCTGGCCTGGGTCGCGGCCTTCGACCTGACCCGCGACAGCCGGTACCTGGCCGCCGCCCGGGCCATCTTCACCGCGAACACCGCGGCCTGGACCGATGCCTGCGGCGGCGGCCTGCACTGGAACACCAAGAGCAGCTACAAGAACGCCATCACCAACGAGCTGTTCCTCACCCTCGCCGCCCTGCTGCACCAGCGCGTGCCGGGCGACCAGGACTACCTGGGCTGGGCGCAGCGGGAATGGGAGTGGTTCAGCTCGAGCGGCCTCATCGGCCCGGACGGCCTGGTCAACGACGGGCTCACCGCGGCCTGCCAGAACAACGGCGGCACCACCTGGACCTACAACCAGGGCGTGATCCTCGGCGGGCTGACCGCGCTGTTCCAGATCACCGGCGATCGGGCCTACCTGACCCAGGGGGAGTCGATCGCCGCCGCGGCACTCAGCAAGCTGACCATCCCCGCTCCCTCCCCGGCGGGCTCCTCCCTGGCCGGCGCTGCCCCCGGCATCCTGGCCGAACCCTGCGAAGCGGCCGTCGCCGGCTGCAATGGGGACCAGGCGCAGTTCAAGGGCATCTTCGTGCGCTACCTGTACGACTTCTGGCTGTCCAGCCGCCAGCCGGCCTGCCGTGCGTTCATCCTGGCCAACGCCCGCTCGGTGTGGGACCACAGCAAGAACGCGGCCAGCCAGTTCGGGCTGCGCTGGACCGGCCCGTTCGACCAGGCCGACGCCGCCCGGCAGAGCTCGGCCCTGGACGCCCTCATCGCCGCCACCGCCCTGTCCCCCTAGCTCCCGCTCCTCGCACCCGCCCCATCTTTCGGGGCCAATGTGCCACGCACCCCGAACGGCCAGGCGAAGTACCGGCCGATCGGCCCGGTCCTGGCCGGGCCGTACCGTCCCCTTGAGGTAGTGAGTTATCACTACCTTAGAAATATGACAGGGACCAGGCAGCGGATACCGGCGGCGGAGCGCCGCGAGATGGTGCTCGAGGCCGCGGTCGCCGAGTTCGCCGCCCGCGGGATGGCGGGTACCTCCACCGAGGACGTGGCCCGGCGCGCCGGGATCAGCCAGCCGTACCTGTTCCGGTTGTTCCCCACCAAGAAGGCGCTGTTCCTGGCGCTGATCGACCGCTGCTACCAGCGGGTGGAGGACACCTTCGTCACGGCGGCCGGCGAAAGTACGGGCGATGAGGCGCTGGCGGCGATGGGTGACGCCTATGAGCGCCTCCTTGATGACCGGACGCTGCTCCTGCTCCAGATGCAGGCCTACGCCGCCTGCGAGGACCCCGATATCCGCGCGGCGACCCGGGCCGGCTACAAGAAGCTGTGGGAGATGGTGGAGAGGATCACTGGGCTCCCCTTCCAGCGCGTGGTGGAGTTCTTCGCCATGGGCATGCTGATGAACGTGGCCGCGGCCATGGACCTGCCGTCCGTCGACGAGAGGTGGACCAGCTGGTGCCCGAAGAACGGAGAAGGCTGCCCAGACGAGATCCGCTGAGCCTGATTTTTTTTTTGACCAGTTTAGCTAGTGATCAATCACTACTTAGGAGGTAGCGATGACGACCAGATACCGCACCGCGTGGACCTTCGCCGTGACCGCGACCGCGTTGTTCATGGCCTCACTCGACAACCTCGTGGTGACCACCGCGCTGCCGTCGATCCGGGAGCATCTGCACGCCTCGCTCGAGGGGCTGCAGTGGACGGTGAACGCCTACACCCTCACCTTCGCGGTCCTCCTGCTCACCGGGGCGACGCTGGGCGAGCGGTACGGCCGCCGCCGCCTGTTCACGATCGGCCTCGCCCTGTTCACCGCGGGGTCGGCGGCCGCCGCGCTCGCGCCCGGCATCGGCCTCCTGGTGGCGGCCCGGGCCGTGCAGGGCGTCGGTGCCGCCATCGTGATCCCGCTGACCCTCACGCTGCTGTCCGCGGCGGTCTCCCCGGAGCGCCGCGGCCTGGCCCTGGGCGCCTGGGGTGCTGTCGGCGGCCTGGCCATCGCCATCGGCCCGCTGGTCGGCGGGGCCGTCGTGGAGGGGGCGTCCTGGCAGTGGATCTTCTGGCTGAATGTGCCGATCGGCATCGCGCTGCTGCCGGTCGCCCGGCTCCGGCTCGCCGAGAGCCGCGGGCCCTCGGCCCGCCTGGACCTGCCCGGCCTCGTCCTGGCCAGCCTCGGCCTGCTGGGCATCGTGCTCGGCGTGGTCCGCGGCAACGACCACGGCTGGACCAGCCTCACCGTGCTGCCGCCGATGGTGATCGGCGCGCTGCTCGTGGCCGCGTTCATCGGCTGGGAACTGCGGGCGCGCGAGC
>Ga0335082_10003682_pt1 | contig 16692 bp, 16 predicted proteins | sample Lox_Sample_41_FD_206718 | JGI IMG/M metagenome (GOLD analysis project Ga0335082, IMG submission 206718) | Soil microbial communities from Loxahatchee National Wildlife Refuge, Florida, United States - Lox_Sample_4.1 | ecosystem: Environmental > Terrestrial > Soil > Wetlands | place: USA... | reverse complement strand
AACCGGTGGTGTAGTTTCCTCCCTGGGGAAAGGCATCGCCGCCGCCTCCCTCGCCGCGATCCTCGAGTCGCGCGGCATCCGCGTCACCAACATCAAGCTGGACCCTTACATCAACGTGGATCCGGGCACCATGAGCCCGTTCCAGCACGGCGAGGTCTTCGTCACCGAGGACGGCGCGGAGACCGACCTCGACCTCGGCCACTACGAGCGGTTCCAGAGCACCAAGATGCGCCGGGCGAACAACTTCACGACCGGCCAGATCTACGAGTCGGTGATCAAGAAGGAGCGCCGCGGCGACTACCTCGGCGGCACCGTGCAGGTGATCCCGCACATCACCGACGAGATCAAGCAGTTCATCAAGCGGGGCGCGGGCGACGCCGAGGTCGCGATCATCGAGGTCGGCGGCACCGTCGGCGACATCGAGTCGCTGCCGTTCCTCGAGGCGATCCGCCAGATGGGGCTCGACCTCGGTCGCAACAACGTGTGCTACATCCACCTGACGCTGGTGCCCTACATCGCGAGCGCCGGCGAGATCAAGACCAAGCCGACCCAGCATTCGGTCAAGGAGCTGCGCGAGATCGGGATCCAGGCCGACGTCGTGCTGTGCCGCACCGACCGGCCGCTGCCGGACGACGAAAAGAGAAAGATCGCGCTGTTCTGCAACGTCCAGAAGGAAGCCGTGATTTCGGCGTGGGACGTGGATTCGATCTACAAGATCCCGATGATGCTGCACGAGCAGATGCTCGACGAGATCGTCTGCCACAAGCTGCAGATCCTCGCGCGCGCCGCGGACCTCTCGAAGTGGAACCAGCTGGTGTACGCGCTGGAGCACCCCGAGCACGAGATCGACCTTGCCTTCGTCGGCAAGTACGTCGACCTGCAGGATTCCTACAAGTCGCTCAACGAGGCGCTGCGCCACGCCGGCATCCATACTCGCAGCCGCGTCAACGTGCACTACGTCGACTCGGAGGAGGTCGAGAAATCCGGTACCGCGATGCTGGAGCGCATGGATGCGATCCTCGTGCCGGGCGGCTTCGGCAAGCGCGGCACCGAGGGCAAGATCGCGGCGATCCGCCATGCGCGCGAGAACGGCATTCCCTATCTCGGCATCTGCCTCGGCATGCAGCTCGCGACCATCGAGTTCGCGCGCAATGCGTGCGGCCTGGCGGGCGCCAACAGCACGGAGTTCGACCCCGACACGCCGCACCCGGTGGTCGCGCTGATCACGGAGTGGCTCGATCGCACTGGCCGCATCGAGCGGCGCGACGAGCAGTCGAACCTCGGCGGCACCATGCGCCTGGGCGCGCAGAAGTGCCCGGTCGAGCCGGGCACGCTCGCGCAGCGCATCTACGGCGCCGAGGTCAACGAGCGCCACCGGCACCGCTACGAGGTGAACAACATCTACGTCCCGCAGCTCGAGGCGAAGGGCTACAAGGTATCGGCGCGCACGCCCAGCGAGCGCCTGCCCGAGATCATGGAGCTGCCGGCGCACCCGTTCTTCATCGGCGTGCAGTTCCACCCCGAGTTCACGTCGACGCCGCGCGCGGGGCACCCGCTGTTCAAGGCGTTCGTCGAGGCGGCGATCGAGCAGCGCGTGCGGGCCAAGCGCTCGCCGCCGGGGGCCCCGCTTTCGGCCGTCGCGGCATGAAGCTGTGCGGGTTCGAGGTCGGGATCGACCGGCCTTTGTTTCTCATCGCCGGCCCGGACACCCTGGAGAGCGAGCAGCTCTGCCTCGACGTGGCGGGCACGCTGAGGGAGCAGACCTCGCGCCTGGGCATGCCCTACGTCTTCAAGGGCTCGTTCGACAAGGCGAACCGCAGCTCGGGCGTGACCTATCGGGGCCCGGGGATGGAGGAAGGATTGCGCATCCTCGCCGCGGTGAAGAAGCAGATCGGCGTGCCCGTCCTCACCGACGTGCACGAGGACACGCCGCTCGCCGAGGTGGCGGCGGTCGTCGACGTGCTGCAGACGCCGGCGTTCCTGTGCCGGCAGACGAATTTCATCCGCGGCGTGGCCAAGCAGGGCAGGCCGATGAACATCAAGAAGGGGCAGTTCCTGTCTCCGTGGGAGATGGGCAACGTGGTCGAGAAGGCGCGCGGCACGGGCAACGAGCAGATCCTGGTCTGCGAGCGCGGCTTCAGCTTCGGCTACAACAACCTGGTCGTCGACATGCGTGGCCTCGCGGCAATGCGCGCCACCGGCTGCCCTGTGGTGTTCGACGCCACGCACTCGGTCCAGCTGCCCGGCGGCCAGGGAACCTCGAGCGGGGGCCAGCGGGAGTTCATCCCGGTGCTGGCGCGCGCGGCCGTCGGCGCGGGCGTCGCGGGCGTGTTCATGGAAACGCATCCGCGCCCGGACGAGGCGCTGTGCGACGGCCCGAACTCCTGGCCGCTCGCGCTGATGGGCGAGCTGCTCGAGACGCTGGTGCGCCTCGACGGCGCGGTGAAGAAGAGCGGTTTTCCCGAGAACAAGGTGAGGCAGGCATGAGCTCCATCGTCGACGTCGTTGCGCGCGAAATTCTCGACTCCCGCGGCAATCCCACGATCGAGGCCGACGTGCTGCTCGAGTCGGGCTCCATGGGGCGCGCCGCGGTGCCCTCGGGCGCCTCGACCGGCAGCCGCGAGGCGATCGAGCTGCGCGACGGCGACGCGCGGCGCTACGGCGGGAAGGGCGTGCTCAGGGCCGTCGAGCACGTGAACACGGAGATCTCCGAGGCCATCGTCGGGCTCGACGCCTCGGAGCAGGCGTTCATCGACAGCACGCTGATCGACCTCGACGGCACCGAGAACAAGAGCCGGCTGGGCGCCAATGCGCTGCTCGCGGTCTCGATGGCGGTGGCGCGGGGCGCGGCGGAGGAAGCCGGGCTTCCGCTGTATCGCTACTTCGGCGGCTCGGGGCCGATGCAGATGCCGGTGCCGATGATGAACATCATCAACGGCGGCGCTCACGCCAACAACAACCTCGACCTGCAGGAGTTCATGATCGTGCCGGTGGGTGCCGCGAGCTTCCGCGAGGCGCTGCGCTGCGGCGCCGAGGTGTTCCAGTCGCTGAAGTCGCTGATCGGCGCGGCCGGCCTGTCCACGACGGTCGGCGACGAGGGCGGATTCGCGCCGGACTTGCCGACCCACGCCGCGGCGATCGAGCTCGTGCTGCAGGCGATCGAGAGAGCGGGGTACCGGCCGGGCGCCGACGTGGCGATCGCCCTCGATTGCGCGGCGACGGAGTTCCACAAGGACGGGCGCTACGTGCTCGCGTCGGAGAAGCTCCAGCTCAACGCCCAGGAGATGTGCGACTACCTCGCCGCGTTCGCGTCGCGCTACCCGATCGTCTCGATCGAGGACGGCATGGCCGAGAACGACTGGGATGGCTGGAAGGTGCTGACCGACCGGCTTGGCGCCAAGGTGCAGCTCGTGGGCGACGACCTGTTCGTGACCCGCGCGGCCACGCTGCGCGACGGCGTGAAGCGGGGCGTCGCCAACGCGATCCTCATCAAGGTCAACCAGGTGGGAACCCTCACCGAGACCTTCGCCGCCATCGAGCTCGCCAAGCGCTCGGCGTATGGCACCGTCATTTCGCACCGCTCCGGCGAAACCGAGGACACGACGATCGCCGACATCGCCGTCGGCACCAATGCGCTGCAGATCAAGACCGGATCGCTGTCGCGCTCGGAGCGCGTGGCGAAATACAACCAGCTGCTGCGCATCGAGGAAGACCTTGGCGACTCGGTGGGCTACCCGGGCCGGGACGCCTTCTCGCGCCCGCGATGAAGACGCTTGCGGGCATCCTCGGGGCACTGATCGTGCTCATTCAGTACCCCTTGTGGCTGGGGAAGGGGGGCTGGCTCAAGGTGGCCCAGGTCGACCAGGAGCTCTCGGCGCAGCGCGAGAAGAACGCCGATCTGGAGTCGCGAAACGCGGGCCTGGAAGCCGAGGTGCACGACCTCAAGCAGGGTACGGAGGCGATCGAGGAGCGGGCGCGGTACGAGCTTGGGATGATCAAGTCGGGCGAGGTATTCTTCCAGGTGGTGCCGCAGAAGCCGGACAGGTAAGGGAGGTTCCCATGCAGCTCACGCCCGCCCAGGTCGAGCAGTTCGATCGCGAGGGTTACCTTTTCTTTCCGGGCCTCTTCACGCGCGAGGAAGCGGCAGTCCTCGCGGCCGAGGTCCCCAGGATCTACGCCGAATTCCGGCCCGAGGTCGTGCGCGAGAAGGACGGCAAGACCCCGCGTACCAGCTTTGCCGCGCATACCTACAACCCCGTGTACGGCAAGCTCGCGCGGCACCCGCGGCTGGTGAAGCCAGTGGAGCAGGTGTTCGGCGAAAAGCTCTACATGCATCAGTTCAAGATCAACGGCAAGATGGCTTTCGACGGCGACGTCTGGCAGTGGCATCAGGATTTCGGCACCTGGCATCGCGACGACGAGATGCCGGAGCCGCGCGCAATGAACATCGCCCTGTTTCTCGACGAGGTGAACGAGTACAACGGCCCGCTGATGTTCATCCCGGGCTCGCACAAGGGCGGCGTGATCAATGCCGGCCACGACACGAGCACGACGAGCTACCCGCTGTGGACGATCGACAACGACACCATCGCCCGGCTGGTCGCGCGCGGCGGCCTCGTATCGCCCAAGGGCGCGCCCGGATCGGTGGTGATGTTCCACGCCAACCTGGTGCACGGGTCGGGCAGCAACATGAGCCCCTGGAACCGGAACATCGTCTATCTGTCGCTCTGCGCGGTGTCGAACCATATCCGCCGCTTCAAGCGCCCAGAGTACATCGCGCACCGGGACTTCGCGCCGATCGAGTGCCTGCCGGACAATTGCCTGCGCCCGCGCAAGGCGGCCTGAGATGAACCTGCATGCCAAGCTCCGCGAGCGCGAGGCGCAGGGACGGCCGCTTCGCATCGGCCTGATCGGCGCGGGCAAGTTCGCCGCCATGTACCTCGCCCAGGTGCCCAAGACGCCGGGCGTTCGCCTGACCGGCATCGCCGACCTCGCGCCCGCGAACGCGAGAACCAACCTGGAGCGCGTCGGCTGGAGTGCGGCGCAGATCCAGCAGACGACGATCTCGGAGGACTGGCGCCGGCTCGTCTCGAGCCCCGAGGTCGACATCGTGATCGAGGCGACGGGGAATCCGGTCGCTGCCGTCGAGCACGTGCTGGAAGCGTTCCGGCAGGGCAAGCATGTCGTCATGGTCACGGTCGAAGCGGACGCGTTCTGCGGACCGATGCTCGCGCGCAAGGCGGCCGAGGCGGGCGTCGTCTACAGCCTCGCCTATGGCGATCAGCCGGCGCTGATCTGCGACCTCGTCGATTGGGCGCGCGCGGCGGGGTTTCCCGTGGTGGCGGCCGGTCGCGGGCACAAGTGGCTGCCCCATTTCGCGCAGTCCACGCCGGAGACGGTCTGGGGCTTTTACGGCCTCACGCCCGAGCAGGCGCGGATCGGCGGCCTCAATCCGAAGATGTTCAATTCGTTCCTCGACGGCTCGAAGCCCGCCATCGAGACCAGCGCGGTCTGCAACGCCACCGGGCTCACGCCCGCCCCGGGCGGGCTCGCCTACCCGGCGGGCAGCATCGACCAGATCCCGAACCTGATGCGCCCGCGCGCCGAGGGCGGGGTTCTGCACCACAAGGGGCAGGTCGAGGTCGTCTCCTCGCTTCGTGCGGACGGCACGCCGATCGACTACGACATCCGCTTCGGCGTCTTCGTCGCCTTCGAGGGCGAGAGCGAGTACATCCGGCGCTGCTTCGCCGAATACGGGGTGAAGACCGACGACAGCGGGCGCTATGCGTGCCTGTACAAGCGCTGGCACCTGATCGGGCTCGAGGTCGGCATCTCGGTGGCCTCGGTCGGGCTGCGGGCCGAGCCCACGGGCTGCGCGACGGGCTTTCGCGCCGACGCGGTCGCCACGGCCAAGCGCGCCCTCAAGGCGGGCGAGGTGCTCGACGGCGAGGGAGGCTACACGGTGGTCGGCCGGCTGATGCCGGCGGCCGAGTCTCTCGCACAGGCTTGCCTGCCGCTCGGGCTCGCCCACGGCTGCAAGCTGCTCCGGCCCGTGGCCGCCGGCCAGCCGTTGCGCTGGTCCGATGTCGCGATCGACGCCGACAGCGCGGCGGTTCGGCTGCGCCGCGAAATGGAGACGCTGTTCGGGAACGAGGTGCGGCATGCCGCCTGAGGCGCCGCCGCGGTTCCTCACCAAGTTCACGTTCCGCATCCGGACGCGCAGTGGCACGCCGGTGGAGAACCTGATGGTGCAGGCTGCGGACCAGGCGCAGGCCGAGGCCCGGATCCAGCAGATGTATCCCTACTGCGAGATCGTCGAGTGCCGGGAGATGCCGACGCTGCTGCGCGACGACGGCGCGAGCCTCGACACCATCATCTCGATCATCGCGCGGGGCGAAGGCGAGCCGCGCTAGGCCGGCGGCGGCGGGCGCCGCCCGATGAAGCCGGTCTCGAGCAGCTCGTCCACCAGCGCGTCGTAGTCGCGCGCGCCGCGGCTCTCGGGCGCATGCGCGAAGACATCCTTGCGCGCGGCCGGGCTTTCCGCGAGCGCCACGTTTTCCGAGATGCGGGTCCGGCAGATGTCGGGCCCGTAGCGCTGCTGAAGCTCATCGGCGATCTGGTGGGAGAGCTTGCGGCGCGTGTCGAACCGCGTCACCAGGTAGCGCCGCTCGACGCGCTTCTTGAGCACGTGCTCGAGCGCGCCCAGGGTCTTCTCGCACTGCTGCACGCCCTTCAGCGCCAGGTAATCCGCCGAGACCGGGATCAGCACCCGGTCGGAAGCGAAGATCGCCGACAGCGACAGGACGCCCAGCACCGGGCAGCAGTCGATGACGATCGGGCGCCCCGTATTGAGGTTCTCGCGCACGATGCCGACGTTGAGCCGATTCAGGACCGTCGCCCCCTTGCCGAACTGGGTATCGACCTTCGACAGCTCGACGTGCGCCGAGATCGCCAGCCAGCCGCCCACGGCGGGACGGATAAGCTGGGCGAGGGGCTTGGAAAGCAGGTAGTACCCGTAGATCGAGTCGTCAGAGCGATCGACCGCCGCCCCGCAAACGTACGACAGGTGGGCCTGGGGGTCGAGGTCGATCGACAGCGGATTGAATCCCCGTCGCGCCAGCGCCGCGGTCAGGTTGAGCGAGGTCGTGGTCTTGCCGACCCCTCCCTTCTGATTGAAGACTGCGATCTTGGCCATGGCCCCGCGACTAACCTACTGACCTGGCAGGGGGACTGTCAAACAACTAGTTCCGGCGCCGCGCCCCGAAGCAGCGCGGCGGCCCGCGCGGCGCTCAGACGCCGCGATCCTTGAACACTTCCTTCGCGCAGCGGAAGCTCACCACCGCAGCCGGCACGCCGCAGTAGATCGCCACCTGCAGGAACACCTCGCGGATCTGGTCCTTGGACAGGCCGTTGTTGAGGGCGCCGTTGATATGCAGCTTCAACTCGTGCTCCTTGCCCAGCGCCGAGAGCATGGCGAGGTTCAGCATCGAGCGCGTCTTGCGGTCCAGGCCGGGGCGGTTCCAGATGTCGTTCCAGCAATACGTGTTCAGCAGGTCGACGAAAGGCCGGTTGAAGTCGTCGACGCCGGCCATCGACTTGTCGACGTAGGCCGCGCCCAGCACCTCGCGGCGCGTCCTCAGGCCGTCGTCGAACCGCTCCTTCTGGCTGCGCTTGTCCATGCCGTGTTCTCCGTCTTCCTAGATGAGATCCTCGTAGCGGATGCCCGCCCGTCGCAGCAGCGCGTCGAACGGCGCGCCGCCGGGCCGCGAGTCGGCGTTGAAGGCTTCCGAACGCGCCGGCGTCGCCTCAAGCACGGTCTGCGCGATGGGCAAATTGTCGCCGCGCATCGCGTCGGTCGCCGCCTGGATTTCGCAGGCGCGCTGCAGGCCCCAGTAGGTAAGGTAGGCCTGCGGGATGCTCGGGCACGCGACGAGCAATCCATGGTTGCGCAGGATGAGGATGGCCTTCGTCCCGAGGCTCGCGACCAGCCGCGGCTGCTCGGCGACGTCGGTCGTCACCCCCTCGAAGTCGTGGTACGCGACCTGGCCGTACAGGATGGCGCTGTAGAAGTTGTCGTATCGCAGGCCTTCCTTCTTGCACGCCACGGCGCTGCCCGCGGTCGAATGCGTGTGGATGATGCAATGGGCATCTCCGCGCGCCGCGTGGATCGCGCTGTGGATCACGAACCCGGCCTTGTTGACCGGGTACTTCGATCCGTCCATTGTCTCGCCGGCGAGGTTGACCTTGACCAGGTTCGTCGCTGTGACCTCGTTGTAGTTGAGGCCGTAGGGGTTGATCAGGTAGTGCCGCTCGCCGCCGGGGACGCGCGCCGTGATGTGGTTGAAGATCGACTCGGTCCAGCCCAGCCAGTCGAACGCCCGGTACAGCGCGGCGAGCTCCAGTCGCACGTGCCATTCCTCGGCGCTCATCGCATCGGGCTTCAGGCGCAGCAGCTTTTCGCTCAGGTCCATGGCGGCCTCCCTGGACGGAGACTATAGCGGCTTTCGAGTGCGCAGCAACAGGAACCCGGCGATCGCGAGGTTCAGCAGGTTCCAGCCGATGCCGTTGAAGAACGCCGCCCGGTAGGAACCCGTCAGGTCGAAGATCGCGCCCGACATCCAGCCGCCGAGCGCCATGCCGAACAGGGTGGAGGTCAGCACAAGGCTGACGGTCGTCCCGGCTCGCTTCGGATCGAAGTACTCGCGCACGATGATCGCGTAGGACGGCACGATGCCGCCCTGGAAGAGGCCGAACAGCGCGGACACGACATAGAGCGACGTAAGCCCGTCCGCCCTTACGAAGAACGTGAGCGCGGTCGCCTGCAGCGCCGAGCCGAGCAGGAGCGTGCGCAATCCGCCGATCCGGTCGCAGATCCAGCCTGAAAGCAGCCGGCTCACGATACCGAACCCGAGCATCAGCGACAGCATTTCCGCGCCGCGCGCGGCCGGAAAGCCGAAGTCGGTGCAAAGGGCGACGATGTGCACCTGCGGCATGGACATCGCGACGCAGCACGACACACCGGCGACACACAGCAGGGCGAGGACCACGCGCGGCGGCAGGTCGATCGCGCGCCTCGCCGGCCCATGTCCGGTGGCGCCCGCGGATGCAATATCCGGCGGCCGCGGGCGCAGCGCCAGCGCAAGCGGCAGCATCGCCGCGACGCAGAAGGCGCCCACGCCCAGGTACGTGGCGCGCCACCCCGCGACATCGAAGAAATGCTGGACCACCGGCGGCCACAGCGCGCCGCCGAGGTAGTTGCCGCTGGCGCAGATCGCGACCGCGATGCCGCGCCGCCGATGGAACCAGAGCGAGGTGTCGGCGACGAGCGGTGCGAACGTCGCCGAGCAGCCGAACAGTCCGATCAGCAGTCCTTGCGCGAGCGCGAATTGCCAGAGTTCGCGCGCGAAGCTTGCGGCGACGAACCCGGAACCGAGCGACAACGTACCGATTACGACCGGGACCATGACGCCGAAGCGATCGGCCAGCCGCCCCATGAGGATGCCGCCGAGGCCGAAGCCGATCATGGTGAAGGTGTACGGCAGCGACGCGGCGGAGCGGTCGATGCCGAACTCGGCCTGCACCGGCGGCAGGGCGACCGTCACGATATACATGCCGGCGCCGCCCAGCGTCATCAGCGCCAGAGATGCGGCGAGCCGCAGCCAGGCGTACCCGGATTCCGCTTCGGGGCGCACGGCGGCTAGGGCGCGGGCTTGAAGATCTGGAAGTACTGTCGGGGCAGGAACGCGTGCTCGGCGGCGACGACGTAGCCGGCCGCGCTCATCTCGGCGACGGTCGCCTCGGGCCCGACGCGGGCCTCGCGCGGCGGGCCGTAGGGGGCGTCGAGGCGGAAGTCGATGACGGCAATGCGGCCTCCCGGTCGCAGCGAGTCGCGCAGCGCCCGGAAATAGCGCACGCGATCATCAAGGTGGTGATAGACGTCGACGAGCAGGATCAGGTCGACCTTCTCCGGCAGGCGCGGGTCGTCCGGGGCGGCGACGACGCCGACGACATTGTCGAGCCCCTCGCGCTTCGCACGCGCCTTCACGTAGTCGACCATCGCGGGCTCGACGTCGACCGCATACACCTTGCCTTTCGGCAGCACGCGCGCGAGGCGGACGGTGAAGTACCCGGTGCCGGCCCCGAGGTCCGCGACGCGGGCATCGGGCTTGAGGTCGAGCTCCTGGAAGATTTCCTGCGGCTTCTGCCACTCGTCGCGGTCGGGCTCGTCGAACACGTGGGCCCACTTGTCGGCCTCGCTGAACGTGTGGTGGTGCCCTTCGGGTGACTGCGCCTGGGCGTGCGCGCCTCCGAGCGCGACGCACAATGCCAGCACGATCGCCAGATTCCATCGGCTCATATGCGCATTCTGCTCCACGGCAGCACGGATATGGCATTGGCGCGCATCCCGCCGCACGGTTTCCGGGTTCGAATCCCATGGGAGCGCCAGATCTGGTACCGTAGGATGCATCCTTGAGGAGGGGTAGACCATGCAGCGCGTCCATTCCAGATCCGTATCCATTCTGATTTCCGGCGCGGCCGGCCTGCTGCTGGCAGCGATGCAGTTCCCGGCGCTGGCAGCCGACGAGGTCAAGGCGGGGTCGATCACCAACAGCCCGCCGATGATTTCCTACGCCTCCGACGGCACCACGCTGCAGGGCGCGATCGTTGACCTCGCCGCCGCGATGGGCAGCCGGATGGGCCGCAACATAGTGTTCGAGTCGATCCCGTTCAATGGGTTGCTGCCGGCCATGGAGGCCAAGCGCATCGACATCACCTTCACGCTGATGAACGACACGCCCGAGCGCGAAAAGCTCATCGATTTCGTCGACTTCTTCAACCTGGGCACGATGCTGCTGGTGCGCAAGGGCAATCCCGAGGGCATCCAGAGCCTGGAGACGGCCTGCGGCAAGACGGTGTCGACGGTGCAGGGTTCCACGCAGGTTACGCTGGTCGAGCAGACCAGCGCCAAGTGCGCCGCGGCCGGCAAGCCCCCGATCCAGAACCTGCAGTACGCGCAGCCCGCCGACGCGCGCTTGCAGGTGCAGTCGGGCCACGTCGCCGCGTTCCTCGGCAACTCGCCCGTGATGGTCTACCTCGCCAAGACCGCCGGCGAGGGCACCATCTTCGACGTGGTGCAGGGACACGTCTACCAGCCGGTGCCGCTGGGCATCGGCGTGGCCAAGGACAACACTGCGCTACGCGACGCGCTGCAAAAGGCGCTCAACGCGATGATCGCTGACGGCAGCTACCGCAAGATCCTCGAGAAGCACGGCGTCGCCGACGGCGCCGTGACCTCGGCGACGATCAACGGCGGTGCGGACCTCAAGCTGTAGCGTCGCGGCGCGCGGGCGCGCATGAATCGCGTCGTCGCGAGGCGGCGCCCCTGGCTGTGGTTGGGCAGCGCGGCGGTGCTGGTGGCCGCGGTGCTGCTCGCCGTATCGATCTTCCGCAATCCCAACATCCGCCACGGCGTGATCCTGCAGTACCAGTTCGCGCCGGCGATCCTGCAGGGGCTGCGCACCACCGTCGTGCTGGCGTTGCTCGCCGCCGCGATCGGCGCGGTGCTGGGCGTCGCGCTCGCCGTCATGCGCCTGTCGGAAAGCCCGGTCCTGCGCCTGGCGAGCGGTTCTTATACCTGGCTGCTGCGCGGCACGCCGCTGCTGGTGCAGATCCTGATCTGGGGCAACCTCGCGCTGCTGTTCGAGACCCTCGGGCCGTTTCGCACCAACGACGTGCTCACGCCGTTCACGGCTTCGGTGGTCGCGCTCGGCCTGAACGAGGGCGCCTACATGGCGGAGATCGTGCGCGCCGGCATCATCTCGGTGGACCGCGGCCAGAACGACGCGGCGCTGGCGCTCGGCATGTCGTCGCCGCAGGCGATGCGGCGCATCATCCTGCCGCAGGCGCTGCGCGTCATCCTGCCGCCTGCGGGCAACCAATTCATCTCGCTGCTCAAGGCGACCTCGCTGGTGTCGGTGATCGCCGGCGGCGACCTGCTGACCGCGGCCGAGAACATTTCCTCGGCTAACCTGCACACCCTCGAGCTCATGCTGGTGGCGACGTTTTGGTACCTCGTGCTGACGACGATCACCAGCGTCGGCCAGCACGTGGTCGAGCGTCGCCTGGGCAAGGCCGGAGTCGGAATGCATGGCGCCCGCTGAATCCGCCGCGTCGCGCCCCATGGTGCAGGCGCAGGGCGTGCACAAGCGCTTCCGGCGCGAGGAAGTGCTCAGGGGCGTCGAGCTCGAGGTCGCAGCCGGCGAAGTGCTGTGCCTGATCGGGCCCTCGGGTTCGGGCAAGAGCACCTTCCTGCGCTGCATCAACCACCTGGAAAGGATCGACGCCGGCCGGCTGAGTGTCGACGGCGAGCTGGTGGGCTACCGCGAGCGCGGCGGCGACCTGCACGAGATGCACCCGCGCGAAGTCTGTCGACAGCGCGCCGGGATCGGCATGGTGTTCCAGCGCTTCAACCTGTTCCCGCACCTGACCGCGCTGGAAAACATCATCGAGGCGCCGCTCACGGTGCGCGGTGAACCGCGCGTGCAAGCCTGCGAGCGCGCGCTCGCGCTGCTCGAGCGCGTCGGCCTGCAGGACAAGGCGCACGCCTACCCGAGCCGCCTGTCGGGCGGCCAGCAGCAGCGCGTGGCGATCGCGCGGGCACTCGCCATGCGGCCCAAGCTGCTGCTCTTCGACGAGCCGACCTCCGCGCTCGATCCCGAGCTTGTGGGCGAGGTGCTGAACGTAATGCGCGCCTTGGTGGAGGACGGCATGACGATGATCGTCGTGACCCACGAAATGGCGTTCGCGCGCGAGGCGGGCGACACGGTCGCGTTCATGGACGCGGGCGCCATCGTGGAATCGGGCCCGCCGGCGGAAATCCTTTCGCATCCGCGCCATGAACGCACGCGAGCGTTCTTGTCGCGCATCCTCGGCGCGCGACCCTAGACGAAACGGTTGGTGATCGTATGTCCGCCCGCCCTCATCGCAGCGAACATCGAATGGCGCGACTGCCGAGTTGTTGCGCCAGAGACCGGCATCGCGGAAGTAGCGGGCGAGCGCAGCGTGGCTCTTTTGCTGGAGGTCGGGATACCTCGGCCTCCAGATTTTGATCGCACTCATCGGTGCCGCCCGCTTTGGCTAAACCTGTTGCAAAGCCGGACCGCGCTGACTATGCTCTTGACAATACAAAGCTCGGGGGGAATTCATGATGAGTACGACTATGCGGCACGCCGCGCTCTACGTGGCCGCGGCTTTTGTGTCGCTATCGCTTTGGGCTGGCAGCAAACCAGCGCGAGCCGACGAGATCAAGGTGATGGCGTCGGTTGCCCTGAAATCGACACTGGACGACCTTGCGACAAAATTCGAAGGGACCGGGGGCGGCAAGGTGACGATGGTTTACGGCCTTGCGGCGCAGTTGAAGCAACGCATTTCCGACGGCGAAGCGGACGACGTCGCCATCCTGATCCGGCCAATGATGGAAGATCTTCTCAGGCAGGGGAAATTGGCGGACGGCAGCCTTGTCAATGTCGGCGGCACGCCGATTGCGATCGCCATTCGCGCAGGCGCCCCCAAGCCGGATATTGGCACTGTCGATGCACTGAAACATACGCTGATCGCCGCCAAATCGATCTCGTATGCCGACCCGGCGAAAGGGGGCGCCAGTGGCGTCTACTTCGCCAAGGTTGTCGAGCAGCTCGGCCTGACTGATGAACTCAAGGCGAAGACGATTTTGGTGCCCGGCGCCCAGGCTCCCGAGCTTGTCGCCAAGGGCGAAGCCGAATTGGGCGTGGCGCAAGGGTCGGAAATCATTCCGATCGCGGGCGCGGAGATGCTTGGACCATTGCCGGGCAATTATGGCAGCGTGACACTGTTTACCGCTGGCGTCGCTGCGACGAGCAAAGGTCCCGATGCCGCCAAAGCGTTCATCAAGTTCATTACCGGACCGGATGCGGCGCCCGTCCTGAAGGCCAAGGGTTTCAACCCGGGCTGATCGCGCGAAACGCTCGCTTGTCGACTCTTGCGCTCCGGCAAGCGCGGCGTGGTGCATTTCCATCTCGACCTCCAGAACGCATGACTGTTGAACGTTCGCTGGATGCCGAGAAACAACGTGATCTCAGCTAGATGGCTCCCCGACCAGGGCTCGAACCTGGGACCTGCGGATTAACAGTCCGTCGCTCTACCAACTGAGCTATCGGGGATCCGGAAAGAGCGCGATTTTACCGAATAACCTTCGCGACGGCGTCCGCGACGTAGCCGACGTTGCCCGAGGTGAGCGCCGCGACGCAGATTCGCCCGGTTTCGATCGCGTAGACCGAGAACTCCTCGCGCAATCGCGTCACCTGCGCCTTGGTGAGCCCGGTGTACGAAAACAGGCCGCGCTGGCGCATGACGAACCCGAAGTCGGCGCCCGGCACGCGCGCCGCGATGGCCTCGACGAGCGCCTTGCGCATCGCCTTGATGCGGTCGCGCATCCCGCCGAGCTCCCGCTCCCACAGTGCGCGCAGCTCCGGGGTCGCCAGTACGCGCGACACGATCTCGCTGCCGTAGGTCGGCGGGCTGGAATAGTTGGTGCGCACGAGCTGCTTGAGCTGCGACAGCGCGCGCGCCGACTCGTCCTTGCCGCCGGTGACCAGGCTGAATGCGCCAATGCGCTCGCCGTACAGCGAGAACGACTTCGAGAACGAGCTCGCGAGCAGCACGGGCTGCATCTCGGCCGCGAACAACCGCGGCGCCAGGGCGTCCGCGTCGATGCCCTCGGCAAAGCCCTGGTAGGCGAGGTCGAGGAAGGGCACCAGGCGCCGCGACCTGACGACATCCAGCACGCGCCGCCACTGCGCGGCGTCGAGATCGACGCCGGTCGGATTGTGGCAGCACGAGTGCAGCACCACGAGGCTTCCCGGCGCGGCCGCGCTCAGGGCCCCCAGCATGCCGTCGAAGTCGACGCCGTGCGTGCGCGCGTCGTAGTAGGGATAGGCGGCGACGCGAAAGCCGGCCATCGTGAACAGCGCCCGGTGATTCTCCCAGCTCGGCTCGCTGATCAGGACCTGGGCGCCGGGGTCGATCAGCTTCATCAGATCGGCGCCCACGCGCAATCCGCCGGTGCCGCCGAGCGTCTGGACCGTCACCACGCGCCCTTCGCTCAGGACCGGCGCGCCGGCGCCGAACAGCAGCTCCTGCACGGCGCGGTCGTAGGCCGCCAGGCCGTCGATCGGCAGATACGACTTGGGCGCCGCGCCGGCCGTGCGCAGCTGCTCGGCGCGCCGTACGCATTCGAGCAGGGGCACCTTGCCGTCGTCGCCGTAGTACACGCCGACGCCGAGGTTCACCTTGCGCGGGTTCTTGTCGGCGACGTAGAGCTCCGTGATGCCGAGGATCGGATCCTTCGGCGCCATCTGCAGGGCGGCGAGGGGAGAGGGCTGCTGGGGGGCGTTCATCTGCTAGACTCGAAAGTTCGCTTCGACGTCGCGATTCTACCCGTGGCAACGGCGTTTCCCAACAGCCCGTACCGATTGCACCCGCCGTTCGCGCCGGCGGGCGACCAGCCTGCCGCGATCGACGCGCTGGTCGAGGGCGTGCGCGATGGACTGGCCTTCCAGACCCTGCTCGGCGTCACCGGCTCCGGCAAGACCTACACGATGGCGCACGTGATCGCCCGGCTCGGCCGGCCCGCGCTCGTGCTGGCGCCCAACAAGACGCTCGCGGCGCAGCTCTATGCCGAGTTCCGGGAGTTCTTTCCCGAGAACGCGGTCGAGTACTTCGTCTCCTACTACGACTACTACCAGCCGGAAGCCTACGTTCCGGCGCGCGACCTGTACATCGAGAAGGATTCGTCGATCAACGAGCACATCGAGCAGATGCGCCTGTCGGCGACGAAGTCGCTGATGGAGCGGCGCGACGTCGTCATCGTGGCGACGGTGTCGGCGATCTACGGCATCGGCGACCCGTCCGAGTACCACGGCATGATCCTGCACCTGCGCCAGGGCGAGAGGGCCTCGCAGCGCGACGTGATCGCGCGGCTGGTCGCCATGCAGTACGAGCGCAACGAGCTCGACTTCCGTCGCGGGACCTTTCGCGTGCGCGGCGACGTGATCGACGTGTTTCCGGCCGAGCACGCCGAGCACGCGGTGCGCATCTCGCTCGCCGACGACGAGATCGAGCAGCTGCAGATCTTCGACCCGCTCACCGGGCGCGTACTGCACGGCATGGCGCGATTCACGGTCTACCCGTCGAGCCACTACGTCACGCCGCGCGCGACCACGCTGCGCGCGATCGAGGCCATCAAGGTCGAGTTGCGCGAGCGCATCGAGTTCTTCCAGAAGGCGGGCCGCCTGCTCGAGGCGCAGAGGATCGAGCAGCGCACGCGCTTCGACCTGGAAATGCTGGCCGAGCTCGGGTTCTGCAAGGGTATCGAGAACTACTCGCGCCACCTGTCCGGGCGCAAGGCGGGCGAGCCGCCCCCGACGCTGATCGACTACCTGCCGCCGGACGCGCTGATGTTCATCGACGAGAGCCACGTCACGATCGGCCAGCTCGGCGGCATGTACCGGGGCGACCGCGCGCGCAAAGAGAACCTGGTCGAATACGGGTTTCGGCTGCCGTCGGCGCTCGACAACCGGCCGCTGCGCTTCGACGAGTTCGAGGCCGTGGTGCGACAGACCATCTTCGTGTCGGCCACGCCCGCGGACTACGAGG
>Ga0335082_10003681_pt1 | contig 16693 bp, 22 predicted proteins | sample Lox_Sample_41_FD_206718 | JGI IMG/M metagenome (GOLD analysis project Ga0335082, IMG submission 206718) | Soil microbial communities from Loxahatchee National Wildlife Refuge, Florida, United States - Lox_Sample_4.1 | ecosystem: Environmental > Terrestrial > Soil > Wetlands | place: USA... | reverse complement strand
TGCTCGTCTCGCTTCCCGATCTACGCATCGACATCAAGCGCCGCATCGTGACCGAAGATACCGTCGTTCTCGAGGTGCAGATCAACGGCACTCACCTCGGTCCCTGGCGAGGGCTGCCGGCCACGGGACGCCGTGTCTCGTTTCCGCTCTGCGGCATCTTCACGTTCGACGGGGCGGGGAAGCTGGCTGGTGAGCGGATCTATTATGATCGCGCCGATGTGCTCCAGCAGGTGGGACTGTTTCGAAACCCCCAGTCGCTCATCGGGCGCGTCGAGGCGCTGGTGTCGCACCCGCTCACCGTGGCGGGGGCCTACGCCCGCAAGCTCGTGCACCGGAGTGTGTGATGACGCGCATTCGTCCCGTAACCGCTGCCGATGCTGAGGCGTGGCTCGACATGCGCCGGGCACTCTGGCCCGAAGGCTCGGAACGCGAACACCGACACGAGATCACGAGTTTTTTCGCCGGAACGAGTCGCGAACCGGCAGCGGTCCTGATTGCCGTGGAGGCGACCGGTCGCCACGTCGGGTTTGCCGAGTTATCCATTCGCCCCTATGCGGAAGGCTGCGAGAGCGATCGCGTCGCGTATCTCGAGGGATGGTACGTGATTCCCGACGCGAGGCGGCGTGGAGTGGGACGCGCGTTGATCCGAGCGGCCGAACAATGGGCGATCGAGCAGGAATGCGGGGAATTCGGGTCAGATGCACTGCTCGACAATCACGTGAGCGACGCCGCGCACCGCGCGCTCGGGTTCGAGGAAATCGCGCAGCTACGGTGCTTCAAGAAGACGCTGGTTCCTCAACGAGAGAGGGCTTAGCGCATGAATGCCTTTCCCATCGCCCCCGCGACGAGCCGGTATGTCTGGTTTCTCGCTCCCGTATTCGTGATTCTGATCGGCGCGGCGGTGCTGCTGCTCGCCTCCGTGCGCGGCGCCTGGTCATCGCAGTTCGAAGTCCGGCCCGACGGTCTCCGACTCTCGGGAGATCTGTGGGGGCGGCTCGTGCCGCGATCCCAGCTCCGCATTGACCAGGTGCGACGAGTCGACTTGAATGTCGAAGATGGCTTCCGGCCCAAGTGGCGGACGATGGGAACCGGTCTGCCGGGGTACCAGTCCGGCTGGTTCCGGCTGCGCAACGGCGAGAAAGCACTACTCTATCTCACCGACCGCAGCCGTGCCGTCTACGTCCCCACGACCGCGGGATACAGTCTGTTACTCAGCCCGTCGGACCCGGACCGCTTTCTTCAGGCGCTGCGCGCGCTGGCGCACTCGTGACGACGGTGTCCGCACCGGAGCCATGGCTTCGCGGGCCGGTCCCGGACGTGCCGCCGTCGCTGCAGCCGGCCGCGCACGCGTTCCTCATGGCGCGCGAGGATGTCGACGCGGCGCTCGCGGAGCTCTCGGAACAACAGGTATGGGAGCGGCCCGGCGGGATCGCCTCGCTCGGCTATCATGTCGCACACCTGGCCGGCAGTACCGATCGACTCATGAGCTATGCGAGGGCCGAGCCGCTCAGTGATGCACAGAAGGCGACGCTGGTGCGCGAGCAATCGATTGATCGGATACGCCCTCCCGTGCAGCAGCTGCTCGACGACTGGCATGGCGTGCTCGCTGCCGCGCGCCAGCAGCTTGCGCGCACCCCGGAGCAATCGTTGCTCGAGCCGCGATACGTCGGGCGCGCGCGCCTGCCGTCCACCGTCCTTGGTCTCCTGTTTCATGCCGCGGAGCACGCGTCGCGGCACACCGGTCAGGTGGTCACGACCGCAAAGCTGCTGCGAGGCACCCGATGATTTCCGGTCGTGAAGCGTTGACGCGACTCCGGGAGGGGAATGGTCGTCTTGCGAACGGCACGTATGACGTGGCGGCGGTGTTCGACGAGAGCCGGCGCCTCGCCCTGACGCAGGGGCAATCCCCGTTCGCCGTGGTGCTGGGCTGTTCCGATTCGCGGGTGCCCGCGGAGCTCGTGTTCGGGCAAGGCTTCGGCGATCTGTTCGTGATTCGCGTGGCCGGAAACATCGTCGCGCCGTCGCAAATCGGCAGCGTGGAGTTCGCGGCCGCCCGGCTCGGCACGCGGCTCGCCGTCGTGCTCGGACATACACGCTGCGGGGCGGTCACCGCCACGATCGAAGAGCTGCAACAGCCGAGCCAGCACCGCTCGCCCAATTTGCGCTCGATTGTCGATCGCATCCGTCCCTCCGTCGAGCCGCTGCTCGCAACGCCAGTCGCGCGAGACATGTCCACCCTGCTGGCGCACGCGGTGCGCGCCAACATTCGCGCGGCCGCCGACCGGCTGCGTCACGGCTCGGCGCTGCTCGAGGACCTGATCGCGCGTGAGGAATTGCTGATTGTGGGAGCGGAGTATTGTCTCGAGACCGGCGTCGTGGAGTTTTTCGACGGGGTGCCGGTCGATTGAACGCGGCCGTGTTCGTGGGCACGAGCCTCGACGGCTTCATAGCCCGTCCGGATGGGAGCCTCGACTTCCTGCCGGCTGGAGGTGGCGAAGACCACGGGTACGCCGAGTTTCTTGCGGGCGTTGACACCCTCGTGATCGGACGCCATACCTACCGGACCGTCCTTGAGTTTCCCGAGTGGCCCTATGGATCGAAGCCGGTCGTCGTGCTGAGCAGCCGGGATATCACGCGGCCACAGGATGCACGCGCGGTCGTCGAGCGCATGGCCGGCAGCCCGCGCGAGATCGTGGCGCGGCTCGAGGCGCGCGGGGCGCGGGACATCTATGTCGACGGCGGGGTCACGATCCAGCGCTTCCTCGAGGCCGGGCTCATTCAACGGCTCGTCGTCACGCGCGTGCCGGTGCTGATCGGGAGCGGCATTCCGCTGTTTGGACCGCTATCCAGGGACATCAGGTTGCGTCACATTGAGACACGCCAGTATCCGAGTGGGCTCGTGACGAGTGAGTACACGATCGTCTCTGACCGGGAGAACGCCTCATGAGTTATCGCGCCGGGTTCGCGGCCGCCGTCATCGCAGCGTGGGGGTGTGGCAATCGTCCGGCGTCCTCGCCCGCCCACGTGGAGGGGCCCTCGGTAGACCGCGGGCGCTATCTCGTGGTCGCCGGGGGATGTCACGACTGCCATTCGCCCAAGGTCTTCACGCCCCAGGGACCAGTGCCCGACACGACGCGCCTCCTGTCCGGATTCCCCGCAAGCGAACGGCTGCCCCCGGTTCCGAGAGGAGTCATCGGTCCCACTGCGTGGGGGGCGCTCAGCACCAACGACCTCACCGCGTGGGTGGGGCCGTGGGGAACGAGCTTCGGCGCGAACCTCACGCCCGACGGAACCGGCCTCGCGGGCTGGAGCGACACGACGTTCATTCAGGCGATGCGGACCGGTAAGCACATGGGAGTCGGACGACCGATCCTGCCACCGATGCCCTGGCCCGATTTCGCCAGGCTCACGGACGACGATTTGCGCTCGATCTTCGCGTATCTGCGCTCCGTGCGTCCTGTCGCAAACGTGGTGCCGCCACCGATTCCGCCGGCCGCCGGCGGCGGGGCGCAATAAACTGCGCGACCCAGTGAGCGCGATGACGCGTAGGGCGTGGTTCGTGGTGGTGGGGCTGTGTCTCACGGCGTGCCACACGCTGCGTCCACTGGATCCCGTGAAGATCAACGCGGCGGATCTCCCGCAACGCGTGTGGGTCACGGCGCCCGATCGCGCTCCGATGCGGCTCGATGCACCGCGCATCGAGGGAGACACGCTGCAGGGATTCGAGGACGGGCAATTTCGCGAGGTCGTGCTGTCGCCCGGAACCCTGGTGGAAGCGAAAACGCCCGCCCACGCGCGCACGGCAGTGGTCGTTGCGAGCGTGAGTGCGATCACGCTGGCATCGCTGATGTACTTGGAGAGTCGCCGCGAAACCGGAGGGGCGGAGGTTTGCCTGCTGGCGCTCGACCAGCGGCCGCAGCCGTTCACGCCGTGCTGCGCGGGTCAGGATACGGTACCTTGCTAAGCGCCAGGAATTGCTTGACCTTTGCTGACCGTTCCTGGAATAGCCACAATCACCCAATGTTTCGGAGCCTGCCGTGAAGGTCAGCCGTGCCCTAGGGATTCTCATCCAATCGTGCGGGATCCTGTTTCTCGGGGGGGCGTGCTCCACGATGCGTCCGGTCCCCGAGCCGACGCGCTACATCGAATCGGTGCGTCCCAAGCTCGTGCGTATCACGGATACCGACGGCCAGCAATACCTCATGGTCGGGGCGCGCCTCCAGCACGATACCGTGATGGGTTTCGTGCAGGACCCGGCCACACCGATCGGTGAGTTCCGTGAGTTGCCGATGAAAAACGTCGCCAAGCTCGAGGCGCAGCAGTACGTCCATACCCGGACGGCGCTCGCGGTCTTTGGAGCGTTTGCCGCCTGGGCGGTGCTCACCTACGCCGTCGTACGTCATGAAGATACGGAGGGCGGACAGTGCTCCTCGTCGCCCTGCTGATGGTCGTTCAAAGTCTCGATGCAATCACCGCGCTGCAGCCCCTCATGTCGCACTCCCGGGTCCGGCGCGACAGCTTCGACGACGCGAACTGGGGCGCCGGCGACTACTACGTGAAGAGCATCGGCAAGGCAACGGCCGGGCCCTGTACCCTGGACATCTACACGCGCGGGGACGGGCAGGACTACCGGGTCCAGATCTCGTTCAAGGATTCGCTGACGCTCGACCAGCAACACGGTCCCGAGAGCGTGGTATTCGAATCGCCGCCGGAAGGCGGCGGGTTGCATGTCTGGCACATTACCTGGGAAGGGACGCGGCCCAAGCTGCAGGACCAGCAAGCGGCGTGGCTCCCGGCGTTACTCGTCGCCTCCCCTAACGCCGATACCTCGGATCGCCTGCTGCAGGCGAGCCGGCGAGCCGTGGGGCAGTGCCGCACGGGGCCGTAACCGCCGCTTCGCTGGTCACTCTGGCGCTGTTCCATCCCGGCGCCCCGGGGCCCGGCGGAGCCCAAACAACCGAAATCCGGATTCTGAACCCCGAGCCCGGCGCGCAGCTCAAGTCGCGTCAGGTCGTGGCGGTCCTCGAGGAGCGCGAGAAGCCCGAAGGCACGCACGTCGTGCTGCTCCTGGACGTGGATCTGCCCCCCCGCGACTCGGCCATTCCCTATCAGCCCGGCTTTGTGCATCTGAATCGCGGCGAGCGGTATCATACGTTCGAGGCCGTGCTGCACGGCCCGCATCGCCTGATCGCGGTGCTCGCGGACACGGCACGGGTCCCGGTGTACCCGCCGGTCATGGACTCCGTCCGGTTCGTCGTGAAAGCGAAATCCTGAGGGGTTTGCCCGTCCTCCGCTTCGCGTTAACTTTGAGTCCCGAGATGCCTCGGCCGCCCGCTCCTCAGTCGCCCCCGTCTCCGGAATCCGATCGCAGCACGATTCTTGACGCCCGCGCCCTGTCGCGGGCGCTTCAGCGTATGGCCGTGGAAGTGCTCGAGCTGGCCCATGGTACGGAGGAGCTCGTGCTGATCGGAATCCAGCGGCGTGGTGTCGAGCTCGCGGCGCGCATTGCGAAGCTGATCGAGCAGGCCGAAGGGGTGAGCGTGCCCCGCGGCGCGCTCGACATCACGTTGTACCGCGACGATCTCGAGACCGTCGGCCCCAAGCCGGTGATCGGCGAGACCCACATCCCCGGCGACCTCACGAGCAAACACGTGGTGATCGTGGACGACGTGCTCTACACGGGCCGGACCGTTCGCGCGGCCCTGGACGAGCTCGCCGATTTCGGACGGCCGCGGCGTATTTCGCTGTGCGTACTGATCGACCGGGGGGGGCGGGAGCTGCCCATCCAGGCCGATATCGTCGGGAACGCCGTCAAGACCGGCCCGGGCGATCGTGTCGACGTGCTCGTGGAGGAGCTGGACGGCCGCGATCAGGTCGAGCTGATCCGCGGCGCCCGCACGGCGAGGGGCGCGCCGCCCGCATGAGCGCCGTCCTCGGAAAGGATCTCATCGGACTCGAGGCGCTCGCGCCCGAGCAGATCCGCCTCATCCTCGACACCGCGGAGCCGTTCAAGGAAGTCTCCGAGCGGCTGATCAAGAAGGTGCCCGCGCTCCGGGGCAAGACGATCGTGAATCTCTTCTTCGAGGCCTCGACGCGGACGCGCATCTCGTTCGAGTTCGCGGAGAAGCGACTGTCGGCCGACACCGTGAACGTCGCCTCGAGCGGCAGTTCGGTCCAAAAGGGCGAGACGCTCGTCGACACGGCGCGGAACCTGGAGGCGATGCGCATTGACATGGTGGTGATGCGGCACGGCTCCTCCGGGGCCGCCGAATTCCTCGCCCGCCGGATCGACTCCAACGTGGTCAACGCGGGAGATGGCAAGCACGAGCATCCCACGCAGGCCCTGCTCGATCTGCTCACGCTGCGCGACAAGTTCGGCCAGATCGACGGCCTGAAGGTGTGCCTCGTCGGCGACGTGCTCCACTCGCGCGTGGCGCGCTCGAACATCTGGGGCCTCCTCAAGCTCGGCGCGCAGGTCGCCGTGTGCGGTCCCAGAACCCTGCTGCCGCGCGGGATCGAGGAGCTGGGCGTCACGGTGTTCGAGCACGTCGAGGACGCGATTCAGTGGGCCAACGTGCTGAACGTGCTCCGCCTGCAGCTCGAGCGGATGCAGGCCGGCTTCATTCCTTCGCTGCGCGAGTACTATCGCGTATTCGGGGTCACCGTCGACCGGCTCGAGAAGGCGCCGCGCGATGTCACGGTGATGCATCCCGGTCCGATGAATCGCGGCGTCGAAATCGACAGCCGTGTGGCCGACGGGCCCTGGAGCGTGATTCTCGACCAAGTGACGAACGGCGTCGCGGTCCGCATGGCGGTGCTGTATCTCCTGGCCGGCGGACGTCCCGAGCAGGCCGACGCGGCCAAGCGCGGAGCCGGGCAGGGCGGAGGACCGGATTGATGCGGCCCATCCTGCTCCGCGGCGGTCGGGTGATCGATCCCAGTCGCGTGCTCGATCAGATCGGCGACGTCCTGATCCAGGATGGCAAGATTGCCGCCACCGGGACGGGCCTCGGCGTGCCGGACGGTGCTCTCGTGCGTGACGTTCGGGGCGCGGTGGTCGCGCCGGGTCTGGTCGATCTGCACGTGCATTTGCGCGAACCCGGCAACGAAGATGTGGAGACGATCGCGTCGGGTGCGCGGGCCGCCGCGAGCGGCGGCTTTACCGCCGTCTGCGCGATGCCCAACACCGATCCGGTGACGGACAATCAGGCCGCCGTCGGTTTCATCGTGCGGCAGTCGCAGCGCGCCGGCTACGCGCGCGTACATCCCGTCGGCGCGATCTCGGTCGGGCAGAAGGGCGTCCAGCTCGCGGAATTCGGCGAGCTGGTCGGCGCCGGCGCCGTGGCCGTATCGGACGACGGCAAGCCGGTGGTCTCGAGCCATCTGATGCGCACGGCGCTCGAGTATGCACGGACGTTCGACATTCCGGTCGCCGATCATTGCGAAGACCCGACGCTCGCGGCCGGCGGCGTCATGCACGAAGGGCTGGTCGCCGCGCGGTTGGGGTTGAAAGGCATCCCGTCCGCGGCAGAGGAGATCATGGTCGCCCGCGATCTCCTGCTTGCCGAGCTGACCGGCGGCCACATCCATCTGTGCCACATGTCCACCCGCGGGTCGGTCGAGTTGATCCGCCGCGCCAAGGCGCGCGGCATTCGCGTCAGCGCCGAGGTCACCCCCCACCATTTCACGCTCACGGAACAGGCCTGCGAGGCGTACGACACCAACGCAAAGATGAATCCGCCGCTGCGAGAGGCCGCCGACGTCGAGGCATTGCGCCAGGGCCTGCGCGACAGCGTGATCGACTGCATCGCATCCGATCACGCGCCGCACGCGTACGACGCCAAGGAAGCGGCGTTCGATGACGCGCCGTTCGGCGTCGTGGGGCTCGAGACCGCGTTCGCGATGGCGTACACCGAGCTCGTCCAGGGAGGAGTGCTCGCACTGCCGGACCTCATCGGCCGGATGAGCACGGCGCCGGCCCACGCCTATGGACTCTCTGGGGGAACGCTCGCCAGCGGTGCCTGCGCCGACGTCGTGGTGCTCGACACCGGCACTCCCTGGGTCGTCGACCCCGCGCAGTTCCACTCGAAGAGCCGCAACACTCCGTTCGCCGGCCGAAAGCTCTGTGGCCGCGCCCGCCTCACGATCGTCTCCGGCACGATCGTCCATGACGCGGAGGCTCCCGGCCCCCCCCGGTTGTGACCGCGCGCGATGCAGCGCGCCGCATGGCGCAGTGCTGCCGGCAGCTCGCCGAGCTGGGGCTCATCGCCGGTCAGGATGGCAACCTGTCCGTCCGGCTTTCCCGAACCCGGATTCTGGTCACGCCGAGCGGGCTCATCAAAGCCCTGCTCGAGCCGGCGGATATGGTGCAGGTGGACACGCGGGGACGGAAGCTCGCCGGGCGCCACAAGCCCACCAGCGAGTTGGACTTACACCTGAGGATCCTGGAACGGCGGCCCGACGTGATGGCGGTGGTCCACGCGCATCCGCCGTATGCCACGGGATTCTCGGTGGCTGGCCGCGAACTTGATAGATTGGTGCTGCCGGAGCTCATCTTGGCGGCCGGACGGGTGCCGCTGGTCCCCTTCGGGACCCCCGGAACCCCCGAGTTGGGAGAGCGCGTGGAGGCGTATATCGCGGGCCACGATGCCCTCCTGCTCGCCAATCATGGCGCCGTAACAGTGGGGCCGACGCTCGATCTGGCATGGATTCGCATGGAAAGCCTCGAGCACGCGGCGCGGATCTTATTTACCGCACATCTCCTCGGCCAAGTCAACGAACTGCCCGAGAACGCGGTCAAACTGCTCGAACTGCGGCGCGCGCAATCGGCTGGAGGAATGACGGGAGCCTGATGGCCAAGGGACCTTCAAAGAGCACCGCGACGATCCAACGCCTCCTGGAGGAGCGACGCCAGTACGAGGCGTGGATCGCGCGTCTCTCCGGGGCTGAGGACGCCACTCCGGAGCAGGTGCGCTCCAAGGTCAAGGCCGACTACGAGGCGCGGCTGCAGGCCGTTACCGAGGAGCTGAAGAGCCATGCCGAGAGCGCTCGCCAGACGATCGAAGTGAAACGGCACCAGCGCGCCGAGCTGCACAAGAAGGAGACGCAAGCGGCTGAGAAGCTGTCCGAGACCGAGCTGCGCCACGCGGTAGGCGAGTACGACGAAGCGCAATGGAGTCAGGTGCACAAGGACGCGCTGGCCGAGCTGCTCGCCGTCAGGGAAGAGCTCCAGGCCGTCGAGGGTGACATTCAGAAGCTCGAGGAGCTGGATTCGTTGGTGCGGGCCACGCCACGCCCGGCGCCGTCGAACTCGGGAAAGAATCCCGCGGTGACGACCTCAGGGAAGCATGCCGTCGTGAATCCCCGTCTTCCGACACGCGACAATAAACAGGGCGGGCAGATCGATGAGCTGGCGTTCATCAAGTCGGTGACCGAAGATCAGAACAACGCGCCGTCACCCAAACGCGCGAGCGGCGGGCACTACCAACCCGCCGTGCCCGTGACTACCCCGGGTCCACCCGCCGACGCCAGCACTCCGCAATCGAACGGCGAGGAAGCCCCTGAGCCGCGTACGCTCAAATGCCGAGACTGTGGCACGATGAACTTGCCGACCGAATGGTACTGCGAGAGCTGTGGAGGGGAGTTAGCCGCGTTGTGAACCACGCGGCGGGCGACCGCGATTTACCGACCGCCCGTCTTCTTTACGTGGATCGCCAATCTGGATTTGTGCCTCGCCGCGTTATTCGGATGGATCAAACCCTTTCGCGCGGCACGATCGAGCAGTGAGACGGCGTCCCGGTACGCGGTTTGGGCCGCGTCGCCGGCGGAGGCGCGTACCCGTTTGATGGCGGTGCGCAGGGCGGATCGCTGCGCGCGATTGTGAGCTTCGTGCCGGCGGCTCTGACGCATCGCCTTCTTGGCGGACTTGATACGCGGCAAAACACCCTCCAGGTGAGCGGGGGAAGCTAGGCGGTAAGTGTAGCGCGGTCAAGGCGCTACAACGTTGACCGCAACGCGTCTTGTTCATTATCTTAGGCCGTTACCGACCCCAGAGAACTCTATCCAGCTCGAATTTCTCATCTGGGCCCCGGTGCTGCTGTTCTCGGTCGTGGCCCATGAATATGCGCACGCCGAGGCGGCGTTCCGTCAGGGCGACAAGACCGCCTACCTTCGCGGGCGGCTCACCCTGAATCCCCTCAAGCATATCGACCCCCTCATGACGATCATTTTCCCCGCGCTGCTCTGGTTTTCGCATGCCGGGTTTCTGTTCGGCGCGGCGAAGCCGGTTCCGGTCGATCCGCGGAATTATCGCAATTATCGGCGGGGGGACATCATCGTTTCGCTCGCGGGGATCAGCGCGAATCTGGGGCTGTTCGTGGCGTGCGTCGTCCTGTTCGCCATCGTGGGCATTGTCGGGTCGCTCTCGCCAAGCTTGAGCGGTACTTCGGATATCATCCAGCGGATGCTCTGGTACGGGGTGTCGTTGAATCTGGTGCTCGCCTTCTTCAATCTCCTGCCGATTCCCCCTCTCGATGGGAGCCACGTGCTGTTGCACCTGCTGCCGCCGCGCGCGGGTCTCAGGTTTCAGCGGCTGTACTTCCTGGGGTTTCTGCCGGTGCTGCTGCTCGTGTGGCTCTTGCCCGGTGCGGTGGACGTGCTGCTCTGGCCCGCGTTCGCCCTCAAGAACGTCGCCTGGCACGTGGTGGGCGACTACGCGATTTCCCGCGAGGCATTCAGGCAATGACCGGCTCGATACCCCTGCTGCGGGAGGGATCGGGTTTCATCGTCGAGCTGGAGCAGTTCTCCGGCCCGCTCGATCTGCTGCTGCATCTGATTCGCGAAGATCAGCTCGACGTGACCGACCTGCCGATCGCGAAGATCGCGGACCAGTTTCTGGCGGTGATCAACGAGCTGCGTCTGAATCAGGCCGCTGATTACCTCGAGATGGCCGCGCGCCTGCTGCGCATCAAGGCACAGATGCTCCTGCCGCGGCGTCTTGGCGAGGACGATTGGGAAGACCCGCGGGCGGAGCTGGTGCGGCGGCTGCTCGAGTATCAGCAGATTCGGGAGCTCGTCGATTGGCTCGCGCGGTCAGCCGCGCAACGGGCCGAGCAGCTCGGCCGCGGCTACGAGCCCGTGGTTGATGTCCCGACGGCGCCCGGACCGCTCGTTTTCGAGCTGAACGACATACTGGCCGCGGCGGAACGCGTGATCTCGCTCATTCCGGAGCCGATGCTGCACCGGGTTGTTCCGCGGCCGCTCGACGTCGAAGGAGCGACCGCGAGGATTCACGCCCTGCTCGCGGAGCGCGACGCGTTCCGTTGGAGCGAGCTCGTGACGCCGGGCGCCGGAATCGTCGAAATTCTCTCGGCGTTCATTGCCCTGCTCGAGCTGGCCAAGCGAGGTACGCTGTCGCTGCGTCAGCCGCACGCATTCGCCCCCCTCGAGATCCGCCGTGAGTCCGCTCGCGAAGCTGCTTGAAGCCGCGCTGTTCGCGTCCTCGCGGCCGCTGACGCTCGAGGAGCTCGAAACGCTCGATCCCGCGGCGGGCGAGGCGCTGCTGCGTGCCGCGCTCGACGAGCTCAGGGTTCGCTATACCGATGACGATCACGGCATCGAGCTGGTGGAGATCGCGTACGGCTGGCAGTTCCTCACGCGCCGGGAATACGCCGAAACGATCGAGCGCGCGCAGTTCGCGACGCGGGTCCGGCGGCTCTCTCCGGCGGCGCTGGAAACGCTCGCGATCATCGCCTATCGCCAGCCTGTCGGGCGTGTCGAGGTCGAGGAGATTCGCGGCGTCGATGCGGGCGCGGTGCTCGAAAAACTGCTGGAGCGCGAGCTGATCGAGGTGGTGACGCGCGGTGAAGGGTTGGGCCGACCGCTGCTCTACGGCACGACCGCGCAGTTCCTCGAAATCCTGGGATTGCAGAGCCTCGAGAACCTGCCGCGTCTCGACGAGCTGTCTGTGGCTCTCCGCCCGCCGGCGCGCGCCGAAGCCGAATGACCGCGATGCGCCTGCAGCGCGCCCTGGCGCGCGCGGGCGTCACATCTCGACGCAAAGCCGAGGACCTGATTCGGGCGGGACGGGTCCGCGTCGATGGCACGGTGGCGACGCTCGGGATGAGCGTCGATCCGGTGCGGCAGCGGGTAACAGTGGACGGCCGGGCGGTGCGGCCCGTCCGAACGGCTTGGCTGGCCCTGAACAAGCCGATCGGCTACGTCGTCTCGCGCGGAGATCCCGCGGGGAGGAAGACGGTATTCGACCTCCTCCCAAAGCTGCCGGGCCTCACATACGTTGGTCGGCTGGACGTCATGACTTCCGGATTGCTGTTGCTCACGACCGACGGCGCCGCGGCGCACCGCCTCATGCATCCGCGCTACGCCGTCCCACGCACCTACCGGTTCCGCGCACACGGCTTGAGCGCGCCCCAGGCCACCGCCGCCCTCGGAGGCAAGCCGGTCGTCATCGACGAGCGACCGGTGCGCGTGACCCAGCGTCGCGTGCGACCGGTGGACCGCGGCGCCATCGAGGTCGAGCTCACTCTGGCCGAGGGACGGCAGCGAATCGTGCGGCGGCTCGCGGAGGCGCTGGGACTGAAACTCGAATGGCTGCACCGGGTGTCCTACGGACCGGTCCAACTGGGCGGCCTCCCGGAAGGCCGCTATCGCGCGCTCACGGCCCGTGAGATCCGGGCGATCGCACGCCTCGAGGATCCCACCGCGCCGCAGGAGACCGCATGACGCCGCTCGACATCGGACCCGTCGAGCGCGCATTGGGGGCCATCGGCACGACGTTCCGGCTCACGCGACTCTATCCGGCCACTCACCCTGCGGTGATCGAATCCATGCGACAGATCACGAATGTCATGCCGGGCGTCGCGGCATTAGGCTCGATCGAGTGGAAGATCGGAGCCACGGGATTCCATTGGCATGGTCAGCATATCCTGCAACGCAATGCGCAGGTGAATGAGCTGGCCGGACTATTGTATGCGCGCGGGATTCGGAGTCTGGTATTGCATCCCGGCGTGACGGCCGACCATGTGGTTGCCCTGTTCGGCGTCGCGACGGGCACGGCAAAGCCGGAGGACGCGCTGCTGGGGCAGATCGCGCTCAGCATGAGTCGCCGCACACACCGATTCTCGAACGTGACGCCGCGTGATTCGGGCGTGAGCTCGCCGGCGGCCCCGGCGGCGTCGGACACACATCCGCCCGGTGCCGTGGCGATCCAGGCTGCGCCGGGAGTTCCGGCGACGGCTCGCGCGACGGACCCGCTCGATCATCGTCCCACGGGCGCGTTCCGCTTCGACGCCGTCCCCGTCGACGTCCAGGTGGAGCGTGCCATCGCCGAAGTCGCGGCCGCTGAAACGCCGGAAGCGCAGCGCACGGCGGTCGGGCAGCTCGGCCAGCTCGAGGGGGTGCTGGTTTCGCTCAAGGATATCGCTCGCGTGGCCGCCGCGATCGCGGCCCTCGACCGGACGCTCGCAAGAGCGTCGGACCCCGCGCTCGTGGAGCAGATCGGCAGCGCGGCGGGCCGGCTCGCGGACAAAGCCGCCGTCGAGCGTATGGTGGCGCGGCTCGGTGAACCGAATGTGCCGATCGCCGACCGCGAAACCCTGGTTGCCGCGCTTGCCGCTCTGGCCACGCTGTCGATCGATCCGGTCCTGCACGCCTGTCTGGCGGCGCCGCTGGATCAACGCGAGCCGTACCGCGCGATCGTGCGACGCGCGGGCGAGCGGGCCATGGAGCCGCTCGGCGCGCGATTGCAGGATGCCGACGTGTCCGTGCTCGCCGCGGCGGCGGAACTCCTGGGCTTCTGCGGATCGCCGGAGGCGGTCCCGCTGCTCTTGGGGCTGTTGCGACACGAATCGGACTTCGTGCGCGAGTCGGCCGTCAAAGGACTGTCGGAGATCGGCGGGCACGATATCATCCGGCCGATCATTCCCGCCTTGAAAGACGACAGCGTGCTCGTGCGACACGCGGCGGTGCACGCGATCGGCGGCGCGGGCGACAACACGGCTCTGACGGTGCTGGTGCGCCGGCTGGATCAGGAGCAGGACGAGGGCGTCTTGGCGGAGCTCTTGAGGGCCATTGGTCTGTTAGGCGCGGGGCGCGAGACGCTCGATATCCTCGCGCACCATGCCGAGCCTGGCAGCAGGCTGCACCGCCGCAGTCCGCTGGTACGCGCCGCGGCCATCGAGGCGATTGCCGCCCTCGGCGGCGGCGGAGCCGAAGCCAAGGGCTTGCTGCAACTGTACACGCACGACAAGGAGCCGGCTGTGCGCAAGGCAGCGGAAGCGGGACTGCGATGACGACGCGAACGGCACAGCCAACCGAGGCGGCGCTGGTGCAGACGCTGCGGCGCGAAGTCGCGAAGCGCGTGGTGGCGCAGGAGCTGATGGTCGAGCGGCTCGTGATTGGCCTGCTCACGGGCGGTCATATCCTCCTCGAGGGCGTCCCGGGGCTCGCCAAGACGCTCGCGGTTCGCACCGTGGCGGAATGCCTGCGGATTTCGTTCTCGCGGATTCAGTTCACCCCGGATCTGCTCCCCGCGGACGTGATCGGCACCATGGTCTTCGATCAGCGGACCCAGGAATTTCATCCCAAGAAGGGGCCGCTGTTCGCGAACCTCGTGCTGGCCGACGAGATCAATCGCGCGCCCGCGAAGGTGCAGTCGGCGCTGCTGGAAGCGATGCAGGAAAAGCAGGTCACGATCGGGGGCGAGACGTTTTATCTGGGTGAGCCGTTTCTCGTGCTGGCGACGCAGAACCCGATCGAGCAGGAGGGCACTTATCCGCTTCCGGAAGCGCAGCTCGACCGCTTCATGCTCAAGGTGCGGGTCGGGTATCCCTCGCGCGACGCTGAAAAAGAAATCGTGGCGCGCATGGCATCGGGTCGGCCTATCGAGGTGCAGCGCGTGGCCGAAGCGGGGGACATTCTCGCGGCCCGCAGCGCCATCGCCGAGCTGTTCATGGACCAAAAGGTGGTGGACTACATCGTGGATGTGGTGCGCGGCACCCGCGAGCCGCAGGCGGTCGGCTTGTCCGAGCTGAAACCGCTCATCGCCTTCGGCGCGTCACCCCGCGCGTCGATCTTTCTCGCCCAGGCCGCGCGGGCCCACGCGTACCTGCGCGGCCGGGCCTACGTCGTGCCCGACGACGTCAAGGCGATCGCCCATGACGTGCTGCGCCACCGTGTGCTGCTCACCTTCGAAGCCGAGGCTGAGGACATGGATTCGGACTCGGTCATCACGAAGATTCTGGGAGCCGTCGACGTGCCGTGACCCCCGAAGTCCTGAAGCAAGTCAAAGGCATCGAGCTGCGCACGCGGACGCTCGTGAACTCCCTCTTCACGGGCGAATACCGGTCGGTGTTTCGCGGGCAGGGGATCGAATTCGCCGAGGTCCGCGCGTACCAGCACGGCGATGATTTCCGCGCCGTAGACTGGAACGTGTCGGCCCGCATGGGTCACCCTTTCGTCAAAACCTACGTCGAGGAGCGCGAAGTCACGCTGCTCCTCCTGGTCGATCAGTCGGGATCACTGCATTTCGGGCGCCCCTACACGAAGGCGGGGCTGGCGGTCGAGGTGGCGGCGGTGCTGGCGCTCGCGGCCGCGCGGCACAACGATCGGGTCGGCGCGCTCATGTTCGCGGACAAGGTCGAGATGGTGATTCGCCCCGCCAAGGGACGGCCGCACGCGCTGCGGGTGATTCGCGATCTCGTGGCGTTTCGCGCGAGGACCCGTGGGACCAATCTCGCGGACGCGCTGCGATACGCCGCCCGCTTGCTGCATCACCGCGCAATCGTGGCGATCCTGTCTGATTTCCGGGCGGAAGCCTGGGAGCAGCCGCTGGCGCAACTCGCCGCCGAGCACGATGTCGTGGCGATTACCACGGATGACCCGCGCGAGGTGCTGCTGCCCGACGCGGGGTGGGTGGACATGCACGATGCCGAAACGGGGCAGCGCGTGTTGCTCGACTCGAGTCATGGACCCACGCGGGCGCGGTTCCAGGTCGCCGCCGAGCGGCGCGTCGAGGAACGCACCCGCAAGCTGATCCAGGCCGGTGTCGATCACGTCTCGCTGCTCACCAACGTGCCGTACGCGCTCCCGCTGCGGCGCGCGTTCGCCAAGCGCGCGCGCCGGCTCAAACGATGAAGCGAAGCGCGTTCGCCATCGGTTGCCTGGCGCTCACGTGCGTCGTGGCGTCGTGGCGTCGTGCTGTCGCGCAAACCGAGTCGTGGACCATGTCGCCGGCGAATCCCAGCGTGGGAGATACGGTCTGGATATCGCGGCGCGTGACCGCCCCGGAGGGGTGGAGGGTGCGTCCGGGCAAGCTCGTGCCCCTCGAGGAGGTCGAGCCGCTGGGCGACGCGACGGTCGCCACGGTCGAGAACGGATGGGCGGTCAGCTATCCCGTGGTCGTGTGGTCGCCGGGGACGCACGACGTGAGCCTGCCGCCGATCTGGCGCCTCGCTCCCGACGGCCGCACCGATTCCATCACGGGTGGTGTCGCGCGCCTCTTCGTGCAGAGTGTCATTCCCGATTCGCTCAAGCATCCAGAGCCCCGTGCCGCCTTCGCACCGCTGCGACGGACCCACGAGCATCCGATCCCGCTGGTTGGGGCGATCGTCCTGGCGGGCGGCCTGTTTACGGCCGGGGTGATGTGGAGACGGCGGCCCGCGCGTTCGTTGACCAC
>Ga0335082_10003680_pt1 | contig 16696 bp, 14 predicted proteins | sample Lox_Sample_41_FD_206718 | JGI IMG/M metagenome (GOLD analysis project Ga0335082, IMG submission 206718) | Soil microbial communities from Loxahatchee National Wildlife Refuge, Florida, United States - Lox_Sample_4.1 | ecosystem: Environmental > Terrestrial > Soil > Wetlands | place: USA... | reverse complement strand
CCTCGTAAGGCCGCTCAAAGTTCTCCGGCAGGCGGAAGCCGGCAAGCAGGCTGATGCCGATCACGATGTGCATGTAGCCGGCGAAGTTCATGAACAGATCGACGAAATAGACCGCCGCCGCGACCGCATAGAGTTCGACCGCGGTGCCGGAAAAGCCCGCCTCGAGGGAATGCAGCAGCTCGGGCTTCAACGCCGCCACCGCCTGCGCCAGCGGCCCGCTGACGACCACGACCATGAAATAGCCGAGCACGATCCGACCCGCGGCGGTATTGACGGTTTCCCATGCGATCGGGCCGGGCTTGGCCGCGGCCTCGGCGGCGAACTCCTCGTGGCGCTGGATCGGTCCCGACACGAAGCTGAGGAAGAAGAAGACGTAATTGAGATAGCTGAGGACCGACGGCGGCCGTTTTTCGCCCTGCGCCACGTCGATCACCAGATGCATGATGCGGAACAGGATGTAGGACAGGCCGACATTCAAATAGCTGAAGCCCGGCGCCGGCAGGAAGGACAGGATCGTGTACTGCTTCAGCCAGAGGAACAGGGCCATGAGGCCGACGATCAGGAAGGCGAGCGTGAAACGGAACCGCGCGAGGCAGGCGATCCAGATGGCGCCGTAGCCGAGAATCACGAACAGAACGAGCGGTACGACGTCCGCCGGCCGCGCGGCAAAGCTGAGGACGAACGCCGCATTCAACCCGGCGATCGACAGATCGCGCGCCCAGCCGGTGGGTGCCAGCCGCAGCAGCGCCACGGCCAGCACGGCAAAGCCCAGGAAGCCGAGCGAAGTGAAGGCCATAACGGAACGTCCCGGCTACTTGCCAGCCCGCGCGGCGATCAGATCGATCATCTGGCCGACGTTGTCGAGGGTACCCACCTCGGCGGCGCTCAGCCGGATCGCGAACTCCCTTTCCACCGCAAGCACGAGCGTGATGTGCATGACCGAATCCCAAAGGTCAATATCGTCGGCCGTCGTACCGTCGCGGATCTCGATCGAGTCGTCCTCGAACACCTCCTGGAAGATGCGGTTGAGCCGGTCCCTGACGGCGGTTCGGTCGCTTGACATCATTGCTCCTTCTTGGCGGCCGGCGCCGCGGCGTCGACGTAGGTAACGGCGGGAACGGTCGCCTCGTTGATCGTGAACGTCCAGTCGGTCGTGCCCCGCTCCGCGTGCGTCTGGCGGAACCCCAGGCGTTCGTAAAGGCCGCAGACCAGCCCGTTCTTCGCCGTCGGGATGTAGCGCCCGGTGATGCTGCCGCAGCCGTTCCGCCGGGCGATGGCGAGGATGTCGTTGAAGATGAACTCCTCCATGGTGCGGGCCAGCACCCGGCAGCTCATCACCCACAGGTCGATGCCGAGCGCACCTCCCGGGACGATGGAAAGGATGACGACCGAGATCAGCCCGTTGTCGCCGTAACGGTCGAGCAGCCGGTAATGGCGGATGCGCGTGTCGGCGCGGCGGGCCAGGCCCTGCAATTCGGCTTCGGTATAGCGGATGGTGGTGAGGTTGAACTGGTTGCTCTTGTTCACCAGTTGGGCGATGCGCGGCAGGTTGAACTCGTCGAGATCGCCCAGTTCCGCCGTCATCTCGAGCCAGCGCAGATATTCGCTCTGATCGGCGAAGCTCGCCATCTTCTCGGCCCGGGCCGCATTGTCGCGATAGAAGCGGGCGCGCTCGCGGTCCTCGGACGAGAATCCGACCGTCTCGAAATAGAGCTGGGCGTTGATGGCGGCGACAAACCCGGCCGGATCGGCCGGCAGCTCGGGAACCGCCACGGCGGGAAGGTACTTGCGCACCAGATCGCGCTCGACCGGGTTGTCATCGACGAACACCACGCTGTCCATCCCGATGTTCAGCGCGCTCACGATGTAGGCGATGTTGTCGGCCTTGTTGTCCCAGTTGGCGCGGAAGACGGCGATGTCGTCGAGCCGCAGCACCATGTCCGGATGCTTAAGGAACGGTTCCTTGGCGATCTCCGGATCGTTCTTCGAACACACCGCCAGGATGATGCCGCGCTCCTTGAGCGATTTGGCCCAGCGCTGGATCGCGACGAAGGCTTCGCCTTCGGCGCCGTTGCCGAGCTTGATCCCGTTCATGCCGTCGTCGCCGATCACCCCGCCCCAGATGGTGTTGTCAAGGTCGAGGATCACGCACTTCTTGGTGCCGGTCTTGAGCGCGGTGACCAGGCGAGCGCCCTGGAACGCGACGGCGCCGAGCGCCTGGAAGCCGAAGGCGTTCTTGGAATGGAACCAGTACCGCTCGTCCACCCAATTGGCCTTGCCGAAGGCCGCGGAAAGCTGGTCGAGATCGAAGATCGTGACGCCGGCCGGCGCCGCTGCGGCAAGCTCGAGGTTGTAGCGGCGAAGCCCATTGCGCAGGCTCCACGCGGCCTGGCCCGCGAAATTCCCGAAATCGTCGTGCAGGGGGATGTCGGCGTTGTTCTCGATGACGGCGCAGCTGAGCCGCTCCTGCAGCGTCCGCCACAAGAACGCGCGCTGCTGCACCGCCGCTTCGACCGCCTTGGGCACGGCCCGATCGTCGCCCAACGGAACCTCGAGCACGACGTCGCGATAGGTCCCGAACAGCCAGACGATGTCGGGCTTGAAGCGGTAGAGGGTGCCCTCCGCGTCCAGCACCGTGGGAACCACCGTGTTGAAAGGCGCCGACCAGATCTCCGCCGCAAAGCCCTCGCGGGCCAGCCAGAGTCTGAAAAGCTCGACGAACTGATCCATCGTGCTGGAGGCCGCGACGGCGATCTTGATGGGTTTGAGCTTGAGCTCCCCGGCCGGAATCGAGCCCAGCAGCCTTGCCGCCCTGGCCTGCACTACGAAGTCGTCGGCCGGCGACAGCGACGAGAACAGCTCCGCCAGCGCCTTTGCGTAGTCGCGCGCACCGATGTGCTGCTTTATCGCGGCAAATTGCGGCTGGCTGGAGGTCATTTATGAATTAAAGCCCAATTTGATTGCCGGACCGTTGCGCGCTTTGCGCCATCCCGTTCATGGCTTTTTTACCATTATTTCCGCCGAGCCATCGGAAACATTGTGTCAAGCTGCCGCGGCGCCCAGGGGCCACTGCGCCGGCCGCCGGAAGAGGCGCCGCCGCCCCCGGGCGGGAGCCTACCTCAGGGAACTGCCGTCCGGAACGATGTCGGTGCGGGCAAGCTCGACCGGGATGCGCCCTCCCATGATGTCGAGCAGAACCCGGACGCGCCCGGCGTCCGACATCCGGTCCAGCTCGCCGATGAAATCGCTGAACGGGCCGACCACCACCCGGACCGATTGCCCGAGCTTGAGGTCGGGCTGCCAGCGCAGCAGGCCGTCCTCGCCGCTCGCTTCGATCAGCGCCTCGACGATGCCGCGGGGCGCCGGAGCCGGGCGATCGCCCTGCATGACCACGCGCACGACGCCGAACGTGCCGTTGATGCTGCGCCATTGCTGGCGCGCCAGATCGAGTCGGGTGAAAAGGTACCCCGGGAAAAACGGCACCCGGACCGTGTCGATCCGGCGGGCGTGGCGGCGCGATTTCTCGCGGCAGGGCAGGAACACCTCAAAATCCTGATTGGCAAGATGCGCAGCGGCTCCACGCTCGCGGTGGGGCTGACTCTGCACGGCGTACCACCGCGCCTCGCCTGCGGCAGAGGGTGAATCGAGGCGGCCGGGAGAAGGCATGGACATGGGCCCCTATATGACGCATTCGGCCGGGCGATCCAATTGCCCGCCGTCGAGTTGATATCGGGTTGCGCCACATCCTATTGTCGCAAGCAGGGGAGTCGGTATGACAGGCGGGCAGAACCATACCTTTGCCGGAGTCCGGCGCGCCGGTGCCGCTGCGGGGGCCGGGCGTCATGCCGCGCGATGCGCCCGCAGGAACCGGCCGTGAGCAGACCCGTTGCGCCGGGCCGTTGGGGGACGGTTGCCTTGGCCGCCTTCTTCGTTCTTGTCTGTCTGGCGGCGCCGCTCTGCGGGCTGCTGCAGCCCGCCTGCGATTGGGACATGCTGATCTACATCGGGATCATCAATTTCTGGCATCATCCCGATATCGTGCACGCCCACGCGGTGGCCTACGCGGACACCGAGAAGTTCTGCCTGGCCTGGAACGCGAACAAGGAAGTCTGGGCCCTCCTGGTCAATCGGGCCGACCCCTACCGTTACGGCGTGCTGACCGATCCGAAGGCGTTCCTGGCGCAGTTCCCGCTGTATCAGATCCGCCCCGTGTATCTCGTCCTGATCGATCTCGTCTCGCGGCTGATGGGCTCGTTCGCGCTGGCGACGCTTGTCATTTCCGTGGCGGCGACCGCCTGCAACAACGCGTTGTTCTCGCTGTTCGCGGTGCGCCGGGCAGGTCCGTTCCACGGAGCCACGATCGCCGCGGTGTTCTGTCTCTGCCCCGCCATTTTCGCGATCGCCGGATTGTCAACGCCCGACGCGCTGGCCACCCTCGCGGTAACGGCCGGGCTGGTGGCCATGTGCAGCAGGGCGAACATCGCGGGGGCGCTGATCCTCGCGGCCGGTGCGGGCGTGCGATCGGACGCCGTCGTGCTGAACGTGATGGTGGCCGCGGCGCTGGCCTATCTTTTCCTGCGCGGGCGAGGCCGCAACGATCTAATCGCCGCCGTCATCCTGCTGGTTTCGGTGATTGCGACCTTCTGGTTCGCGCACGCCGTGGGCAATTACGGCTACCGGGTCCTGTATCATTTCACCTTCCTCGAAGGGCAGTCGCTCGACCCCTCCGTCTATGCGGGCGCGCCCGTTCCGCCGCGCGCCTTCGCGGCCGCTTTCGTCCGCGGCGTCGCACAGGGATTGAAATGGGGGGCGCTATCCTGGGCCGTCTTCGGCATGCTCGCCTGCGCGACGCTGTGGCATTTCGGCAGGATCGGGCGGCGCGAGCTGGCCCTGTTCGCGGCCCTTACCGCCGGCCTGTGGGGGCGCGAAATCCTCTTCCCCAACCCCGAACCGCGGTTCGTGGCCCCGATCATCTGCGGCATGTTCGTGGTATTGGCGGCGGCGCTCGGAAAGAGCCTTCGGCCGAAAGGGCCGGCAGCCGAAACGGCCTGACCGGAACCTCCGGGACGCGTCCGTGCGGCCGGTTGAAGCACAACCGGAAAAGCGCAGCCGACAGGCCGAAAGCGACAGCAGACAAAGCAAAAGCGAGATCGCGATTCGTAGAACCGCGATCCCGCTTTCGAATATCGTTCGGAAAACGACTCTATGAGACTGCGGCGGCGCTCGATGCCCCGAACGGGCCCCAGGTCTCCTCGAAAACCTTGCGGGTCTCGCCGACGAACCTCTCGGTCGAGAAATCGCCGGCTCGCCGCGCCAGCTTCGCCCGGATGTCGGCGAGCTCGGCATCGTCGCGGAGCACGCGATCGATGACCTCGACGGCGTGATCGTCGTCGCGGAAGGCCAAGCGATCGTCGTCGACGATCTCGTGCGGCGCGCTGCCGGCCGGCACGAAGGGCACGACGCCCATCTTGACCATCTCGGCCACGGCGATGCCGAACGGCTCGCGCTGGCGCATGTGCAGACCGAAGGCGCAGCGGCCGAGCTCGGCGAATTTCTCCCCGCCGTAGATGCCGCCGTGCAGCCGGACCCAGTCGCTGCAATCGCGCACCTTGGCGCGAACCTGGTCGCAGTAGATCGATTCGTCGAGGGGGCCGATGACGTGCAGCTTGACGGCGTGCCCCTTCCCCCTGACCCGGCCCAGCACATCGATCGCCTGGAGCACGCGCTTCTCCGGAACGATGCGCCCCAAGAACACGAAATCGGCCAGCCGGTTGCTGTCTGCCGCGCGAGGCGGCGCATAGACCGGCGGGTAGATCACCCGCGACGGGATACCGTAGCGCCGAGCCAGCATGTCGGCGCTCCAACGCGAGTTGGCTACCACGACGTCCCGCGTGAAAACGCGCATGTCGCGGCGCCCGCCGCGGATCAGGTTGGCGGCCGCCAGATAGGCCCAGCGGGCGGGATTGCGGCTCTGGATCAGGCCGCGCAGGCCCGGCCGGACGGGATCGTAGGCGAGACGCACCTCGTCATCCCAGATGAAGTCGCCGATGAACTGGATGGCGGGACGGCCGAAATCCACGAAATTGTAGCTGCTGATGCACAGGTCGAGATCGCTCCTGATCGACTTGACGAAGCGCTCGAAGAAGGCCCCCCGCAGCGCCGCGCCCGCTCCGCCGTGGCGCAAGACGGCGGGCGTGGGAGCCTGCAGGACTTTGACGCGGTCCGGGGCCACATGGCTGTTGTAGGCGCGGTTCAGTCGCCCGCAATCGAACGGTGCGCCGGTGACGAGCGTCGTCTCGTAGCTGCCCTGGAACATCTCGAGAAGCGCCATCGCGCACGCTTCGGAGCCCCCTGACCCGAGACCGGGATGGGTGATGCAAATGCGCCTCATGGCGGTGTTACAGCTATCCAAGAACAGGACGGATCATCACTGCAGAAAGAAATACTGAAAAAGCCACATGAAGACCACTGCGGCGATGAAAACCGGCAGCGCCAATATTGGAAGGCCGAGGCCCGCGACCAGTGCCGCGGCGGCAAGCGCGGGCAACAGCACGGTCAGGAGGGCGTATAGGGAACGGTGATAAAAAAGAAAACGCTTGCAGTCGATGAGGCTGTGCTCGCCGCTCCATATCCGGTGGCTTGGCCGCGCCTTGTGGCCGCCGTCTACTTGCCGCGCCGGTTTCGGCGGTGGCCGTCCCTCGCCGGCCTGTTCTCGGCGTCGTTTCGCCCAGGCCAGGATGTCGTCCCGCCGCCACAGCACGAAAGTCTGGCGCGGGTGGAACTTGCCTTCGGCGTGCAGCCGCCGGCGCTTCTCGCTGCCGACCAGGAATCCGAACTCGGGCAGCGCCAGGGTCAAATCCACTTCGTAGGCATCGTTGTCGACGAGCTGATCGCGCACCCAGGCCAGATGAGGGAAGTTGGCCCCAACCTCCGGCGAATAGAGCCACGACACCGCGATGAACCCCTTGATGCGCGGATCGCGCTCGATCGCCCGCGCCACCAGATCGAACGAACGTTCCTGCTCCCCTTTCAGCATGTAGTCCGGCCTGGCGCGCCAGCGGCTCAGGTGAGGCTCGATGAAGAAGCCGCGGCCGATCCCGATGACGGTCTGCCGAATCCAGCGCGGCAGGTCGAGCGGATGCACCATCAGGGCCCACCACAGCAGCCCGCGGAACGACGGCTTCAGGACGTCGTAACAGATCTGACCGGCCGGCAGCCGTCGGAGCGTGACCATGCGGGCGAGATGATCGAAGGGGTCGCTGTCGAATGCGAAACGGCCGTCCCGCCCCGGATCGGCGGCGATCACCTGGTGGCAGACGGCGCAGTATTGCCGTTTCACTTCGTCGTCGACGTCGAGCGTCCGCAGCCGGGGGAACGCCGCAAGCGTCGCCATGAGCGCCACATAACGCTCGAACCCGTGCCGGCCGCACACCCCGGCCCGTTCGGCTGCCGCGGCCAGGCGGCCAAGCCGCGCCACGCGCTGCTTGTCGTCGGGATACCGGTTGAGCAGGTCGAAGCACTCTTCCGGCGTGGCCGGCGCCTGCGGGAAGACGGCGGCAAGGCCCGCGCAATCGGCGGCGAGCGCCGCGCGACATGCGGCCTCGGCCGCGCCGATTTCGTCTTCCAGCGGCGGCTGTCGCGTGGCGGTCGGTTCGCTCACCGGTGCTCTTGCAGCGTGTACGACTCTCTCAGCGTGCGCGCGCCGACAATCCGCTTGCGCTCGAAATCGCGGATGGCGTTCTCGATGTCCCGCGTCTGGCGGCCGAGCGCGGCCGCGACCGCCGATGGCGCGATGCCGTGGTACATGCCGTAGAGCACCAAATCCGCCTCGCGATAGGTGAGCGCGAAGTAGAACTCGTCCTGCGTCTGCGGCAGGCTGTAGGTGTCGGTGGTGGGCGGCTGGGAGCGAATGTCATCCGGCACGCCCAGGTATTCCGCCAGCGCGTAGACCTGGGTCTTGTAGAGATGGGCGATGGGCTTGAGGTCGGCCAGGCCGTCGCCGCCGCGCACGAAGAAGCCGAGGTCATATTCCAGCCGGTTGGGCGTGCCGACGACTGCATAGTTGAGCCGCTCGGCGTGGAAATACTCGAGGTTCTTGCGGACGCGCTGCTTGAAATTGGTGGCCGCTACGATGGTCAGATAGATCTCGGGCGGCAGCTTGCGCTCGAATGTCTGGCCGGAGGGGTCCTGCACCACGATGTTGAAATGCGCCGTCCACGCCTCGCCGCCCACGATCACGATCTTTTGCCGCCAGCCGGGGCCGTAATCCGGAAACAGCGTGCGGATCGCCTCGTCGCGGCGGCGATAGCAGCCCATCGCTTCGAGGGCGCCGGAGATGTCCTCGACGATGTAGCGGACGCACAGGCGCTCGCACAGGCGCCGCGCGCGCGGCTCCGAATCCGCCGACGACTCGCGCTCCGGCAACAGCAGCGCCAGCACGCGGTCGCCGCCCAGGGCGCGCGCCGCCAGATGGGCGCAGACGGCGGAATCGACGCCGCCGCTGACCGCCACGACGGCGCCTCGCCGGTTGAGCGTACGTATCGTGGCGCGGATGAAATCGGCGGCGCGCCCGGCCTCGGCGGCGCAATCGATGGCAAGCGCATCGGTCAGGGCTTGATCGGTCATTGCGGCGAAGCTCCCATCTGGTTGCCGGCGCGGGCGTCGATCGCGCGATCGACGAAGACGTGGCATTGCATGGCCGCGAGGCGGTCCTGGGCGGCACGCATTTGGCCCGCAAACCTCGGGCCGAAGGCCTCGCCCAGCATGCGCAGCGTGAGCACGCCGACGAGCCCCATCTCTTCGCGTTCCCCGACATAGTCGGCGGCGGGGCCGGCGGCCCGCGCCAGGAGTTGGGTGACCGCGGCCACGTCGAAACGGCCGTCGGCGGCGAGGGCATCAGCCGACAGCATCTCGCGGAACTCGTTGACGTTCGGGCCGAACAGGGCCGCGCCGATCGGCGCCCGGAACGGCTGCTTGCGCCGGTTCCAGATCTGCTCCGGCAGGTGCCGCCGCGCCATGCGGCGCAGCGCCAGCTTGTCGCGCGTGCCGACGAGCTTGTCGGACTGTTCGAGGGTGAAGCAGAAGTCGATCAGGTCGGGATCGAGGAAGGGATAGCGCGCCTCGATGCCGTGGGCCATGGCGACGCGGTCGCCCTGGCACGACAACAGATAGGACGACAGGAACATCTCGATTTCGAGATACTGGGCGCGGACGAGCGGGTCCCACCGCATCCAGTCGCGCGGCAGGCGCGCTTCCATGTCGTGCAGCATGGCTTCGAGCGGAAAGCTCTGGCGGATTTCCGGCGCCAGCAGACGCAAGGTCCAGGCGGTGTTCTGCCAGCGGATGAGGTGCGAATAGAAGGGATGATCGGTCTGCCCGAGGCCGGTGCGGAAGAACCGCTGCCACAGCGCCGTGCGCCGCGCATCCTCCCCGCCGACATAATGGTGGATGCGCTTGAGCAAGGCCGGGCGCATCTCGGAATCCGGCCGCCGCGCCCAGAAACGGCGGATCTGATCCTCCTTGAAGATGGTGTAGCCGCACAGAAGCTCGTCGGCGCCTTCGCCGGTCAGCACCGACTTGATGCCGGCCGCCTTCACCGCCCCCGACAGCAGGAACATCGGCACCGGCGCCGTCCTGAGCAGCGGCGATTCGCAGTGCCAGATGGTCTCCTCCAGAGCGTTGCGGATCGTGGCCGCCGTGCAGTAGAGCTCGTGGTGATCGGTCTTCAGATGATCGACGACGAGGCGCTGCTCCGCCGTTTCGTCGAAGCGCGGGTCTTCGAAACGGATGCCGAAGGTCTCGATGTAGGGCGAGCGGGCCACCGCCAGGCTGCCGACCACCGACGAATCCAGCCCGCCGCTGACATAGGCGCCGACCGGCACGTCGGCGCGCAGGCGCAGATCGACCGAACGGCCGAGCAGCGCCTCCAGTTCGTCGGCCGCGGCCTGCGAGGTGCGGCGGACCGGCCGGGCCGGCGGATCGAGCTGCCAATAGCGATGCTCGCTCTCCCGCAGCTCTTCGTCGAAGCATATCGCGGTGGCGGCGGGCACCTGCCGGATGCCAACGTAGGCGCTGCGCGGCGGCAATACCGACCAGGTGGTGAAAATCTCGCTGAGACCTTCGCGGTCGAACTGCGGCGCGGCGCGATCGCCGGCGAAAATGGCCTTGACTTCGGACGCGAACACCAGATGGCCGCCAACGACGGCATAGTGCAGCGGCAGGATGCCGACGCGGTCGCGCACCAGCCACAACTTCCTCTGGCGGGAATCCCACAGCGCGAAGGCGAACTGGCCGTTCAGCATCGACCAGGCGCGATCGCCGTAGCGCTGGTAGCAATGGACGATGGCCTCGCTGTCGCCGTTGGTCGAAAAGCGGTGCCCCAACGCCGCCAGGTCGCGGCGCAGCTCGATGTAGTTGAAGATCTCGCCGTTGAACGACAGCCACAGCGTGCCGTCCTGGTTGCTGAGCGGCTGGGCGCCGCCGGAAAGATCGATCAGGCTGAGCCGGGCGTGCGCCAGCCCCACCCGATCGTCGCGGTAGAGGCCGTAGCCGTCCGGCCCGCGGTGCGTCAGCATCGCGATCATGCGGCGAAGCTCGTCGAACGCGATCGGCGGCGACCCGCGGGCCGCCATGAGGCCGGCAATTCCGCACATCGTTCTAGGTCACGGCGCTCTTTCTCAACGCGGCCCGGGTGATCTTACCGGAATCCGTCTTGGGCAGGCTGTCGCAAATCTCGAAGAAGCGGGGCACCAGAAGAGCGTCGAGATGCTGGCGGCAGTGCTTGCGCAGCAGATCTTCGGTCACTTCCTGGCCGGCGCGGGGGACCACGAACGCCTTGACGGCAAAGCCGTCGGTCGGATGGGGCACGCCCACCACCGCCGCCTCGGCGACCGCGGGCAGCTCATAAAGGCAGGCCTCCACCTCGCGCGGGCTCACCTTCTCGCCGCGGCACTTGAACATGTCGTCCTTGCGGCCGACGAAGAACAGATCGCCCTCCTCGTCCATCCAGAACAGATCGCCCGTGTAGAGCACCTTTTCGCCCGGGATGTCCCCGTCGCGCAGGGCTAGCGCCGTTTCCTCCGGCCGCCGCCAATAGCCGCGCATGAGATTGCTGCCGCGCACCACCAGCTCGCCGACCTCGCGGGGGGCGCAGCACCGCCCCTCGTCGTCGACGATATGGACTTCGCAGTTGGGCATCGCCCGCCCGACCGAACCGGGCTTGTTATCGAGTCGCGCGGGATCGAGATAACAGACCCGGGTGCATTCGGTCAGGCCGTACATCGAGAAGAACTCGACCTTCGGGAAGAGCCGGCGCACCTCCAGAATGTGCGCGGTCGGCAGGGCGGCCGCGGCATTGGTGAAATAGCGCAGCGACGACAGGTCGAGCCCTTCGAACGGCGCGCATTGCAGCATGGCGGCGAACACGGTGGGCACGCTCGGCATGCCGGTGACCTTGTATTCCCCGATGCGCTTCAGAACGTCATAAGGAAACGCGAACGACCGCTCGACGACGACCGCAAAGCCGATCTGCGCACCGGTGAGAACCTGCGACAGGCCGTAGCTGTAGGACAGCGGCAGGACGCAGAGGACAACGTCGTCGGGCGTGTTGCGGAGGTAATCGGAGATCACCATGACGTTGTTGCACATGGTGCGATGCGTCATCATCACGCCCTTGGGACGCCCGGTCGAACCCGAGGTGTAGATGATGAGGCAGAGATCCTGATCGATGAGGCCCGAGTCGTCGGGCACGCGATGCGGTTCGGCCAGAATATCATCGAGCGAGCGCTCGCCCTTGCCGCCCGCCCAGATGAGCGGGCCGGCAAACGCCGATTTGGCGACGGCTTCGTTCACCGTCCGACGCAAATGGCCATGCGCGACGAGACAGGCCGCTCCGCTGTCGCTCAGCAAAAAGCCGAGGCCGTCCGCCTTGGTCCCGGGGCTGACCGGCACCAGAACGGCGCCCGCCTTGAGCGTGCCCCACAAGGTCACGACCAGATCGAGCGAATTGTCGAGCAAGGCGGCGATGCGGTCGCCGCGGCGCACGCCCAGCCGCTGCAGCTCGCAGGCCAGCCGGTCGCTCTGTTGGTCGATTTCCCGGAAGCAATAGGCGCGCTTGGCGAAGACGATGCTCGTCTTTTGCGGCCATTGGCGCGCGGCGGCACGCAGGAAATCGTGCAGCAGCATCTTGCTAAGCGGACTTCCTCGCCACGAAGGCGCAGATGCTATCGACTGAGTTCAGGTTCTCGGGAACGATCTCGTCTTCTCCCACGGCGATAGCGAACGACTCCTCGAGGAACGCCACCAGTTCCATGACCGCCGTCGAATCGAGCGCCCCGCTTTCCATCAGCAAGGTGGCATCGTCGAAATTCTCGGCGGCGCCCAACAGGTAGTTGTTGATGATGTACGTCCGAATCTTCAGGCGGGCATCGTTCGCCGCGGAATCCGTATTTCGTTGTTCGCCGATGCTACTCACCCATCCCTCCGACCACAGATCGACACACCAACGGCCAAAGCGGCGGTCCTCCGTCGGTCATTTCGGCGCCATCCCCCGGCCGCCGCGAGCCTCCGCCGCGAGCGGCCGCTTCAAGGCCTTTGTCTTGCAGTAGACGTTAAAGAAGTGTTCCGCCTTGAGGGCGCAGAACACGAAGCCGGCCCAGCCGTCGAGGAACCCGCCTTTGACGAAATACGAGCCCAAGAAGAACGCCGGGGCGTACCATACTCTCGCCAGGTTGGCATACTTGAACTTCTGCAGCCGCGTCAGGCGCGACCAGGCCTCGGGATCATTCCGCAGGGTATGGTAGCGGTGCGCCTCCCACGAGGAATAGTCGTTGTGCCGCTCGACGTAGTGGTGCAGGTCGCGGAAATCGTCGTGATCGATCGGTGCGCGGATGAGGCCGACCGATCCGGACAGCACGGGATATTCGTGCACTTCCATGTCGAGGCCGCTCCAGCGGTCTTCCTCGATCCGCTCGTAGAACCCGGCGCCGACGCGGAACAGGGCGAGCTTGCGCAGTTCGAAGCCGTGCTTGAGCACGCGGCCGAGAAAGTGGTTGCGGTAGCGGAGCATGAAGCCGACAAGCTCGGTGTCGGCGACGGCGGCGCGCACCTCGGCCCTGAACGCCGGCGTCATGAACTCGTCGGCGTCGATGAACAGCACCCAGGGCGTTTCGAACTTGTAGGTCTGCAGGACCCAGTTGCGCTTCTTGGGGAATTTCCCGTCCCAGCGGAACTGGACGACCTGTGCCCCCGCCGCCCGGGCGATCGCCACCGTCGCGTCGGTGCTGCCGGAATCGACGACCACGACCTTCCGGAAGCCTTCCGTCTGCGCGAGGCAGACGGGCAGGTTTTTCTCCTCGTTCTTCACCGGAACGATCACGGTCACCGGAATGGGCTCGGACATGGTGCTAGCCATCTCCGACCGTCCCGCCGCCGCGCCGCTTGATGAGCCGCGCCGGATTGCCGGCGACGATTTCGCCCGGACCCACGTCGCGGCTGACGACCGAGCAGGCCCCGACGACGGCGCCGGCGCCCACCGTGATGCCCGGCAGCACGAAAGCCCGCGCCCCGACGAACGCGCCGGGGCCGATTACGATCTTCTCGGTGATGAGGTTCAACGCCTCCCGTTCGAAGGCGTGGGTGCCGGTGCACAGATAGGCCTCCTGGGCCACCGTCGCACCCTCCCCGATCTCGATTTCGCCCAGACTGTAGGCGTTCGCCCGGTCCCCCAGGCAGGAGCGGTCGTGCATCACCAGGTTCCAGGGTATCTGGATGCGGGCACGCTGGTGCACCTGTACGCCGCGGCCGATCCGGGCGCCGAACCGCCGCAGGACCGCGACCCGCCAGGCATCCAGAGGCTTCGGGGTCCATGCGCACAACAGCGCCCAGGTCCACCACCACAGCTGCATCGCCAGCCTCTGCCGGAGCGTCCAGGGGCTGTCGCTCGGCGCGCGCTGATGCTGGTAGATCGTCCGCGTCATGGGCCCCTTCACGCCGTCAACGCCTGCGGCGGGCAGAACGACGACCGGATGTAATCGGCCGGCCGCGGCGCACCCCCGTACAGATGGTCGAATATCGCCATAAGGTACGCGGCTCCGGCCTCGGCGCTCAAGTGGCCGGCGGCCCAGCGGCGCCGGTGTTCGCGGTCCGCCGCGCCGAGTTCGCCGCACGCGATCAGATCGTCGACGGCGCCCGCCAGGGCCCGCGGGTCGCCGGCGCGGACCATGCGGCCGCAGCCGGGCACCGTGGCGCAGATCGAGGCGCCGATGCGGTCCGAGGTGACGACGGCGACGCCGCGGAACAGCGCCTCGCTGACCACCGCGCCCCAGCCGTCGTCCCTCGTCACCGAGGGTAGCGCCAGAATGTCGGTGCGGTCGAAAAAGCCGGTCATCTCGCCGATCGGAACGACGCCGTGGAACACGCAGGTCTTGGTGCCGGCGGCAACCCGCTGCCGGACCAAACCCTCCAGCGAGCCGTGGCCGGCGATATGGACCTCGACGTCCGACCGGATCAGGGCGATGGCGTCGAGGAACACGTCGACGCCCTTCAAGGTCTCGAGCCGTCCGACATAGGCCACCCGCGGACGGGCGGCGGCGCTCCAGCGGCTCGGATCGGCCGCGTTGTTCTCGAGGAAATAGGCGAACGGGAATATGCGCCGGTCGCCAAAACCGGCGAGCCGGAACCAGGCGGGGCCGTGGCGCCCGACGGCCAGGACAAATTCCGCGTGGCGGCGCAGACGGGATTCCGTCAACCAGGAATGCGCCAGCCGCACCAGACCTTGGACGCCCTCCAAGACACGCGGCTCGTGCAGAATCCCGAAGCGGCGCCGGTGCCTGATGGCGGCGGCGAGGCCGACGACGACCGTCCTCCACCAGTGCATGCCCGAGAAGACGTGAATCGACTGCGGGTCCGACATCCGCACGATGCGCTCGACCTCGTCATCGCCCGGCGCGACGATGACGCCCGTCTGCGACCCGTAGCGATCGACCGCCCAGCCCTGCGCCCGCCTCGCCTCGCCAAGGTCCTGGTCGGCGACGTAGAACACCGACCCGACGTCCGGCCGCCGTTTCATGGCGCAGAACAGCGGGAGCTTGTGGGGCGAAGGCTCCAATTCCCAGAAGTACAATTCGCCGATCTTCACGGCGCCCCGCCTTGGCGCGGCCGACCGCGGCGATGCGCCAGCCCGTCCGGCGGCACCGGTGCGCCGGCGTGCGCGGCCGGCGCCACGATGCCCGCCGGCCGCTGCCGCACGCGCCCCACGCCGCGCCGGTAAGCGACGCGCGCGCTTCTCGTGTGAGCCAGGATGAAGATGTACAGAACGAACGGATAGGGATTGATGTTCAGATAGCGGTCGCCGAACAGGAACAGCGGCATCATCGCCAGCATCAACACGAAGCCGAACTTCGATTGCCGGCCGACCGAGTAGATGCAGTAGAGGATCACGCCGAGCGGCGGCAGCCCGACCAGTCCGTTCTGCATGAGCGCCATCAGGACGATGTTGTGGGCGCCCGGATAGCCGATCGATTCGAGGTATTCAGCGCCATAGCCGATCCACGGGCTCCGTGCGATCATGTAAACGGCGAAATCCCACAGTCGCGTGCGCCCGCTGAAACCGGACGAGGCGTTTCTGGCGGGGTCTTCGAGGTGCAGCACGTCCGAAACCGTCGAATAGACGATGTTGCCCTTGCCGAACGCGATCATGGCAAGCACGAACGCGAACACGATCATGCTCAGCCAGAAGGCGCGTTTTCCGTGCAGCTGGTGCTTCGAGTCGAAGGCCAGGACCGCAAACAACGCGAGGCCGGAGCCGATCAACGCGCCGCGGCTTTGGGTGTACAGCTCGTCGGCGATGAAGATCGCGATCAAGACCACCGCTTGCCAGCGGCGCATCGCCCAGGCGGCCGCCAGCGAGCCGATGATGCCCATTTCCCCGGCCAGGGCGGATTGGGTTCCGTGGAAGTAGTAGTAGCGGCCGAAATTGTCGATCACTAGGCCCTGCTCGCATTGGTACAGATGCACGACGGCCATGACAGCAACGACGCAGGCAAAGGCGGTGGCGTATTGCGGAACGTTGGTGCGTCTGACGATCAGCAACGTCAGCAGCGCGTGTATCGCGAAGCAGAGAATGCGGACGTAGTACATGTATGCCGTCAGCAGCACGCCATCGACCACCAGCAGCGGGACGATCGACAGCAAAAAGACGATGGAGATCTTCGAGAGCCGAAATTGGCCACGCAGGAAAAAGAATGCGAGCAGGATCTTCAGCGTGAGCGTTCCGGCATGCCAATTCACCGGGTCGACCTGGAAGGCGTAGGCCAGCGCCACGGAACCGTCGATGGCGCCGACGATGGCCGGCAGATTGCGCCAGGGCGCGGTTCTGACGTAGCGCGCGGCGTTGTGGTACAGCCGGGGAACCCGCGCCGATGCGGCGCCCCGCTCCCGATCCCGCGCCGCGCCTTGCGGTTCTGCCGGATTCATTGCGGACCCCGCATCTTGTTCGCCAACAGCAACGGCAGCCTCCTGGCAAGATCCTGCGCCTGGGCCAGCACCGCCTTGGGCCGGAACAGCTCGGTGCCCTTGAGCACATGGAAGACGCGCAGGCACATCGCCGCGTCGGACACCATCATCACGGCCGCCGCGCCGTTGCCGTGAAAATACATCGTCAGCGGCAGCGATGCCAGAATGGCGAGCACGGAATAAG
>Ga0335082_10003678_pt1 | contig 16699 bp, 8 predicted proteins | sample Lox_Sample_41_FD_206718 | JGI IMG/M metagenome (GOLD analysis project Ga0335082, IMG submission 206718) | Soil microbial communities from Loxahatchee National Wildlife Refuge, Florida, United States - Lox_Sample_4.1 | ecosystem: Environmental > Terrestrial > Soil > Wetlands | place: USA: Florida... | reverse complement strand
CATCGAAAGCGCGGACAGGATCATGCAAGTGATCGTCGATACGTATCTCGGGCCGAACATCACGCTTCGCGACCTCGCCGCGACGCTTAAGAATAAACAGGCGATCGATCCTTTACGGGAGTTCAGCGAGGCGTGTCGCGAAGAGTTGCGGAAGCTCGAGTTATCTGGCCCATCTACGATCCGTCTTTAAGCTTGCCATCAGCGGCCCTAGAGCATTGAGCCGGAGACGTTGTCCCTGAACCTCTTGTTCCGGGAACGTGTCTCGGTGTACGTGAGGCTTGCGGACACGTTCTCTGTACAAGCTGAGAAGCGAGCGACAGCTGTCTTCTCAGAGAAAGGCGGATGATCATGCGATTCTCACATCGAAGGTCGGTCATGTTGGCGCTGGCAGTCCTCCTCACCGTCGGTACGCGGACGGCCATGGCGGGGAGTGCCAAGGAGATCGCCCAGAACGCTCACAAGGCGCTGGAGGCGCTCTGCAAGAAGAACCAGTCAGCCAGGCTCCTGCGGAAGGAAGCCCGGGCCATCCTCGTCTTTCCCGGCATCTACAAGGCCGGCTTCATCGTCGGCGGAGCCGGTGGCGATGGCGCGCTCTTCAAGGATGACAAGCCGATCGGCTACTACCGATCGGTTGCCGCGTCGTACGGTCTGCAGGCCGGAGTGCAGAAGTATGGCTATGCGTTGTTCTTCATGAACGACGACGCGCTCGGCTATGTCGACAAGAGCGACGGCTGGGAGATCGGCGTCGGGCCCAGCATCGTGGTCGTCGATGCAGGGGTCGGAAAAAGCCTGACGACAACGACCGGGCGCAGCGACGTCTATGCCTTCATCTTCAGTCAGAAGGGGCTGATGGCCGGCATCGGCATTCAGGGCTCGAAGATCACAAAGATTCATCCCGACTGACCTGCGATCGGCGTCTTTCCTATGCTTCGCTCCCGTTGGTCGCCGCGCGTGCCAAGTCCGACGGGTTGCATGCCAGCCAGATCCCCGATCCGCACCACGGGCAACGCGTCGTGATGGGCCAGCCGCCTCATGCAGGCGGCGAGGGGATCAGGTTCGAGTCGAGCGTGACGCAGATTGGTCAAGGCGTGGTCGACGGCGGCTCCAACGGCAGCTGGCGGTAACGGCGGGCGCGGCGACCTCACCGGCCATCTCGCTGCCGGGAAGCTCGGATGGTGGCCAACCGGCGCGCCCGCCGCAGCCATCTTCCGGACGCGGGAAGACGGGCCGTCACACCGTGATCGCAGACATAACTGACATTGATGCGGGACGCCGCAGGCGCGTCAGGACAGGTTTGCAATCGTGCCAGGCCCAAATTATCGTTGCGCGCGATGAAGCGGCAACCCGGTCGCCGATCCAACAAGCCCGCGCCACGGTCGGCGCAGCCGGAGGCGCGCACCGGAAAGCGCGACGCCGCAACGACATCCCTCTCGTCAGAGGCCAAGCAAAGGCTGCTCCTGTCGCTGCTGTTGATCGCCGTCACCCTGGTTGCCTACCAGCCGGTTTGGCATGCCGGGTTTGTGTGGGACGATGACCTCTACGTCACCCAGAACGCGGCCTTGCGTGATCTCGACGGACTGTGGCGCATCTGGTTCCAGGTGGGTGCGGTGCCGCAATACTATCCGCTCGTCTACACCGTGTTCTGGGTGGAGTATCACTTATGGGGCCTCCAACCCGCCGGGTATCATGCCGTCAACGTGTTGTTGCACGCGCTGGCGGCGCTGCTCCTGGCGCAGGCGCTGCTGCGTTGGCGCATTCCCGGTGCCTGGCTCGCGGCGTTTCTCTTCGCGCTGCACCCGGTGTGCGTCGAATCCGTGGCCTGGGTGACGGAGCTCAAGAACGTCTTGTCCGCCGTGTTCTATTTTGTGGCGGCGCTCGCGTACTGGCGCTTCGCGGCACAACCAGATGTCGGTGGGGTGACCCGGCGCGCGTGGGGTTGGTATGCCGCCGCCCTGGCGTTGTTTGCGGCCGCACTGTTCAGCAAGACAACCGCCTGTTCGTTGCCCGCAGCGCTGCTGCTGGTGCGCTGGTGGGACAGAGGCCGGTTGCGTTCGGCCGACATCGTGCCGGTCTTGCCTTTCTTCGTTCTCGGTGCCGGGTTGGGACTGCACACCGCCTGGGTCGAAAGACACGTGATCGGCGCGCATGGTACGCAGTGGTCACTACCCCTTGCGGAGCGCTGTCTGCTTGCGGGAAGGGCGCTGTGGTTTTATGCCGGCAAGTTGCTGTGGCCGGCGAACCTGACGTTCATCTATCCGCGTTGGAGCATCAGCGCGGCGGTCTGGTGGCAATGGTTGTTCCCGCTGGCAGCGGTTGGGCTGGTACTGGCGCTGTGGCTGGCGCGGTCGCGCATCGGTCGTGGGCCACTCACGGCGGTGCTGTTCTTTGCCGGCACCCTCGGACCGGCGCTCGGCTTCGTCAATGTCTACTTGATGCGCTACTCCTTCGTGGCCGACCACTTTCAGTACTTGGCCAGCATCGGCCTGCTGGCGCTGGCCGCGGCCGGCATCAGCAGGCAATTCGGTCGCATCAAAGCCCGCCGGCCGTTTCTGGAGCCGGCACTGTGCGGGGTGCTGTTGCTGGCCATGGGCATTGTGACGTGGCGCCAAGCCGGGATGTATGCGGACCTCGAGACACTCTGGCGGACCACCCTCGCCCGGAATCCGGATTGCGCCATGGCCCACGACAGCCTCGGCAACATCTTTCTCCGCAGGGGGCAGGTGGGCGAGGCCATGGCGCACTTCCAGAAGGCCGTGGATCTGCAGCCCGACGACGCATTTGCACACAACGAGCTCGGCACCGTGTTCCTTCAGGATGGGCGCGTCGACGAGGCGATCGTTCGGTTCCGCGAGGCGTTGGAACTTGAACCCGATCGTCCGCAGTTCTCGTATAACCTCGGCACCGCGCTGCTCCAGAAGGGGCGCACGGACGAGGCGATCACTCAGTTCCAAAAGGTCTTGGAACGGCAGCCCACCGACGCGGAGACGCACAACGGCCTCGGCATTGCGTTCTTTCAACAGGAGCGGTGGCGCGAAGCGGCGGCGCATTTCCAAGCGGCCTTGCGCACGCAGCCCGACGATGCGCGGGCCCACAACAACCTCGGCCTGGCTCTGGTGCATATGGGCCAGCTGGACGAGGCCGTGGCGCACTACCAGCGGGCACTGCAAATCCACCCCAACTCCGTCGAGACGTACAACAACCTCCGCCGCGTGGCCTGGCTGCTGGCGACCAGCCCGGAGCCGTCGATGCGAAATGGCGCCAAGGCGGTGGAGATTGCCCGGCAAGTGGATCGGCTCTCCGGCGGACAGAACCCGCTGATGGTCGGGACGCTGGCGGCCGCGTACGCCGAAGCCGGGCAATTTTCGGAAGCGACGGCGACCGCCCAACGCGCCGTGCAACTGGCCACCGCCCAAAACACCCCCGAGCTCGCGGCTGATCTTCAGGAGCACCTCAGCGTCTATCAGGCGGGGCAGCCCTATCGCGAAGCATCGTCGAGCACCGTTCAGTACATCGCCAAGTAAGCGTGCCGTGATGCGTCCTGTCCCTCCCGCCGCAGTGCACACAATGGTTCGCATCACGTGATACCCACCGAGACCACTGAGGCATCGCCCCCGCGGGACGACCGGCATCGTCACGTGCTGTCGCGATACGGCTTCTGGGTCATCGCGTTGCTTGGCGGACTGGGTCTGCGCGTTGCGCTGCTCCCCCTCGCGCCCCTCTATGGCTACGCGTGGGATCACGACGACATGGTTCGCTGGGGCATCCAGGCGGCGGATCACGGTCTGTTGACGCTGTACGACGTCCCAGCGCCGCGCCACAACTTGCGCGTGTGGCAGGACGGCGAATGGGTTGTGATGCAGCGGACGCTGGACCGCCTGTTTTCGTATCCGCCGCTGCTGGTCTACCCGACCTACGCAGCGGGCAAGGTGCACAAGTGGCTCAGCCCGGAGCGCCTCATCAACACCGTCACGTCCCGTGCCGTGTTCGGCGCCGTGAGCATCCTGTCCGACATCCTCTTGGCCGGCGGATGCGCGGCGCTGGCGAGGCTGCTGGGGTCGGCGACGGCGGGACGCTGGGCATTCGCTCTGCTGCTCTTTGCACCACCCATCTGGTGGGACTCATCGCTCTGGGGCCAGGTGGACTCGGTGGTGCTGGCGCCGCTGGTGTGGATGCTGTGGGCGATGTGCAGCGGTCGCTGGCACGCGGCCGGAGTGTTGTTCGGGGCCGCCCTGATGCTCAAGCCTCAAGCCATCGTCTTCCTGCCGCTGTGGCTACTCACGCTGCTGACCGTGCGCCCGCCATGGCGCCCGCTGCTGGCGCTAGTGGTTGCGGCGCTGACCATCACCGTCGTGTCGCTGCCGTTCACGTGGCACGGCGGCTTGACGTGGTGGCGTGTCAGCTACGTGGCGAACCTCACCAGCCACCCGGCGACGACGCTGAAGGCCTTCAACCTGTGGTACGCCGACGCCCTGCTGCACGAAACGCTCGATGTGAACCGGCGCTGGTGGGACCTGTCGATGGATGCATGGGGGCGAGCCCTGTTGAGCGTCGCCCTGATTGCCGGTTTCTTTGGTATCGTCAAGCGCTGGGGTCGTCGGCCGGACGGGCTTGTGGTCTGGTCGGCAATCGCGACGCTGCTGGGCGTGATGCTCCCCACACGCGTCCACGAACGCTACCTCCTGATGGCGCTGCCGTTTCTGATCGTCGCAGCGACGTTGCGACGGCGACTCGTCGTCGGGTTCGTTGCATTGCTGATTGTCGCGACGGCGCAGCTCACCTCGACGCTGTGGCTGCACACCGATCCCGGCGATTGGGAGAAGTTCGTGGCCTCGGCCCGTGTGCAGCATGAGCAAACGCTCGCGACACTGCCGCCGGCGCAGCGGCTGCAGATGCCCGGCTTCGACCAGCGCATCGCACCCGCTCGGCAGCAGTACCTAGCCGCGCGGGCCAAGACGGCGCCGATCGAATGGACCTTGGTTGCCCTGGCGCTGGGAGGCACGGTCGCGTTTATCGGTGCCGCGTTGTGGAACGACGAACGTGGCAAGCAAACCGGCGCGGCAGGTAGCGGCGGTGCGATTTTCCGCGCGAACGAAGCGACACGCGCACGCGAGCGTGCGACCCGTCGTCGCCGAGCGCCTAGCCCCGAACCCGGTGGAGTCCGCGTGCGCTGAATCCGCACCACATTCCCCCGAGCGAGGCGCAACCGGCTGCCCGGGCTGCGGGGTCTTAGGGAACTTTGCGGAACCCTCGGGGCTGGCGCGAGACCAGTGGGCCTGCTAACAAGCCTAACAATTGCTCTTGAGTTGCGCGGAGATCGAGGGAGGCGCCGTGTCACCTTCCCCAGCTGGCCGCCGCCGGTTCGACCCGCTCGCCGCTCTCTCGCCGTTGACACCAGCCGTCCCGAGGTTCTCTCGGACCGCTGCACTTGCTCTGCGGTTCGACCCGGGAACAGGGAGGATGCACCATGGCAAACCGAGGACGTCCATCGATGAACAAGCGTCGCAAGGAAGAGGAGCGACGCCAGTGGCAGCAGAAGAAGGCTGAGCGCCGCGCCGAGCGCCTCGCTGAGGCCGGCAATCGACCGGAAGATTCGGACATCGCTTGGATTGTCCCCGGCCCGCAGCCGCCGCGAGACGACGACTAGCCCTCGTTCCCAAGCTGGGTGGCGCCGGTTCTCCGTTGGATATGACCGCGCGAGATACGACCTCACGCGGGTCTCCGGCCCGTGCGGACCCGCGCCCACGTGGTCAGGTGGTGTGCGGGGGCTCGATCTCGACCGGGACGCCGCGCGCGACGTGGACGGGGCCACTGGCGAAGACGCGGTAACGCAGATGGCCGTAGTCGCCGACGAAATGGGTCGGCTTGTACGGAGACAGCACGACTTCCATGTTGCCGCGCCAGTCGGCGAACTGGAACGGCTCCCAGGCGTGATAGAGGATGGCCTCGCCGGGGGCGACCGCGGCGGAGACGCGCATGCGCACGCGAAACTCGCCGTGGTCGTTGCGCACCGTCACCATCTCGTGATCGCGAACCCCGCGGGCATGCGCATCCTCGACCGACATCCACATCGATGGCTCGCCACGCTGCAAGCGCAGCAGCATCGGCTCGGTACGCCATTGCGCGTGGATGCTCCAGCGCGTGTGTCCGCCGGTAAGTAGCAAGCGATACGTGCCGCCGGTGAACGGCAACGGCTTCCAGGTCGGCAGGACTTCATCGGCTTCGAAGAACCACGCATGGTCGAGGTAGAACTGCTGGCGCCCGGTCAGCGTCGGCCAGGCGTGTTTGCCGTCGACGTGGATGCGCGACGGGCTCAGACTGCCTTGCGGCTCGACCTCGCTGCCGATGCCGTTGGTCGGTCCCCACCCGCCAATCGAGCGCACCTGCAGCGCGCCGGCGCGCCGCGCCGCTTCCCATCCCGTGCCCTGTGTCGGTGACGAGTTGCGCAGGATACGATCGAGCACCGCAGCATCGTCGGCCGGGCCGTAGCGACCATCGTCCGTGAAGCGGTCGTTGATGGTGCCGAGCGTCCCACTGACACCGCGCTCGCGCGCCCGCGCCTGCAGGCGCCGCGCCAGCAGGCCCATGATCTCCCACTCCGGCTTCGCCTCGCCGAGCGGCGCGACCGCCTGATCGCCAACCACCACGTAGGGGCTGAGCGCCACGGCATACTTGATGCCGCGCTTCTCATAGTACCCGGCAGCCGGCAGGATCAAATCGGCCTTCAGTCCGGTCGTCGATAGCCGCGTATCGATGGCAACGATGAGGTCGAGTTTCGGCCACAGGACCTTTTCGATCACGTGCGGCAACGGCCAGCGGCGCAACGGATTGACGCCGGAGGTCACCAGGACGCGTGGCCGCCGATCCGGTGCCGGGCGCACCGGGAGCCAGCCGCGCTCGATCGCCTCGTGGAAATAGGCCTGCGCCGGGCGCGGCAGCGTCGGGTCCGCGGGTTGGTTCGCGCCCGTGGCGGCATCGAGGCCGCCGTGCACGTGCAGGAACAGGTGCGAAGGCGTCCACGTCAGCCGCGTGCGTGAGGCCTCGGCGATCGCTTGCTCCATCATGCGTGGGGGCGGCGTGTAGACGCGCAGCATCTGGCGTTGCAGCCACGACGCTTGCGCTCCGAGCAATGCGTCGGCGCCTTCGAACGGGATCCACGCGGCGAAGCGAACACCCGAACCGGTGCGCCCGTGCTGGCCGCGCAGGGCCGACAGCAGGATGAGCGAGCGCTGTAGCAGGTCGGCATGGTACGACTTGCACGACCCCCACGTGGCATAGATGAGCAGCCGCGGCGAGGTGCCGATCACGTCGGCGAGCCGCTCCTGCAGGCGCGGGCCGACCCCGGTGACCTGGCTGACATACTCCGGCGTGTACGCGGCGACGCGCTCGCGCAGGCGCTCCATCACCGGGCGGACGCGAACTCGCGTCGGCGGCGTGCTTGCGTCGAGTGTCACCTCCATGCTTCCGGTGAGCGCCGGCACCAGTGAGCCCAACGCCAACGAGTCGCTCCACTTGCCCGCCGTCGCCGGTGCTTCGGCGAGCTGGTCGGCGTGTTGGTCCCACACGTAGAAGATGTCGTCGCGCCCTCCGGCGCGCAGATCCGATTGCCGCAGAAACCGGCCGCTGTCGTCGCGTACCAGGAACGGCAGATCCGTCTGTTCGCGGACATACGCCGCGTCGACGGCGTTGCGCGCCAGCAGCATGCGCACCAGCCCCAACGCCAACGCCGCGTCGGTGCCTGGGCGCGCGTTGACCCACAGCGCCGCATGGATCGCGCTCGGCGAGTAGTCGGGGCTGACGGTGACGACGGTGGTGCCGCGATAGCGGGCCTCGGCGGCGAAATGCGCATCGGGGATCCGTGTCGCCACCGGATTGCAGTGCCAGAAGATCAGCGTGTCGGCGCGGCACCAATCATCGGCGCTGCCGTCGACGAACGAGGTACCCCAGGTCTGCACCGCACCCATCGCCAGATCCCCGGTCCCGGCGAAGCCGTCGAGCATGGTGGCACCCAGCAAACCGAACAGCCGCATCTCACCGACCGTGCTCGGGCCCCAGTCCACATTGGAGGTGCCGTTGTCGTAGACGACCGTCTCGATGCCGTCGGCCTGCGCCGCGTCGATGATCGCATCGGCCATGCGGGTCAGCGCCGCGTCCCACGAGAGACGCCGCCACTGCCCCGAGCCGCGTGGGCCGACGCGTTCGAGCGGATACGTCACGCGCCCGGGAGCAACCATCAAGGCGCTGTAGCAGTTGCCCTTCTGACAGCCGCGCGGTGCATAGTCGGGCAAGCCGGCCGCGTGCCGCGCGTACACATCGGCTTGCTCCTCGCGCCACGCGACGCCGTCCTTTACGTAGACGTCGAAGGCGCAGGCGCTGAAACAGTTGGCGCGCAGGTGCGTGCCGCGCACGACCCGATCCCATTGCCACGCGGTGCGATGGACGTCCTCCCACGAGCGGTAGTCCACCTCCGCTGCCGGCACCGCGGCGTAGGCGGTGGGGTTGCCATTGGCGCCGATGCTCAGCCGGCGCAGGCTGAGCGCCAGCGTCCCGGCGGCGCCGCCGATCAGCACCTGCCGGCGCGTCAGGCCGTTCATCGCGACACCCTCCGGGATGCGGCCCCTCGCCTCAAACCTTCGCCACGTCCAGGTGCACGGCACGGTCGATCGGGATCGGTTGCCAGTGCAACCCGCGGTACTGCAGATGACCGTAGCCGCCGGCAAAGTGCAACCACTTCACCATGCCGGGCTCGACGTTCTCCGGTCCTTGCCAGCCCTTGAACTGGAACGGCTCATAGCCGTTGTAGATGACCACCTGGCCGGGCTTGGTGCCGGGCGAGCGTCGCACGTGGATGCGCATCTCCGCCAGGTCGTTGAACACCCGCGCCTCGTCGTCGTCGGCGAGGCCGCGCGCCGCCATGTCGTCCGGATTCATGTACATCACCGGATGGCCGCGATGGGTGCCGAGCATCACGCGGCTGGTATGATTCATCGAGTGGATGCTCCAGCGCGGGTGGCCGCTGGTGAGGCGCAGCGGGAACTCGCCGCCGTGATGCGGGTTGTCCTTGTGCACCGGCATCGCTTCGCCCGCCTCCAGGTACCATTCGTGATCGATGTAGAAGGAGGCGCGGCGGTTCAACGTCGGATAGGGCTTCAGGCCTTCGACGTGATTGCGCCACGGGGTGTGTGTCTTGTTGGGTTCGATGGGCGACTGCTGGCACACCATCATCGACGAGTTCCCCCAGCCGACGGCGCGTACCGCGCCCTGCTGGCGCATGCTGTCGAGGGTGGTGTCGGCGGGGATGGTGCCGAGGATGGCGCTGTCGCGGAACACCTCATCGATCAGCTTCGCGTCATCGGCGAGGTCGCCGTTCTTGGTGATCCACTCCCACAGATTCGCCAGCTGCACCGGCTCGCCGTTTTTGCGCGGCCACGGCTGGACGCCGCGCGCGTTGGCGCGCGCCTGCAGCGCTTTGGCGAGGCCTTGGATGATCTGCCACTCGCTCATGGCCTCGCCGGCGGGCTCGGCCGCCTTGTCGATCAGCAGCACGTGCATGTGCATCGGGCTCGAGTAGGGCTGGTTCACCTTCTCGTAGTGCTGCGCCGCCGGCAGGATGTAGTCGGCATACAGGCCGGTGGTGTTGATACGCCAGTCGACCGAGACGATCATCTGCAGCTTCGGCCACAGGTGTTCGAGCAGTTGGCGCGCGCCACCGCGCTGGCGGCGCAGCAGGTTGCCGCCGACCTCGATGAGGAAGCGCGGCTCCGCCTGCTGCGCCGGCTCGGCGATGCCGCTCCACCACCCTTTGGCGAGCGCCTCCTGGAAGTAGTCGTCGAACGACCGCTTCATCTCCGGGTCGTTGTATCCCGGCCGGTTCCAGATCTCGCGATAGCCGCAGTGGTAGTACCAGAAGAACGCCGGCGGCGTCATCATGCCGATCATCTGCATCATCGAGCGCTCGAAGGTGTAGTGCGCGATCTCGTCGGTGAGCGTCGGATCGGCCTCCATCATCGACTGAATCATGGCGTCGTGCATCGCCCGCGTCGCCAGCGTCATCTCCGGGCCGCTCTGCGACTTGAGCAGCACCGAGAACATGCCGTCGTTCAATCCGACCGCCCAGCTGCGCGCCCCGGTGCCGTGCTTGCCCCAATTGCCGGTGAGCCCGAGGATGAGCATCATCGCCCGCTCCATCAGGTCGCCGTGATAGTACTTGCCGGAGTTCCACCCCATCATGATGCGCGTCTTCTTCGCCGCGATCTTGCGCGCCAGCGTGCGCGTCGTGTCGGGATGGATGCCACACACCACCTGCACCCGCTCCGGCGTGTAGAGGCCGTTGAGCAGGTCGCGCAGCAGACAGAAGACGGGGCGGACCTCCACCGTCTTGCCGCCGACCGTGACGCGCGCCCCGCCTTCGAGCGCCGGGTCGACGGCGCCGGGATCGAGCGTGCCCTTCGGCGCCGGCACCACCTGCCCGGTCTTCGCATCGAGCCAGTAGAACTGGTCGTCCGGCCCACCGTCGAGGTCAGCGGCGCGCAGGAAGCGGCGGGTGTCCATGCGAATCAACAACGGCAGATCGGTCTGCTTCTTCACGAAGTCGCGGTCGAGCAACCCTTCTTCGATGACCACCTGTGACATGGCGTTGGCGAAGGCGGCGTCGGTGCCGATCTCGATGGGGATGTGGTAGTCGGCGTGCACCGCCGACGGGTTGAAGTCGGGCGCGATGGTCACGACTTCGCCGCCGTTGTAGCGCGCCTCCTGGATGAAATGGTACCAGGTCATGTTGGTGTACACCGGGTTGGCGTGCCAGATCAGCACCAGCTCGCTGTGGAAGAAGTCGTCGGCGCCGGGTGCCGGGTCGAACTTGCCGAAGGTAGTGTAGATGCCGGGGCTGAAGTCGTTGATCTCGGCTTGCAGATCGGTGACCTGGAAGCCCAGCTGCGCCGAGAAGTTGCTCCACAGGATCTGTTGGGTGCCGCCCTCGCCCGGCGTGCCGATGTGGTAGAGCGACTGCGGGCCCTGCTCGCGCACCGCATCGAGGATGGCGTCGGCGATGTCGTTGAACGCCGTCTCCCAGGATACGCGCTGCCACTGGCCTGCGCCGCGCTTGCCGGCGCGCTTCATCGGATAGAGGACGCGCTCTTCGTTGTAGTGCTGCTGACTCCATGCGGCGCCCTTCTGACAACCCATCGGGTTCATATCGGGGACGCCCGACTCGATGGTGTGGAAGAGCCCCGCCTGTTCCTCGCGAACGATCTTGCCGTCCTTCGAGTAGACGCGCCACGGACAGCCGCCCGGGTAGCAGTCTACGGCGTGGCAGCCCCAGGTGACCTTGTCCCACTTCCAGGCGTTGCGATACGTGTCTTCGGACGGACGTGATGTGGCCGTGTGCTTGATCGCCATGTCAGGTCTCCCCTCACCATGTGAGCGTCGCCGGGTCGCGATCGAACGGACCCAACAGCTCGTTCCAATTGTACGCAATCAGCGTGTCCATCAGCTCCGAGGGCTCGCCGCGCCGCCGCCTGGCCATCTCGGCTTCCAGCGTGCGCAGGGCCGGACCGACGCCGGCGCCGAACAGCGATTCGAGATACGACAACGGGATGCGCCGCTGCGACTCGTCGATGCTGCCGTCCGGGCGCACGACGAAGGCGGACAACGGCGGGACATAGAAGACGTTCGGTTCGGTGTTCCACTCCGCGTGCAGCGGCAGCGCAACCTTGAACCGGTCGACGAGGGTGTGAATCGCGCCGGCCTGCTCGTCACGGAAACCGACGAACACCGCACGCCCAGGACACTGCCGCACACAGGCCGGCGCGACGCCGTGTTCCAATCGCGGGAAGCAACCGATGCAGTGCTGGCTGATGCCGAGCACCGTATCGAAGTAGATCTTCTTGTACGGGCATGCCTGGGCGCACTGCTGGGTGCCTTTGCAGCGGCTCGCGTCGCGCAGGACCATACCGAAATCGTCGCGCTTGTAGAGGGCGGTGTTCGGACACGCCTCGACACAGCTCGGCTTCGCGCAGAAGTTGCAGATGCGCGGCATGTAGAAGTAGTAGGCGTTGGGATACTCGCCGGCGCCTTGGTCTTCATCCCAGTTCATCGCCCACGTCGGTTGGCGAGGCCGGGCCTGCAGATGCACGGTCCCGCCGCCGTTGCCCGAGGTGTACACCTCCTGCCAGTTGAACTGGGATGCACCGCCGAAGTCCTCCGGACGGGGCACGTCGCCGAGCACGAGCTTCCCGTCAGCGTCGTAGCCGCCCCGCATCTGCTCGTAGTCACGCGGTGTGCCGCGACCCGGCTGGGTGTTTACCGAGCACCACCACATGTCGCGCTTGCCGTCCTCGTTGGTCCACAGGACCTTGCAGGCCACCGAGCACGTCTGACAGCCGATGCATTTGTTGAGATCAAAGACCATTGCCATCTGTCGACTCATTACTCGGCCCTCCTCTGTGCGGTGTGGCGCGTGTCGTACATACCGGCGCCCGTCCTACCGTTCGGTAGGGGCGGTGCGAATGCGCGGCGTCAGAAGTGCACGTGACAACCGTCATAAGGCAAGCTTGGCGAGTGGCTGACCTTCGTCAGCTCACGTGGGTCACGCGGGTCATCGTCTCCACCCGACCGCTCGGTAGGCTGCGCCGATGCCGATGCGCCCGCGCCCCGGAGGTGGATGATGGATCTCTCTCGACGCAGCTTCCTACAGACGATCGGTGCGACCGCCGCGACCCTGACGCTGGCGAACCTCGAGTTCGTCTGGGGCACCGACGGTATGGCGGTTGCCGGCGACCAGGTTGTCCCGGCGTTGCCGAACTACCGCCAGTGGGAAGATCTCTTCCGTCAGCGTTGGACGTGGGACAAGGTGGTCAAGAGCACGCACATCCGCACCAACTGCATCGCGGCGTGCTCGTGGAACCTCTTCGTGAAGGACGGGATCGTCTGGCGCGAAGAGCAGAACACGATCTACAAGCCCAGTCACCCTTCCGTGCCGGACATGAACCCGCGCGGCTGTCAGAAGGGGAGCTGTTACAGTCAATTGATGTACGAGCCGTCGCGGCTGAAGTATCCGATGCGGCGGGCCGGCGAGCGCGGCTCGGGCAAGTGGCAGCGTCAGAGTTGGGACGAGGCCCTGGAGCAGGTGGCGGACACGCTCCTGGATGTGGCGGTGAAACACGGACCCGACTGCATCGTGTACGACCACGGCACCACCAACATCGACTTCGGCACCGGCACCGGCGCCGAGATGCGTTTCTTCGGCCAGCTCGGCGCCACGGTCATGGATTCCTGGGCGGGGGTCGGCGATCTCCCCATGGGCTGCATTCAGACGTGGGGCAACTTCAACGCCGACGGCACCTCCGACGACTGGTTCAATGCCGACTACGTGCTGATCTGGATTGCCAATCCGGTGTACACGCGCATCCCCGACGCGCACTTCTTCTGGGAAGCGCGCTACCGCGGCGCCACCGTGGTCTCGATCGCGCCCGACTACAACGCCAGCTCCGTCCACGCCGACCTGTGGCTGAACCCGCGCATGGGCACCGACGCCGCGCTCGGCCTCGCCATGGCACAGGTCATCATCAGCGAGAATCTGTTCAAAGCGGACTACGTGCAGGAGCAGACTGATCTCCCGTTCTTGATCCGCGACGACACCAAACACTTTCTGCGGCAGAGCGACGTTCAGGCGAAGGGGAAGGACGACATCTTCTACTTCTGGGATGAAGCGGCCAAGCACGCGGTCGAAACTCCCGGCAGTCAGGGACATGCGACCCAGGACCTGCATCTCGGTGCCATCAAGCCCGCGCTGCATGGGCACTTCTCGGTCACGTTGGCGGACGGCAAGAAGGTTGCCGTGCGCCCGCTGCTCGACGTCCTCGCGGAGCACTTGCGGGAGTACACGCCGGAGAAGTCCGCGACGATCACCGGCGTCAGCGCCGACACGATCCGCCGCATCGCCCGCGATCTGGCCAAGGCGAAGACCGGGATGATCTTCGCCTCGTGGGGCTCGTGCAAGCACTATCACTCCGACCTCGTGCAGCGCACGATGTGTCTGCTGATGGCGCTCACCGGCAACCAGGGCAAGCGCGGCGGCGGCATCCGTCCGGGCGCCTGGTACAGCGTCGACGCGATGAGCGAGATCTCCAGCGAAGTCGAGGTGCCGTTCTACCAACGCATGCTGCTCAAGTTCCTGTCGCCCAAGACGCGCGACTTCGAGAGCTTCATGACGACGCACAGCTGGGAGCGGCCGTTCACGCCGACGCTGCCCTTCCTCTACGTGCATGGCGGGATGAAGGAGGTGTGCGATCGCAAAGACTTCAACGATCCGGCGCTGCCGCGCGGCGTCGCCGACTACGTCAAGGAAGCGATGGAGAAGAAGTGGCTGCGCGTCTCGCCGCCGCCGGAACGGCCACCCAAAGTGTATTTCTACACCGGCGCCAATCCGCTGCGCCGCTGGCCGGTGCCACAGCTGGCGCGCCAGCACCTGTGGCCGAAGCTCGATCTGATCGTCAACGTCAACTTCCGCATGTGCTCGACCGGACTCCATTCCGACGTCCTGCTGCCCGCCGCGGCGTACTACGAAAAGATCGGCCTCAAGTATCCGCAGAGCCTGGTGCCGTACGTGATCTTCGCCGACCAGGCGGTGCAGCCCATGGAAGATGCGAAGTCGGAGTTCACCGTCTTCGCCATGCTGGCGCGCAAGCTTCAGGAGCGGGCGCGGGCGCGCGACATCAAACCGTTCAAGGATCACTACGGCATCGAGCGCGACTACGCCAACTTCTTCGAAAAGTACCGGATGGACGGTCTGATGGAAGGCGACAACGAGGAAGCCGCCATGGACCACATGATCCAGACCTCGGCCGTGACCAAGGGGTTTACGTGGAAGGATGCGAAGACACTGGGTGCGTTGCCGATTCAGGGCATCGGCCGTTACGGTCCGCACAACGCCATCTGCAGCGACTTCAAGCCGGGCGATACGATCTATCCGCAGCAGTGGTTCGTCGAAAAGAAGGAGCCGTGGCCGACGCTCACTGGGCGGCAGCAGTTCCTGCTCGATCATCCGTGGTACATCGAAACCGGCGAGGCGCTCCCCGTCCACAAGGAACCGCCGGCGGCGGGCGGCAACTATCCACTGCGGCTGACCGGCGGGCATACGCGCTGGTCGATTCACGGCATGTGGCGCGACCAGCGCCACCTGCTGCGCCTGCAGCGCGGCCAGCCGGTGATGTACATGAACGTCAACGACGCCAAGGCGCGCGACCTGAACGACAACGACTACGTGCGCGTCTACAACGACGTCGGCTCGTTCCACATCCACGTCAAACCGACGCCGGCGCTGCAGCCCGGCCAGGTGGTCGTGTATCACGCCTGGGAGAACCATCAGTTCAAGGACTGGATACAGAGCCAAGAGGCGGTGCCGTCGCCGTGGAAGCCGCAACACATCTCGGGCGGCTACGGCCAGCTCCACTACCGGATGTTCAGCTACGCGCCCAGCCACGGCCCGCGCGGCACGACGGTGGAAGTGGTGCGGGCGTAACGCCCTGCCGAAGAGGGTGTCTGAGACGCTGCGACACGCCGCCCATTCCTCGTCGACTGTGCGGCAGCCCGTTGAAGCTGTCGGGCATCACGCGAAGCTGTGATCTAGATCATAAAGCAACCTCCCGAACGGCTGCTGCGCTTGGTAGAAGATGTGCTGGGGGTGTGAACCGATGCTCGATCCCAGCAAACAGCGCTACCGCTTCCCGGCGATCTACTTCGAGGCGACGCGCCTCTGCAACCTGCAGTGCCAGGCGTGCATGGCGGGCAGCAACGACCCGGCGCGGGTGCGCGCCAGCCGCCAGCGCGAGCTGAGCTTCGACGAGATTCGCGAGCTGGTGCTGCTCCCCGCCAAGCGCCTTGGCGTCCTCGCCGTCGGGTGGAGCGGCGGCGAGTTTCTGCTGCGCAAGGATGCCTTCGATCTGCTGCGACTGACGGTCGATCTCGGCTATCAGTGCAAGGTGTGCAGCAACGGTGAGCTGCTCAACCGTGAACGGCTGCTGGCAATGAAGGAAGCGACGCGGGGCAAGGTCACCATCGCCTTTGGCCTCAACTCGATCGACACGCACAACGCCGAGACCCGCGACGCCACGCCCGATCGCACGCTCGAAGCACTCGAGCTGTGCGGCGAGCTGAAGATCGATCGCCATGTCATCGTCACCCTCGGCAAGCACAACACCGACAGCTTCGAGCGGACCGTCGACTACCTCGTGCAGCGACGTATCTCATACAATCGTTCGCCGCTGGTGGCTCGCGGCTCCGGCTGCGACTTGTTCCGCAGCAATGCCTTCGACCGCTGCGACCTGGAGCAGAGGTTTCACCCGGCGCTGCGCCGCCACGTCAACGGCTACGTCAGCTACACCCCGTTCTTCCTGTCGCCGGAGCTGCACGAGCAGGTGTCGGGCGGCGCACGCAACGGTACGGTGCCGCACAACCCGCCGATCGGCTGCTGGGTCGGGACGTGGCTCACGCTCAACGCTGAAGGCGATGTGTCGGTGTGTCCCGTCCTGCTGGATGTGCTCTCCGCCGGCAACGTCCGCGACAAGCCCCTCGACGAGCTGGTGAACACGAGCCCGTTGTTTGCCACGCTGCTCGACCGCAGCCAGCTCAAGGGGCGGTGCGGCAAGTGCCGGTATCAGTACACCTGCGGCGGCTGCCGCGCCATGGCGTACTTCCACACCGG
>Ga0335082_10003677_pt1 | contig 16699 bp, 16 predicted proteins | sample Lox_Sample_41_FD_206718 | JGI IMG/M metagenome (GOLD analysis project Ga0335082, IMG submission 206718) | Soil microbial communities from Loxahatchee National Wildlife Refuge, Florida, United States - Lox_Sample_4.1 | ecosystem: Environmental > Terrestrial > Soil > Wetlands | place: USA... | reverse complement strand
ATAAATGCGAACACGCCCCAGAAGAAAATCAGTACGCAGATGGACACCGCGGTTTTTTCTCCAAGCGCGAATCCGAACAGCTTGCAGAGCTGAAAAAGAAGGAGATCGAACAGGATGTTCTTCCACTGCGCTGCCAGGTACAACCCCGGCGCTTCTCCACGCTCCACCAGTTGCGCCAACCATGCATTGTAGGTGTGGCTGCCCAGGTCGCCGGCCTGGATGTGCTTGTGCCAGAAACACGGAATCACGAGAACCAGCGAAATCAACGAAACTCTCAGAATCTGCGGCGCAGTTATGCGAAAGACCCGGTTCGGCGGAGGTGCCATGTTTCTTGATTCTAGCTCCGCCCTCGTCCTCCCTCAACAATTCGAAAGGGCTTATACTCTCTTGCCTCTCTTTGGAGTGACTCTTTGCCCGGTTCCACAATCCAAATCGAGTCCGAGGGGCTCCGCCCTGATCCCAACGGAAACAAAGGCAGGCCCAACTCATGACCACCACCTTCGACTCCATCGTGATCGGCTGCGGGCAATCTGGCCCGTTCCTCGCCGTCCGCCTGGCCGCCAGTGGTCAGCGCGTCGCTATCGTCGAACGCGCCCGCTTCGGTGGAACCTGCGTCAACACCGGCTGCATCCCGACTAAAACACTGGTCGCCTCCGCCTACGCCGCGCATCTCGCTCGTCGTGCGGGAGACTTCGGCGTCGACGTTACCGGATCCGTGCGCGTCGACATGAAACGCGTCAAAGCCCGCAAGGACCAAATCTCCGGACAGTCCAGAACCGGAATCGAATCCTGGCTCCGCGGTACGCCCAACTGCTCCGTGTATCAGGGCCATGCGCAATTCGAGTCCCCGCACCAAATCCGCGTCGGTGCAGGCCTCCTCTCCGCCCCTCAAATTTTTCTCAACGTGGGCGCGCGCGCCACTATCCCCTCCCTGCCGGGAGTGGCCGACACACCGCATCTCACCAACTCCACCCTCCTCGATCTCGACGTCCTGCCGCGCCATCTCGTCATTGTCGGCGGTGGCTACGTCGGTCTCGAATTCGGTCAGATTTTTCGTCGATTCGGCAGCGAGGTCACCATCATCGAAAAGGGACCGCGCCTCGTTCCTCAGGAAGATGAAGACGTTTCTGCGGAGGTCCGGGCCATCCTCGAGCGCGAAGGGATTCACGTCCGCGTCAACGCCACTTGCCTCGCCCTCAAAAAACATGGCGACGATGTCGGCGTCCGCGTGGATTGTTCCGAAGGCGCCCCCGACATTGTCGGGTCGCACTTATTGCTCGCCATGGGACGCACGCCCAACACGGCGGACCTCGGCTTGGAATCTGCCGGTGTCGCTCGCGACGCCCACGGCTATATCGTCGTCGACAATCAGCTCCGCACCAACGTTCCCGGCATCTTTGCCCTCGGCGACTGCAACGGTCACGGCGGATTCACACACACTTCCTACAACGATTTCGAGATCGTTGCCGCCAATCTGCTCGACCGCGGCTCCCGCGGCATTTCCGACCGCATCCGCGCGTACAACCTTTATATCGATCCTCCCCTCGGTCGCTGCGGTATGACCGTCCGTGAAGCGCGCGCGTCTGGCCGCCGCGTTCTCATCGGTTCGCGGTCCATGACCCGCGTCGGCCGCGCCGTCGAAAAAGGGGAGAGCCAGGGTTTTATGCGCGTTCTGGTCGATGCGGACTCGCAAGAATTCCTCGGCGCCGCGATTCTCGGCACCGGCGGCGACGAAGTGATTCATTGCGTCCTCGATCTGATGTATGCCCGTGCTCCCTACACCGTCATGCAGCGCGCCATGCATATTCATCCCACCGTCTCAGAACTTCTGCCTACAATCCTTGGCGAATTGAAACCGCTTTAACGCACGCTGACTCCGAACCGCGCCTGAAGTCTGGATTGAACAGGATTTCATGCCACTCCGTTCCCAACTTGTGCTAGTCTCTCTCCCTCTCGCCGGCTCGACCTCGCCCTTCGCGCCGCATGCGCCCTCCCTGCCGGCGAATCTTAGTCCTGACGACCGCAGAAAGGAGCTCCCGATGCCTCAACCTGAACTCGCGAAAGAATCCTCGGCACCCTACACCGCCAAGCTCGAAGTCATAGTTATTCCTGTCTCCGACGTGGACCGCGCCAAGGCCTTTTACCAGAAGCTCGGCTGGCGTCTCGACGCCGACTTCGCCGGCGGCAGTGACTTTCGCGTGCTGCAGTTCACTCCGCCTGGCTCCGCCTGTTCCATTATCTTCGGCAAGAACGTCACCGCCGCTGCGCCCGGCTCTGCTCGGGGGCTTTATATGATCGTTTCCGATATCGAAGCCGTACGCCAGGAATTCCTCCGCCGCGGCGTTGGCATCAGCGAGGCGTTCCACGGCGCTGCCGGTGTTTATTCCGGTCCGGATGAACCTTACCTCTTCGGCCGCAATCGCGTCGCCGGGGCCGACCCCGACCATGGCAGCTATCGCTCGTTCGCTTCCTTCCAGGATCCGGACGGCAACGGCTGGCTTCTTCAGGAGGTCACTGCGCGTCTGCCGGGCCGCATTGATCCTGCGGCAACGACATTCGCCTCAACCGCCGATCTTGCCGACGCTCTTCGTCGGGCGGCGCGCGCCCATGGCGAGCACGAGAAACGCACCGGCGCGGCCGATGCGAACTGGCCTGACTGGTATTCTTCCTACATCGTGGCCGAGCAGGCTGGCACGGAGCTCCCGCAGTGAACACGGAAGCCCGTTAGCTCAATGCCGGCAGCCCCACAAAGTTCTCAGCCTGCCAGCGCGGAGCAGCGTCTCAAGGAACTTGGCCTTCAGCTCCCCGCGCCGCCTCAACCCTTCGGCACGTACGCCGAAGCCGTGCGCACCGGCAACCTTCTGTTTCTCAGCGGAATGCTTCCCACGGAGAACCATTCCCTGAAATTCACTGGATGTGTGGGCGCCGAACTCGACCTGAATACAGGCCGTCAGGCCGCGCGGCTTGCCGCTCTCAACGGCCTGGCCGTCGCCCGCGAATCCCTGGGCTCGCTCGACAAGATCACTCGCGTTGTTCGCATCGGCGTCTCTATCGCCACCTCCGGTGACGTTCGCGACCATCCAAAGGTCGCTGATGGTGCTTCGGAGTTGTTGCAGGACATCTTCGGAAAAGACAAGAATCCTTCCCGCTTGATCTTTGGCGTCGCCAGCCTTCCGCTCGGCGCTCCCGTCGAGCTGGAACTTATTTTCGAGGTCGCTGTCGAACGCGAGGGCAACCGATGCGCCTGACCAATCTCCGAAATCACATCTTCGCTGCCCGCGCTTGTCTCCCTGTGCTCGCCCTTTTCTTCGTACCCTCTTCGATTCACGCCCGGCCCCAGGAGAAGGAGCGCCCCGTGTCGAATCCCGTCTCCTATCGCACCATTTCTGTTGATGGCCTCTCGATCTTCTACCGGGAAGCCGGCCCGAAAGATGCCCCTACCTTGCTTCTTCTGCACGGGCTTCCGTCTTCCTCTCGGATGTTTGAGCCGCTCTTCGCCCGTCTTTCCGACCGCTATCACCTCGTCGCGCCGGACTATCCGGGCTTCGGCCACAGCGATTGGCCGGATCCGAAGAAATTCGCCTACACGTTCGATCACATCGCTGAAGTCATGAATCACTTCGTCGAAGCCCTCCACCTTTCCCGCTATCACTTGTATATGCAGGACTATGGCGGCCCCGTCGGTTTCCGCATGATCCTCGCCCACCCCGACCGCGTCGATACACTCATTGTCCAGGACGCTGTGGCTCACAACACCGGCCTCGGGGCCAACTGGAAAACCCGCCGCGCTTACTGGGCTGATCGCCCAGCCTATGAAACTGCGTTGCGCGAGAATCTCCTCTCCCTCGCTACCACCCGCACGCGCCATGTCGGCACCGATCTCAATGTTGAACGCTACAACCCCGATCTCTGGACCGATGAATTCTATTTTCTCAACCAGCCCGGCCAGGCCGGAATTCAAACCGATCTGTTTTACGACTATCGCACCAATGTTGAGAACTACCCCAAATGGCAGGCCTGGATGCGCGAAAAACAGCCGCGCCTCCTCGTCGTCTGGGGCAAATATGAAGCCTCGTTTGATTCTTCGGAACCCGAATCCTACCGCCGCGATGTGCCTTCCGCCCAGATCCATATCGTCGATGGCGGCCATTTCGCGCTCGACACTGCCGCCGACGAGATCGCCTCCCTCGTCCGCGCCTTCCTCACCCCTCCCCGTTGATCACCGCGCTTGCTGCGCAATCTCAGCGGCCTTCTTTCAGCTCGCTTTCGCCATCGCTCCGCGCTTCATCTCATCGCTGATCGCGCCGGCATCCCATCCCAGCCGCATCTGTCGGGGCCCTCTTGGGGCCATACTCATCATTTCCCCTTCGCGCCGCCCAAAGCCCAGCTTCCTCCGCACCTGTTCCACCCTCTCCCCGTATTTCTTCCGGTATTCCTCCGGCGCGTATCCATTCCTCGCGTACCACTGCTCGTACTGCTTCGCCAGCTTCGGGAATTTCTTGCGAATGAACGGCAAAAACTGCTTTGCCGATGACGGCATCAGGAATAACACTTCCGAATAAAGCCACCGCGCTCCCGCATCCTTCGCCACTTCCGCGATCCGCTCCAACTCCCCTTCCGTAATCCCCGGCATCATCGGCGAAGCCGACACTCCCACGCGCAACCCCGCCTCGCTCAACTGTTTCACCGCCGCCAGCCGCAGGTCCGGCCGCGGCGCCCGCGGCTCCAGGATGCGCGCCAGCCTCGTCCGCAGGGTCGTCACCGTGATGCTCACTGTCAGTGCGGATTTGGTCGCAATCACTTTCAGCACATCGATGTCCCGTACCACCTGGTTCGACTTCGTCACAATCGAAACTCGCAGTCCCTCACGCTTTGCCAGTTCCTCCAGGCACGCTCGCGTCACGCCGTACTCCTTCTCTGCCGGCTGGTACGGATCCGTCGCGGTACCGATCGCGATATGTTCCGGTGAAGACCCTCCCGACGTCGCTGATTCATACGAATACTTCTCCGCGATGTCCCGCGCAAGAATCACGCTCGCGTCTTTCTTCACAAAGATCTTTCGCTCAAACTCTGCGCCGTCGAGCTCCATGTACTCGTGAGTGTACCGCGCGTAGCAGTACTTGCAGCCGAACTCGCACCCGCGATACGGATTGATTGTCCAGTCGAACGGCACACGCTGCGAATCGCACCGGTTCAAGATCGACTTCACCGGCAACACGAAATATTCCGGCTTCTCTTGCGAACTCCTCCGCGTTTCCGCGGCCGGCGAATTTGCGGCGAGGCGTGCTATGCCCACCAGTGGCGCACGGGGAGTCTGGACTTGTGGCGGGGGGCAATCCGCCGGGGGCAGATCCAGACTTCCCTTGCACCAGCCGTTTTCCCCGCGGGCAGCGGGGACGGCCTCTGCTTGTGGGTCAGGGCTTTCAGGGCAAAAAGGTAGGAGTCCTACTTCGGGGAGTGTTGCGGGGTGGCGTCGACTCTCACGAGTGGATGCCGTTTGGGGAAGAACTGGGGACATAGCTCACCTCGAGCCCGCCGATTATTTCGCCTTTTCTTCGCCATGTCAACAGTTTTCTCTTTTTATTCGCTTGTTCGCCCAAACCCTGCTCTCCCTTCCTCTTGCACCTCCCCTCCCCCCTCTGGTCTAATCCCCTTGCTGCTCTTTACGTGGATTTCACCCTTCCGCCTTCTGCTTCACGGCTTCTGAGGACGGTGCGCGTGCGCACAAAATTCATCCTTACGGCGTCTACCCTGCTCGCCGCCGCAATGATCCGCGCACAATCGCCACAAAAGCCCCCCCCTGCCCCCGCGCCAACCCAAAAACCAGCCGCGAAATCTCCCGCGGCGCCGGGCCAGACTCAGCAGCCAAATCCCCAGGACGCCGTCCCCTCCCCCGTCTCTACCCACTACCCGATCCTCATCCTCGCCCACGGCAATGAGCCATCCTGGGCATTGCGCCTCGGCATGAAAGGGCCCGAACGCCTCGATCGGCTCGGCTATCCGCCTATCGTTCTCGAACCCGCTGAAGTCACCAACGATGTCCCCAGCAAGGTGTGGACCTACCACGCCAAGGACACCGCTACCGGTGCAGCCATCGCCGTTAAGCTCACCCGCGAGTCCTGCTCCGACGGCATGGGCGACACCAAGTACACCTTCAGCGTCCTCGTCGACCACGCGCAAATCGGCTCGCTCAAAGGCTGCGGCCAGAGCGCGCCGGACAAGTTCCCGGAGTTCCGCAAGAAGAATCAAGCGCTCGATCCCGACGAGCAGGCTGCCGCCGACAAGGACAAAGATAAGGACAAGGACAAGAAAAACGCCGTCCTCGACCCCATCACCAAGTTCCAATCTCCAAGCGCCATTGCCTACCTCGACGCTGCCAACCGCGTCATCTTCGCGCGCGGCGAAGTCCGCAAGACCGCAGCACCCGCCGGCAGCGAGCTTGCCGTCTCTCACGACGGAAAAAAGCTCCTGTATACCCGTTCCGACTCCACCACCGCGCCGCAGCGCTCCATCGTGCTCTACGACTTCGACACCGCGCGCGCCAAAGACATTGCCGGACCGAATGTTCACCAGGCGTTCTGGTCACCCGACGACTCGCAAATCGCTTACCTCAAATACGACGGCAAGGAATGGCAAGTGTTCACCGCTTCCGCCAACACTCCTGAATCCGCGACGCAATTCGCTCCGCAGAATGTCGACTCGCTCCACGGTTGGCTTTCGCCCACCACGCTGCTCGCTTCCGACATGCAGAATCTCTACCTGCTCAGCAGCGACAAGCCCGCGCAGGCCATCCCTCTCAAGGAGATCTACGGCGGCCCGTTCCAGATCATGTCGAGCGATACGATTCGCGTCTGCCCCATCAACTCGGATCTGCTGCTGGTCTCCGCGTACTACGCAAACGCCCCGGCCGGCGCGCCCACCGATGCTGTCAATCTGGCTCACACTTTCTTCCTGTACGAGCTGAAGTCCAAACGCCGCACGATCCTGGGCCCGCCCGACGCCTTTGCGAGCTTCGCGGAATGGTCGCGCGACGCGTTGCAGATTTTCTTCACCCGCGGCGCAGCCGGCAAAGGTCCACAGGTCACCAACCGCATCTTCTGGGACGGCACCGGCGAGAAGCGCTATTCCGCCGGCCACGCCCTCGTCGTCGGCAAGTAATCCAAGCACTGAGCGGCAGGTATTGGCCCCACGCATTTTTGCTCGCCATTCGGCGCGATGGACCTGAATCGTCAATGCCAGTCGCCGCCCTTCCGCTCTGTCCCTTGCCGTGGCCCGCCAAATGCTCCTTTCTTCGCAACGCAGCGAGAAACTCCATCCTGCGCGCAACATCACGCTTCGCCATCGGTTCCGGGTGCCAGAAGTACCGGCCAGGAGCAAGAAACCGCTGACAGGGTTGCGTGCGCCGGATCGCGAGGAGGGACCGTGAAAGTGCTTTGGCACAGAAGCTGGTGACCCTTGTCACCACGTCCCAATTTGGAGATGTGGCATGTTCCTTGCGTTCCTTCCGTGTTACGTAACCCGATTGTTCCCTCCTTTCCTGACGAGGTGGCTGCCATGAAGAAATTCTTCCTCCCTGTGTTTATCTTGATCTGCGCCGGTTGCAGTGGTGGTGGCAATGGGTCGGACGGCGGAGGCGGTAACAATTCACCCGCCACGATCGCGGGCAACTGGCAAATCATCTCCACTTCTACCCAGAACCCGGGCCAAAGCTTCCCGCACGCGGCGATTGAAACGCTCCTTTCACAGACAGGAACGAAAGTGTTCTCTGGTTCGCAGGCTACCCTTGTGATTCCGTTCTACGTGCAAGGCACCAACTACAGCGTAGGTGAAAGTGCTTGCGGCGGGATCCAAGCCACCATCGACGGCACCATCTCCGGTCACACTCTCAACTTCACACTCACGGAAACCGGCCCGAGTGGTTCCTACACGGTTACCGGAACCGGCACCGTCAGCAGTAATGAAAGATCCGTCACGGGCACGTACAGTTCTACGGCCGCGTGCGGATTCGGCGGCGACGCCGGAACATTCACGGGAACGTGGATCGGGTCAATCAGCGGCAACTACTCGGTCAGCTTCGACACCGGCACAACGTTGCAGCTGGCCGTCAGCGAGAACGAGCAGCAGATCGTCGTCGCCACCGGCAGCTATTCCGGCTCGAGCTTCACGCTCAATGGCGGCATGCTTGGCGGTTTGCTCGCTCTGCAAGGCACCGTTGAAGGAGTTGGCCAGGTCGACTACCTCGCTCTGTATCTCGATTCAACTCTCATCACTCTGATTCCGTCCGTGAACGGGACGCAAACCAAATCCGGCGATTTCATCGTTTTTAGCGCCGACCTCTCCATCGGGTTGGCTCGCAAGCGGTAATAATCAGTGTCACCTTTCCCCACGGCCGAAGCTGAGACCTTTTCAGAGGCAGCTACAATTCCATGCCGTGCTGGTCCACGCTCTTCACCGGGCCGCCGACCGCCCGGTTGAGAGCCCATTCCTTCTTCGGATCCTCAATCTCCAGCGCCACGACTCCGTGATCGAACTTCTGCAGCAGCAGCGCGTACTGGCGCTCCTGTTCCTCGTTCCGGGGAGAACTCCACGCATGCAGGTAGAAAACCTGGCTGATCTTTGCCTGCAGCAACTCTTTCAAACACCCAAAGCAGGGCTGCGTGGTCGTGTACATCGTCGCTCCTTCCACGCTGATGCCAAACCGCGCGGCAGCCAGCAGCGCATTCTGCTCCGCGTGCACGCAAATGCACAGGTCGTAGGACGCGCCGGATTGGTAGGTCTTGCCGCGATTCTCGCACCGCACGCACCCGCCTTCGGAGCAGTTCGTCATTCCGGCGGGCGTTCCGTTGTATCCCGTGGACACAATCCGGTCTTTCACCACGACGATGGCGCCAACTTTCTGGCCTTTGCAGTCGGCGCGTTCGCGCACGGCCATGGCAATGCCCATGTAGTATTGGTTCCGGTTGGGACGACCTTGTCCATCGCTCATCGCTGCCTCTCTCCGCAATTCTTATCACACCGGAAGAGTTTTGGGCTGCGACAAGTTGGACACGCAGGAGGAGCGAAGGCCGGGAACCGTGCAGGCGGAAGGCATGGCGCGGACGTTTTCGGTAGAGAAGCAGGGCAGCAGGAAGGTAATTGGTTTGTTTTCAGCGAAGCAGTGAGCGCTGGTTAACAATAGTTGGGGTACCCCTGGCCGGGGTATCTGGTAAGTGAGGGAGAGAATGGATTTAGCGGAGGCCAGTGTCGATGTGGCGGAAACACAGGACTTGCGAGTGAAGAGTGAGTTGAACGAAACCGGAATTGAGGAGTGCGGACCTCTGGCGAATTGACCTGACGGCTGGCACGAAGGCTCGGTGTACACCCTTTCTGACCTTATCCTCTTATACTATACAGTAATATTGCTCTGCATGCAACAACAAAAATGAGCAGCTGAGGGCGGCCGGGAAGGTACGTTCGAATAGAAGGTATTTGCGGTTGAAGTGGCGTAAAGACGGAGGGATCAGGGATGCCCCGAGGTGGGCGCGGGATCGTCGGGCTGGCCGTTGAAATCGAGACGATGGACACGATGGAACTCCACGTCATCGGACCCTTTCTTACATTTCATCTGCCAGGCAACGCCGCTTTTTTTGTCGAGCAGAAAGGTATGGGCTTCGCGTCCATGCCGGGTGGCGTGAACGGCAGAGTTCACGATTTCGTAGAATGGGGCGTCAAGGTTCGGCGCGGGATTCGTGATGACATTCTGAATGCCTCCGCTGTCGGCCTTCGGCGGACTGCCTTCAAGAACACCAAGCAGAAGCACCAACGCCGCCCCGATCATGCCCGCCGTGAAAGTGCCGCGGGTTCGTTTGTACCACGAAGCGATCTCGGTCCACGCGCCATCGATATTCTTAATGACTTGTTCGCGCGCCTTGCGGGCTTTTTCTTTGTCTTCTGCCGTGGCGTTCTGATCCGACAGGACCGCGTCGATTTGCATACGACGTTCGCGTTGGTTGCCCGCATAGTTCAGCCAGTAAAAATGCTCGATGCCGAAGACAATAGAGAATCCAAAAATGACCGCTGTGAGGAAGTAAGCCAGACGGACGTACAACGGAGCCGATGCCACTTTGTCGAAATCCAGGAAAGCGCCGCCGACGGCAGCAGCGGAAAGCCCGACGAGCCAGGTGGCCGCGGCGCGATAGACGGAAATGGTGTCGTTCCCAGCAGGTGGTTCAGGCATGGGTCACTCCATGGTTGCGTAATCCGGATTCGCAGGCGCGGGGGCTTTGGCCATGAGTGTCCGGACGTCTTCCACCGTGATCGCCCGACGCCGTTCTCGGCGCATCCCGCTCAAAAGCAGGTTGCATTTCGTCATGCCTTCATTAATCCAGTGATCCGTCACGAAGCGTTCGTTGACGAACTGGCGCGTGCCGAGGTCCACGAGCATCCGGCCGATCTGGTTGACAGCGAGTTGGTACGCATCGTCTTCAAACTGAACATCGCCCTCGTTCAGTCTATCGGCGCACTCCTGCAAAGTGCGAAAAAGCTGTGCCATGCGGGCGACGCGTTGGTCCATATCGGCCTCCCTGGGGTGCAAGCTTACCCCAAGCGTTAAGTGCCGCAAATCATATCATCTGCCCCGAACCGTTCAAGCGTGTTGTTATGCCGGGCCTCCCGCCCAGGTTCTTTCTGGCGCTGGCGATAGCGAGGAACGCCAACCGGTGTGTTGGCGGGCCGGGAGCGCCCCTCAGCTTGTATCCATGTTTGCTTTAGACAGACGCGTACACCGGTCACAATTCCACGCCTATGCGCACCACGCTGGTGCTTCGCGACTACTTCAAGGAGTTGGCGAGGATTTCCAGGTTTTGCGGGTGGACCATGATGACGCCGCGGCGGGGCGCATCGATATCGGAAATCAAGAAGAAAGAAAGCGAGAGGGCCACCGGCAGAATGAGCATCATCACCTTGGCTTTGCCCTTGGCGCGATATCCGAGGAGGCCGTTGGAGAACACCGCGATCAGGATCATAAGAATCCAGGCGGCAATCGGCACGCGATTCAAAAACGCGGCTTGTGTGTATCCCTGGCGGTTCAGCACGTCGTTCATCCCTGCCACCACCAGGGCGCGAACCGGATCGGGCTGCGCCATGGCGGCGTCGTGAATCGCGGTCCACAGTTGAGCCTGGGACTCCGCGGTCGCCGCATCGTTCCGGCGGAGTTGCTCGCGCGTGAGCGAGGAATAGTATTCGATGCGCAGAGCCAGGTACTGCTTGAGCAGCGCGCGGGTCTTCGCAGCGTCGGCCGCGGGCAGAAAATCAGCGCGCACATACTCGGTGCCGATGGCGTTGGCCTCTTCCTCTTCGTAGTTTTTGCGCTGGTCATAACGGCCGGCGGCCATCGAGAAGGTGAAGCCGATGAGCAGGCCGAGCAAGGTGAGCGTGGCGCCGAGCACCAAGCTGTAATCGTCCTCATCCTCAAGCACACCGGGATGCCGCCGCTTGCGCCAGTACGCCCCGAGATGCGCGGAGAGCCACAGCAGCAGGAAGCTGACGAACAGGAAAACAACTGGATGGTTGATGAGGAAGAACATCGCCGACCCCTGGATCATGGGCGTAGAGTGTAACGCAGAAGCCACGCCGCGCGAAGTGACGGCGCTAAGCTAGAATGAGCGGACGAGGTGAAGTATGAGAAAGACCCGGAACGCCGCGGCAATTGCCGCGATCGGTGCGCTGGCAGCGATCGCCTTCGCTCAGGAAGCGAAACCACCGGCAAGCGCACCGGCGGGAACGGCGGCGGCGCCGCAAGCGAGCAACGAAGTGCGAAAGGCCATCCCCTGGAAGCGTTTCAGTTACACGTGCGCGGGGGAGGCCAAAGTGACGGTGTACCTGCGTAGCGACATGGTCAAGGTCCGCTACGAGGACAAGCAATATTTGATGAAGCAGACGATGTCGGGCAGCGGCACGCGCTACTCCGACGGCAAAGTGGTGTGGTGGAGCAAGGGGAATACCGGCTTTCTGCAGGAAGACAATCCGGACTGGAACGGCGAGATGATCGTGAAGGATTGCAAGCTGGTGGAGCCGGAGAAGAAAGATCCGGGCGTGGTCTCAGGCACGGTTACATATCTCCAGCGTATCGCCTTGGCTCCGTCGGCAGTCATCGAAGTGAAACTGCAGGACGTCTCGCGGGCCGACGCGCCCGCCATGGTCATTGCGGAGGAGAGCATCAAGGCGGAAGGCAAGCAGGTGCCGATCCCCTTTGAACTGAAATACGATCCAGCGAAGATCGAAGCCGCCCACCGCTACACGGTCAGCGCCCGGATCACCGTGGACGGGCAACTCCGTTTCGTGAGCGATACGGCCCACGCGGTGGTGACGCAGGGGAACGCATCGACGGGCGTGGAGATCGTGGTGAAAGCGGTGGGGGCGAAAGAGTGATGGGCGCGGCCAGCTGACCGTTCGGACAGGTGGCGGATAGGGCGCTCGACGGAGCGGTGCGGTGTCCTTGCGGAACCCCGCGCCTATACTTTACGCATGGCGACCCCTCCCACGGCAGTGGCCCGACAGGTCGGGCTGTTAGTGCTTGAAAGCAATCCGGTCAACGCCACGGCGTTGAAGCAGATCCTGGATTCGGAAGGCTGGCGCGTGCGCATCGTGCAAGATCTGCCGCTGCTCCACGCGGAGCTGAAAACCGCCGAATATTCGCTGCTGATCGCGAATGTGGCGCAGGTGGGGGTGGATTCAGCCACCTTCCATGTGCTGAGGGAACTGACGACCGTGTCGCTCGAAGACGGCGGGCGCATCCGGGTGCTGTTCGTGGTGCCGGAAATGAGCGGCGGGCAATATGTGGGCGAGCTGGAGGCCGCAAAAGTCCCTTACGTAACCCGGCCATTCCACCTGCACGACTTCCTGGAGAAGGTGAGCGACCTGCTGGTGGAAGTGAAAGCCATCGAAGGGCCGCTGCGCATGACGAGGCGCGAGTTTGGCGAAGCGCGGAAGAAGAAGAAACAGTCGAGCCGGACAACGTCGATGTTTGCCTCGCGGGATTCGTACTCGTACAGCGAGGAAGAGATCGCCGAATACGAACGCGCGGAGGCGGAAAGCAGCAAGATCCGCCGCAACAAGCTCCGGACAAACCTGGGCGACCCCCGAAGCTGAACATCAGTTCCCTACCCTAAAGAAATCCTGCAAGAAAGAAAAGCTGGGCCGTTCCAACGCCAGGCGCGCTCTGAGTGTGCGCCGGGAGGATGGCTATGGAACGATCGCTGTTGACGTTGGTGGGGAACGGATTGCTGGGGGCGGCGGCATTTGGCGTGGCGGCGCTGGGACTGGTTTGGCCGGGATCGGGGAGCGGAGAGCCGCCGGCGGGAAGCCCGGAGGGCGGGTGGCGGCTGCTGGATGCAGTGACATATGAAAACCTGACGGTATTTCCAGTGGTGAGCTCCGCAGGATACGACACGCGGGAATTCCTGACACTGGAGGAAGGGCTTTCGCGCGGCGATGTGCTGGTGCGGGAGCAGAGCGCCGAAACGATGGTGCGCGACCGGAATGGGGTCCGGCCGGCCGTACAGAACTACGGCGGGCCATCGGTGAATCAGCTGGTGCTGGTGAACCGGAGCAAACAGCCGCTGATCCTGCTGGCAGGGGAATTGGTGAGCGGCGGGAAACAGGACCGAGTGATCGCCAAGGACCGGATTGTGGCGCCGGGAGCGGAGCCGCTGCCACTGGACGTGTTCTGCGTGGAGCACGGGAGATGGTCGCAAGGGGCAAACTTCACGGCGGCGAAGACGATTGTTCATCCGAGCGTGCGGGAGCAAGCGGCGATGAAGAAGAGCCAAAGCGACGTGTGGGCATCGGTGACGGCGGGATCGACGGCACCACGCGCCGCAGCCGCGCCACCTCCGGCAGTGCCGAGGGAGATGCTGGACCTGGCGGTGGAGGCAGAGGCACCCACGCAGTCGTACGCGAAGTTGTATGGCTCGAGCCGAGTGGCTCCATCGGTGGAGGCGATGGTGAGCGAGATGGAGAGGCGGTTCAAGCGGGCGACGAGCGGGCTGAAGGGCGAACGGGTGGTGGGTGTGGTGGTGGCGTACGGCGGCGAGGTGGCGTGGAGCGACATTTTCGCGTCAGCTGAGCTGTTTGAGCAGTACTGGGGCAAGCTGCTGCGGAGCTATGCGGTGGAAGCAGTGGCGCGGCCAAGCCTGCGGGAGGCAACGGCAAAGACGGATGCGCAGGAGTTTCTGCAGCGGTTGAATGGAAGAGAGAAAACAGAGTCGGAGCCTGGAGTATACCGCTGGAGGGAGATCAGCGAAGGAAGACTGTCGCAGATTGAGCTGGACGCACTGGAGCCAAAGGTGATGACGGTGCACCGACTAATGGTGAGACGGACAAGCTGAAGGAAGAAGGAGGATCGATTGCACTTGAAGTTCGCGGTGAGCTGTTTCGTCGCGAGAGGCGCGCCTCAAGATGACGCGTGCTGGTCTGGCGCGGTGCATTTGCGGACGACGCTGGGGTCGGGGGAGTGCGCGTAGATTTCGGAGATGGGGCGCGACCAGGAGGGATGGCGAAGATCCGGAGCGATCTCGGCAAGGGGAGCGAGGACAAAGTTGCGTTGAAGCATGCGGGGGTGAGGAACCTGGAGCGATGCGGTGTCGATGATGGCGTCGTCGTAGAGGAGGAGGTCCAGATCGAGGAGGCGGGGACCGTTCAGGAAGGGCTTGCTGCTACCGAGATGGGTTTCGATGCCGCGAAGAGCGGAGAGAAGCTGGTCTGAGGAAAGATCGGTGGTGGCGGCGAGTACGGCGTTGAGGAACCATGGCTGGTCGAGAAAGCCGACCGGCTCGGTTTCGTAAAGGCTCGAGAGTTTTGTGACGGCAACGCTGGAGTGTTCGAGAAGCTGAATGGCGCGGCGGAGGTTGGCTTCACGGTCGCCGAGGTTGGATCCAAGGGCGATGTAAACGGTGGGCATAGGTACATTTTCGCGCAGATGAAGGCCGAAGCGATATTGCAAATCGCGTGACGGCGCGACGGGTGACATCGCTCGTCGGAGCGTTCCTCAGGATGGTGTATTTCCAGCTAGCGGATGCGAGCACGGCGACGGAGAAGCGCCAGCATGGAACTGCCTTCCGGGAGTTTGAGGGCCGCGGCGGCGGCAAAGAAGAGAAGGCCGTAGACGGCGAGAACCGGAATGGCGATGAGGATGGGACCGTGGACACCCTGGAAGAAAGAATGGGATCCGAGAAGGTAATCGGCTCCGCGGGCAATGCCGCCGGCCAGCAGCGCAGCAATCCAAACTTGAATCAAGAATGAAAACGGAAGGCCGACATGGCCGATGCGGCGGCGAAGGCCGCGCTGAAGAAGAGTGAACTCCACCCAGGAAGCGATGCCGGCAGAAATGGTGAGGCCGGCGACGCCCCAGCGCTGCTCGAGGCCGAGGAGGGGGGGGAGGGGGAGGGCGGCGAAATAGCCAAGCGCGCCGGTGAGAATGACGCGGAGGACGGCGAAGCGGAGAGGAGTGCGCGTATCGCGAAGAGCGTAGTAACCAGAAGAATAGAGACGGCCGAGGGTGGAGGCGAGAAGTCCGACAGTGGAGCCGTCGAGAATGCCCCAAACATAGATGACGTCGGTGTGGAGGAAACGGCCGGACTGGTAGATGGCGGCGACGATGACGTCGCCGAGAGCGAGAAAGCCGACGACGGAGGGAATGACGAGAAAGGCGATCTGGCGAAGGCCGCTGTTGAGGCGGGTGCGGAGAACTTGCGCGACTTCGTCGGCGGCACCGAGGGCGCCGCTCATGACCGGAAGTTCGGCGGCGGAGACGGACATACCGAAAAGGCTGACGGGGAGAGTGTAGAGAGTTTGCGCGTAAGCGAGCGCGGCGACGGCGCCGGTGGGGAGCCAGCTGGCGAGGAAAGCGTCGACGTAAGCGCTGATCTGAACGACGCCGCGACCGATGAAGACAGGAACGAAATTCTTGAGGACGGTGCGCACATTTTCGGATTGGTGAGCGAGGGCGAGTTTGAGGCCACCGAGAAGTTTGAGGACGGTGGGAAGCTGGACGAGGACCTGGAGGGCGCTGCCGACGACCGAGGCCCAGGCGGTGATGACGACGAGGGAGTTCTGGGTTCGGCCGGCGCCGAAGGCGATCATGCCAGCGATCATGGCGAGGTTCCAGAGAACGGGCGCGGTGTACGAGAGGAAGAACTTGCGGTGGCTGTTCAGGACGCCGAGGCACCAGGCGGAGGCGACGAGGAGTCCTGCGCCCGGGAAGAGGATGCGAACGAGAAGGACGGTGAGTTCGCGCTTTTCGCCGTGGAAGCCGGGAGCGATGGCGTCGATGAGCCATGGCGCGGCGAGCACACCGAGCAGGACCAGGAGCGAGGTAGAAAGTGCGAGGAGAGCGGCAACAGCACCCGCGGTTTTGCGGGCTTCTTCCTTGTCGTCACGGGCGAGGAGATTGGCATAGACAGGGATAAAGGACGCGGAGAGGACACCTTCGCCGAAAAGGTTCTGCAGGAAATTGGGGATGCGGAAGGCGGCTTTGAAGACGTCGGCAGCGTCGGAATTGCCGAAGTAGTGGGCGAAAACGCGGTCGCGAATGAGTCCGGCAACGCGGGAGAGAAAGATGCCGGCGGCGATGAGGAGTGCGAAACGGCGGGAGCTGGGAGGCTGCGCGGGGTTGGTGGTGGAGGTGGCGGTCACGAAAATGTCCGAAGGAGCGGTAAGTTCG
>Ga0335082_10003676_pt1 | contig 16702 bp, 18 predicted proteins | sample Lox_Sample_41_FD_206718 | JGI IMG/M metagenome (GOLD analysis project Ga0335082, IMG submission 206718) | Soil microbial communities from Loxahatchee National Wildlife Refuge, Florida, United States - Lox_Sample_4.1 | ecosystem: Environmental > Terrestrial > Soil > Wetlands | place: USA... | reverse complement strand
GCGTGACCTACGGCCTCCAGTTCGGCAACACCCGCTACGACGTCGGCTTCCAGGCGGGACTCAAGGCCTTCACGGCGGCGGTCCTCGGCGGGATCGGCAACACGATCGGAGCCGCCCTCGGCGGGTTCATCATCGGCTTCATCGAGGTCGGGGCCGCCGTGGCCGGCTACAACAGCTGGGGCTCCGCGATCGTCTTCGGCGTCCTCGTCCTCGTCCTCGTCTTCCGGCCTGCCGGCCTGCTCGGCCAGCAGATCGGAGAGCGGGCGTGACGACAGTCCAGGACCTCGCCGGAACGCCGCCCGGACCGAGCCTCCGGGAGCGGATCAACGTGTTCGCCCGCCACCACCGCTCGACCACGATCCTCGTCGGGATGGCGATCATCGGCGTCATCCTCCCGCTCGTCGCCGGCCTGCCGCTGGTCTCCGACTTCCAGCCCCAGATCGCCTGGATCGACGGCTTCACGAATGCGGGCGTCTTCGTCCTCCTGGCCATCGGCCTGAACCTCGTCGTCGGGGTGGCCGGCCTGCTCGACCTCGGCTACGCGGCGTTCTTCGCCATCGGCTCCTATGCCTATGCCTATGCCGCCTCGCCGTTCGGCAACCAGGTCCTCGGGATCAACATCCAGGCGACGCTCGGTGACGCGGCCGGCATCGTTTTCTGGCCGATGCTCATCATCGGCGCGCTCGTGGCCGCATTCTTCGGCGTCCTCCTCGGGGCGCCGACCCTCCGGCTGCGAGGCGACTACCTCGCCATCGTCACCCTCGGGTTCGGCGAGATCGTCCCGATCGTCTTCCGTGAGGCGGCGACGTACACGAACGGCATCAACGGGATCGGCGGCATCTACCGGCCCTATGTGCCCGGCTACGGCGGCTTCACCGCCCTCGACACGATGGCCTACTACGTCACGATGGTCGTCCTCATCGCGATCGTCATGATCTTCGCCTACCGCCTCGCCGAGAGCCGGATCGGCCGGGCCTGGGAGGCCATCCGCGAGGACGAGCTCGCCGCCGCGGCGAACGGCGTCAACACGGTCACGACGAAGCTGCTCGCGTTCGCCCTCGGAGCCTCGACGGCCGGCGTGGCCGGCGTCTTCAACACCGCCAAGCTGACGGTCGTGAGCCCCGACCAGTTCGGGTTCACCGTCTCGTTCACGATCCTCGCCATGGTCGTCCTCGGCGGGATGGGCAACTTCTGGGGCGTAGCCATCGGCGCGTTCGTGATCTACACGATCAACAACGTGATCCTCCATTCCCTCAACCAGTTCTTCACGAGCCTCGGCGTCCCGATCCTCAAGGACATCGACTTCATCCAGCTCCAGTTCCTGCTCTACGGCCTCGCCCTCGTCGGGATGATGCTGTTGAGACCGGAGGGGCTCTTCCCCAACAGCCGGCGGATGCGCGAGCTCCACGCCGAGGTGTCAGAGCCGGGCGAGGACGAGATGACCTTCGAGGAAGTCACCGAGGAGGGCGGTCGATGACCGAGACCCGCGACCTCCTCGTCGCCGACAAGGTAAGCCGCCGCTTCGGCGGTCTCGTCGCCGTGAACAGCATCGACTTCACGATCCCGGAGGGATCCATCGTCAGCCTCATCGGCCCGAACGGCGCGGGCAAGACGACGTTCTTCAACGTCCTCCTCGGGATCATCGACCCGTCCTCAGGGACGATCGAGTTCGACGGCCGGCGGATGATCTCGCGGCCCAAGCGGATCGGCCTGGAGTCGGTCACCTGGGTCATCCCGCCCGCCATCGCCCTCCTCATCGGCTGGGGACTCGAGACGGCCGGCGTCGGCTGGGGCCTCGGGATGGGGTTCATCGGTGCCGTCTTCCTCCTGATGGCCGCCTTTCTCGCCGCCATCGTCCGACCGAACTGGTACGTCGATGCGATCGCCCGCCTCGGCATCCTCCGCAGCGCCCGGCCCAACGACATGGTCGTGGCCGGTGTCGGCCGGACGTTCCAGAACATCCGCCTGTTCAAGAACATGACAGCCGTCGAGAACGTGCTCATCGGGATGCACGCCCGGATGAGGTCCAACCCGGCGGACGCATTCTTCAGCACGCGGCGGGCGCGGGCCGAGGAACAGGCGTCCGAGCGGCGGGCCGAGGAGCTCCTGGCCCTCGTCGGCCTGCGCGGCATCGGCAACGAGCTGGCCAAGAACCTTCCCTACGGCGACCAGCGCCGGCTCGAGATCGCCCGCGCCCTCGCCTCGAACCCGAAGCTCCTCCTCCTCGACGAGCCGGCCGCCGGGATGAACCCCCGGGAGACGGCCGACCTGACTCGCCTGATCGCACGCCTGCGGAGGGACCTGGGACTGACCGTCCTGCTCATCGAGCACGACATGAAAGTCGTCATGGGCATCAGCGACCGGGTGACGGTCCTGGACGCCGGTCGCAAGATCGCGGAGGGGACGCCGTCCGAGGTCCAGAACGACCCCCGCGTCGTCGAAGCCTACCTCGGGAAGCCGGCATGACCGCTCCGTCGACCGCCGGCGCGCCCGCCGCGACAGGCGCGCCGGTCCTCAAGCTCACCGGCGTCAACACGTTCTATGGGGCGATCCACGCCCTCCGGGGCATCGACCTCGAGGTCGGCCTGGGCGAGATCGTCACCCTCATCGGCGCCAACGGGGCCGGCAAGACGACGACCCTCAAGACGATCTCCGGGCTCCTCCACCCGCGGTCGGGCACGGTCGAGTTCGAGGGCGCCGACGTCTCCCACGTCGCTCCCCACGACCTCGTCCGCCGTGGGATCGGCCAGTCGCCCGAGGGCCGCCGCATCTTCTCCCGCCTGACCGTCCGGGAGAACCTCCTCATGGGCGGCTTCACCCGCTCGAAGGCCGAGAACGAGGAGCAGATGCCCCACGTCTTCGAGCTGTTCCCTCGCCTCAAGGAGCGCATCGACCAGAAGGGCGGAACGCTCTCGGGCGGCGAACAGCAGATGCTCGCCATGGGCCGAGCGCTCATGGCCCGGCCGCGGGTCCTCCTCCTGGACGAGCCCTCGCTCGGCCTCGCGCCGATCCTCGTCCAGCAGATCTTCGCCATCATCCGCGAGATCAACGCGGCCGGGACCACGATCCTCGTCGTCGAGCAGAACGCCCTCCAGGCCCTCAACATCGCCAACCGCGGTTACGTCCTCCAGACGGGCGAGGTCGTGCTGTCGGGGCCGGCCGCCGCGCTCCGCGAGGACCCGACCGTGCGGAAGGCCTACCTCGGGGAGAACTAGCGGACCCGGCGTAGGCTTCGGGGACCGCAGCCGAGGCACGACGGCGTGGACGAGCAGCACGACGAATTCCCGATCCAACGGATCCGTGGCGGTGGCCTCGGCCCTTCGATGTTCGCGGTCGCGATCATCGTCGTCGCCCTCGGGGCGGCGGTCGTCAAGCCCTGGGACATCGGCGGTCCGGCTCCGGCCGAGAGCATCGCGCCGGTGGCTGTCCTGGCTCCGACGCCCACACCGTCGCCGAGCGGCACGCTCTCGCCGTTCGACGGCCCGTTCGGCCTCGTCTGCTACGGAGGCCAGGCTTGGCGGCTCGTGATGCGCGAGGCGAACGGCACGGGGGCCGTGCGGACGTGGTACGACCTTTCCCCGGTCGCGGCCGCGGGCCCCTCCGATGCGGCGATCCCCTTCCTGCGGGTCCACTCGGAAGGGATCCTCAGCCTCGGCTACTGCACGAACAGCGACACCGCCGGGCTCCTGACCGTGGCCGCGACGACGGTCTGGCGTGTGCCCACCACCGGTGTCCCGCAGCGCGTCGGTCCGATGCGCGTCAGCGCCGACTCGCCGCCCGACCCGAACAACGGCAGCCTCTTCGTGCCGCCTGTGGCCGCCGACGGTTCCATCCCGCCGCACTGGGCGGCCGGGCGGTACGTCTTCGAGGTCAGCTACGAAGGTCCGTTCGCCGTGCCGTCCTGGTTCGGCGTCGAGGTCATCGACGTCCACGCCCTCGACGAGCCGGGTGGCCCCGCGCCATCCCCGGAGACCGGTCCGTCGCCGTCGGCCACGCTCGGGCCCACCGGGTTCGGGTCGCCCGTCATGCTCCACCTCGGGGACGCGCTGATCCGCTGACCGCGGGCCGCTGACCGCGGGCCGCTGACCGCGGGCCGCGGGCCGCGGTCCCGATGTTGCAGACCGCCCCGTCCCGTGGTACATAGCAGCGGCCACCGGCCGACTCCTGCGATCCGCGCGTCGGCGGTGCACTGGAGGAGCCCCGCATGTCTATCCGCGCACGCGCCGCGCTGTTGGTCTCGGGCATCGTGCTCGTGGCCGGCTGCACGAGCGCCGCAACGCCCGCCCCGACCCAGGCGCCGACGGCTGCGCCGCCGAGCAGTGCCGGGTCGGAGGCGCCCGCCTCGGTCGCCCCGGCCACGCCGATCGCCGGCGGCCTCCTCGACAAGGTCATCAAGGCGGGCACCCTGACCGTCTCGACCGACCCGAACTACGCACCACAGTCGGTCAAGAAGCCGGACGGCACGTTCGAGGGCTTCGACATCGACGTCGCGACCGAGGTCGCCAAGCGCCTCGGCGTCAAGGTCGCCTTCGTCACCCCCGACTGGAGCCTCATCACCGCCGGCAGCTGGTCCGGCCGATGGGACGTGAGCGTCGGCTCGATGACGATCACGGCCGACCGCCAGAAGGTCCTCGACTTCAGCCCGCCGTACTACTACACGCCGGCCCAGATGACGGCCAGCAAGGCGTCTGGCATCACGACGATCGACGGCCTCGCCGGCAAGTCGATCTGCGCCGGCGAGGCGACGACGTACCTCGACTGGCTGAGCGGCAAGAAGCTCGACTTCGGCACGCTCTCGCCGACGACGAGCCCGCCGGCCGGGATCAAGACCGTCTCCCTGAAGACCGACGCGCTCTGCCCGCAGACGTGGGCCTCGGGCCGCAACGACTTCCAGGGCTGGCTGTCCTCGAGCACGACGGTCGACGGAGCGATCAAGTCCGGCCTGCCGGTCGTGAAGGTCGGCGATCCGGTCTACTTCGAGCCGCTCGCCATCGCGGTCGACAAGAGCGGCCCGCCGGACACCGATTTCATGGCCGCCCTGACGAAGATCGTCAACGACATGCACAGCGACGGCACGTTGATGGCGATGTCCCAGAAGTGGTTCGGGGCGGACCTGACGCAGGGACCGTCCTGACCGATGGCACGGTGACGAGCGTCACCGACCAGGCTGGCTATCGCAGGGGCGTCGTCCGACGCCCCTGCGCCATACCCGAGAGGATCGACTGATGGGGCTCGATTCGCAGGCCGGTAAACAGACCCAGCTCGACATGATGACGGTCGCCCACCCGGCGGCGATCGTCGGTCAGATCGCTGCCGCCCGAGCCGCAGCGACGCTCCGGTTCCGGGTGATCTTCATCATCACCTGGATCATCATCATCGGCGGCCTCTCCATCGTCCTGGCCGCGTCCGGCCGGGTCGACATGATCGCCCTCCTCAACACGTGGGGGACGTTCATCCTCGGCGGGGTCCCGATCACGATCTTCGTGTCGGTTGCGTCGATCATCTTCGCGGTGATCTTCGCCGGCTTCGGGGCCCTCGGCCGGCTGTCGAAGAGCGCCCCGATCTACGCGATCGCGACCCTCTACGTGTCCCTCGTGCGAGGGACGCCGCTCATCGTCCAGATCATCTTCGTGTACCTCGCCCTGCCCCAGTTCGGGCTCGTCTTCGATCCGCTCCTGTGCGGCATCTTCGCCCTCTCGTTCAACTACGGGGCGTACCTGACGGAGATCTTCCGGGCCGGCATCGAGGCCATCCCGCGGGGCCAGCGGGAGGCGGCCGCCGCGCTCGGCATGACCGAGGGACAGACCATGCGGCGGGTGATCCTGCCGCAGGCCATCCGGATCGTCATCCCGGCCATCGGCAACGACTTCATCTCGATGATCAAGGACTCCGCGCTCGTGTCGTACATCACGATCGAGGAGCTCTTCTGGCGGGCCCAGAACGTCGGCACCCAGACGTTCCGCAACTTCGAGACGCTCCTCCTCGCCGCCATCGTGTACTGGATCCTCACCATCATCTTCAGCTTCTTCCAGGAACGGCTGGAGAAGCGCCTCGCCGAAAGTGACGTGCGACTGTGACCGCCACCGCGAGCCCCACCGCCGGCACGAGTGCCGGCGTCGACCCGTACGCCATCCCCGGCCACCTCGTCCCGCCCGGCTCCGATCCGGTCCTCCGGCTCCAGGGGATCGAGAAGTACTTCGGCGACCATCACGTCCTCCGCGGCTGCAACCTCGAGGTCTACCCGCGCGAGACGGTCTGCCTCATCGGCCGGTCGGGGAGCGGCAAGTCGACGCTCCTCCGCTGCACGAACTTCCTCGAGGAGCCGACGGTCGGCTCGGTCGAGGTCGACGGGCTGCGGGTCGAGGCGGATCCGCTCCACAACCGCAACCGGGCCTATCGTGAGCAGATACGCCAGATCCGCCTGCGAGCCCAGATGGTCTTCCAGGAGTTCAACCTGTTCCCCCACCGGCGGGTGATCGACAACCTCATCGAGGGGCCGATCCGGGTCAAGGGCGTGCCTCGCGACCAGGCCATCGCGACGGCCGAGAAGTACCTCGACAAGGTCGGTCTGCGCGAGAAGCGGGACGAGTACCCGGCCCGCCTGTCGGGCGGCCAGAAGCAGCGGGTCGCCATCGCCCGGGCGTTGACGATGGAGCCGAAGGTGCTCCTCTTCGACGAGCCGACATCGGCCCTCGACCCGACGCTCGTCGGAGAGGTCATCGCGGTCATGGAGGGCCTCGCCCACGAGGGCGCGACGATGATCGTCGTGACCCATGAGATGCAGTTCGCGCGGGAGGCGGCCGACCGGGTCTACTTCATCCAGGAGGGCAGCTTCGTCGAGGCGGGCCCGCCCGAGCAGGTCCTCGACTCGCCCAGGGACCCCCGGACCCAGGCCTTCCTCCAGCGGTTCCTGTCGGCCCTCCCGCCGGGAGCCCCGCCCGACACCGACGCGCCGCTCGCCTGAGGACGAGGGCCCGGGCCATCAGAGCGGCTCGGGTTCCTCGTGGATCTCGAAGACCGCCCTGGCCAGGCCGATCAGGCCGATCGCGGCGATCACGAGCCCCGGCGCCCGGTCGGGCCGGAGCGCCTCGAGCGGTCCCATCGCGATCAGGGCGACGAGGCGGATGACGTAGCCGACGATGCCGACCCCGACGACGATGAGGTAGGCCGGCCAGCGGTCGAGCTCCACCGGTCGTTCGCTCGCGAAGCGGAGGCTCACGATGGCGAGGGTCGCCATCGCCGAGAGGAAGACGAGGATGCCGGCACCGTCGAACGCGTTGCCGCTGATCGACGGCAGCTGATCCGCGCCGCCGACGGTCCACCACGGCAGGACGCACCCGACGAGGGTGACGATGGCGAAGATGGCGGCCAGCCGGCGGCCGCGGCCGAGCGGTCGTCGGTGCACGGGTTACTCGGCGGCGCCGTACACCTCGGGGCGGAGCACGCCCACGAAGCGCAGGTTCCGGTACAGCTCTCCGTAGTCGAGGCCGTAGCCGACGACGAACTGGTCGGGGATGGTGAAGCCGGTGTAGTCGACCGGGATCTCGACCAGGCGGCGGGCCGGCTTATCGAGGAGGGTGCAGATGCGGAGCGAGGCCGGGCCCTTCCCGCGGAGGTAGCGGAGGAGGTAGTTGAGGGTCAGACCGGTATCGATGATGTCCTCGACGAGGAGGACCTCCTCGCCCGCGATCGAGGCCGAGAGGTCCTTGAGGATGCGGACGAGGCCCGTCGATTCGGTCGACTTGCCGCCGTACGAGCTCACCTCCATGAGATCGATCCTGACCGGTATGTCGATGACCCGCATCAGGTCGGCCATGAACGGCAGCGAGCCCTTGAGGACGCTGACGAGGGTCAGCCGCTTCCCGGCGTAGTCGGCGCTGATCTGGCGACCGAGCTCCGCGACCCGGGTCTGGATCTCCTCCTCGCCGAGAAGGACCTCGCCGATGTCGGCGTGGAGATCGACCTGCTCAACCATCGGCGGATCCACCCTCCGTCATCACGGCCCGGGACACGGTGCGATCGTCGATCCGCCGGCGAGCCGGCGTCACTCGTTCGCGACCGGCCGTCCGCCCGGCGCCCACCGTTGCCGGCCCGACCGGCGTCGTCGCCGGAGCTGCAGCCGCTGTGACGAGCGGCGCCTCCGTCGCGGGACCCGCCTTGGCCGGAGTCGACTGGCCGAGGGTACCGCTCATCTCGTCGATGAGGCCGAGCTTGCCGTACTTGAGCATGAGGGCCCGGAAGTCGCGGCCGTAGAAGAGCTTGATGCGGATGTCGGGGTAGAGCTCGCGCAGTCGGCGGAGCTTGCGGTTCTTGCGCCGGACGAGGCTCTGGCGAAGGGTGGTCATCTCGACGTAGAGGGCGAGGTCGGGCAGCCAGAAGTCCGGAGCGAAGCTCTCCACGACGGCTCCGTCGAGGTTCCACAGGATCGGGAACGTGTGCGGCTCGTATTCCCAGCGGACCTCGTAGAAGTCGAGGATCCGGGCGAACTCGGCCTCGCTGGCGTGGGCGAAGGCGGGTCGCGGAGCGGCCGTCTGGTCCATCGGCGACCAGTGTACCGGGTCGCCCGGTCGATGCGGCCTCGCCCTCGGGCGGCCAGGGGCCATGGATACTCCCATGGGGTATAGTGCGGTCCATGACGACCCCCGTTCCGCGGACCCCGACGGGTGGTCCGGGCCGCGCCAGGACCGCCCCACCGCCCGCCGATTTCCGCCACTCGTACTCGAAGGACCGGGCCCAGCTCGCCCGGCGCCTGTCGCGGATGGAGGGCCAGGTCCGCGGCATCGCCCGGATGATCGAGCGGGAGGAGTACTGCGTCGACATCCTCCAGCAGACCGCCGCCCTCCGGGCCGCCGTCGACGCGCTCGCCATCCTCGTCCTCGAGGACCACGTCCAGGGTTGCGTCCGGACCGCCGCCGAGCGCGGCGAGGCCGACGCGTACGTCGAAGAGGTCATGGACGTCGTCCGGCGCACACTCGGGAGGCCCGTCCGGGCATCCGGACGTCCCGGCTGAGCCGGTACCAACGGGCCGGTCGGGCGGGCCGGTCGGGGGATACCTCCTGGTGCTGCGTCCACGCACCATCGCGTTCGTGACCGACCGACCGTCATCGAGGCTGCCCGTCGAGGCGCCGATCGTGACGCCTCCTCCCCCCTTCGCCGAGCGCCGGGTCGCCCATCGCCGGGCGATCGACCGGGTCGCCCACGAGGAGACGCGGCTGCTCGCCCGGTCGCTCGACATCCTCGCCGCCGACCGGCCGGCCGAGGATCGCCTGGCCGGGATGCTCGGGCTCCTCGCCCGGACCGCCGGAGCGCGTCGGGCGGCCGTCCTCTCACCGGGAGTGCCACGGCGGGTCGCGGTGTCGATCGGCGAGCACGAGCCTCCCGACGCCGCGGGTGCCCTCGCCCGCTGGCTCGACGCGGAGGCTCCGCGGTCGCGGGCCGATCGGGCGGCCTCGGGCCCGGCCTCGGTCGCCTTCGTCGTCCAGCACGAGACCGCGGGGTCGGTCCCGGTCATCCGTCCCCTCGTCGGGGCGCCGACCCACTACTCCACCCTCGCCATCCCCGGCGCCGGCGGCGCCGTGCTCGGCTTCGACTTCGCCGACGCGACCCGGGCCAGGGCTGTCCACGACCGCCTGCCGCCGACACTCGTCCGCCACGCAGCGGTCGCCCTCGCCCTCGTGACGGAGCGCCTGGCCCTCGAGCGCGAGCTGGCCGAGCTGCGAGCCGGCGAGGCGGAGCGATCCCGCTTCGTCTCGACCGTCGCCCACGAGCTCCGCACGCCGCTCACCGGGCTGTCCGGCTACCTCGACCTCATCCTCGGCGGCAACATCGCGGACGGTGCGACCGAGCGCGACTTCCTCGAGCGGAGCCGGACCATCGTCGGCTCGATGGGCGAGCTCGTGTCCGACCTCCTGGAGCTGTCCCGCCTCGAGTCGGGCACCCTCGGGCTGGAGGCCCGGCCGGTCTCGGTCCACGAGGTCGGGGCCAAGGTCCTCAACGGCCTCGAGCCCATCGCCATCCACCGCGGGGTCGGACTCCGGTCGGACCTGCCGCCACGACTGCGCACGGCGATCGGAGACCGCCGCCGCGTCGAGCAGATCGTCACGAACCTCGCCGGCAACGCCGTCAAGTTCAGCCCGGTCGGCGGGTCGGTCGAGATCGCCGGCTGGTTCGACGGCCCGGTCGCCCTCGTGGCCGTCCGGGACGACGGCCGCGGTATCGAACCGGAGGACCGGCTCCGGATCTTCGAGCGCTTCTATCGCATGAGCGACCACGAGCGGGTGAGCGGGACCGGCCTCGGCCTGCCTATCGCCCGCGACCTCGCCCGGGCCATGGGCGGCGACCTCGGTGTCGCCTCGGTCCCGGGATCGGGCTCGACCTTCCTCCTTGCTCTGCCCGCCTCCACTGCGGTCCCTTCGGACGACGTCGTCACCGCCCTCGCCCGGGCCATCGCGACCGAGGAGATGAAGCTCGAGGAGCGGGCCGTCCTGCGGGCGATCCAGTCCGGCCGCCGGGACGCGACCGCGAGCCGCCCGAACGGCCTCCCAATGCCGCGTGTGCTGCCGCCCCTCGAGGGACCCGTCCTCGCAGCGCCGCGCGGCGCCTCCGGGCGGCCGGTCCGGCTGCGGTCCATCGACGGAACGATGAGCCGCGAAGGGACGGGCGGTCGCGAGGCCCGCGAGGGCAGCCACAGCCGTCCCGACACGCCGTCCCCCGCCTGACGCCGGTCGCGCGCTCGGAGGCGGGCGCCACGCGGTCTCCGCGCGGTGGGTTATCCACGAACCTGTGGACGAGCTGGGGATTCGTGGACAAGTCCGTTGACACGCCGTTGGTCCGCCCGTAACGTCCGGCATCCGCACACCGGCATGCCGTCGGGTAACGTGGCTCACGAGGGGTTCGGGGAGACCCGGCCGTGAACCGGATGAGCCGCGGAAGACCGATCCGAGCCCCGGCGGTGCGCCGAAGACGACGCCGGGAGCGGAGCGCCGGCGGACTCGCGCACGACCGATGAGGAGGGTGCGTGACCGACCGCCGCGACCCGCTCCCGACGGACGTCACCTCCCTCCCACCACTGCCGGTCGAGTACGCGCGCACCGTCGACGAGGGACTGGCCGAGCTCGGCCTCGACCTCCCGTCGGCGGTCCGGACCGCGCTCGAGGACCAGGTCCGGCTCCTCCTCGCCTGGAACGCGGCCATCAACCTCACGGCGATCCGCGAGCCGGTGGCGATCGCTCGCGAACACGTCCTCGACAGTCTCACCGCCCTGAACCTCCTCAGGTCGCTCGGCGCGGCCACGATCCTCGACATCGGCTCCGGCGGGGGCTACCCGGGCCTGCCCCTCGCCGTGGCGCTGCCGGCCGAGCGGACCCTCCTGGTCGAGTCGGTCGGCAAGAAGGCGACGTTCCTCGCGACGGTCCTCGACGCGCTCGCGCTCCGACCGCGATTGGCGGTCGCCGCGACCCGGGCCGAGACGCTCGCCGCGGATCCCCACCATCGGGGGCGCTGGGAGGCCGTCACCGCCCGGGCGGTCGGACCGCTCCCGGATCTCGTCGAGCTCGGCCTGCCGCTCCTCGCCCCGGGCGGAGTCCTCGTCGCCTGGAAGCGGACCGGTCTCGACGACGAGCTGGCCGCGGCGGAGCGGGCGACGAGGGCGCTCGGGGGTGGCCGGCCACGGGTGGAGCGGACCCGGCTCGGCGGGCTCGAGGACCACCTCCTCATCATCGTCGAGAAGCAGGCGCTCACCCCGACCGGCTGGCCCCGCGACCCGGCCACCCGCCGTCGCCGCCCGTGGTGAACCGGGCTCCGCTAGGCTGACCGCCGATGCGCCTGGCAGTCCTCTCGGACATCCACAGCAACCTCCCCGCCCTCGATGCAGTGCTCGCCGCCATCAACGGCCTCGGCGGCGTCGACGGCATCCGGGTCCTCGGGGACACCGTCGGCTACGGCCCTCACCCCGACGAGGTCGTCGCCCGGCTCCGAGCGCGAGACGCGGTCGCGGTCGCCGGCAACCACGATCGGGCGGCAGTCGGCGGCGACGAGATCGAGTGGTTCAACGCGGACGCCCGGGCGGCCATCGAGTGGACCCGCGGCCGGATCGGGGCCGAGACGTCGGCCTGGCTGACCGACCTGCCGGAGCGCCTCGTCGACGGGGACTTCACCCTGGTCCACGGGAGCCCCCGCGATCCGACCTGGGAGTACATCCTCGACCCGTCGACAGCGGCCGCCAACCTCTCGTTCTTCCACACGCCCCACGCCCTGTTCGGCCACACCCACCTGCCGATCGCCTACCGTCGCCAGGGACGCCGGATGCGGGAGGTCGTGCCCGATCCGGGAGACGAGCTCGCCCTCGGCACGACACGGACGATGCTCAACCCGGGCAGTGTCGGCCAGCCACGGGACGGCGACCCGGACTCAAGCTGGCTCCTCCTGGACGCGGAGCGGGGGCTCGCCACGTGGCACCGGACGCCGTACGACCGGGCGGCGACACAGGCGGCGATGCGCCGCGTCGGCCTCCCGCCGAGACTGGTCGCGCGCCTCGATATCGGGGCCTGAGGCGCCCAGGTCGACGTGGTAGCCTCGTGCCCGATCGCCCTTCGAACGGAGCCCCTGTGAACACCGTCTTGACCGCGGCTCGCCGCCGGTGATCGGCGGCCGGCGCCCACTGCCCGGGCGCAAGATCGCGGACCGGCGGGTGCGGGTGGAACGTCCGCACGCCCCCTACTTCCGATATACCGGCGCCGGCTCCCTCGTCGCCAAGGAGGCCGCCAGTCGGCCGCTCACGCCCACCGGCCGGTTCGTCGCCCGGGTCCGCTCGATCGTGTTCGGCCGCCCGCTCGCGAGCGAGGAGGAGATCGGCGAGCGCCTGTCGAAGATCAAGGCGCTGGCCATCTTCAGCTCGGACGCCATCAGCTCGTCGGCCTACGCTACGGAGGAGATCCTCCGCGTCCTCATCGTCGCCGCGGCGGCCGGTGCTCTCGCCTATTCGATCGGGGTGTCGGTCGCCATCGTCGTGATGCTGACGGTGGTCTCGTTCTCGTACCGCCAGGTCTGCCGGGCCTACCCGTCCGGCGGTGGCGCCTACGTCGTCGCCCGCCAGAACCTGGCCCCGATCTTCGGGCTCATCGCGGCCGCCGCCCTCCTCATCGACTACGTCATGACGGTCGCCGTGTCGACCGCCTCGGCGATCCAGCAGATCCAGTCGGTCGTCCCGCAGGCTTACGACTTCCGCCTCGAGATCGCCTTCATCTCGATCAGCCTCATCACGGTCGGCAACCTCCGGGGCCTCCGCGAGTCGGGCAACATCTTCGCGATCCCGACCTACCTGTTCGCCGGGCTGGCCCTCCTCATCGTCGCCATCGGGGTCGTCCGCATCGTCGAGGGGACGGCCGGGCCGGTGCCCCCTCAGCCGCAGGCCATCGCCCCCGGCACCGAGGCGCTCACGCTGTTCCTCCTGCTCCGCGCCTTCGCCGGCGGGTCGGTCGCCCTGACCGGCGTCGAGGCGATCGCGAACGGCGTGCCGGCCTTCAAACCGCCCGAGGCACGCAACGCGGCCAACACCATGATCGGCATGGCCGTGCTCCTCGGGATCATCTTCGTGGGGGTGACGATCGTCGCCCACGCCTTCGCCATCGTCCCGTCCGAGGACAACAGCGGCGGGCCGACGGTCATCGCCCTCGTCGCCGGGGTCGCCTTCGGGGCGGACAGCCCGCTGTTCATCGTCTTCCAGGCGGCGACGGCCCTCATCCTCTTCCTCGCCGCCAATACGAGCTTCAACGCCTTCCCGCGCCTGGCCGCGATCCTCGCGGAGGACGGCTACATGCCGCGCCAGTTCAGCTACCGGGGCGACCGGCTGGCCTACAGCCGGGGCATCGTCCTGCTGGCGGCCATCGCCTTCGGCCTCCTCGTCTTCTTCAACGGCGACACCCACGCTCTCATCCCGCTCTACTCGGTCGGCGTGTTCGTCTGCTTCACCCTCTCCCAGACCGGGATGGTCAAGCACTGGTTCGCGGTCCGCGAGCCGGGCTGGCACTGGCGCTCGGCCGTGAACGCCTTCGGCGGGATCCTGACCGCGATCGTCCTCGTCGTCGTCGTCTCGGTGAAGTTCCGCGACGGGGCCTACCTGGTGGTCCTCCTCATCCCGATCCTCGTCGGCGGGATGCTCTTCATCAACCGCCAGTACGCTGCCTCCGGGCGGCATCTCGCCCTCCGCCCGGAGCAGCTCGTGATGCCCCCCCACCGGGAGGAGCGGGTCGTCGTCCCGATCCCCGGCCTCAACCGGGCCGTCGTCCAGGCCGTCAACGTGGCCCGCTCGATCAGCCACGACGTCCGGGCGGTCTACGTCTCCGACGATCCGGTCCAGGCGGCCGAGGTGCGCGCGGACTGGGAGCGGCGGGTGTCGGGCGTGCCGCTCGTCATCGTCGAGTCGCCGTATCGCGCCCTCGTCGGGCCGCTCCTCGCCTACCTCGACGTCCTCGACCGGGCCTGGCCGCCGGACAAGGAGGAGCCGATCACCTTCATCGTCATCCCCGAGTACGTGGCCCGGAACTGGTGGGAGCGGATCCTCTACAACCAGAGTGCGCGGCGCATCCGAACGGCGATCATCGGCCGGCCGAATACGGTGGTCGTCGACGTGCCGTACCGCCGCGAGGAAGCGTCGCTCTTCGACCAGCATCAACTCCGCGGGTCATCGGCCGACGCTGAGCCCGGCCGCTCGCCCGATCCGTCGCCCGGACCCCCGGGCTCGACGGGACCGCCTGCGGCCGGCTGAGGGACCGACCCGCCGGGTCCGTTGACGCGGCGCCCGGGCCGCCGCCGGAACGACGCGGTGGTATCGTCCTGCGGTGTCCGACCACGACCATCCGGGGCCGTTCCAGCGCGCGGTCGTCGCGCTCAACGGCGGCCCCACCGACCGGCTCGTCCTCCGTCTCGCCATCGAGCTCGCCAAGCCCCACAAGGCAGAGCTCGTGGCGGTCCATGTCGTCGAGATCGACTGGACGCTGCCCCTCGACGCCGATGTCGCCGGCCGGAGCGAGGACACCCAGCGAGTGCTCGACCTGGCCGAACAGGTCGCCGAGAAGGGCCACCTGAAGATGGAACCGGTCCTCCTCCAGGCCCGCGACGTCGGGGCCGCGCTCGTCGACGAGGCGACCGAACGAGGAGCTGACCTCCTCGTCCTCGGCCTGCCCTATCGAAAGCGCTTCGGTGGCGACTTCGCGATCGGCCGGACCATCCCCTATGTCCTGAAGAACGCCCCGTGCGCCGTCTGGGTGGCGCGGGAGCCGATGCCCGAGGAGGGAGCATGAAGACCGTCATCGTCGGCTGCGGCCGCGTCGGAGCGGTCGTCGCCGAGGCCTTCGACCGGGCCGGCCACGAGGTCATCATCATCGACCGCTCGACGGCGGCCTTCGACAAGCTCGACGACACGTTCAAGGGGACGGCCGTCCGCGGCGACGGGACGGACGAGGACGTCCTCCGGCGGGCCGGAGCCGAGGGGGCCGACCTGTTCCTCGCCATGACCGAGGGCGACAATCGCAACACGATGTCGGCCCAGCTCGCCGCCGAGGCCCTCGGCGCGCGGCGGGTCGTGGCCAAGATCAACGATCCACTCCGGGCGGTCGCCTACGCCGACCTCGGCCTCGCGACGATCTGCCGGACCGACCTCATGCTGGACGCGATCCTCGCCTACGCGGGCCTGCCGAACGAGGGTCCCAGGGGCATCCGCGCTCCGACCGGTCACCATCACCCGGGCGGCGACCACGACGTGCTGCCGGGCGGTGGCCCGGCGGCCGGCAGCTCCACGGCACCCGGGTCCCCGCCGATCGGCGCCGCCGCTGGCATGATGTCGACGAGGGAGGCCTGACCGTGTTCGTGCTCGTGGTCGGCGGAGGCAAGGTCGGCTACTACCTCGCGAAGGAGCTCGTCGAGGCCGGCCACGAGGTCGTCCTCCTCGAGAAGGACGCCGGGCGGGCGGCCCAGATCGCCGACGAGATCGGTTCGATCGTCCTCGCCCACGACGGCTGCGAGGGCAAGTACCTCGGCGAGGCCGGCGCGAACCGCGCGGACATCGTCGCGGCGGTGACCGGCGACGACGAGGACAACCTCGTCATCTGCCAGATGGCCAAGCACCACTTCGACGTCCCCCGGACGATCGCCCGGGTCAACAACCCGAAGAACGAGGCCCTGTTCAAGCATCTCGGCGTCGACGAGCTCATCAGCCCGACCCGGATGATCCTCGGCTCGATCGAGCAGGACATCCCCGTCCATGAGCTGCTCCATCTCGGGACCCTCGGCGGGTCGGACCTCGAGCTCATCGAGGCGCCTCTCCTCGCCGGCTCGCCGGCCATCGGCCTCGCCCCGAGCGACCTCGCCATCCCCGACGGCTGCTCCCTCTTCGCGGTCGTCCGCGACGGCCGGGCGATGCCGCTCAGGCCCGATACGGTCCTCGTCGAGGGCGACAAGGTGATCGCCATCGGCCCGGCCGAGTGCGAGGAAGCCCTCCACGGTCAGCTCATCGGCGACGCGGAGGCCGTCCCGAGCTGATCGACGCGCGGCCGGCTTCGGGCCGGCCCGATGTCAGGAGAAATCCGCCAAGAACCTTGACAACGCCATTGTCAGGGTTCTAGAATCCAGTCGTGTCCGGACATCTGACCATGTACGTGCCGCGCAGGGCCGGACGAAGCGCGGCGGGTTTCGGGAGGTTCACGAC